>Ga0209986_10000130_pt1 | contig 66275 bp, 68 predicted proteins | sample BlataG_FD_183168 | JGI IMG/M metagenome (GOLD analysis project Ga0209986, IMG submission 183168) | Deep subsurface microbial communities from Black Sea to uncover new lineages of life (NeLLi) - Black_00105 metaG (SPAdes) (version 2) | ecosystem: Environmental > Aquatic > Marine > Oceanic >... | reverse complement strand
TTTTTTTTTTTTTTTTTTTTTTTTTTTTTTTTTTGTAATTACTTGTTTTATTACGGGTATTTGTGATATATTTTTTTTATTTTTTTTTTCATTAACGAGATCTTTATCAATATCATAATATCTTTTTAATTCTTCAGATTCGATTTCATCGGCACCATATTTTTTTAGGAGATTGGGGATTAAATTTTTACGATCAAAATTACTATATGTATCTGAACAAATAATATTAGGTTTAAAAAGACTTAAGTTTAATATATTTGATAACATTTCACATGCTTTTACACCTCGATAACTATTTCCATTTTCATCCAATCTTGGCGAAGTTACACCTATAGCAAATCTGCCAGGAACAATAGCAAGAATTCCACCACCAACACCACTTTTACCTGGGATACCAATCGAGGTGGTCCATCTTCCTGAGTAATTATATAAACCATCTGACATCATTGTAGCGAGTACAAAAGCTGCATTTTCACTACTAATGACTTGTTCAGCAGTATAAGGATTTCTTCCACAGTTAGCAAGAGTGGATCCCATAGTGGCTAGTTCAGTAGAGGATACCATGACAGATCCTTGACGAGTATAAACATCTAGAACAGTATCAATATCATTATAAAATCGATCATGAGATTTAAGAAGATATGCTAAAGCTTTATTAGTTGTATTTGTTTTTAATTCACTATTATAGATTTCATCATTAACTTCAAGTCTTCGACCTGCAAATTTCGTCATTAAATAATAAATTTTCGTCCATATAGCAAATTTATTTTGTCCATCAATAAGACTTGCGGTAGCCATAGCTCCTGCATTAACAAAAGGATTAATAGTATAAGATTTCATTATTTCAGATGCAAGGATAGAGTTGAAGGGTAAAAAACTTTGACTGACTCCAATTTTATCGATAACTTTTTGTTTCCCATGTTCTTCTAAGGCTAAACATAATGTAAAAACTTTAGCGATTGATTCTATAGCTATTTTGGTTGCTGCATCACCAATTTCATAAATTTTCCCATCAGTTGTGACAATAGTAATTCCGAAAATATCTGAATTTGCATATTTGAGGGCGGGTATATATTGAGCATTTGTGCCTGTTTTATCTTTTTTAAGATTATTATAGGTTATTTTTAATGCATTTAGAATATCAGAAGATTCAATATCAAAAGTTGATGATTTATATTTTTTTTTTTTATCCATCTTTTAATATTATACTTAGATTTTTTTTATTTAATTAATAATATATATTAAATGATTGATTTTTTAACAATTTTTAAAGAATTCATGATTGGTGGTACTTTTGTTGCTGTTATTTCCGGATTAGGAAATTATGTAGATCCATTATTGGCTGGACTAATTGCTGGTATACCAATTGGGTTACCATCAACAATATTTATAAATGGAAAATTAAAATCAAAAGAATATGTAACAAATTTGACAATAACTAGTGCTTTATTATTAGCAGTAACACTATTATTTTATTATATTTATATTAAAAAAGATATAGAAAAGAAGAAATCAATAGCTATTGCTATGGGGATATGGATTATAATTGTTTTTATTCTTTGGAGAACAAGATTAACAGATAAAATACCTTTCCTGAAAACTACAATGTAAATTTCACATCATTTGTTTTTATGATTTTTCTCAAAATATGTATGATAACAAGAAACAATAATAGATAATATGATTGTAATAATACCAATCCATAAGATTAATAAAATCTCAATAAAAGAATTCATTATATTAAAGATTTTTAAAATTTTAAATTGCTTCAATATTTTATTATTTTAATAATAAGGATTTAAGGATTAAACTTATTATATTCTTATTATGAATAAAATTCAATTGGCAACTAAATGTGTTCATGATACATTAGAGAAAGATCAAACGACAGGAGCAATTATTCCAAATATATGTTTATCATCGACATTTTTTCAAGAGAAAGCAGGAATACCATTTGGGATAGAAAATGCCAATAGTTATGGAAGAGGATTTGAATATTCTCGCACTGGAAATCCAACTAGAGGTAAATTTGAAAGATGTGTAGCAAGCTTAGAGAATTGTAAATATGGTGTAGCATTTTCTTCTGGAAGTTCTGCTATTGATGGGGTAATTGGAATATTAGATAGAGGAGATAAGATTATAAGTATTGATGATGTATATGGTGGAACTCATAGATATTTAGTTGAAATTGGAATAAAGAAATTGGGATTAGATTTAAAATTTATGGATTTAAATAAGAGTGATTTAAAAATGGAAAAGGATATATCAATGATTTGGATTGAAACACCTACGAATCCATTGTTAAAAATAACTGATATTAAAAATATTGTGGATCAAGTAAATAAAGATTGTATAGTTGTTGTGGATAATACATTTGGAACTCCATGTAATCAAGAATTAATAAAATTAGGAGTAGATATAATTTTACATTCAGGAACAAAATATTTGGGAGGACATAGTGATTTAACAATAGGTGTTGTATGTACAAATAATGAAAAGTATTTTAATAAATTAAAATTCATTCAAAATTCTAAAGGAGCAATTCCTGGTCCAATCGATTGTTATATGGCATTAAGAGGAATTAAAACCTTAGAATTAAGAATGAATAAACATAATGAAAATGGTATGAAAATTGCAAAATTCTTAAGTATAAATAATATGGTAAGCAAGGTTTATTATCCAGGTTTAGAAGATAATGAATATTTTGAAATTGCCAAAAAACAGATGTCAGGATATGGAGGTATGGTTTCATTTGTTATTAAAAAAAATCCTATGAGATTTATTAAAAATTTAAAATATTTTACATTAGCTGAAAGTTTGGGTGCAGTAGAATCATTAGTAGAAATACCTTCATTAATGACACATGCAGCAATAAATAAAGAGGAAAGAGAAAAATTAGGTATTAGTGATAATTTAATTCGATTATCGGTTGGTATTGAAGATTCTCAAGATTTGATTAATGATCTTCAAGATGCTTTTAATTTAATAAAAGAGGATACATAATGATGTAAATAATTGTAAAATAGTAACAGATTTAACTTTAAAACTAACAGGATAGATATCACCATAACCAAGAGTTGTACCAGTAACAATAGCAAAATAAAATCTATTGAAAAGAGTTTCTCTTAGTGGTAATTGAACATCAAATGCGCCAGTTCCTTCAATTTTAGTATAAATATTTTTAAGTTCATCAGAATTAATTTCTTGATATTTTTTATTTCTTGATTTTAAATAATCTTGGACTGCTTTTTGTCTAATTTCGTTTTGAAATAGAGATATGCCTCCAAATTCTCTGTCTGGAAAAGAAAAATAAATGAGTCCATAAAAAATAAATGATATAAACAAAAGTAATAATTTATAAATAATAACTTTAAATTGATATTTTTTGAATAATTTAATATTTTTTAGATAATTGGTGAATGAATACATAAAAACAAGATTCACTTAATATAAATTAATATAAAAATCTTATTGTTTTTTTTATTAAAATATAGAATTTAAAAAAAAATTATAGTAATTAGTTTATAATTCAGGTTTTCTTGTATTTATTTTTACAATTTCGGAATTTTTTCTTTTATAATTTAGATATCCTAATGATTCCATAAATGTCTCATCAAATGTATAAGGTTTATAATTAACTTTTTCGATTCTTTCTTTGAATGTACAATTACACGTTTTACATTTCATTTGATAAGGACATCTTAATAATCGTGCCATGGTTTTAATACTTAATTTATCCATTATTAAATATTACTATTTAAGTACTATAATATATTTTAGATAATTTTTTTTTTTTTAATTTATTATTCTTAAATTTATATTCTTACGTAAAACTAATGATTTTTTAATGTATTGATAAATTTTTTGGTATAATATGTTTTTTATATTTAATTAGTTTTTTGAAACATTTACTAATTGTAACTTCCGATATTTTACATGCCTTCGAAATATTTTTCTTTGAAACATTCATATCATAAACAACAGATACTAAATATATACTTCCTGCTGCTATTGATGGTGGCGTATTTTCCGATACTAAATTATATTTCTCAGCATTTTGTGCAACTTGTCTACATATTTCTAAAGCATTATCAATAATATTCAATTTGGAACAAAATCTTCTAATGAAATCATCTGGTTGCGTCGCAATTAATCCAAGATTACTTCCTTTATTAACTGTATTCATTATTTCCTGAAATTTTTTACAACCTTTTGTCATACTTGTTATACTTAATTTAAAAATTTCAGCAACCTCTTTTGCACTTCTCGGAACCTTTTTTAATTTACATGCTATATAAATACATGAAGCGATTAAACCTTTACGAGTTGAACCTCTAGATATTTTTTGTTCTGATAAGGTCTTATACATTCGCTTTGCATCTTCTATAATACATGCTGGGATTCCATTGTTTACTGCACGTACTGTCAAAATATCAAAAACACTATACAAGCTTCTTTCTTTATAAGGCATCGCATTCCATGTATGATATTTTCTTATTTTCCTCATTTCAAAACTATCATTCCCCGATAAACCTATGACACTTCCCAATGATGATTCAGGTAATAAATAATTACATGGTAAACCACATCTAGTAGGATCAGATGATTTACTATCGTCTACACCATAATAACGCCATTCTGCACCATAATCAATTATTTTATCATTTATTTTTCCACAATCTTTACATATTTTAATTCCATTTGTTTCATCATTTACTAAGTTGTCCGAATCACAAAATTTACATAAATCAACAATTCTTTTTTCTTTATATTCTACATTAATTTTTCCACTGTTGTAAAATATTTCTAATGTCTTCTTAACATCATTGTTATTTAAATTCATTTAACAATTAATTTATCTTCCATAATTAATTTTTAAGTAATTTCAATTTTATTATTAAATATAATTTATTTAAATTTATCTTTAAATCTTATTATCATTTAATCAAAACATAAATTAAAATTTTTACCATTTTCCCTATCAATTAAATCCTTTATTCTTGGCATTCTAAATAATTTTACATAAGGTAATTCCGAAATATTTATCGTTATATATTTTAATAAACCATTTCGTGCTACTAAAATACTTATAGTATTCATTTTCTACTTTACTATTTATTCCAAACAAAAAAAAAATTAATAATTAAATCTATTTAAAATGCAGAATTTCTAAACATCTGCTCTTTCAAATTATTTTTATTCTCAATTTCATTCCTCGTATCTAACCTCATCGTCATTCTCTCCACTTGTTTAAAATCGTTTCTTCTATTATTATAGTTTAAACCATACTTATTTCTTTTATCTACAAATATTTCTATTATCCATAAATCATTACATAACTTTTCTAAATATTCATAATCTATGAACCCATATCCATCCTTTCCCCAATTTTCACCAAACGGAAATCGCAATATCAATTTATTTTTATCATAACCTACTATAATACATGAAGTCATACCTAAAATTGTATCAAACTCATCAGGAAAAATTATCTTTCCTTCAGATTTTACTACATCCTTCAAAAAGGAAGTATATAATGATAAATTTATTAATATTAATCTATCCTCACTCAATAATTTTTTAATCATCTCCTCATCCTTTCCAATCCTCACATATTTAAAATTAAAATTTTTACCATAATCATAACATACTTTAGATGGCATCCTATTATTCATAGTTGAATTGAAATGCTTTTCCTCACATATTCCAAATGAACCTAATGCCTTCAAACTTGATCTTATAGATATTTTACAATCTTGAAATCTTATTTCCTCTACACTCTCCCTATGGAATTCCTCCTTTAATGAATTCAAAAATATAAATTCTATAGATGGTATCATCATTTCTTCACCTTTTCTTTGTAAATCAAATGTAATGAGTGTAAACAAATTTATCGCAATACTTTTACCAAAACTCTTGCTTAAATAATTATTTTTACATATCTTATTCCTTAAATCAACTTCCTCTTTTAATTCAATATTTTCTTCATCTTTTCCTAATTTATAACAAATATCTCTGTAATCAGGTGTATCAGGTATTATATTCAATATATTAAATAGATTTTTGTATTCCAAACTTTCATTTTCCTGTACAATTGACTGTTCTCCTCCCATTATTTATAATTAATTATTAACATCTTCATTTCTTTAAATAATTAAATATTTCATATTCACATTTATCTACTATAAAATAAAATGTATTTCTTTACTTAAACTTTATAATATATCCATTTCTCTGCTTCATTACAATTTTATTGAAGATAATATATTTTCTATCTTAATATATTTCGTTGAATTAATGTATTCTAATATTATAATTATTCATTTTCGTATTTCATTATAGATTCCGAATTCTTAGTTACTTAACTTATACATCCAAATTCTTATTACAATATTCCTCACCCCAAATCGGATGAAAGGGGGGTCCACAGTCCATATTTGGACATTTCAAACATAATGTTCCTGGTCTTGCCGATATTCCACCATCTTGTCGTTTTCTATTTTTCTTTTTAGTCTTTATTTTTTTACGCATCATATTCTTTTTCTTTTTGTTTTTAATTCCTCCCTCTAAATTATTCACATCTCTATTACAATATTCCTCACCCCAAATCGGATGAAAGGGGGGTCCACAGTCCATATTTGGACATTTCAAACATAATGTTCCTGGTCTCGCCGATATTCCACCATCTTGTCGTTTTCTATTTTTCTTTTTAGTCTTTACTTTTTTACGCATCATATTCTTTTTCTTTTTGTTTTTAATTCCTCCCTCTAAATTATTCACATCTCTATTACAATATTCCTCACCCCAAATCGGATGAAAGGGTGGTCCACAGTCCATATTTGGACTTTTCAAACATAATGTTCCTGGTCTCGCCGATATTCCACCATCTTGTCGCTTTCTATTTTTCTTTTTAGTCTTTATTTTTTTACGCATCATATTCTTTTTCTTTTTGTTTTTAATTCCTCCCTCTAAATTATTCTCATCTCTATTACAATATTCCTCACCCCAAATCGGATGAAAGGGTGGTCCACAGTCCATATTTGGACATTTCAAACATAATGTTCCTGGTCTCGCTGATATTCCCCCTCTCTGATATTTCCTTGATTTTTTCCTTTTTTTCTGGAATTTCTTTAAACTTTTATTTCTCATTCGAGATCCACCAAAGTGATGCCAAAAATTACCTCCAGAAATTTTTTGATCATGATCTTGAATTCCATCGGTTCCATATTCATCTTGTGATTTCAAAGGTTCATCATTATATTTAGCTTCCTGAATATTAATCCTTTCTGTTTCTATATCCTGTTCATTATTATTATTATCTTTTTCAAAGAATTCTTCTTCTCTCTCTTCAGGTAAAACTTTATTATTATTATCTTTTTCAAAGAATTCTTCTTCTCTCTCTTCAGGTAAAACTTTATTATTATATTGATCTACAACTTCATCTCTTTTCTGTTCAGGTAAGACTTCATCTCTTTTCTGTTCAGGTAAGACTTCATCTTCTCTTTGTTCAGGTGAGACTTCATTATTATATTGATCTACAACTTCATCTCTTTTCTGTTCAGGTGAGACTTCATTATTATATTGATCTACAACTTCATCTCTTTTCTGTTCAGGTAAGACTTCATCTTCTCTTTGTTCAGGTGAGACTTCATTATTATATTGATCTACAACTTCATCTCTTTTCTGTTCAGGTGAGACTACATTATTATATTGATCTACAACTTCATCTCTTTTCTGTTCAGGTAAGACTTCATTATTATATTGATCTACAACTTCATCTCTTTTCTGTTCAGGTAAGACTTCATCTTCTCTTTGTTCAGGTGAGACTTCATCAATATTATTTTTCTCTATTTCTTTGTTTAATTCGCCTGCTTTATTATCATCTTGGTCTATATCTATTTTTGATTCGCCTACTTTATCAATATTTACTTGTTTTACAAGTTTATGACCAATAGCAACATCAGGAATTTTAGCTCTCATATTATCTTTTTCTATATCTAAAGGATTCTTTTGATCTGGATCTATTGCTGCAATATTATCAGTTTTTAAATCTGGATTATTTTGTTCTGTATTAATAATTTCCTTTTTATTTTCCTCCCTGGGACTAGGAATTATTATATCTTCTTTGACAATTTTATTTTCATCCAATACACTTTTATTTGTTTTATCATTTTTAATTGGAGATTTATTTTCGATATTTTTTTTTAATAATTTCCTTATTTCAAATATTTTATTATCTATGGTATCATTATCTAACAATTCTCTTATTTTATTTATTTTAAAATATAGGTCTTTTTTTTTATCTTCTACTTCTATTTTATCTTCCTCTACTATTTTATTATCATTTTTTTGCTCAATAAGTGGTTCATTGTCTTGATTCGCTAGAATATCATCTTCATCAACAGGAATACATTCAGCATCGAAATTATCTCTATCATGATTTTCTTTAAAACAATAAGTATTATTTATAAATTTTATAATATCAACATATTTATTTTCGAAATTTTTTAAAAATTCTGTAGTATCAATTGGTATTTGTTGTTCTAATTTATTTAAAATATTATTATCTATTGCGAAATTAATTTTCCATTCCCAATTAATTTTATTTTGGAATTTAATCTTAATCTGATTATGTTGCCCAACATTAATTTTACCATCATCATCAATTGGATAACAGATTAAATTAATTTCTTTCGCTGGTAAAGAGTCGAAATTTTTTTTTATCAAATTATCATTATAAATTGATTTATCAAATTTGATTCCTTTGATCTCAAAATTTTTATTAAGGATTGAATCTACTTTATATTCGTTAATTAATATGTCATTAATTTCTAAAATTTCACATTTTAAATATTCTTTTTGATTTGGTTTTTTTGGATCAATATTTCCTTCTAAAATGAAATAAGAGATATCATTTATTTTCACAATTTTTAATTTTTTATTTATTAATAAATTAAAAAAGGGAATATGTTTATCTAGAACATCAATATTATTACGAGATTTACAAATATTGTAATTATTTTTTGAGTTACAATAAATGAAAAGATTATTTTTTTGTGATGATTTTGTGTTTTGGAATAAATATTTTAAATTTTTGTGAATTTCTTTTAAGTACAATATTTTTAGATCATCAACCTTTTCTATTAATTCTTGTACTGGTTTTTCATTTATATTTAATTTCATATCTTTTCTAACTTTGTTAGCAGGACATTCACAAAATCTAGTATTTTTAAAATGATTAATTATATTTGTATTATGAATTCCTTCTGGGATAATTTTATATAATTCTTTAATTAATTCTTTTCCTTTATTTTTTTTATCTTGAGTATTACCACCATTTTGTTTAAATTTTTTTTTGGATCGTTTTTGTATTTTTTTAATTGATCTACGATTTGTTTTTTTATGAAATTTATTTTTGCCTGCTACCATATTTTCAGCAAATTTAGCGATCGTTTTCGGTTCAATGGCAGCAATGGTTCCAAATACATTTTGTATATCTAATTTTTCATTTAGACTTTTATTTTGATTTGGATTTTCCATTTCTTTTATAATGTCAAGAATATCATCATCATTTATATCAAAATAATCAATTAGAAATTTATATGCATTTATGTCTTTTATATCATATGGCGAACCATCATCGTGGAGACCTTTAAATATATTTGAATTACAAAGTTTTAATCTAAAATCATCATTTTTTTTTTCTATAATACTATTTATTTTTTTTTTAAAGTAAGTATCAGAAATTTCGCTATTGATTTCATTTAGAAGTGGATTTTTATCATATAATAAAATTAAACAACTGGAGATTAGATTGAAAATTTTTTTAAATTTTAAAGATACTTCATCACAGGCTTCATTTTTTGTAAGAATTGATCCGGAATAGAATACCACAGATTCATCAGATTTATTATTTCCTCCTTTTTGTGATTCAATACATTCATAATTCTGGCTACATGGTTTATCTGATTTTATATTGGATGAGCAACAAATATTACCATCATTGGGGATATCATTTTTATGTAAATCAATTGAATAATAAAGATCTGGATTTGAATCTCCCCAGAATCCTTTTTTTTTTATTTTTTTGGATTTAAGGTTTGTTTCTATTGTTGGAAAATTATGATTTTGAAATTCTGTATTTATATTTATTGAAAACTTGTTACAATTTTTTTGTTCTGATAGATTCCATAATTGTTCAAGAGATTCTTTTCCAAATGGAAATGTATTTTTAATATTTTCTAAAATTAAATCTAAATACATTTTTATTTCACCTAAATAATTTTCAATTGGATCATCGTTTGTATCTTTCATAGTGCATTTTTTAAGTATACAATTATTATTAATATTTTTTAATAAATCTACTATAGTTTGACTAGAAATATTAGACATTATATATTTTAAACATAGATAAAAAATTGAATAATTAACGAATTATAGAAATGAAAAAATTAATTGGTTAATTATAATAATTTTTTTTAAATTAATATCATTAGTATAAATAAATGAATAATTTAAGTTTTATTTCGAATTTGGAAATTGATGGGATTATTAAGATTAATAATAAAAAAAAGACAATTACTGTACTAATTACTCCTTGGACTTATTCGCATTTTCTATTTGGTTGCTTATTTGGATATTTAGATATAAAATATATTATTGGATTTATTTTACATTCATTTTATGAAGGTTATAATCTTTTATCATCGGATCAGATAAAAAAATGGGGAGAAATTTTTATTTATTTTTATGGAGATACATTTGCAAATACAATTATGGATACAATATTTTTTTTACTTGGGATGTTTTTAATGAAAAATTTTTATAATAAATTTCTATTTTTTTTTATCTTAATATTCGGTATTATATTTAATAGTAATTGGATACAAAATAAAATAATAGATGATAGATTGAAGTGGTTAGATGAAATTTATAAAAATACAAAAATAGTGAAACAAAAAAAAAAAAAAGAATCTTTTAATATATTCAAATCTAATAATTTTTGGATATTTTTTACTATTTTATTCATTATTTTAAATATTTTTCATATTAAACCTATTAAAATTCCATTTTTAACTAGTTAAATGAAATCAGAATTTTACTTAAAAGATATAATATTATAATTTATATTAATAAATATTATTATGGATTATAAATTTTTAATAATAGATATTGAAACAAATGGTATTGGTAGTTTTAGACCACCAAGACAACGACCAATTCAAATATCATTCGAATTAATTAAATTGGATGGTAGCAGTTTAAAAAAATATTCTAAATTTATTAAAAATGTTAAAAAAATACAATGGGGAAATTCGATTGGAAATTGTCCTTGGTCTGTAGAATTTTTAAATAAAAATGGTATACCGATTGAAGATTGTATGAAAGAAATAGAGAATTATTTAGATGAAAAAACTATATGTGTTGGACATAATATTGATTTTGATATTGATACGTTATTATATCATTATGATTCCGATAAATTAAAAACTTTAAAACGAATATGTACAATGAAAACTACAACAAACTATTGTAAAATAAAAATGGAAAATAATTATTATAATAATAGTAATAATTATAAATGGCCAAAATTATATGAATTGGCTGATAAACTAAAAATTGAATATGATTATGGAAAATTCCATGATTCAAATTATGATGTTGAAATTACTAAAAAATGTTTTTTGAAATTATTTGATTTAAAATATTATAAAATTAAATAGCTAAAAGTTTTTTAAATTTTTTCTAATAATTAATATTTTTTGAAATAAGTTTTTCCATTCTGAATAATTTCTATTATGACCATCATCATCATCATCTTTAGATTTTTGTAAAATAATATAATCTTGATTCCATTTTTTTTTTAGAAAATCTTCAAATTCTGGTTCTTTTGTTTCTTCAATATATTCAAGTATAGTTTCAATTAATATTTTATATCCTTGTTTTTTAGATTCTTTGATTAACTTCAAATTTTTTTTTTCATTTTGATAATCATCAATTATTTTTTTAAACATTTTATTATATCTTAAAGTGATTATTCCTGCGAACCCAAAAATGAGAACTATAGCATAAATATTAAAATATTGATTATATAAATTCATTATTAATTATGAAAGAAAAAAAAATTTTTTTTTTTTATCTTTATAATTTTAATCTCCTAGCCTATATCCTTTTCCAGAAAATGGAATAAAATCTTTTTCTTGTATGATTTTTTTGTTTTCGTTACTTTCTGTTATCTTGATCTCTTCTTTTATCGGTTTCATAATTTTTTTAGGTTCAATATAATTTAGAGGTTTACAAAATTCAACATTTAAATCTGTATTATTAATAATGATTGTTTTTTCTGGCTCTGTTTCGACAATATCAAAATACAAAATTTCAATAGATGAAGTTTTTTCATTAATATCTACTCGATTCTCTAAACTAATAATATCCCCTTCACTAAGTATAGAATAATTATGTATTAATCCTTTTTCCAAAAATTCCTTTGGATTAAGTATGTTTAAGAATTTTGTTGAATGAGGTCTTATTTTAATTTTAGTACCTTTTACATAATCTTTCATAACATATTTTAAAGTTATTTCAGTTCCTTCCTCAAGCCATAATGTTTGCATCAATCTAAATGGTATAAATAAATTATCTGTATCCTCCAAAAATTCAAAAACCTGAGTTTTCAAAGAATTTTTTATACCAATATCATTAATCAAATGATCATTTGAATCATTTATAATATTAAATATCAATGGAAATTTTAAATCATTAAAATTTTCTTTCATTTTTTGCAATACAAACATAGGAAGTATTATTTTATCTGTATTTTCTAATGATTTAAATTTTTCATAATCATGATACATAGGTAATGAATAACATTTTAATTTAAACTTCATTTCTGAATCAACAAAATTTTTAATATTATTATTTAAATATTCTTCTATTTCCCTATCATTATCTTTTTCTTCCATATTAGATTTGTCAAATTAATATTATTAATATTCAATTTTTTTATTTAAAAACAACAAAAATTATTTTTTTCATTCTCTCTTTTAATATCTTCGAAATCCATTACTTTTATTATTTTCTTTTCGTTATTTTTAGATTTATCATCATGTTCAAGTAAAATTTTTAAAATTACATTAAAAATTTCAGATATATTTCTATCCTCCTTTGCCGAACAAGAAATATACTTCATTTTATATTTTTCACATATTTCTTCAATTTCATGTGTACTTATTTGTATTTCATTTTCCAAATCTAATTTATTTCCCACTATAATTTTCATAAAATCGTTTTCCATATTGAATGACTTTATTTCTTTTATCCAACGCTCAATATTTACAAATGATTCTTTATTCGTTAAATCAAATAAAATTATAACAGCATCCGATCCTCTATAAAATGCATTTGTCAATGTCCTAAATCGTTCTTGACCAGCTGTATCCCAAATCGTACATTTAATTATTTCATCATTAACTCTGTAAATAATATTTCGAAAATCAATACCGAATGTTGATTGTGTATGATTTTCATAATAATTATTGAAATAACGATTCAATATACATGTTTTTCCTACTGCAGCATCTCCAACCAAAAGTATTTTATATTTTCGTGTTAATCTCTTTCTATCATAATATAAATTATAATCTGTTCCTAATTTTTTTATTTCATCGAATGTTTTTTTTTTTTTCATTATTTATTTTTTTTAATTCAATATTTTTCAATTTTTTTATTTTAATCTACTTCCTCAATTCTTGGACCATGGTTCGCTTGATCATTTTCGACATTTTCTGACATTCCCCCTGGCATTCCTCCCGACATTCCTCCTGGCATTCCTCCAGGCATCCCTCCAGGCATTCCTCCCGGCATACCACCCGGCATTCCTCCTGGCATTTCCTGACCAGCTGCTCCCATTTTCTCATAACATCTCTTTATAATTGGATTATATAAATTTTCTAGATCCTTCTGCTTTCCTGAAATTTCTTCAACCGTGGTTTCGTTCGTTACATCTCCATGCCATTTTATCAACTCATCACATTTTTCTTTTAATAATTCTTTTTCATCTTTATCAATTACTTCTTTTAATTTTTCTTCATCAATCGTATTTAATACATTATAACAATATGACTCCAATTCATTTAATGCATTTACTCTCTTTAATTTTTTTTCATCTTCTTCTTTGAATTTTTCTGCTTCTTTACACATTTTTTCGATTTCTTCCTTTGTCAATCTACCTTTATTATTAGTAATCGTGATTTTGTTTTCCTTTCCTGTTGCCTTTTCTTTAGCAGAAACGTTCAAAATTCCATTCGCATCTATATCAAAACAAACTTCAATCTGTGGTACACCCCTTGGCGCTGGAGGAATACCCTCTAAATTGAAATTGCCCATTAGACTACAATCTCTAGTAAATTTTCTCTCTCCTTCATAAACTTGAATCAATACACCAGGTTGATTATCAGAATATGTCGAAAATGTCTGCGTTTTCTTTGTAGGAATAGTACTATTTCTTTCAATTAATGATGTCATAATCCCCCCAGCAGTTTCAATACCTAAGGATAACGGAGTCACATCTAATAATAATAATTCTTGTGTTTTTTCATCTTTACCTCCTCCTAATATAAATGCTTGAACAGCAGCACCATATGCTACCGCTTCATCAGGATTTATTGACTTATTTAAATCTTTTCCATTGAAAAATCCTGATAACATTTCTTGAATTTTTGGTATTCTAGTTGATCCTCCTACTAATACTACTTCATCCACTTCAGATTTACTCATACTAGCATCTTTTAATACTTTAGCTACTGGCTCAAGACATTTTTTAAATACATCTCCACAAAGCATCTCAAATCTTGCTCTCGTCAATTTCAAATCAAAATCTACATCTTCCGATATTGATTCCACATGGATATTTGTTTGAGTTGCTGATGATAATGTTCTTTTTGCTTTTTCACATGCCGTTCTTAATCTCCTCTGTCCTCTTGCAGAAAGTTCCGTTATTTTATGCTTCTTTTTTAATTCAGCCATACAAAATTGAACAATAATGTTATCAAAATCCTCACCTCCCAAATGTGTATCACCAGCTGTTGATTTAACCTCAAATATACCTTCATCTATCGCTAATAAAGATACATCAAATGTACCACCGCCCAAATCAAAAATTAAAACATTTTTCTCACCATCATTTTTACCTTTCTCTCCTAAACCATATGCTATTGCAGCTGCTGTAGGCTCGTTTATTATTCTAAGAACATTTAACCCCGCAATTTGACCCGCATCCTTCGTCGCTTGCCTTTGTGAATCATTAAAATATGCTGGTACTGTTATTACTGCATCTGTCACCTTCTCACCAATATAAGCCTCAGCTGTTTCTTTCATCTTTATCAAAACCATTGATGAAATCTCCTCCGGATGAAAACTTTTATTTTCATTTTTATATTTTGCATGTATTAATGGTTTATCATTATTATCTCCACTAATTCTAAATGGCCATAATTTCTTGTCACTCTGAACAACATCATCACTATATTTTCTTCCAATTAATCTCTTCGCATCAAATATTGTATTTTTTGGATTTGATGCCGACTGATTTTTTGCTGCTTCACCTACTAATCTCTCACTATCATTAAAAGCAACATATGACGGTGTCGTTCTACTTCCTTGTTCATTTGCTATGATCTCACATGTATTATTTTGCCATATTGCAACACAACTATATGTAGTTCCCAAATCTATACCAATTGTTTTTGTCATTCTATTCAATATGATTTATAATTAATTATATTTTTAAGTAATTTTTTGATTTTTAATCTTTAATTATTCTTTTTTAAATATATTTAATTTTATATAAATTATATTTTAAATCCATTCTTCATATATTTGATTAAATCCTCTTTTTCATTACTTACGCTTGAAACTTCCAAATGTTCGCATTCTGGAACACCTAGTAAAAATTTATAATAACTGAAATTTTTCCTATATTCATTACGCTTTTCACCCAAATAAATCCAAAATCCAATAATTGTTAAAAATAATACATAAATTGTCAATATTCCTATCAAATCTTCTATAAACATACTCTTTTTTTTTATTTCTCCAATACTTTCCTCTTGATTTAATTCTCTATTTATCTTAGCTATCCTTCTATTCTGGTAATAACTTAACAAATATATTATAAAAATTGTGATTATAATCACAATCGTAAATTCTTTTCATGTTAAACTTATTAATACAAATAAAATATATAATCCTAATGAAATATAAATCGTATTCAAATCATTTTTACTATCACCATCATCAATTAATGTTACAAAGAAAAACATTGTCATTATACCCAATATGTGTTTCACAATCATATTATTTGTAAATAATTTTTGGGTTCTACATGAAAATAATTCACCCAAATAATTCCCTGATATGATCAAAATAAAAAAAAATAATTGCTTTGATGCCAAATATATTGATTCCATTCTTTATTATTAATCAATAATTTTATTATTTACACATTAAACAAAATGAATAAAATTTAATCTTTTTTTTTTTTTACTTTCAAATTTAATCAACTTTAACTTAGATAATGGTACAACATAAAAAATCTTTGAAAAAATCAAATTATTATCAACTCCATATTCCCCAATTTCAACATTAATATTATTCTCCTCAACATTTTTAATATTGAAATTATTATGTTTTGATAATCCAAATGAATGTCCTCTATATTCTCGCACTATTGTGTGTTTTTTTATAATAAAATTATTTCCAGTATCAAAATCATCTATCATCTCCCAATATTTTCCCTTATAATCGGAATCTATTGTCATTCTAATTATAATTTTATTTTTTAATCTTAAATATTTTTTTTTATATAATTAATTATTATCCTTTTTTAAAATATAAAATATATTGATATTCATAACTCACCGATATCAAATCCGTCTTCCCTATTAATTTTAATTTATATTTTTCTTTCACATCATTAATAAATTTACCTATTTTAAACATATTAAATATATGCTCCTGTTTTCTCACCTTATTTTTTTTTTGAAAATAAAATTTTTCCTTAAATTTCGCTTTACCACTTTTTGATAACTTAAATTCTGCTGTATACTCAAAATTATTAAATACTACAGTTGACTTCATTATCCTCTTTTTACTATATTTTTGTAATGAAAATGCTGGAAATGGACTCGCCGGCTCCAATATTGGATCAAATTTATCTTTATTTACAACATGAACCGCCAAAATTCCACCTCTTTTTAACCAATAACTCACATTCTTAATAAACTTTAAATAATCCTCAAAATAATATATTGTAAAATAATAACATAATATTACATCAAATCTATTTCCCGAAAATAATTCAGTATCTTCACCACTACCTTTAATAAATCTTGTATTTTTATTTATTTTCTTTGCCTCAATTAACATATCATTCGATAAATCTAATCCTATTGGCTTATAACCCAACTCATTCAAAATTGATATATGTTTTCCCGTTCCACAACCAACATCCAATATCTTTAAACTAGTTTTATCTTTATTTTTCAAATACTTTGAAATTAAATCATTAATTTCAAATTCATTCTTGTAACTCGAATAAAATAATTGATCATATATTTTAGAATAAAACTTATCATATACTTCTCCTTTCTTAATTTCCTCTTTGGACGTAAACGATTCAATCTCATCTTCTCCCCTCATATATATTAAATAAAATATTACAATCAATAAAAATACTATTATAAAACCTGATATAATCTTAATCTGAATTTTATCCATTAATATATATATTATTATTTATTTTATACCAAACCATAATAAATTATTCTAATTTATTTCTTTAACTATTAAAATATTATTACTATTAATTTAAATAAAGATTAGAATAAATTATAATTTAATATATAATGCAATTGAAATTTGTTGAAAACAATCTTCCTCAAGATATTGTAAATATTATTTATACTTATAATTATAACCACAGAATTATGTTTCAACCAATAAAAGAACAAATAGTTCCTGAAGGTACTAAAAGTCGTTTAAAACATCTAGATTTCTTCCTTAATCAAAATAAAAATAAAAATAAAAATATCTATACTCATGTATATAATGACCCCGAATTAATCGTTGATTATCTTCTTTTCCAAATGATAAAAAACTAAATTTTATTTATAACTCATAATATATCTATTATTCTAATTAATCTTATTATAAACCAATCTACTTTTTCTCTTTAAACTAAAATATTCTTAGCCAAAATTATTTAAAAATTATTGTTTTTTTCAAAAAAAAAAAATATTCATCTTCATTATATATATGTTCATCAATACAGAAAATAATAACCAAAAATCTAATTTCTTTAATGCAATTATTAATAGCCTTCCATCATATGATGGTCTATGGTTTCCAGAAAATATTCAACCTCTTCATGAAGATTTTATTCACAATTTAAATCAATTTTCTTTCCAACAAATAGCATTAGAAATATCATGTCATCTACTTCATGAAAATAAAAAAACATTACAACCTATCATTGAAAAATCCTTTGATTTCCCAATTAAATTAAAAAAAATGAATAATAATCTATATTTCTTAGAAACATTTCATGGACCAACTCTCACTTTTAAAGATTTTGGTGCTCGATTCATGTCCAATTATCTACAAACCAAATTCATTGATAATAACGAAATGTATCATATTCTTGTATCAACCTCTGGTGATACTGGTTCCGCTATTGCATCCGCCTTTCATAACCAAAAAAATTTCACAGTAACTATTCTTTATCCTCTAAATGGAATTAGCCCAGTACAAGAATTACAAATGACTACTTATAATAATAATGTAACTTCTTTCGGAATAAAAGGTAGTTTTGATGATTGCCAAACTATCGTAAAAAAATGCTTTGTTGACAACGAACTAAATAGAAATATTCATATACTTTCAGCCAATTCCATTAATTTAGCTCGGCTTCTTCCCCAATGTCTTTATTATTTTTATTGCTATTCTCTACTCAAAAAAAATTATAATATCTGTAACCAAAAAATAAATTTCATCGTTCCCAGTGGAAATTGCGGTAATCTATTGGGTGCAATCATCGCAAAAGAATTAGGTCTCCCTATTAATACACTCATTTCTGCACAAAATGATAATGACACCTTTGTTCGATTTCTAAATGAAAATGAATTTAAACCAAAAAATACAATTAAAACTATCTCCAATGCCATGGATGTTGGCGATCCAAGCAATTTTAAGAGAATATATTTCTTTTACAAAAACAAAAATAAAAATTTTCATGATGATCTATATGGAATAAAAGTTAATAAAAAAAATACATTATTAGCTATGAAAGAAATATATACAAAATATAACTATATTATTGACCCTCACACATCTGTTGGTTATTACGCTTATAAATATTTTAAAAATAAATATAAAAATAATACAACCAATCACCATAAACTTTCCTCCAAATCATCTTCCGAAAATATTGATAATATAAATGTTATTGTATCCACTGCCCATCCTTGTAAATTTAAACAAATTGTAGAAACTAATTTACACCAACATATTGCTAGTCATCCAAATATACTTAAACTATATTCACAACCTAAAATTAAAATCACAATTAATAATAACTTTATCTTTTTTAAAAAACTACTTCTCAACAAAAAAAAAAAAACATATTTACCATCTATATCTATTCTTGGTCTAAATACACTATTTAATCATACAATTTCAGAATATATATCACAAAATTTAAATTATACATTTATTCATCATTTCAATCAATTTTACAAACAAAAACAAAATAAACAATTTTTTAATCATATTACTTGTCTTTCAAACAATAAACCTATGGCTATTTTTAATGAAAATTTATCACTTATTTCAAAAATATTTGATATTAATATTTATCTTTTTAAAGATCCAATTCCAATTGATACAAAACAATATCATTACCAATTTAAAAAATTATCAAATGTCCAAATCAATATTTTTAATCACGAACCTGAAGATATTGCTAAAATAATAATTAATCATTTATTTTTAAAATAATCACTTAATTAATAAAAAAAAAAATAAAAAAAAGAATATTTATCAACATAAAAATTATGAAACAATTAATCAAACTATTTCTATAATATCTTATTAAAATATCACAAATCATTTGACTATCAAAATTCATTATAGAATTTTCATTAACAATCAAAATATTATTAACATTCTTCCTACATAAAGGACAAGATCCACTAATATTTAACCATTTTTTTATACATTCATCATGAAATCAATGTTCGCATTTCAATTCCGTATGATCTAAATCTATTGTAATGAAACATATACAACAAATATATTTCATATATACTTACCTCAAAAAAAAATTATCATTATTAACAAATTATTGATCCTAGTTATTCTTCACTTCGATAATGTAACAATAATATATTGTAAAAATCAAATTCCAACTTTTCACGAAAATGTATATGGTCTATTCCTTGAAACATCATCATACCACCTGGATTACAATCCAGTTCGTGACATTCATCTTTTGAAGCTCCTTCAATATGTCTACCCTTATATTTAATTTCTTGTCTTTTTTTATGTACATAAATTTTCCATGTTGCATTTTCAGGTTTATCCAATAAAAAAGAAACGGTATATTCACAATCTTTTCTATCTGTATGGGCTGGCAAATCCGCTCCTTTTACATAACAAGATAAATATGTATATGTTGGTCTTAATTTCTTTTTCAAAATATGTTCCATTAATGGCAATAATTCATAATGTAAAAATCTAGAAAATCCTTCATTATGCGCCTTAAATCTTTTCGCTTGACGATCTCCTAAAACAAATATTTTTTTATGAATAGCATCTTTATAATAATTGTTTAATAATTGGAGGACTTCTTTTTCAATAACATTTTCTATTACAATCATAGGTAAATAATCATTTATTTCATATTTTTTTTTAAAATGAATATTCTGTATACATAATTTGTTTGTATAACTATTTTTTAATATTTTATAGTCTAGTACATATTTCTTGAAATTATCAAAATCACCCTTAAAATTAATCTTAAAACTTTTATATCCGCTCCAACCTTTTTTGATTTTATTTTTCTCAAAATCATCTAATATAGTATTTAATGTTTCTAAATAATCTTCACTGACTATTTTTTTTTTGGGAGATACTTCCATTTTGATATTTTCATCTGGATTTATATTTTTATTAACTATATTTTTAAAATTATTATCTCTTTCCCGAATATAAATATTTGCTAAATATTTTGCTTCAAATTCTTTATTTGCTATAGTTTGTATTAAATCTTTATCTCTTTGATTATTTTTATTCTCAATATTTTTATAAATGATGATATCTCCTTTTTTTAGATTTTTTTTTATTTTTAATAATGGAAATTCAAATTCAATATTATCTGATAATGCTATTGTAATTGTAATAACTCGTTGCCCTAATTTTTCGGTATACTTTTTACCAATAGTACTTTTCATATCGTATGATGCATAATGTCTTCGATGATAATCATTTGCTTTATATTCAACCACATTAATATTTTCAAAAAAATCCTTATCAATATTTAGTAATTTTGTTATCCTGATCCTGAATTCATTAACATCAGATAATTTAACCCAAGCATTTTTCCTTGTACTATTCATAAAATTACATCTAGATAATATATCATTTGAATCCAAATCCGATAACCATTTCTCGCTAAAAAAAATATCTTTCTTATTAGCAATTTTTTCAAAAACATCTGGTAATAATAAAACTAATTCATCCAAAAAATTACATTTAATTTCATCACTCAGAATATTATCACGAATACTATAATATCTTGGATTAAACTCATGATAATATCTTTTGCTATTACATTCTTTAAACCATAAATTAAATGCATATTTATAACCTTTTATTACAGGCAATCCAGCATGTTCAGATAATGGATGTCTTTCTACTAAATTATCGGTATCTATCATTGTATTCTGAAATATTAATAATTTTCCCATCTTACTATTAATAGTTATGTTTAATTTAGACATCTTTGTCCCGCCTCCTTCTTCTACAGTATTTAAATAACATAATGCAGTTATCAATCTAGCTCCACCATATTTAACACATCTTAGAGTTTTTGGTGAATAATCTCTTTTCCAACTATCGTAATGAACTCTGTATTCTTGTCCTACATCATAATAAATTATTTGAAATTTTTCAGCATTTTCTAATGGTAATCCAACAACAGTTGCTATTTTATTGCCAACATCTAACGTTATTTTATCATAATCGTGCTGAATCCATGTATTAAATCCAGTTCTGCCTTTTGATTCGTATCCTTTTTTATCATCACTCACCAATGCACGTTTTAGTTTATTTTTAGAAATCATTATAAAATGTTCACATTCTTTTTGCGTAATGAAATCATCATATGTTTTTACCAAAGGATCCAAATTTAATATTTTACAATTATTATCATTTATATTTTTTGTGGTTTTAATTTCTGATTTCATAAATTAAATATATATATATAATTAACATTTTTTTCTATTTATACACAATTATTATAATAATATTCTAATATTATTGTTATATTTTTTATCTTTATAAAATTTATATGGAAAGCATCAAAATTACTCCCGTTCCAGAAGATTTTGCCATTATTGATAAACAAAAAATTTTTCTTAAAAAAACATTCTCAGGATATAAAAAAACTTCCGTTTTTACCGAATTGAATAATTGTTTAATTGATAGTCGAATTGATAATATTCTTTATTGGACAGCAGAAATTCATTGCTCAGGTTATATCGATATCTTATGGGATAAAATATTTATATTCATGTCTAAAAATATAAATATTAATAATCCCGAATTACCCACTTACATTTTTAAACATTATATTTATTATTCCAAAATTCTTAAAAAAATAAGATTTGATAATAAACTTCTCCATCTTAGAAATGCACAAGAATCACGAAATCAATTATTTGATATAATGATTACATTTGCTCTCTCTAAAAAAATTTCATTACCCAAAATACCAAAAATATTTAATCAAGATTTTTTACTAGAAAATATCATGTATAAACTTAATGCAAAAAATACTCATCACATAAAAAAAATCATGAAAAATAATGATCCAAAAGAATTATTATTACCTCTTAACGAATTAATTTTTAATATTCAAAAAAAAAATATGAATGATTCCATATACTGGATTTCATGGATTTTATCATATGAAAAATATTTAGCTAAATCTGGAAAAAAAATTACTTGTTCTGTAAGATGCATTAAAGACATTGAAAAAAAATATTATGATGATATTTCCTGGTTAATTTGGAACACCATATTTTATTGCTGTGATCAAAATAAATTCACAAATCAAATTAAATCCATTTATCAAATTTATAAAATTAATTTTACTAAATCAAAAAAAAATACTAGAATTCATTTATTTATTCATGCAATTCTATTAATCATTGAAAAAGTTGATTCTACAATACCTCTTAAAATAAAATCGAAAATCAATACAAATAATATAAATGAAATTAATAATCTTTACAAAAAAATACAATATGATAAATTAAAAGATCTAAAAAAAAATTCCGAAAATTCATTAGTAGAAAATATTATTCTTAATCATTGTCCTACTAATAATTCAAGTCATCATACGCAAAATAAAAATAAAAAAAAAAAAAAAAAAAAATAAATTTTAAATAAAAAAAAAAAAAAAAAAAAAAAAAAAAAAAAAATAAATCAATTTTAAATCAAGATAGTAGACATAAATTAGATAGTATCATGGAAATTACAAATAAACAATTAGGTATTTATTCTTAATTATTATCCATTATTATCTAATTTTTCTCTTGGTCTTTTTATAAGATACTCTTTTTGTTTTCATCTTCAACTTTTTATTATGCTTTTTTATTTTTCTTGTAATCCTTTTGTTTTTAAAGGATTTTTTATTATTTTTTACACTTTTTCTAAATTTATGTTTTCTAGATTTATTCAATTTATATTTTTTACGTTTTCCACCTAATAAATCTGAACATCCATTCCCACCAGAATTTTTATTATTAGATAACTCTTTCGCCAAATCTAAAGCATATTCCTGGGATTGAGCAAATGTCGGTAAATATGGTCCCCCAATATTTATTTGATTCCAATTTTCATTATGATTATTATTCATATTTTGTGATATTGTTGCAACATTATTGACTCGTTCATTTAATGATGGATTATGTGGTAAATTCATAGATGGATTACTATACAATGATATTCTAGGTAAACTCAAATTAGGACAATTATATAATGACATAGTTTAAATTTATTTTATATATATCATAATCACAAAATAATCTTATCTTAATTAATTAAATATTTTACATAATCCCAAAAATAAACATTAAAATTCATGATATTTCTCTATTATTTAAAATTCACATTATAATGATGATATTTTATTGAACTAATATCATCATCCAAATCTCTTTCATAATTTAATGTTTTCCATTTTTTCATATTTATCACATCTTTTTTTTCTTCCATATATTTTAACATTCGCTTCATTTCATTAATATCATTCAAATTTAAACTTATATCTCTCATATACATACATGGTAAATTATTCTTATTAGGATATGGTTTTTCCTTATATAAAATAATTTCTTTGTTATCACTACATATTTTTTTTTCAACAACAGGATCCAACCCAATATAACAATTTTTCCCATCTTTATTTTGCCATTCCTTAAAAATAATATATCCATATTCATTCAAAAATAATAATTGCTTTGAACATAATATAATCGTCTTATTTAAAATATTATCATCCATTATTATAGTATTTAGTATTTTAAGTTTTATATATTTTTTATTAATATTTTAACTTTCTTTATTATAAATATTTAAAGAGCTATTAAATACATACATCATAATGATTTTCTTTATTAATATTCTTATTCATTTTTTTATAATTTTAAAATTAACATATTCATTAGAAGCTGGATTCAAAATTTATAATTCAACAAATTCAGAAATTATTGCCTACAGAACTTGCAGCGGATTATTAAATAGAATAGAAAATATTCAAACTTATTGCTATTATGATAATGAATATTCTAATTTTTGGATTAATAATAGCCTAACAAATCCAATTAACATATTAAATAAAAGTGAATATTTTGAATTATGTTCCAAAAAAAATACAAAAGGTCTAATATTATATAATTTTACAAAACATCAAACAATGTTGCCAAATATTTTAACTTTAGCATCTATATATAATTATGTTCCTATCGAAAAATATATGATCTATCTTTTTCCAAATAAAACTATTATGATCAATATTGATGAATTATGGAATAATTTTACACCTCAAATGAGTACCATATATATGTTCGAAAATTATATAAATCATACAAATAATTTAGCAAAAATCAATCCCGGATATGATGTTCATGATCATCCATTTCATCCGCAACCAAATCCACATAAAATCTATGATTTTCACTTTATTGACTATGCTATCCAAAATAAAATGTTCATCATATTTCTTCTCAATGGCTGTATTCCATATACTCTCGATTATAAAATCTACTCCGATATTTTTAAAAATAATCCATGGGATTCACCAATCAAAATTTATGGATATGATGATACATGGGCAATTTTAGGCGATATTTTTGAAGCTGAAACAATATGTAATAAAGAACATAATCTTGGTCAAATCGCTACAACTAGCTTTAAAAATGCAGCCTTTCATTCAAACTATAATAAAGAAAATCAAAATAAAAAAAAAATTCAAAACTTCCCAAACAAAACAATAATTTTTAATCATTCAAAATCATATTTTTCTTTTGTTTATGGCGATGGTGATAATACAGCAATCGTACAATCAGATTTCTTGAAACGATTTCAAGAAAAAATAAATATTTGTAAACAAAATATAAATGACTGTATCCCCATTAATTGGGGTATTTCTCGGCATTTAAATGAATTATCACCCAAAATCTTAAAATGGTTCTTCGATAGATCAAAGGAAACAAAAAATGATTACTTTCTCCTTCCCCCATCAGGAGATCTTTATGCATATCCATCTTTAATGAAAAATGATGATATGCAAAAATTTATACAAAATACAGAAAATGACTGTAAATTATTATCTTGTAATGCCGCAATTTCATGGGAATTTTTCACAACTTGGAATCATGCTATTCATAACTATTTTCCAAAATATAATCATTCTAACATTATGAATGGTTTTTTTCTACTTAATGTACCTTATCTATTCCCAATCCTTAAATTAAAATCATATATTTTAAAAATAAGTGATAATGTGGTTCTTTTCAAACCAATAATCGTATGGTACGAATATTTTGTTAAAAATCTAAAACCATATCATATAGTAAATATATTAAATAATGCTAATCCTGGGACAATTTCTTATATTTTTATTCAATCAAATGTTCCAATTCAAGATATACTTTCTGTTTATTATAATTTATCGGAACATATTGAAATTGTAGATTATTACACTTTAATACAATTATCATTTCAAAAACTAAATTTTGAAAATCTAAAAATCTAATTTGATTTTTTTTTTTTTTTTAATATTTTCTTAATTATCCTAGGAAAATATTTATAATTTTTTTTTATTTTTTTATTCTCATTTTTCATTGATACATTTTGTGAATGACTTATCTTTAATGATTTCGTTGATGACGATGATTCTTCTGATAAAAACCTATTTGATTTGTTAAATTCATTATTTATCTCTAATCTAATATTTTCTGAGCGTTCCGAGTTACCATAGGCAACGTTGGAACACTCTGATAGGGCGTTCGTCCTATCATCTTGATCATTTTTTAAATATTCATCTGTTTCCGAATAATGATTATATTCAACATTCAAATTTATTTTATTAATATTCATCATTAAAGAACTATTCATAATTTTATATAAATCTTCTTCACCTAACATTATTAAAAAATTAAAAAAAATATCAAAATTTAAAATATTTGATTTCGGATTTACCTTTTCTATAAATTTAGAAATCTGTTTTTCGTTATAATAAAAAAAAATATCTTTTATTTCCTTATTTAATATATAAGTAGGATTATTTCCAAATTCTAATAATTCATTAAACAATATTTTAATATGATTATCTAATATCATCTTACCGAATCCGTTATTAAAATCTATTAAAAAATTATAAGGGTTTTCCCCATATATAGTTAAATCTTCATAGTTATAAATAAAATCACTACTCATGATTAATTTAAACATATTATGAATTGCAAAAATCTCATTTGAAATATAAAAATCAGATTTCCATAATAGATCTATTAGTAAAGATCTATATTCATATTTTCCTAAATTAATCTCTATTTTTGTAAATAAAAGATCCAATTCTTTTTCTTCAATTTTCATTTCTTTATCTAAGTCATTGAATACCCATAATCTATTTAAAATTTTTCCAAATGATATTTCCATCAAATCATTTAATTTTAATGTTTTCTTACTATTTAAATTAATATATTCATAAATCATTTTTAGTATAACTTCATTGTCTAATTGTATAATTTTTGAATATTTTTCATCTTTTTTTACATTTAATGGTTCATAATGATATTTTTCATTTATAGTCATTATATAAATATTTAAATAAAATATATTTTAACCTCTTTTTTAATTCAAATAAATTTTTGTATTACAAAAAAAAAAAATTATATAATAATAGACTATGGCTAAAATAGATCCATCATTCGAATCTCCATTAGATAATTTTATTGTTTATAATATTTGTGAACCAATTTCTGAAAGTATATATAAATTTAATATTACACCAAATATGATTACTACCTTATCATTTGCATGTTCATTAATTTCAATTTATTTTTTATACAATTATAATATTTTATTTTTTATTATATTTTCAAGTTTAAATTATATATTTGATTGTTTGGATGGCTACGTAGCTAGGAAATATAAACTAACCACAAAATTTGGTGATTATTTTGATCATTTTACCGATATTATTCATTTATTTTTAATTATGTTTGTACTATTCTATAGATATAATTTCTTTGATTTTAAAATAGCATTAGTATTCTCAATATGTTTATTATTATTATATATGATTACTTTATCATGCCAAGAAAAAATAATGAAAAAACAAAATAGATCTAAAGTACTTAGTTATGGTATGGATTATTGTAATTTAACATTACAAAGAAATATGAAATATTTACGAATTTTTGGTTCTGCAACTATGAACTTATATATAATTTTGCTTGTCATATATTTATATTCATCAAAAATTAAATTAATCTAAATCATTACTATTTTGTATTTTCTTATTTGAATTTTTAAAATTATTTATATTGTTCGATATCTCAATATTTATATCATTCTTAAAAGTATCAATAATTTCCTCTAAATATTCTATTCTAATATTAAATGTTCGCAATGATTTTTTCAAAATCTCCAAATCTATTTTTAATTCATCTTTAATTTTTTTTTTATACAACTCTAATTTTTTCATTCTTTCATCATCTGTCATTTCAGGATTCTTAAAACATTCTTCATTTTGTTCCAAAAATGTTTTATTAATCCCTGCTTCTTTTTTTTTCAATATTTCTCCTATATTTATTTTTTTAGGAATTATTATATTCTTTATTTTTGATTTTAAAATATTAAATCTATTCACCAAATTATCTAAATTCTTTTGTATGCTGATTGCCAATATTTTTTCTAATTTTAAATTATTCAAATTATTACAATATTCTATTGTTATTTTTTTATCATATAATATTAATCCAATATATAAAGATAAAATATTATTAATTTTCTTTTCCGAATAAATACTCAAAATAATCATATATGTCAATATATTTTTTAATAATTCATTATCACTAATATTCTCTATTAAAATAAATAAAAAATCAACTGTCCTATTTTGTATTGCAAATAACCCACTGTCCAACATATTTTTCAACTCTTCGTTTTTATTAACAATTGAAAACCAATTTATATTATCAATTCTTTTATCATCTTCATTTTTACTCTTAACAAGATATCCAAATTCCTTTGCATTTAAAAATAAATCAAAATAGAAAGATTTATCTCTAATTATTTTTTTATTTAATATTTGATAATATTGGAAATTATAAGAACCATTTTCAACAATTCTATTTGTAGCTAAATAATTTGAATAATAATATTTTTTTATCTTTTCTTGATCTATCTGTGATTTCACGAAAACCCTTTCCCTTTTTTTTGAATATTTACCATTAATCGAAAATAAATAATGATTAAACATTTCCAAAATTGATTCATTGAATATTTCTAAAATATTTTTATATAATAATAAATCCATTGAATTTTTATTTTGTTCTTTAAAAATCTCATATCTATTTATATTATCAAGTCTTAGATCATCATGATTACTTGATAATTTCCATATTATTTCGACTGTTTCATCATTTTCATCTTCTGCAGGTTCCACCAATAATAAATTCTCAATTTTATATTGCAAATCTTTAATAACATTTGTTAAGTTTTTTTTATTTTCTAATCGTAAATATTCTCCAAACTCAACTTTATAAATGATCAAATTATAAAACAAATTTAAATAAAATATTTGATAATTATTATAATAATTTTGTAAATATTTAAAATGCTCATTTTTTTTAATTGGTTTAAGAAACCAACTTTCCTCTTCTTCTCTATATATTTCACTATAATCCTCAGGAAATTCTTCTTGTAATAAATAAACATCCGATTCATTCGTAATTTTATAATTCTCATCCAAAACAATTAAATCCAAAGGAATATTAAAACTAGGACTTACATCAACTTCAATTCCTGTTTTATTACCCTTTATTTCAATTTTAAACAATGATAATTCCAATCGCTCGTCCTTCTGATAATTTGGTTTTATTATTATTTGTAATGATCGACCATTATCTATTTTCAAATATTGTGTCTCAATTTTAACTTTAATAGTGTTAATTATGTCTTTATCATCAATTTTTAATAAAGTTTTAATAATATTTTTCATCTTATCTGGATCCTCCAGATATTTTAAACTAATTCCATCTTTAAATTCATCGATATCGGATGATGAATTTCCATTATAATCTAAATTAAATTTCGCCTGATCATTTTTACCAAAGTTCTTTATACTAATTGTTTGAATCAAATTATTTAGACAATTCGAATATTTTTCTTTGAACGATGAATAATCATTTATAATCGTTTTTTTATTGATATTTTCGAATAATAGGTTAATTAATTCTCTTGATAAAAACAAAAAATCTGATAAATCATTAACCTTTTCAATACAATCAAGATGCTTTGTCATTTTGGTTTTTTCATGGTTTATTTTTGAATTATTAGATTTAATATTATAAGGTTTCATCATAATATTTTTTGACAAATATGTATAAATATTTAAAATATCTTTGAATAAATTCATTTTACAAATATTTTTCTTTTGATCATTTACAGCATTTGTTATTTCAATCTCAAATTCACCTATTATATTTATATTTTTATTATGTTTAATATTATCATTAGTGTTTATATAAATATTTTTTATTCGTTCATCATCTATATTTAAAATTTTATGATAATTAGATTTTTCTTCAAATTTTTTATCATTGTCATAAATTATTTCTTTGTATATAGGCGGATTCAATACAAAAAATTTATCATATTTAATATTATCGCTTTTTACCGAAAATAAACTTAAAAAAAATATTTCATCATCTTCCATTTTTTGAAATAGATTATTTTGAATCGCAGATAAAGAAGTTGTTTTAAATAAATTATTTATGAAAATATTTAAATCATGATAATTTACTTTCTTATCATAACATTTTTTACAAATACGATATAATAATTCTTTATCATCAAATATACTTATATTATATTTATCTTTATTTTCTACTAAAAATAAATCTGAACTAAAATATTTCTTTTTGAATCCTTTAATACTTATATAATCAATAATTTTATAATAAAAATATCTACCTATTTTTTCTATACTAGGTCTTAATATATGTAAATTTTTTGGAAATAATTTATTAATCTCCTTTGGTATGCTCCATGGTGAATTTGATGTAGCTATTACAAATACATTATCATATTCAGATATCTTATATAATTGTTCAATTATTATTTTATCTTCATGATTATTTTTATCGAAAATTAAATCAATATCTTCTATCACAATAATAATATTTTTCTTTTCTTTTACTTTTTCATTTTCAAAAATATAAGAATTTATTTTTGTAAGTTCCATTAGTAAATTTGCTGTTAAATTTAACTTATTTTTATTCATAATATCATTTAAATTAATATATTCCTTAATTGAATTTTTATCATTTATTTCTTTCATAGTATTATTAACAATAAACGATTTTCCACAGCCTCTTTCACCATATATTAATAATAAATTTAAATTATTTTTATATAATTCGGGATAATTAATTGGTTTTATTAAATTATTATCGATAAAATTTTTGTATTGATCATCAATTAAATAATATAGATTTTCATTATTATTGGCATCTATTTTATTGGATTCATTTGTTTTCTCTGATTCTTTTTCTTCATTATTTTCTGTATCTTTTGATTGTCCACCTATTAATCGATTCATTACATTTGATTTATAATTTTTATTTGAATTTACTCTTAGATTTTTAGATTTATTGTTATTCATAAGATTTTTTATATTATTAATATATTGTTGAATTACAATTATAGCTTTATTATTCTTCTCTTCAACTATGTTAAACCACTTATGATCATCATTATTTTTATGATTTTTGTATTGAGCTATATTATTTTTTATTTGTAATAATAATTGATTAGATTCCTCATAATTTTTTAATGCATCTTTTAATTTTTGATCTTCTTCTAATAATTTTGCATCATTAAATATATTTAATGAATTTTTATATATAGATTCTAAATTCTTTATTAAACTTTCATTTTTTTTACTTTCAGATACTATCATTTTAATTTATGATTATATTTTATTTTTACTTATTATTTTTATTCCATTTTATTTGTAAAAACAAATCAAAAAAAAATTTAGGTATTCTTACTTAAAATATTATATAGTATAATATTAGTATATTAATGAATCTAAATTCTTTAGAAAAATTATCTTCCACCTTTGAACAAAAAGATATAAATATTAAAGATACTCTTAAATCAAAAACAAACAATGTTAAAAATAATATCAATGGATTAATAGATAAAGCAAAAATCTATAAACCAAATCTACCAAATATAAACGAAAAAAAATTAACTTTTTCAGATAACATTAAAGAAAAAATTGATAAAAAATCTACAGACCTTTTGGCAAAACAAATCGATAAAACAATCCAAGGTAATAATTTAAATTTTAATACTATTGGTAGCAGTATTAAATCATTTGCTTCTCTTTATCGAAATGTACAAAAATACAGAAGACGTGTAATGATCGTTATTTTTGTAGTTGGATTTATTATAGCTTGCTTTGTTTTTTATCAACTTTATAAATATTTCAAAAATTATAATGTTAAACCACAAATCCAAAATACTATTGCAATTGAAAACAATATAAAAAATAATATTGTATCAATACTTGATGAATTTAAATAATAATCATCATCTTTTCTATATATGATTAATCTTATCTTTTTTAGCCATTTCTATTATTTTAGGTATTATATTTAATAGTTTCTTTAATCCTCTATTTATATTCAAATTTTTAATATTTTTTATTGATTCCCAATTCACTTTCGCGATTTCATTTTGATCATTTGGTGAAAATTTTGTGTATTTATAATCATCTATTATAATTACATAATAAAATGTATCATTAATTTTTATCCTTAATTTACTCTTATCAATATTAATAATCAAACCAGTTTCCTCTTTTATTTCTCTTTCGGCACATTTATAATAAGGTTCACCCGGTTTGATATGACCTTTTGGCAATCCCCATTTATTTTCTCCTTTTTCCATTGATTGTCTATTTAAAACAATAATTATTGAATTCAATTCTTGATTTAAAATTATTCCACCACATCGTATTTCTTTTTTTTTTTTATTTAAAACAATATTATTTTTTTTTTGCCTTCTCAAATTTCTTTTATTTGATCTTTTATTTTTTGATCTTTTCTTTTCACGAAAATTTAAATTAGAACTATTTATTTTTAAATTTACATTTAAAGGGTTTAATGTTAATAACATAAAATAATTTATTTAATTTTATTGGTTTTTATTCAATTTTTTGTAAAAAAATATAAAAAAATATATACTCATAATAAATATGATAAATAATTTTTCTGGTCGATTTCTAAATTCTATACCCGCTTTAAACACCTGGATTAAAGATTCATCTAACTCATTATGTAATTTGCCATCTAACGATATTTTAAATATTGGAAATGCACTTAGTGGGATTTTTTTAGAAAATAAAAATATTAATTTGGAAACTCCACAATTAGTAGTAATTGGTTCCCAAAGTTCTGGAAAAAGCTCATTACTAAATAATATAATACAAATGGATATTTTACCAACTGGAAGCAATATGGTAACAAGAACACCACTAAATTTACAATTAACTAATTCCAATAATGATCCTCGGGTTGAATTTGGTAGCTATAAAAATGGTATCTGGGCATCTGAATATAATATCTCTCTTTCAGAACCCAAACCCGAATCCAATGAAATAAACGAAATTAGGAAACAAATCGAAAATTATACAATCAAATTAGCTGGGAACGAAAAAAATATTAGTAATACACCTATTATAATAAAGATTTTTTACAAAAATATTCCTAATCTTAGTTTAATTGATCTCCCTGGTCTTACAATGGTTGCATGCACAGATAAAGGTCAACCTAAAGACATAAAAAAACTTATAAAAAATATGCTAGTCGAATATATTAAACAAAATAGAACTCTAATTCTTTGTGTTATGCCTGCTAGGACAGATCTCGAAGCCGATCCTGCTTTAGATCTTGTTAAGGAATATGATAAAAATGGCAATAGAACTATCGGTATATTGACTAAAGTAGATCTTATGAATAAAAATACCGATATTTCTAGATATTTATTAGGAAATATATCAATTGATCTAAAATTAAAATATGGATATTTTGCAATCCGTAATAGAAGTCCACAAGAAATGAAAACTTATGATATTATTGAAGGCAAAAATAAAGAATTAGAATTTTTTAATTCTCATCCAATTTATTCCAAAATAAATAAACAATATTTCGGAATTGATAATTTAAGTAAAAAACTCTCTAATATACTTATCAATCATATTAAAAATTCTCTACCATGCATTTTAAATGATATTAATAAACTTCATCATTCGATACATACAAAATATATCAAATTAGGTAACGATATTCCTAACTCCTTAGAAGGAAAAATGAGTATTGTACATACACTTTTGACAGATTATTGTCAAGAATATATTTTATCCATACAAAATAAAAGAACATCAGCAAATATTGGTAGAAAATTTAAAGATCATTTTATTCATTACCGCGATGAAATATATAAAATAAATCCCTTCACCGAAAATAATTACAATGATAAATATATAGAAAACTGTATTAAAAATTGCGAAGGAAATCATATGTCCATTTTAACACCTCCCATTGAGGTTTTAGAAAATTGTCTTACCGATTCCCAAAAGAAACCTTTTCATTATTTCATTTCACCATCTATTCAATGTTGTAAGAATATAACAAATGAACTTATAAATTTGATTGACGAAATCTTAGATGACGATAAATACTCTCGTTTTCCTAATTTTAATCAAAAAATAAAAAAAATTATTTCACAAAATATTCTAAAAGAAAATGAAAAATATACTCATCAAATTATTATCGATATTATTAAAATGGAAGAATTATATATCTGGACAGATGATGTTCAATTTTTGAATTATATTGAAGAAATTACTTCAAAAAAAAAATCTAATTTTTCACATCCCAAAAATATCCGAACATTATTGAAATGCTATTATGACTGTATTAAAAAAAATATAACAAATAATATACCAAAAATCATAATGATGAATTTGGTAAATAAAACAATTAAAAATTTATCAACAGTCTTATTTAATGAAATCATGAAAAATGATATTGAAATGCTAATTAAAGAAAAAAATAATATTTCTACTATCCGTAATGAATATAAATCTCAACTTGATAAAATCAATTCCGCCAAAATATATATTGAAAAAATTCTGTAATCAAATATTTATTATTGTATAATCTATATCATAATAATTTAAAACATAAAAACAATCTGATATTTTCTTACATATTCTTATTTCTTCTATTATTTCCTTAGTCAACTTTTCAAATAAATTTATTATTAAATATTCTTGATAAGTTTCTCCATTCATATTTACAAATTTTTTATCATTTTTTAATACTTCAAACATATCATATGATATTATATATTTCATAAAACTATATTATATTTAACTTTTACACTATTATCAATTTTTTAAAACTTAATTAATTCGCTCATATATTTTGCAACCAGTGGCTGATATTTTTTCTTAATTTGATTAATCTCAGGAATATTATCATTTTTAGAATATAAATCCGATCTCTGGAACATTTTAAGTAATGGTAACATCTTCCAATCATATGAAGATGCCAAATGTGTATATCCCCTTTTTTTATTTGGAGTATGCCAACAATAAAAAGAATGAAATCTAATGATATATAGCGCCTCCTCAGGCAATTTTGTTTTATTTTTCTCTTTTAAAATTCTATATAAATATTCATCATGTCCCCATGACATTACCACTTGATTAAAACCAATAAAAGGTTTATAAATTCCAAAAATATTATTAAATTTAGGATTATTATAATCTCTATTAAAATGATGATAATTTTTATCGTAATAAACAAAATTCCTATCCAATTGACAACCAACTATAAAAGTATCCCCAACAACTTCCCATTGCTCTCTTTTTCCAAAATCATCCAGTAAAAGAACCTTTCCAAGATCATGTATCAATCCAATTAATGGAAACCAATCCCAATCTTCAATATTATAAAGATTATATACATATTTTTTTTTATTGAAATGCTCTAAAACAAAATGTGGTAAATTATTCCATTCTTTATAAGTAAAAAGAGATCTAATTGTTAATTTTTTATTAAATTTATTATTTATAAAATAGTTAGCATATATTGTTTCTGAAGTTTGATAAGCATGATATATTTGTTCAATATCAGTATCCGTATCCGATTCATCTACAATATTATTTAATTTTTCTATTACTTTCCAAATATTTTTATATTGATCTTTTTCTTGATAATATTTTAATCTTTCCAATGAAAAATAATAATTCTGATTCATTAAAATTTTTTTATATGTATTTTCAACATCTTCATTCTCGTCAAAATTTCTGAAAATTGTCATAAAGCTTGAAGAGAAAAAAAAAAAAAATCATAAATTTTATTTTATAGATATTTAAATTTTTCTTACCAAATATATTATGCACTACAAGACTCACAAGGATTTTCTGGCGTTACAGTAAATTGTTGAGCTTTTACTTTCGGCTGAGTTCTTAAATAATACATTCCGGTTTTTAATCCTTTCTTCCAACTGTAAAAATGCATACTCGTAATCTTTTCAAAATCTGGCTCTTCCAAAAATATATTCATACTTTGAGATTGACAAATCCATTTGGCACGATCAATAGCTAAATCAATAATTGTCTTTTGACTTAATTCCCATGAAGTTTTATAAATAGATTTTATAATCGATGGTACTTCCTCTAAATGATTTATCTTACCATTATTCACCAACATCTTATTTTTTGTCTCATTGTTCCATATATTTAAACCAATCAAATCCTCCAACAAATATGAATTGATTTTAATAAATTCACCCGCCAATGTCCTTCTAATATAAATATTCGATGTAAATGGCTCAAAACATTCGTTATTTCCTAAAATCTGCGATGTCGATGCCGTTGGCATTGGAGCTAACAATAAACTATTACGAACACCATATTTCATAACATCTTCCCGCAATTGTGACCAATCATAATTCATTATACCATCATATTGCCATAAATCAAATTGAAATTTACCCTCAGATAAAGGACTTCCAATAAAACTCGAATACGAACCCAAATATTTATCTCTGTTTAACTCTTCATCTAACGGTTTAAGACTTTTCTCTAAAAGCCTAAGTTCCTTTTTTTCATTATTCTGGATCGTTTTATTTTTTTTACTTTTTCGAAGAACTTTGATTCTTTCCATTAATTCTGATCTTTTCTTTGATATCTCCATTGATTCCGTCATCGCTCCAAAATATATTGTCTCAAAAATTTTATTATTTATTTCTTTTGCCTCCTCACTATCAAATGGTATTTTTAAAAGACAAAATAAATCTGCTAAACCTTGTACTCCTATCCCAATAGGTCTATGTTTCTTATTCGAAGTAACTGTTTCATCAGTAGGATAAAAATTTCGATCTATCACTTTATTCAGATTTTTTGTAATTGTCCTCGAAATACTTACCAGTTTATCATAATCAATAGTTCCACGTTTATAACAAAATAATTCATTAAACCCTCCGATATATTTAGTAGTGTCCTTACCACAATTTGAAAAAATTTGTGGAAGCGTAATATTTTCAGTCGAAATATTCAATGTATTCATTAATTCAATCATTTTATTTTTATTATCTTGATTTTCATCTTTATTCGCATCAATCGTAATCTCTTCGAAACATATTTTTTTGGACTTCAAATATTGCTTTGCCCATTTACAATATTTACAATCAGTTTTGGTATAAATCGTAAACTCATCATCTATTTCATCATGAACAATCAAATTTTTTAAATTTATACTCGCAAGATTACAGACTGCAGTCTCTCCCGGATCCGAATATTCAATAATCTCTGTACATAAGTTACTTGATTTAATTGTACCTAAATTCTTTTGATTACTCTTTCTATTGCAGGAATCCTTAAACAAAATATATGGGGTGCCAGTCTCTATTTGTGCTGTGATAATTTGGAACCATAAATCTCTAGCTCTCATTTTCTTAATTCCCATATTTTCACTCTCATATTTTTTATAAAGATCATTAAATTCATCTCCATAAGTTTCACTCAATCCTGGACATTTATCTGGACACATTAACGTCCAATCCTCATTTTTTGATACCCTCTCCATAAAAAGATCTGGTATCCAAAGACCTAAGAAAAGATCTCTCGCTCTATCCTCATCATTTCCATGGTTTTTTCTTAACTCAATAAAAGACTCTATATCACCATGCCATGGCTCCAAATAAATCGCAAAACTACCATTTCTCTTCCCTCCACCCTGATCTACGTATCTTGCAGTATTATTAAATACACGTAACATTGGAACAATCCCATTCGATATTCCATTTGTCCCCCTAATTGGACTATTCTTTGCCCTGATATTATGAATATGTAAACCTATTCCTCCAGCCCATTTTGAAATATTAGCACAATCTTTAATTGTACTGAAAATCCCATCAATACTATCCGCCTTCATCGCCAACAAGAAACATGATGAAAGCTGTGGTCTCGGTGTCCCACTATTAAAAAGCGTAGGTGTCGCATGAATAAAAGCATGATTCGACATGAAATTATATGTATTTAATGCATCTTTAAAGTCCTCCCCATGGATACCTAATGATACTCTCATTAACATATGTTGGGGTCTCTCAACAACCCTATCATTTATTGACATTAAATATGCTCTCTCAAGTGTCTTAAAACCAAAATAATCATAATTATAGTCTCTACTATAATCAATAACATCATTCAATTTATTTTTATTTTTCATTACAATATCATATAATTCCTTCGAAACTAATGGAGATTTTACATCGTTTGTTTTATGATTGTACAACAAAAATATTGTCTCACTGAATGATGGTGATGTATTTTTCTGATGATTGCTTATGATAATCCTGGATGCTAACGTTCCATATTCTGGATGTGTAGCTATCATAGACGCACAAATATGACTTGCTAACTCGTCCAAAGCTGAAGTCTCTACACCATCATAAATTCTTGTACAAACTTTTTGAGCAATATTGTAAATATTTATTTGTGATAAAGGAGGACTTTTATTTGCTAATTGTTTTAACCTATGTAAAACTTTATCAAATGATACTTCCTCTGTATTACCATTCCTCTTTTTAACTTTCATCGATAACTGATCCTTTTTTTTATCCATCGTTGAGTTTATATTATTTAGATTGTTATTTTTTTAAATTAATTTCGATTTCAAATTTATATTTATTAATTTATTAATTTATAAACAATTTTCTAAATAATATTTATAAAATGAATATTATTATTATCTGTTTAATATTTGTCGTTTTTATATACATTTTAAATTCTGATAAAAAAAATAAATTAAATAAATTAAAAATAAAAAATTTAACTGTTAATCCAAACTCTCAATATTCTTTTAAGCATAACTATATTAAAAGTCTAAACCCACAAAAAATTACTAATCAAGGACCCTATTTTCATAAACCAAACTCTAAAAATTTTCCCATTAATCACAATAATACTCTTCTACCAATTGAAACAAAAAATAAAGATAAATGTAACAAAAATCTATTAACAGGCTATGAATGTTTCTTAAGTAAATGCGATCTATGTCCTATGTCCTCCTATAAACAATGCTCCAATAATTATTCATATAAAACATTTCCTCCAAATGTAAATTGTAATTGCGATAATAGAGCTTATGAACTTTGTAATATTCAAAATTCGCAACGATGTCTGCTCGCAAATAAAATATGCAACAATTGGCAAAAAAAAGATTTGGAAAAAAAAATAAACTATCCCATATTTTATCCAAGAGTAAACATGTATAATGCAGCAAATACAAAATTTAAACCATTCAATCTTAAAACAATCCCTTTTCGATCCTGTGTTTATAATGGATAATTCTTAAAAAAAATTTAAGCGGGTATTTCATATAAATAAAATAATTGCTAAAAACAAAATATAATTATGGAATCAGAATTAAATCGCATCATTAAAAAATTACTAAATTTTGTTCCCGGAACAAGAATTGATATTCAAGCCAATGAAATCCAATTTCTTTGTACTCATGCATTAGAAATCTTTAAAAATCAAAATATGTTAATAGAACTAAATGCTCCCGTTATTATTTGTGGGGATATTCATGGACAATACTATGATTTATTAAGATTGTTCAGATTAGGCGGTTGTCCACCTAAAGAAAATTATTTATTTTTAGGAGATTATGTTGATCGTGGTTACAATAGTTTAGAAGTCATTTGTTTACTCTTTGCTTTTAAAATAAAATTCAAGAATAATTTTTTTATATTAAGGGGAAATCACGAATCAAAATCAATTAATAAAATCTATGGCTTTTATGACGAATGTATAGAACGATACAAAAAAAAAATAGGTTCCAAAATTTATTATTTATTTAATAGTGTCTTTCTTTGGATGCCAGTATCAGCCATCGTTGAAGATAAAATATTATGTATGCATGGCGGCATTTCACCACACATCAAAAATATTCAAGATATCAATAAAATTGAACGTCCACAAGATATACCCGATGAAGGACTATTATGCGATGTTGTATGGTCTGATCCCGAAAAATTACAAAAAGGATGGGGTCCCAATGATCGTGGTGTCTCATTCATTTTTGGTAAAGATATTGTAGAAAATTTTAATGATAAACATAATATCGATCTTATTTGCAGAGCTCATCAAGTTGTCGAAGATGGATACGAATTCTTTTGCAATCGTAAATTAGTTACTATTTTTTCCGCTCCTAACTATTGTGGCGAGTTTGATAATTCTGGTGGACTCATGAAAGTTAATAAAGATTTAATGTGTTCATTTCTAATTTTAGAACCAATTGATAAAGAAAGAAAAAAATTACAATGGAGATCCTCTAAAAATCGTCCTGGAAGTCCTTATCTTTCTTAATCTCTCATAATTAATTTTAATATCTTTATCTAATGTTGATCTATTAAACATCACAAACTATTAAATTATTAATTTATAATTTTATAGTTTATTAATAATTATAAGAGTCTAATATATATAAAATTCTCAGGTTATAATAATAAGAATGACTTATATATATTATATAAAAGACATCTAATTTGAATATATATTTTCTTGTTTTTAATTTATCTTTAGTATTTATTTTTTTCGCTTATATTTACCAGCTTTTTTTTTTTTCTCTTTTTCTTTAACATTTTATTTTCTAATCTGTGTCCTCTACTTCTTATTTTACGTTTATTGATTTTTTAAGACATTATTTTATTTTTTATTTAATATATGGATATTTTAGTTAATTATATTTAATTATATTTAATTACTAAATAAATAATAAATTCAAATGACTCATTAAAATATTTATCACCAATTACAACATTACTATCCAAAATTTTAATTATAGGAGTTTATTAAATTTGTTATTAATAATTATAATTTATGTCTGACGCAATAATAAATAATTTAAACCTAAAAATTCAAAATCTAGAAAATGTTTATGAAAATTTTTTACTTCTAATAGAAGGAATCAATGAAAAAATAAGTATTTTAGAAAAAAATTATAATGCATTAGAAATATTTGTTCACGAAATTGATAATAAAAAAGAAAAATCACTATATTATTCTGATTCATATTCCAAAATGGGACCTCCAGGTCCATGTGGTCCTCCAGGTCCATGTGGCCCCCCAGGTCCATGTGGTCCCCCAGGTCCATGTGGTCCTCCAGGTCCACCAGGACCATGTGGTAAAGGAAAACGTGGTCATCCAGGACCATGTGGACCACCAGGACCTCCTGGACCAGAAGGAAGAGAAGGACCCCCAGGACCATGCGGACCCATAGGTCCAACCGGCAAACAAGGCAAACAAGGACCAGAAGGATGCACCGGTCCAAAAGGCGACACCGGCGAATCTGGTCATCGTGGACCCGAAGGATGCCAAGGACCTGTTGGATGTCAAGGTCCTGAAGGTCCTCAAGGACCCAAAGGCTGCAAAGGCGACAAAGGCGATAAAGGCGATCGTGGACATTGCGGACCTATGGGACCTCCCGGAAGAGAAGGATGCCCAGGTCCTAAAGGATGCCAAGGACCCGAAGGACCAAAAGGACCTAAAGGTAATGATGGTTGTCCTGGAAAAAAAGGAGAAAAAGGTGACCAAGGTCCTTTAGGACCCGAAGGACCCTGTGGTCCAAAAGGTCAACCTGGTAACCAAGGACCAAAAGGTAATCCAGGCTGTGAAGGAAAACAAGGTCCACGAGGATTTAGAGGTCCAGAAGGACCAAAAGGCCCAAAAGGAGATTCCGGCTATTCATGCCACAGAACTTGGTAATTTTTTAACTATTTTTATAAATTTGATTTATACATTCAATATTATTTATAAATAAAAAATGTTCGCTATAAATAATTATCATTCTTCTTGGGATAATTTTATACAATCACAAAAACAAATTGAATATTTTAAGGATCTCATTAATTTTCTTGAAAATGAAAAAAAAATTTACGGAAATGATCTGGAAATATTTCCTCCAGAAAATTTAGTTCTAAATTCATTAAATTTAACATCTCTAAATGATATTAAAGTCGTGATTCTTGGTCAAGATCCTTACCACCAAAAAAATCAAGCTATGGGTCTATGTTTTAGCGTACCCCATAATATTAAAATCCCACCCTCCCTTAAAAATATTCAAAAAGAAATTTTTAATGATTTAAACCTAGATAACACAAAAATTAAAAATGGTGATCTAACCTATCTATCAAATCAAGGTATACTTCTTTTAAATACATCACTTACCGTAAGAGAATCATGTCCCAATAGTCATCAAAAATATTGGAAACCTTTTACAAATAATCTTATTAAATACATATCAAATGAAACCAATCAAACTATCTTCCTACTTTGGGGTAATAATGCTAAAGATAAAATCAAATTCATTGATACAACAAAACATTATATACTTCGTGCTAACCATCCAAGCCCATTAAGCGCCAATAAAGGCGGATGGTTCAATACTAAACATTTTTCAAAAACAAATGAAATTCTTAAAAAAATTAATAAAGAACCAATACTTTGGTATCCAAATTAATTTATTTTTAAAAAAATCCGAATATTTTTTTTATCTATTATTATATATATATCAAATGGAATACAATAATAATTATTGCGGAAATCCATGCAAACCACTCTTTTATGTACCATATAGCGAATGTAAATATCGTTATGATGGTTATCTCCCACATCCAAATGATCATGTCAGATCCATACGTTATGGACCATGCAAAGAAATCCTATATTTACCCCTCCCTGGTAATCCACCACGAGGAGTCCAATGTCCTATGGTAATACCTCCTAAATGCTGTCCACCTCTTAAACCTAAATGTATACCATGCGAAAAAATATATCATTAATTTATTTAAAATAATTTTAATTAAAAAATTGAAAATTTAATAATTAATATTATATAATCATTCTATATTATGAAAATCGGAATATGTGGACAAATGTGTAGCGGTAAAACTACCATCGCTAATTATATTAATAATAAATTCAATCATAACATCCATATCACATCTTTTGCCAGTAAATTAAAAATTCTCGCAACAGAATTATTCGGAATGAAACAAAAAGATAGAAAACTACTAATCAATCTCGGTCAAAAAATGAGAGATATTGATAAAAATGTTTGGATCAATTATACCATTAATGAATCCAAAAATTATAAAAACGTTATCATTGACGATGTTCGATATCCTAATGAACTTTATAGACTTAAAGATGAAGGATTTTTACTTATTAAATTAATCATTTCTAAAGAATTACAATTAAAACGATTGAAACAAACATATCCGGAAAATTGGAAATCACATTATAATCACATAAATGATAACACCGAAAAAAGTGACCAGCTAAATAATGAACATTTTAATTATGTTATCAATGTCGATCAACAAAATGTACTAGAAACTATTGATATTATTTTAAAAAATGAAAATCTTCTACAACAAAACATTCAACATAAAACAATTATTACATAATAAAAATCTTTAAAATAAAATTGAAAAAATATTTTTTTTTTAATATATATATATATTCATATTCATGGATAATGATGAAATTATTTTCAATAACTCTTACAATAATATCAATTTAGATATCTTTGATCAAAAAAAAACTTTCAATAATAAAATTCATCTTCGATATTATCAACGAAATAAAAGAAAAACTATTACTATCATTGAAGGATTAGATGATTATAATTTAGATCTTAAAAAATTTATTAAATTCATTAAAAAAAAATATTGTTGCTCAGGATGCAAAAAAAAAGATGATGATAATAAAACAATCCTCCAATTCCAAGGCGATCTACGAAACGAAATTCATAACCTTCTGAAAAATACTTATAATATTGAAGAAATTATTATTCATGGTTAATTTCACATATTTTTGAATTTCCACATATTTTAAACCTTACATTCTGTTCTATTCCATTCGGTTTTTTTATCTTTAAATAGATGATCGTATCATCTTCATATCTATTATCATATAAATCAAGACTAATTTTAGTACCATTATGAGTGTTTGGCAATTCAAATTTAGTTACAGTTTTTGTTGACATTTTTAAAATTTTATTAAATCTTAATCATACAACTTCGTTTTTCTAAAACAAGTAGTTTAATATTGATTCAATTTTTTTTTTAACTAGGTGGTTCACAACCATCTATCATTTCTTCTAGATTACCATCTTGATAGTTAAAATGATTATCTAAACTCCTACCTGGAGCTACCAAAGGTAAACAATAATCTATCTCTGTATCAAATTCTACTATTACTGGACCATCATCATTAAATGTTTCTTCCAAAATTCCATTAATATCAGATTTAATCGAACATCTTAAGCTCTTTATTCCGAAACTCTCGCCGAAATTTTTATAATCTGGATTATTTGGTAACTCTGTAGCTACAATTCTATTATTAAAAAATAATTTCTCCCAAACTCGAACCATATCTTGTGATTTATTATTTATTAAAATTATTTTAATTGGTAAATTGTATCTCTTTATTGTTATTAGCTCCATTGCTGTCATATTAAACGAACCATCACCATCAATATCAATGACCAAACTATTGGGATTTGCTATTTGACATCCTATTGCATAGGGTAAACCAGCTCCCATTACTCCCAAACTTCCAGATGTTATAATTGAACCCGGATATTTCCAATCAATATATTGTGCACACATCATTTGATGATTCCCAACTCCTGTAGTAATATAATAATTTTCTAATCTTGAATTTTTAAGATAATTGTTCACTCCAATTATTACATCTTGGGTTTTCATTTTTTCTGTCTTTTCATAATCGAATTTATATTTTTCTTTCGATTCTTTAATATAATCTAACCACTCTTTGCTCGAAATATTTTCATCCAAAAAGAAATCTAAATTCTTCATTATATATTTAGATTCATATTCAAAAAAAATATCCGTTTTGATCATTTTATTATGCTCTTTTTTATCATTATTTATTTGGATAATTTTGGCATTTGGTGCATATTTCTCTCTTATTCCAATCGTTCTATCATCAAATCTTGAACCCACAGCTATAATCAAATCCGATTTTTGGACAGCATTATTCGCTGTTACAGAACCATGCATACCAACCATTTTTAATGCCAAATCATCAGTTTCATCAAATATTCCCATTCCATGTAATGTTGTCGTTACAGGTATATTACATTTTTTAGCTATTTTTCTTATTTCATCAGTTGCATTTATCGCACCTTTTCCCAAAAAAAATAATGGTCTTTCAGATTTATTTATTATTTCTGCAGAATCTATTATTTTCTTTTGCAATCCATAATCCCAATTTTTATCTCTTGACATTAAATCATGATCATCAAATTCTATTATATTCATCATTCCATTCTTATTTTTTTGATCCTGTGTCAATATACATTTCGGTAAATCTATGTGAACTACTCCTTTTTTATCATTCATGCAAATTTCAAATGCTCTGTCTATTATATATGGAATTTCATTTATATTCTCTAAACAATATGACCATTTTGTAATTGGTCTAGAAATATCAACTGCTGGGCACTCCTGAAATGCTGACGTTCCCATCGCATTTAATGGCACCTGACCCGACAAAACAATTAAAGGTATACCATCATTTTGCCCATCTGTCATAGATGTTATCATATTTGTTATCCCTGGACCAGATGTCACCAAACATACTCCTGGCTTGTTATTCGATTTCGCATATCCAACAGCAGATAAACCTAATGATAATTCATTCGTACCAACATAATAGTTTATTTTTTTTTTTTTTTTTTTTACAGTATTATCATCATAAAAACAATCAATTAATGGCATTATTGCTCCACCACTATAAATAAATGCATCTTTCGTATTATTTTCTATCAATTTTTCATATATCATTTGTGCACCACTAATTGTCCTTTTAAATATCTTATTTATATTCAACTTCCTATTTCTTTTGCCATAATCCAATAATCTAATCATTATTCATTCACTTTTTTATTTTTATAAATATACTATTTTTATTTTAAATAAATATTTATAATTTATCATTTAATCTAAATTAAATCGTGTAAAATATTTAAAGCTTTCTTCTCGAATTCTCTCTTTATCACTACACTTATTGATATTTCTGATGATCCCTGAGATATTGCTAAAATATTAATTAATTCTTTACCTAATGTTGTAAAAATATCTCCAGCAATACCACATTTATTCCTCATATTTCTCCCAACTATTGTAATTATCGCTATTGGTTCTGATATCATAATCTTATCTATCTTTTTTTGTTCTAATTCATTTTGGAAACTCTTAATTAATTCTTCTTTAATATTATGGCAATATTCGTCTTTTATTGCAAAACATATACGTTCCTCCGATGATGATTGTGTTATAAATGGTGTACTTATACCCAAATTTCCTAATTTATTAAATATTTCCCCTGAAATACCATATTTACCCTGCATATTTAAACCTTTTACAATCACTAATCTATTATCAGTGATACTTGTTATAGCATCAATGTTCCTATTATTATTCTTTACCTCATCCACTATTTTTGTTCCATTCAAATCTAAATCAAATGTACTTTTTACATATACCGGAATTCTCTTTTTTATTATTGGTATTAATGTCTTTGGATGTATTATTTTTGCACCATAATATGATAACTCCGATACTGTTTTATAATCTAACTCATCCAACGTTTTCGCTTTTTCATTTTTTCTAGGATCACAAGTAAATATTCCATTAACATCAGTATAAATCATTACACGTTCACTATCTAAACTTGATCCTATAATCGTTGCTGTAAAATCTGACCCTCCTCTCCCTAATAATGTAAAATTATTATCTATAGCTCTTCCTATAAAACCAGTTGTCAATAAAATATTTTCCGACATTAAAGGGACCAACTTATCTTTTATTTCCTTCCTTGTTAAGTCGAATAATGGGAATGATTCATCATATTCGCTAGTAGTTATCAAAAATTGATTAGAATTTATAGAAAAACATTTTAAATTTCTTTCAAAAAAAAAATGCTGATAAATTAATACAGATATCATTTCACCATAACATAACAAATTACATCTTCTTTGCCTTTTATTTGTAATATTTTTTAAATTTATATAACAATTCTTTAATTTTTTATAAATATCTTCCAATAGTGTTTTCAATATATCTTTAATTTCAACACAATCAAAATTCATAATTATAAACTTTTCATGAATTAATCTTATTTCCTCAAAAATTTCAATTTCACTATTCTTATTCTTTATCTTTAAGTTCTCATTTAGTTTTTGACGATCCGAATCGCTCCTAGTCATAACAATTTCATTATCCAAATTATTTAACAATTTCTCTAATAAATTCGTTACTCCAGAAAATGCCGATAATACAATAACTATTTTTATATTTTTATTGCTCTCTTTATTAACTACTTTTAAAATATTTTCAGGATTTCTTAAAACTGAAGTTCCACCAAATTTTATTACAACACTCATTAATTTTTATTTATTATTTTTTAAAGTAATCTAATTTTTAATATATTTATATCAAAAGCATTTGTTTTATTTAATATTTAAAGCTTTTTTATTTCTTTACTTAATTAAGTATATTAATTTGTTTACCTTCAGCTGCTCTAAATATTCTATCATTTAATACATCCAAATATTCCCCACCAAATTTTTCTATATTAGGAATCCAAATATATCTGCCTTCCACTTGCTCTGCCCATCTAAAAGATTTATACAAATTATTTATAATCTTTTTCTCATCATAATTTTCACATAATGAAATATAGCTACCTGATTCATTTTTAAATTCTAAAAAATAATTGCAAATATCCAACAATATTACATCTTTTAATCTGTGTACTTTCATAGTTTTAAATAGTCTATCTGATTTATTTACTATAAATAAAGGTTTATTTGGTGAATAATGCTTCTCAAAATTACCAGGATGTATTTTTATTTCTTTTCTTTTCCGCCCCGAAATTATTATAAAATCATTGTATCCAATACTATTTTTTAATGTATCATTCAAATGTAATTTAGAAACTATACCCGGACGCAATATATTTATTGTCTTACTTATTTCATCTATTTCTATTATCGTAGATTCAACTCCTTTTGGAAAATAATTTAATTCGTTATTGAATCCATCATCTCGACGAAGATTATTCCCTAATATATAAATATTTGGAATATTTTTGTAAATTTTTTTATCAAAATCCTTTTGTAGATCACAAAATTTCGTCGCCGAAACATGATTCGATCTATTCGCGCTGGGTGCGGCTATACCTTCATCCACCATATGGATTAGGGTTACAATATCTTTTTTATTTGGAATCCTTAATGCTATCTTTTTACTGCCTAATGTAACATTATTTGAAATTTTTGAATCTTTTTTTAAATTACAAATTATCGTTAATCCTCCTTTATTTTTTTTTAACCAATATTCTCTAGCTAAATAATTATAAATATTTTCTTTATTCATATCTTCCGTATATTTTTTTATCATATTCATATCTGATACATGCACTATCAATGGATTTGTAGGATCTCGATTTTTTGCCCTAAATATATTTAATACTGAATTATCGTTTGTACAATTTGCACCTAAACCCATTACAGTCTCTGTCTTAAATGCAACTAAATCTGAATTATTTATATCTTTTAAAATTTTTGCAGCTTGTCTTAAACTAATAAATGATAAATGATCCATAATTTTTAAATATTATCCATATTAGTAATTAAATCAATTTTTTAATTTTAAATTAATAATAATAAAATATTTCAGACTGAGGAATATTATTATCTTGTAAATGTTGATCCTTACAAATTAATTTGTTATTTGTATTCTCAATGAAATCAATTGATGACATATATTCTTTTAATATAAAATCATGATAGGGCTTTTGCCCTATCTGAGTTGGGCGCTTTTGCGCCAATGCCGATCAAAGATCGGCGTGTTCCTACGTTGCCAAGGCAACTCGGAACGCTCCGAAATGGATCTAAAACTGGAAAAAATATAGAATACTCATGAATAGGATAATTAAAATAATTATAAATATATCTTGTTTTACAAAATCCCATTTTGTTTTTTAATCCATTATTAATACCATACACAAATATTATTGATGGTATTTTATTAAATGGTCTAATAATTATTTTCCTTCTCATATTAGAATCCTTACTTAAAATGAAATATCTTGGAATATTTTTTAACAAATTATTATATTTTCTAATATTTATATTTTTTATTTGTATATGTTTTCCATGAATCCTAATCTTATGAAATAAAAAATTTTTTATCAATTTCCAAATATCATCAATTATATAAATATATTTACTCATCTATTTTCTATAATATCAATTTAGATTATAAAAATTTTAAAAATATATAAAGATATCATCTATGTTTAATTCAATGAAAAAAATATTTTTATTAAACTATCTTATCATTGTACTATCATGCTTATTTATTGAATTTACCGTTTTTTTTGATTTTGATCTAAATATAACTTCTTTTAAACAAAACCATAATAATTTTCCAATTGATTCTTTATCTAACATTCTTGAAAAAAAATTAAAAATTTTTCCTATACCCGAAAATTATTCCTATTTTAATTTTATTCCACAAAATTTAGGATCTATCAAATTAAACCAAACAATTAATTGGGAAACTGATTGTTTTTCATTTAATTCTCTTCATTTCTCTAAAAAGGATAATAAATTCAAATTAAATTTACAATCCAAAAAAAAAAAAAAATATTTTTGTAACGATTTTTATTTATTCGCAACCACCTCCAATCTTAAATTTAGAAATAATCACTATTCAAGATCCATAAATATGAATTGGCAAATCCCACATGACCCAAACAATTTTCATTACGATGAATGGTATTTATTAAATAAAGGAATTAAAATTTTTAGATTTTATGATAATCCATTAAAAACTTTAAATAATATTCTAAATACAGCATCATTATTCATACCATTACTTACAAAAAATATACCTCCGCAAATCGAAAAACGCAATCATGACTTTTTTAAAACATTTACAAACTTTTCATTCGAAACTATACAGGAATTCCACGGTTCAGAAAATTTAATACCAGATTCATTTATTTACCCAGGAGATACTTTCGGAATCATACGGATGGATGGATTAGATCCAATGCTAGGATGGGCTATGGGAAGTACAACTGGACATGTCGCAGTTGCTCTTGAAATTAATAATTCTATATATATTGCTGAATCAACCGCAACAACAAGCTATTGGGATACTAATGGCATCCAAATAAATCCATATAAAGAATGGATTTTGAAAGCTAAAAATGCAGGATTTAATACTGTTCATGCCCCATTAACATTAGAAGCTAGAAAAAATTTTGATAATAAAAAGGCTGTAGAATTTTTTATGAAACATAGAGGAATTGATTACGGATATCCAACACTTTTTACAGGTTGGATAGATACTGTTCAAAAAAATTATCCATGTTTACCAAAATCTTCACAAGACACAGAATATACTCATTGTTTAGAATGGGATCATTGGGAAATTGTTTTTGGATTATTGGATCACATAGATCATGAAACATGTTTTAAGATGGTTGGACAATCTTATTATCATCGTCTTTTTTCAAATCAAATCAATATTACTGAAGATCTATCTTTAAACAATATATTTAAGATTGCCTATGATAAAAATATATCTCTAAACCAATTACCAACATTTATCGAAAAGGACGAATGGAATTACATTATGAAACGAAATATTAATTTTGATAATGAAAATAAAAATAATTATAAAGCAATGGTGTGTTGCACATTCACATGCAATATATGGAAAGCAGGAAAATTATTTGGAAATTTGACAGACGAAATTAATTGTAACGAATTCACAAATTATGATATATTTTCAATGTCATTTCTTGATAAAAATCCAAAATTACTAGAAAAATGTAAAAAAAATGATCCATTCAATAATTTATGTCAACTGACTGGTAAATATAGACTTTTTCTTAATGATCATTCAACAAGATCACCTTACAAACATATGAATGAATATTGTCCTTCATTTCCTCCAATTCGTAATTTGCCTCTACATTGTTAAAAAAAATTTAAATTTAAATTCTATTTTTTTTTTTTTTTATCACAATGCACTATAAAAAAAAATGGATCATTATAATCATCAATATTATTTAATGCAGAATTATTATTATTATTCTCATGACTATTATCAGAATAATTATTTTTATGAATGCGATCATTACTTCGTGCCAAGCTCTGATAATTGCTATCCACCAAATTTTGGAGAGAAACCTATTCTTGAATTTAAATATTAATATATAGGAATATTAATTATTATATACGAATTTCAAAAATTTTACATTAATAATTAATAAAAATTTATTAAATTTTAAATTAAAAGATTTATATTTTCAGAAATTTTTTTTTTTTATATAATATATTATAATTATTATGTCTTCAGAGGATGATATCATTATGATTGATTTTAGAGATCACGAAAAGTATTTAAAATCCTGTGATGAACTAAATCAAGAAATTCAAAAATTAAAAGAAACAAATAAACATTTAAAACAAGAAATTCAATTATTAAAATCACAATTTGAGAAATTATACGAACCAGACATTATTGATCAATTCATTGATCATAGCATCGATTTCATAAAATCAACATCCAATTCAATCAAAAATAAATATTTCTATTTTTACACAAACTATAATTATAGTCATTTTTATTTCTAAAAACATCTATTTATATTGATATAAAGAAAAATTATTATTATCAATATATGAATGCAAAAGAGTATGATACTTTTTATAGGAATCCTTTTACTTTGCTTTTGTATTTGTGCAAAAAGATATTTTACAAGAAATGCACAAATGCAATCCGATATTAATAATTTATCTTCCGTTGACAATATCAATGATGATACAATAATATTTAATCAAAATATCCCCAATAATAGCAATTCAATGGAAATTACTAATTGTGAATCAAATCTTCTAGAAAAATTAAAAAAAGAAATATTAAATAATAATTCACATTTTTACATAAATATTCATGATAGCGATGATGAATGTCCTATTTGTCTTGAAGAATTAGGTAAGAATCAAAAAATAAGAGTGTTGGAATGTATGCATAAATATCATAAGAAATGTTTTGATCAATGGTTTCTTAACAAAAATCATATTAATATTATCTGCCCTATTTGTAATTATACTTAATATCTTCCATACTTATTTTATCTTTATAATAATTGATTTTTTTAAATAAATTAGTGCTATAAATAATAATGACAAAGCAACAATTAATACAAATATAAATTCTATTATAAAATATTTATAATATTCTTTCACAGCACGACTATATCTATTGATACCTGGCTTTCCTGGAAATTGTATCAATAATGCATTTGAATTTTTTAATTCATTTATGTCAATAACATTTTTAAATAGATCTTCATCTCTATCAATTCTTATAAAGCTAAGTTCATTACATAATGAATTGATTATTCTTTGATCATCATCCCCCTTTTCCATCAATGCACGTTTTAGCATTATTTTAATATATTTTACATATCCCATATACAAACCAGAATTTAAAATTATATCATCTCTACATGTATTAAATACTTTCTTTTGAAGATAATCATTAGTAAATCTACAAGTTACATGTTTTGAAAATATAACTTTTTTATTTTTTTTTTTGAACATTCTCACTATATCATTCAAATTTCCATTTATCCAAACATCAAAACCATCCAAAAATAATAAAATATCATTGTCGTCCAAATTCTTTAAAAAACCATTAACTAATTCAAGTTTCATTTTAAATCCTGTAAACTTTTTACCCCACCCTAATATTCTTATCTTTATTCCATATTTATTATTAATCATATTCATAAAATTACCTTCATTATGAGTTGCAACTGTCACAACATATACTTTATTCATAATTTAGTATCTATATATATATATATTAGAATAAGATTATACATAATTAAAAAAAAATCTATTATTATATCATCAAAATTATTTTATATGAAATTATTATCTGGGACCCAATTTAAAAATACAATATCTAATAATTATCAACTTAGCTTTAATGGATTAACAAAAATGTCAATAAAAATAAATTATAATATAAATAAAAAAAATCAAAAAATCACTCAATTCATAAATAATCTTATTAAATATATTACGGACGAACTACTAAATCGCCAAAATGAATTTATTAGTAATATTCTTCGAAAAAATAAAAAATTTTGTTTACCACATTCACTATTTAATGAACAATTCCAATCCAAAAATAATAAAAAAATAAAAACCTTAAAAACGAATGATAAACTAAAGAAATTTAAAACCAAAAAAAAATTTTTACTTCATGAAAAATTACAATTAAATCTATCAGAATCAATTGTATATTCTATTCTTAGATGTATGAATGATTTTAATATAATTATCTTACCTATTGCTGTTAGCTCAAATAGAAAAAATATTGATCACTCCAATTTTATTATTCTAGACTTTCGAGATGATAAATTAATAGAAATAGAAAATAAAATTTTTTTTGAATTAAATCATAAACACGACCATAATAGTCTAAAGAAGTTAAATAAAGAAAAAAAAAATATTCAACTCTCACTTTCAAAAAATAAAAATAAAAAGATTAATATTAAATCCTACCTTCTGGAACCAAATGGTATATCCTATTCAAAACAAAGAAATATTTATAAAACCATCAAAACTATTATCAAAAATTCTAATGATTTCATCAAAAAAATAAATAAGAATATTATCATAAGTCCACTTACTATTCTAGGCGAAAATGGTATACAAACCGAATTAGGAATGAAAAAAAGAAATAAATTTAATGTTACTATTCAAAAACAAGGATATCCTATCTGTTTAGCAGTCAATTATTGGATTATAACAAAATGGGGAAAAACAAATTTACCTTCATTAGCTGTATTTACTAAATTTATTTTTAAAACTATCTTAAAATCTGATAAAAATAGATATGATCAAAAAAATGATATTTATCAATTTATAAAATCAAATCGAAACAATTTAGAAAATAATTATCAACAAAATATTTATCATCTTATAGATTCAAAAATTAAATATTTCATAAATAATAAAACCTCAAAATATATTTTAAATAATCCAATCGATTTCTCAGCTAATCTTAACTTGATTACCAAAAATTACATTAATAAAAAATTACAATCTAATATACAAATCAATATAATCTCCAAAAATAAAAAAATTAATTATAAAATCAATATTTAAATCTAATCTGTTTTAAATTTTATTTCTCTAAATCTATTTCTTTCTTTCTCTTTATTATCAATATTTATTTTATTCTCCAAATTAATTAACCAAATAAATATACTCAACAAATCATCAGGAATTAAATTTTCCTCAATATATTTCTTTAAATGTTTTTTACATTCTTCACATGGTAATAGATCTTCTAATAAAAATATAAATTGTTTGATTTTATTAACATTTTCTTCATTACTATTTAAAATTATTTCAAAGATAAATTTCCATCCAGACTCTCCCCATTTATTTTCACAAATTGTCATATATTTTGAATAATTCTTTTTATTCTCATATGCAATTATAAAATCTTCCAAATTCTCTAATTTATAATTATCATCTTCATTTATTTGATTAATAATTTCATTAGTTTTCTTTAATTTTTTTAAATGATCCTTTAATATTTTGTTTTTTTTGGTCATTTCTTCTAAATTATCATCCTCTGACATTTATTTTTAAATAATATAATTTATATATCTTTTTTACGTATTTTGACATTTTTCACAAACACATATAAATCGATACCATATAAAACTAGTTACAAATATAGAAAATAAATAACAACAAAAACTACAATTGTTACTATTTCTTCTTAAATTATTATTTAATACACTTATTCTATTTTCATTAGGTATCCTAATTCCCACCTCCTCAGTGTCACTATTACAAAATGGACATTTATTTTGATTTAACGTTATATGTTTCTGTAAACAAAATAAATGACATTTTTGATTACATACTTTACATTCCCAAACATCATCCAAGTCTAGTCTAAATTCACATATTAAACAATTTTCAGTTTCATTTTCACATTTGTCTAATGTTGCTATCTCTAATAATGGCTCATCTAATACTTTTTCTTCCATATTTTAATTTACTAACATTTATTTAAGTTTTTTTTTTACAAAATAATGTATCAAATTTTTCCTTGCATATTCATAATCATTTAATTTATGTTGATTACAACAGTAAAAATTTCCTTTTCTAACAATTTTATTACATTTCTCTAATAAACATCTCTTTACTTTTATTGTTCCTCTTTTTTTTTTTTTTTTTTTTTTTTTTTTTTTTTTTTTTTTTTTTTTTTTTTTTTTTTTTTTTTTTTTTTTTTTTCTTTATTTTTTTTTATATTTTTTTTTAATGTTTTCATAATTTATATTTATTTACATATTATTATTTATACAATTACATTTATTATTTAATGATAATGCTTCTTCATATTTACCTAATGGCAAATTTAACATATTATTATTATTTTCTCCATTTTTCGAAATAAAAGGATAATTACCAATCGTATTTCGGCTATAGTTTCCTAAATTATTTTTTAATTTTATAAATGAATTATTTTTTTTTTTTTTTACTTTTCTTGTTTTTGCCTGAGGAATAAAATAATATTTATTTGCTACTATCTGCTTTAATTCATCATCTCTATGGAAAAATAAATCACAATTTCTGTTATAAAATGTACCATATTCATTTCCAGGTACACATTTCTCTATTGATCCATTTTTACACCATCCACAATTTTCCTTTTTTAAACAATCTTTTTTATCTAATTTTGAACAAGTATCTAATAAACTAAATTTTTCTAATAATAATGGTAATTTTTTATCACTATTATCACTTGGACTAATAATACACCATTCTCTTTTATATTTACATATAAATATTAGTAACAATAAAAATAAAATTAATACTATTCCTATTAATATTTCATTCCTATAAAAAGTTTTATCCATTAGTATATAATATAAGTAAATATTATTATACATTCCAATTTAAAATATATTTTCTTTATTTCATATATCATCCACATATTTATGTTTGAATTTTGTCTTCCGTAAACTATTAATTGTCTTCAAAATATCTTCTAGGCTAGGACCAACCTTCTTATATTTTTTTTTCTTTTTAATCTTTTTAATATTTTCTACTGTTTTTAAATTTATTCCTCCAATTATCTGAGAATCTAAATTAACCTTAATATCATTTTTCATAGTTAAATTCAATTCTTTTGGTATTCTTTTTTCAGGATCACAATCCAATATTCTTCTATCGTGATTATTTAAATCCATCTTTTGATAAATATTCTCTCGTGGAACTCCAAATTTTAACATCTTAAAATAATTACTAAATCTGGAATCATTTTTTATTTTACATTCTTCCGATACTATTATAGTCTCTGTTTTTTTATGATGCACATTTTCATCAATAAAACTATATTCCTCCAAAATTAATCTCGAATATAATTTTATCTGCATTGCAGAAAATGTTAATCCAAATTCTAATTTTTTTTTTTCATTCAATCTTATCCATATATAATCCAATTTTATAATAGATTTGCAAAAAGTCTTTTCACCTACTCTATCTAAATTTACGTTATTTTTATTCTCATTATAAATAATATTATTTACATCTATAAAATTTATTTTCGTTTTTATTCTTCCACCATAATCATCTTTCTTAATACAATTAATATATTTACATTTTTTCCCCTTTCTCAAATTTTTAATTTGATCATTATCAAGAAATACTTTTTTTATTCTACTATTTATTTTATGAATAAATTCATAAAATTTATTTATATCATAATTATATTCTTTATCACGAAATGATAACTCAAGATTATAAGAATTCGAATATAAATTCTTTTTTATACCAAATGGCATATACATCTTTGGCGTCTGAAACAAAAAATCAATCATCTTCTTTTTTTTTTGATATTTCAACTCTATTTTTATTAAATTATTACTAATTTTCCAAATATTTTTAGATACAATATTTTCATAATTAAAACCATCAAATTCATTAAAAATTTTAACCATTATATCTATATCATTACTTATATTTATATAAATTTAAAAATAAATTTCTTTAAATATAAAAAATTAACTAATTAGAATATTTTCTAAATTCTTATATATAGTATTTATATGAATTATAAAATTTTATTCATCTCTATTCTAATTTTTATAACAATTTATTATCTTTTCATTTCCAAAAAAAAAAAAAAAAAAAAAAAAAACAAAAAAATTATAATCATGAATCATTCGCAAACTTTAAAAAATTAGACCAATATGATATCAATAAAATCTATGAATTTCCCAATTTTTTAACTGACAACGAATGTAATACACTCATCGATCTCGCAAAACCTAAAATCGAAAAAAGCAAAGTCATTTGTGAAGATGGTAAAAATTGTATAGATAATTCCTATAGAACTTCCAGTCATTCTTTTATTAATGATAGCGAAACAGAAATTTCAAATAAAATAAATAATAAAATAAAAGATTTAATTGATATCCATCCTGAAAATTATGAAGACCTCCAAGTCGTTAGATATTTCCCTAAACAAGAATATAAACCCCATTGGGATAATTGCGTAGGATCTAAATCCAGATGTAAACAATTCTTTGATCGAGGAGGAGCACGAATCGCAACCTTTCTAATCTATTTAAATGATGACTATAAAGGAGGTGAAACTCATTTTCCTAAAAGAAATATATTTATAAAACCACAAAAAGGAAAAGCAGCTCTTTTTTTTAATTTAGAAGATGATCACGAAACTACCTTAGATAACTCAATGCATGCTGGTTTACCACCTAAAAATGGAACTAAATGGTTAGCAAATAAATGGATTCGAACAAAAAAATTCAAAAATTAGAAAATAATATTTTTCTATTAATAATTTTATTCATTTATATAGAAATTTCCAACATTATATGTTATTTTTGTAATTTCATCTATTGATCTTTTTATTTTGTATAAATCTTTTTTTACAAAATTTCTAAAATATAATATAATTTCATCATATTCCGATTGATCTTCAATATTTGTTATTTTTATTAAATCCGAAAATTGTTTTTGAATAGTCTTAATCGATCTTATCTTTTCCTCCAATTCTCCACGTATTTCATTCGTTTTTGTAAAAAATTCAATCTTTTTTTCTTCGCATATATTTTCATCAAAATTTTCCATTATCTCTAAATCATCTAATTTAAAATCTATATTATTATCAACACTTCCTTTGATTCTACTTTTTCCATTTTCTTCTATTAATTTATTATTCTTTTTATTATTCAGTAAAATATTATTCAATTCAATATTTTCTTTCTTTAGATCTTCTATTTTATTTAAATTCTTTTCGTTTCTATTATGAAGTAATAAGTTTTCATTTTTTATATTATCTATTATTTCTTTCATTTCTTCATTTTTTTTTTTACGAATAAATAAATTATGTTCCATATCGCTAACCAAAATTAATAATTCATCTTTTTCAAATTCTAAAATTTTTTTATCATTTTCTATATTTTTCATTCCTATCTTGATATTTTCCATTTCATTCTCAATTATATTAAATTTCTCCTCATATACTGAATTTAAATCTTCATCATAATTTTTTTTTAATTTTGTCTTTATATTAATTTTTTTTTCATAATGATCATTTGTTTCATCAATTATTTTTATTAAACTTTCTTCAGAATCGAAAATATAATTTTTATTTTTTTTATTTTTATTATTTTCTATTTTTAAGTCTTCATCATTAGATTCATCTAAATTTAATAATAAATTATTCTCTTCTTTTATATTAACGTCTAAATCTATACATTTTTTACTCCCAGAACTATCATCATCATTAATATTTTCATCATAATCATCTAATATTAATGTATTTTTTTTAAAATCATTATCATTATCATATAAATCATCATGATGATTTACTAAAATATTATTTATGGAATTAACTTTTTCTTCTTTTAATAATGATATAATTCTATCCATATTGTTTGTATCTTTTAATTTTAAAATATTTTTTGGAGGATTAATATTTAGACTGCAATGTTTTTTATAAATAAAATGATATTTTAATATTATCCTTATCATATTATCACTTACAGGAATAATATTTTTAATAGCTAAATCTTTAAAAATCATAATATTTTTCCAAAAATAAAAATTCCATGAAATGTTGTGTAAAAAATCACCATACTTATCCTCCATTTTAAATTGATTAATCTGTAATGGTTGATTATAATCATCCAAAAATATTTTATCACCATCACAAATTATTTTTTTTCCACCATGCTTTTCACAATATTGTTTACGAATTTTTTTTAGATTCTCAGGATAACTTAATATTCCAATATCTTTTTTAAAATAATATTTTTGATTAAATAACTCACTGCCAAGCCAAAAAGTATCTTTATCTCCGAATAAATATTTAAAAGTAATTTTAAAATTATAATTTAAACCACAAATACCTAATAAACTATACCATTTCTTTTTTTTATTAAAAACAACCATTGATGAACATTGTTCATATTTATCCAGAATATTGAATTCAAAATCAATATTTTTTTTAATGAAATTCAATGTATTTGGTGACTCAATTTTTTTGTTTTGTTGATCATGCCAGAAAATATTGCCATATTTCAAATAATTTTTATCACGAAATAGATTTTTTAGATCTGCAAATATTAAACTGTCAGCATCTAATAATATTATTTCTTTAAAACTTGAAAATAACATTGCAAATGGTTTTATCTGATATCCTTTGAATTGAAAATATTTATTAAATAAGCTTATATCAATACATTTAACATTGAATAAATCATTAAAAATATTAATCATAGAATTACTTAATTCATTTCCACAATAAAATATCTCAATTGGCAAATTTATTTGTAATTCTCTCATCGTTTTTATTAGACAAAATGCTAATTTATGATAATTATTTTTTTCACATACTGAAATAACTATACCTTGATCATTAAATTTATCTTTCGGATAATTTTTTATATATGTACCATGACATATACCTCTTCCTAATTCTGATATGTCCCAGTTGGAAAATTGTTCTATCTGATATTTTATTTGTCCATTTGTATTAAATCCAATGGACATTTTATTATTATTACCTATTTTCGCCAATATATCTATATCTTTTGTATTTATTTTATCAATATTAAAATTTTCATAGGTTAAAAATGGAAAAAATGAATATCCGTCAATTTCTTTAATTTTTATTCCTAATTCCTGAAAAAAATCATAATGAATATAGATTCCATCGAATTCATCACTTCCATCATTTTTATATTTAAATTTTTTATTTTTTTTTAAATCTACATCTTTTTTTTCACAATAAAATACTAAGTTAGTACAAAAAATATCCTCTAAATTAGTATTCTCCATTATCCGTTTATCAAAATTTACATGAAAACCTCTCAAAAAATAATAATTTTCAAGATCCATTTATATTTATATTATCATTATATTTAAACTTTATATTTTATACTTTAATTTAAATACTATTAAAAAATTCTATACAGCAAATTTTAATTTATGATTATGATTTTTTTTTATTTAGATTTTATGGATAAAAAACAAAATTTGTTTAAAAATATTATTGTATCAAGACATTTACAACATTTTATACCTCAGATTAAACATTTTGCTTTTCTCGACTTTATTTACGATCCAAATAAACCTATTATTATGTTTGGTTTATATGATAAAAATGATTTTATTACTCTTCTAAATCATAAATCAAAATCTTTAATCATTTTTGGAGGTACCGATACATACATTCAAAAATATGATTTCCATCTAAAAAAAATGCAACTTCTTAAAAAATTAATTCATAAACGAAATCAAACAAATAAAGAAATTAAATTAGTTTCCATATCTAAATTTATATCTGAAGATTTAAAACAACTTAAATTATCCTTTCAAACATCTGTTTGGTACTCATTTGACAAAAAAAAATTTAAACCTACCATAAAAGGACCTCATATATACATATATCTTCCTAAAAACAGAAAAAATTTTTATGGTTATCATATTTTTAAAATTTTAAATCAAATGTTGGATTTTAGATTCATCATTGGAGACGGAACTACAAAACATGAAAATATTCAAAATTTATATAAAAAATGTTTTATAGGTCTAAGATTAGTAGAACATGATGGATCTGCTACAACTGTTCAAGAACTTGGTTTAATGGGTATTAAAACCATCCATAATGGTTCATTACCATCTTCTTTAAATTATGAATCAATAGATGATATTAAAAATCATATTTTATCAGAAAGTAAAAAAATTAATACTATAGATTATCATTTATCTGCTATCATGGACGAATATTTAAATATTAATAAAGATATTTTTAATATATAATAATAATTGAAAATTTTAAATACCAAGAGGATTATTTTCAGATACTTTTTTCATTCTATATGGCATTGACCAAACTCCTAACATTACTAAAAATAGAAGAATCAATGCCAATATTGATCCTCCACAAATACAATATTTATCTATTTTATTCATTTATAAAATAGATCAATATTAAAAATATTTTTATTATAAGTAATATAATATTTAAATTATTATGGTTTAATTAGTTTTTTACTATCAGATGAACATTTAATCGTTAAAGGCATAGTATATAATAAAATAACTAATACAATTAATACAATTAATACTCCCATATTTATCACTCCAGCCATTGAATTTATAGAACTTATTATTTCTGAAAATTTTATTTCAGATAAATTCATTTATATATTTATATACATTTTTTTTTTTCATATTAATGATGTAAACTATATTTAAATTTCTAAAAAAATATTTGTTTAATTTACTTATTATTTTTTTTTTTTTTTTTTTTTTTTTTTTTTTTTTTCTTTTTTTTTTTTTTTTTTTTTTTATGATTTTTTGCAATTTTACCAAATCTATTAACAAATTGCTTTGTAACTTCTTGTAAATTTTTTTTATTATTTTCTACTTGATAATTTTTTAGCGCTAGATCAATTTTGGCTTGCATTAATTCTTTCATAACCATTTCTTTACTTCTATTAATCGGATTCATTTCAAAATTTTCTTTTTTTTTTTTTTTTTTTTTTTTTTTATTGTAATTATGATAAGCAAATATAAATAAAGAAATAAACATTAAAATCATAATTATATAAAAAAATAGTTCATCACAATTTAAATTTTTTAAATTCATTAATTATATTTTAATTAGACAAAAAAATTTTATTAAATATTAATTTAATTCATTAATATCTAATTTATCTGACCAATTTTTTTCATCCGACATAGTCGTTTGTTTTTTTGAAGTGAAATTATAATGCATTGGATATGGTTCGTAATTATTATTTCCACATGTATTTGAGAAACACCAATTATGTTTATCACATACTCCTGTTTGACATCCTCTACAAAATTGTTTACATCTCATTTTTTTTTGATCAAATGAATAACCTTGAGGACAACATCCCTTTGGTGGTTTTGATGATAAACCTGGACTATTTGGAAATTCTGATGTTTTGCATATTGGTTGTGTTCCATCCATGAGTGTTCCTTCAGGAATATTCGGTGTGAAGACGCTAAAATTTTCAATAGTTTTTTTATTACATTGCAATTCTGTATTCCTACATTTTGGATAATTTAATAGTCCTTGATTACATTCATATTCACTAGAAGTCGAGTTTGCTAAATTTCTTAAATCATTAGGAAATAAATTTGTTGTATCAGGTGGTATAATACATGAATTACATCTTTTTTCCAATGTACAATTGGGACAATTATAATAATTAGTAGATGTATATATTTTATCTGTATCATCGTACATATAATTAGTAATATTGCTATTATTTCTTCTTTTTCCAAGTTCTATATATGTATTAAATGGTTCCTTTTTTTTTTTAGAATTTAATAAATACCATAAAAGAACAAAAATACCAATAATGAATAATATAGAATTTGAAATAACATTTGTGAAAATTAGATATATAACAATTAAAATAATTAATAAAAATATTATATTTTGCATTAATATTACTAAAGATAAATTTTTTCATATGTTCATAATTTTAAAAATAAATTTCTATAATTAATTATTATCATCAAATATCCAAGAACAACCCATATATTGATGAATTGATGAATTTTCTTTAGAATTTTTATATTTTCCTATGGAAATTAAATCAAATCTACGTATTATAATTACATTATTTACATTAATTATTATCATTCTTATAAATATATTATCACTTATTGCGCACATTATTACATCATTTAAAATTTTATATAAACAAATATTGGTTAGGAATAATAAAATTCTTAAATTCTCTTGTATAATATTTAATTTTTTCTCTTCATTATTCCAATTGATTATTATATTTTTTTGAGTATTTAATTTTAATTCAAATGGATGATGACTAAAACAATTATGAATTAAATGAGGTTTCAATGAATTCCCTTTAAAAGATAATAGAAAATAATTATTTTCTATATGATTATATTCTAAAGTATCTAATTTTATTCTATTTTTATCAATCATGAAAAAATCACCTTTCTCATTTGTATTTGATTCGCCAATTATATAATTTCCATTTCCTTTTCGTGTCCAAATTATTTTGTATTGATTATAAAAATCATCTTTAATTTTATTTGATTCAATGATTAAAAATAAAAAACCACTTCTTTTATCATTTTCTTTAAAGTAAAGAATATTATTCTTATGTTTAAAATAGCCAGTTTTTAAATAAATAAATGGATGTTCTTTTAGACCCAAATTCTTAATCATAATTTTTTGTTTTTTTATGTGATTGTATGTATAAAAACATGTGATTACTATTATTATTAATATAATTAATACATTCTTTTTATTCATTTTAATGATTTATATTTATTAATAGATTTAATAATTATTATTTTTATATTTTTATTAAATATTTTTATCTCTTTTCTTTAAATATGCTAACAATGCTAAAATACATAAAACACAAATTATTAATAATCCAAACCATAAAGGTAAATATAAGCCAAAATGGATTTTTTCACCATAAATATCACCAATAGCTAGAATATATTTATGATAATATGTTGAACTCATAATAATTATTATTATAGTAAAAATTAATAAAAATAGTGATATATTAATATGATTACTATTTATAAAAATAAGTGCTAAACCTGCAAAGATTGAAGCGGTTCTAACTATAGATAATATAGTTCTATCTAGAGCCAAAATTGTGGATCATGCAGAAAATTTTTCATCCATTTTTTTTGAGCTTTAAGCAAAAGATTTTACATTTGAATGATTTGTTTTATCTCTTAAATTTTTCAAATCTGATTTAATAACCATCTTATTATATTATTACAATTAAAATATAAATTTTTATTTGTAATAAATAATTTTTAATGATATTAATTTAAAAACTTTCCCAAGCATTACCACCATTGGTAGAATAGTAAAAAAACTGAATTGCATAATGAATTAAAAATAAAGCAATGATAATAAGTAAAAATATTGAAAATGGGTCCATTTATATATTTTATATATTATTAATAAGAGAAAAAATTAAAAAAAATTATTTTTATTTATTAAGTTTTACTTCTATTTTTTATTTTTTTTCTTTAATTTTTTAATTTTTCTTTCAATGTATTTTATTTGACTACTTTCTTCATAAATATCATTTGTTAATATGGGCGTAAAAAATCCTACTTTTAGAAATTCATTAATAAATATATTTTTATCAAAATCGTCATAATTTTTTGATTTAGCAATTTTTGTTAATAACATTTTATTTTGTTCCTTAATTAATTCTGTAATAAAATCAAAACCATCATAAATTTGACATTCATCCATAATATTAATTTATATCATTTCTAATAAATCAATTTTTTTAAAAAACCAAAGTCTAGAAATTTAATTTAAATTGTATTTTTTTTTTTATTAGATATATAAAAAAAAATGACAAGTTTAGATGATATTATCCAAGAAAATGAAAATTTAGAAAAGAAAATTAAAGAACTTCAAAACGAAAAAAAATATTATAGAGTCGTAGGATGCTGCAATAATAAAAGATATATTGAAGTTGATAAAAACGGTAAGGATATTTCAAAACCATCTAAAATTAAACCCATGAATCATACAAGATATATTCCTAAATCTATCAAAAAATCTGTTAAAAAATTAGAACCAAAGAATCTAGCTAAAGAACCAAGAAATAAAAATTTGCCATTAGGAATCGGGGCTCTTTTAATTGCATTTATTCTTGTCAATTAAATTTTATGTATATACCCAAGTCGCCCATTCATTCAATTTAAAATCAATATTTATATCATGTTCAGTGATTTCTTGACTATTAATATACTCTAATATTTCTTTAAATACTTGGAAATATAATTTTTTCTGATCTTCCATATTTTTTTTTTTTTTTTTTTTAAATTTTTTTTTTTTTTAAAAAAAAAATTTTTTTTTATTTTTTTTTTTTTTTT
>Ga0209986_10000129_pt1 | contig 66609 bp, 66 predicted proteins | sample BlataG_FD_183168 | JGI IMG/M metagenome (GOLD analysis project Ga0209986, IMG submission 183168) | Deep subsurface microbial communities from Black Sea to uncover new lineages of life (NeLLi) - Black_00105 metaG (SPAdes) (version 2) | ecosystem: Environmental > Aquatic > Marine > Oceanic >... | reverse complement strand
TACCTTTTAGCTTCTTTTCAATAACATCCTTTAAAACCTTAAATCGTTTAATGTCTTTTTTGGTCACTAATAACTTCTCTCCTTTCATCTGCGATATCCTCCTTTTCAAAAGAGATTACCGCAAAAATCACTTCTCCGCAACTGCAAAGAATTAACATTTCCGCTTAGTAATAACTATTAACATTTCTGCTTGGTAATATCAACTACAATCTCTTGACTGTTAGTCATATATAGATATAATATAAAAAGGAGATAAAATATGGATGAGAAAGTACAGCAGATAAAGGTAGAATTGAGCCCCGAACAATCTGAAGGAATATATGCAAATGGGATTGGAATTAGCCATACGCCTTCAGAATTTATCCTTGATTTTATGCGTTTTTTACCCGGGTCGCAGAAAGCAAAGGTTTTTGCCCGCATTATTATGACACCACAAAATGCTGTTATAGTTAGAAAAGCATTAGATGATAATCTAAAAAAATATGAGGAGCGATTTGGCAAAATTAAAATCTTTGGCAAAACACCAAAAGAAATCGGTTTTAAATAAAGCGCTTGATTTTTTCATAAAATCTATTTACCATGCATATCTTGTTGGTGGGTATGTCAGAGATACAACTCTTGGCTTAAAACCCGTTGATATTGACATCGTGGTAGAAGGAAATGCTGTAAAAGCCGCAAAGGCTTTAAATTTAATATTAAAAGGAAAATTGTGTGTCTATGAAGAGTTTGGTACTGCCTCAATTATCACAGAAGCCGAAAGAATAGATTTAGCCAGTGCCCGGGTAGAAAAATATTCGTCACCGGCAAAACTACCTCATGTCTATCCTTCAACAATAATTGAAGATCTTAATCGTCGCGATTTTACTATAAATGCAATGGTAATGTCCATATCAAAAGAAGACTTTGGTGAGATATTTGATCCTTTTAATGGTTTAAAGGATATAAAAAAAGGCTTAATAAGGGTTTTACATAGAAACAGTTTTAATGATGACCCAACTCGCATTTTTCGTGCATTAAGATACAAGAATCGATTTGGTTTTAAGATCGAGAAAAAAACAAAAATTTTGATGAAAGAGGCAATAGATAAAAGAATGATAAAACAACTGAGCGATCAAAGAATACTTAATGAAATCAAACTAATTTTTTCAGAAGAGAAATATCAAGAAACCATAAAGGACCTATCAGATTTGCTCATCTATAAAATCAAGAAGAAAGATTTGGAATTGTTACCGCTATTAGGTCCAAATAGAATCTATTTATATCTTTCTAAATTAGATACAGATGGATTCCCTTTGAAGACTGAAGAAAGAGATATGATGCAGGACTTAAATAAGATAGGAAGCACAATTTCAAGATTAGAAAAGGCATCAACAAACAGTACTATTTGCAACATCCTCTACCCCATATCTGATCAGATTATAGAGATTATTCCATTAATACATCAAAAATTAAAGGGAAAAATTAATACTTATTCTAAACTGAAGAAAATCAAACCTTTTATAAAAGGTAATGATTTAAAGAAATTGGGCGTTAGACAAAATAGGAAATTCAAGAATTTATTAAGAAAAATGTTGGATTTACAACTCGATAAAAAGATTAAAAGTAAAAAAGAAGCCATACAATACTTAAAAAATATGAAAATTCATGAATAGTCTGATTACATATATATTATTCCTGCCTCCTATTTTATTCGCATTAACAATCCATGAATATTCTCATGGTTATATTGCATTACGAATGGGAGATCCTACAGCCAAATTTGCCGGTAGACTCACATTCAACCCGATCAAACACATTGATATTTTTGGACTTCTTGCATTCATAATATTCAGATTTGGTTGGGCAAAACCCGTACCAATAAATCCCTACAATTTTACAGATATGAGAAAAGGGATATTATATACATCGCTTGCCGGTCCTTTATCAAATTTTCTGGTTGCCATACCTTTTGGCCTTTTTTTAAGAGTCTTACCTATGAATATCAATGAACTTATGCCCTTGAGAATATTGATTGAGGCATTTGTGGTCTTTAATCTTATACTCTGTGCCTTCAATTTAATACCGATCCCTCCGCTTGACGGCTCGAAGGTATTGTTCAGTCTATTACCGCCACGGTATGCCCATATCGAGTACTGGCTTGAGCGATACGGTTTCATGATTCTTATTGGTTTGATATTTTTCGACAGAATTACCGGTTTACCGATTCTCTGGGGATGGATTGGACCATTTGTAAACTTTTTTGGTCAGTTATTCGCAGGTCCTTTAAGAATATTATAAATTAAATGTCAATATTTAGGTATTTACCCCGTTTAGATAGCAAACATCTAACGGGGTTTAGGTATTTACCCCAGCCCATTGCAAATGGGCTGGGTTTAGGCATTTAAAATTTGGGGGCAATATGAGTAAGTTGCTGAGAATATTACTAATAGTAATAGGTTTGATTGTAGTTGTAATAATTGCTGGCTATTTTACTATAAGGACATTTTTGACTCCTGATACTATCCAGAACATTGCTGAAAAAGCCATTTCAGAAAGTATCCATCGTCCTGTTGAAATTGGTGAAGTGGGTTTAAGTATTGGATTAAAAATCGGCATTACAATCGACGACATTGTACTATCCAACTTACAAGGGTTTAGTCCAGGGTCCTTGATGCAAATTGATAGAACAACCCTTAATTTGAAATTATTACCTTTATTAAGGAGGCAAATTGTAATTGTTGGTGTAGATTTATCAGGTGTTAAAATTAATGTTGAACGCAACAACAAAGGTAGGTTAAACATTCCTACAATCCCTTCTAAAAAAGGAAAGGGCACGGGTTGGTCATTATCTCTTTGTTCAATTAATATTTCTAAAGGTGATGTGAAATATGTGGATGCAAAGAGTGAAACAGAAATTCAGATAAAAGACATCAAACAGAATATTCAGTTTAAGGGTAGTAAAATTTACTTTTCAGGAGAAAACACGATTTATACTTTAAAAGGTAAAAATATGCCTGAGATGGTTATACAAATCAAAAATAATGTTGAATACGATACACTGAAAAAAAATCTATATGTTAAAAAATTAACGGCGTTATACGAACCTATTTATCTTGAAGTTTCCGGTTCTATTGAAAAAATGGAAACGATAAATCTCAATGCGGATTTAAAAATTGATGACATGTCAAAGCTAAAATCATTAATACCGACTGGATCGCGACCAAATAGATTGAGTGGTTCATTAAAAACAGATTTCTCAGTTTTGGGAACATTGAAAAAACCAAAATTAGATGGTACATGTGAATTAAAAAACATTGCAATTATACCAAAGGGAATGATTCGTGGATTTGAAAAAATTCGAGGCAATCTGTCATTCGACCAGAAGTCAATCAGGAATATCATCATAAAGGGAGAAATTGGAAAAGCAAAATTGGATGTTAGTGGCTCAATAACTAATTTACAAGATCCAATACTCAACATAATAGCTAAGATTGATGGGAACCTTAAGGATATTGAATCAATCACTAACGAAATGAAGGATATAAAGATGAAGGGCCCTGTTTTTGTATGCATGACAGTAAAAGGAAAAATGAAGAACCCATCCTTCTTTGGTGAATACAACGTAAGGAATGCGTACATTAATGGAATAGGACTGGCAAAGCCAATAACTAATTTTAATATCAAAGGAACCATTCATGGGGATGCTGCAAGAATAGATAAATGCAGTGGTAATATTGGCCGTTCCGATTTTTCGTTCAACGGGCATATATCAAATTTTAAACAACCTGTTATACAGATAAATAATAAATCGAAAACCATAGATCTGGATGAATTGATACCAAAATCAGAGGGTCATAAAAAAGAAAAAGCTAAACCTGTACCTATAATGATTCAGGGAAAGACTCGGATTAATACATTAACCGGTCTGGATATGGTATTTAAAAATGTAAATACAAATTTCACTTATGAAAAGGGCATTATAGATATACGAAACTGTATAGCCGATGCCTTTGACGGCAAAGTGAAATTCGATTTCTATCATAATGCAAATAATCCCGAACCTTATAGTATTACTACAAATATGACTTCGATTTCTTCAAAGAAGATACTTAAACGGTTTCTGAAATTTGAAAATCTTGAAGGAAGATTAACCGGAGTAAGTAATTTTGACGGTAGGGGTCTGAGCCAGAAAGAGGTTATTTCCAATCTCACTGCTTCCGGTAACCTTACAGTGAAAAACGGTGCATTCAAAAATTTCGAATTTATCACAAAACTCTTGTCGTGGCTCGGTATGAAAAATTATAAAACCATAAAGGTTAATGATTTAGCAGTATATTTCACAATTGATAAAGGTAAGGTTAATGTTAAGGATTGGGCGCTTTCATCTTCAGTAGGAAATTTTTTATTGAACGGGACAATTGGATTGACAGGTAACCTTAAACTCGATATTACAACGACTCTTACGAAGAAATATTCGAATATTGTAAAAAATTACCATGGAGAGTGGATCTTCCCTATTGATAAAAAGGGTAGGGCAACAATCGATATTATTGTTTCCGGGAAATTAACAAATCCAAAATTCAGTTTGGATAAGAATAAGATTAAAAAACGGATCAAAGGTACGATAAAAAATGAATTTGAAAAAAAGAAAAAAGGATGGGAAAAGAAACTGAAAGAATTACTGAAAGGAAAATGATAAAACAATGCAGTATCATTACATTTGCAGTATCACTTCGTTCGCAGGATCATCCAGCCCTTTTAATAAAGGGCTGGATTCGTAAGAAAACGCCATTTTTTAGCGAGCAAAGCAATACTGCAAGTTCCGCCATGTAAGGATGGCGGAATGATACTGCAAGCCCAGACCATGGTCTGGGTGATACTGCGAGTTCCGCCCTTTGAAAAAGGGCGGAACGATACTGCGTGTTATTATGCCTGAGCTTCCTGAAGTAGAAACAATAAGAAGAGAATTAAAACCAAAAATCATCAATCAGAAAATTCGGGATTGTATTATATTACGGAAAGATATTATTGCTCTTCCAACCCCCAGAAAATTCTGTAGATCAATTGTTAATGAAGAAATAACTGACGTTACAAGAAGAGCAAAGTATTTAATTTTAGAGCTAACAAATTATAAAAAATTAATTTTCCATTTACGCCTTTCCGGGGTAATATCTTTGAAAAGTTGTGATACTGAACCGGAAAGATTTACGCGAGTGATAATTAAACTACAGGATTATCAATTGTTTTTTAACGAACCGAGGGTGCTTGGGAGAATATACCTGATTAAGAATGATGAAAGACCTGAAATACTGAAAGGATATTTAAATCTTGGATATGAACCTATTTCACCAGAGTTCGATTTCAATTATTTTAGAGAAAGGATAAGAAGCAGAAAAGCACGGATCAAGTCACTACTTTTAGACCAACATATATGTGCGGGCGTAGGTAATATCTATTCTGATGAAGCGCTCTTTCATGCAGGTATAAGACCATTGAGAAGAGCATACAGATTAACTATCGAAGAAACCTTTAAACTTCTATTATCATTGAAGAACGTATTAAATAAAGCAATCGACAATTTCGGAACTTCAGTTTCTGACTATAAAAGAACTGATGGAAAAGATGGAAATTTTCAGAATTTCCTATTTGTATATTCTAATGAAGGTAAACCCTGCCGCATTTGCGGCACAGAAATTATTCTAAAAAAAATTGGCAGTCGCAATACAAGATACTGTCCAAAATGCCAGAAATAAAAACAAATTCCTAAATACCTAAAAATCCAAAACACCTAAAATTGTAGTTGCCTATCCGCAATCCGTAACAAATATTGACATAAAAAGAAAAATGGGTATAGTTATGCAATGGAAGATTTCCCAAGTAAATATGACCCAAAGGGCATTGAAGATAAATGGTATGAATTCTGGATTAAAGAGAAGTTCTTCACACCAGATTTAAAATCCAACAAACTAACATATACCATTATGATTCCTTTACCAAATGTTACGGGTCGGCTTACGATTGGTCACGTTCTGAATAATTCTGTTCAGGATATTCTTATTAGGCAAAAAAAACTGTCGGGTTACGAAACACTGTGGATGGCAGGCATGGACCATGCCGGGATTGCGACCCAGGTTGTGGTTGAAGAAAAGTTATTAGAAAAAGGAATTAAAAAAGATGATTTGGGTAGAGAAAAGTTTATCCAGGAGGTCTGGAAATGGAAAGAAAAATATGCTCAGGTAATACGAACACAGTTAAAAAAACTCGGCTGTGCCCTGGATTGGTCACGGGAACAATTCACCCTGTCAGATGATTATTCTAAAAAAGTGATCAAAATCTTTGTTGATCTTTTTAATAAAGGTCTTATTTATCGTGGGAAATACATTATCAGCTGGTGCCCGCGTTGCCTTACTGCTTTGTCTGATGAGCAAGTTGTTACAGAAGAAGAATCTGGGAAACTTTATTATATAAAATATCCAATTATTGAAACAGATGATTTTATTACAGTTGCCACAACAAGGCCAGAAACTATGCTTGGTGATACAGCTGTGTGTGTTAATCCGGATGATAAACGGTACAAAAAATTGATCGGGAAAAAGGCATTATTACCGATAATGGATCGGCAAATACCAATAATTGGTGATGAATATGTTGACCCGGATTTTGGTACCGGGGCATTAAAGGTTACACCTGCGCACGATCCTTTTGATTTTGAACTTGCAAAAAAACATAATCTCGAATTCATTAATATCATGAATCCAGATGCCACGCTTAATGAAAATACAAAGGAATTCAATGGAAGAGAACGATATGAAGCAAGAAAAAAAATAATTGAAGAATTAAAGGAACTGTCATTACTTGACAAAATTGAAAATTATAAGTTACCACTTTCAAAATGTGATCGATGCCATACTGCAATTGAACCGAGGATATCTATGCAGTGGTTCGTAAGAATGAAACCTTTGGCAGAACCTGCAATAAAGGTTGTTAATGATGGCTTAGTAAAGATCTATCCAAAGCGCTGGACAAATCTCTATAACCACTGGATGGAGAATGTCCGCGATTGGTGTATTTCAAGACAATTATGGTGGGGTCATAGAATACCAGTATATTACTGCAGAAAATGCTATATCACAGAAAGCACAGAAATGAGTAAATCTCAGATGAACGCAGAGATAAAAAATCTTAAGGGAATCTTTGTTTCAACGACAAAGCCTGAGAAGTGTCCGGATTGTGGATCGATTGATATCTATCAGGACGAAGATGTACTCGATACCTGGTTTTCTTCATGGATATGGCCCTTTGCTACACTTGGGTGGCCTGGGAAGACCAAGGATTACCAACGTTTCTACCCTACCCAGACCCTTGCAACTGCTTGGGATATTATCTATCTATGGGTAGCACGGATGATCATGGCAGGACTGGAATTCACAAAGCAGATACCCTTTAGCAATGTAGTTTTTCACTCAATGATCCGGGATGAAAAAGGGATGAAGATGTCAAAGAGTCTTGGTAATTCACCAGACCCAATGGATTTCATTGACAAATACGGTGCTGATGCATTGAGATTTGGACTCCAGCTCATTACACCAAAAGAGCAGGATGTACTATTTTCTGAAAAATCTATTGAGGTTGGAAGAAAATTCTGCAATAAAATATGGAATGCCTCCCGATTAATATGGAAAAATCATAAAGACGACAACGAAACATTATCAGAAAATGTATCTATTTACGACGCATGGATTCTCACAGAGTTTAATAAACTCCTTGAGAGTATAGATAATCACTTTTCCAGTTTTGAACTGAATTTAATCGCAAAAGAGATCTATGATTTTGTCTGGCATATATTTTGCGATTGGTATCTTGAATTCATTAAAATAGCTCCGTCTGCGGAGATTGCGAAATATTTATTAAAACAGATTATTATAATTTTACATCCTTTTATACCTTTTATAACAGAAGAGATTTATCACAAATTTAATTTTCCAAAGAAAAGTATTATTCAGGAAAATTGGCCATCGTATTCAGAAGTCAAAAAAGATATTACAGATGTAACAAAAATTAAGAAACTGATTGAGGAGATTAGAAACATACGTGGGTTATTTAATATTAATCCTAAAAAAAGACTAAATGCCATAATTAATGCAGACCAGGCATTTGAAAGATTTTTAGAAGAAAATTTTGATTTTTTAAAGGAACTTGCTGGACTCGATGTTGTTGAATTCAATAAACCATTGACGGAAGCAGGCGCCACAGTAATAATGCCTGATATAGAGTGCTATATTATATTATCGGATATTGATGTGGACAAAGAGAAAGAACGTTTAAAAAACGAAATTCACTTTCTTACCCAAAGAATTGATGAGATTAAATATCGGTTGAACAATCCTATGTATATACGTAAAGCCAGTGATGAAATTAAGCAAAGGGAAAAGCAACGCCTCGAGAATTTTTTCAAGAAAAAAGAAGGTATTCAAAAGGCGATTGAAAAATTATGAAGTATCTGGGTTGGATGATTAGTTTAATATTTGTAGCAATTCTCTATTTTGCGTACAGAACGCAATATCTTCCTTTAAAAGAGGATGTTGATAAATTCGAAAAAGAGATTACAATGTGGGAAAATGTGTTAAAGGGTGAGAAAGGAATAAGCGGTGATCGTAATCGCTTTGCCACGGAAAGATTTTTTAAAAATGATAAACTTACTCCTTACGGCGAGGTCGAAATATTAAGAAAATTCGACACTTATTATAAATGTCTTGAACTGTACATCTCGGCTCCCAGGGCATTTAAAAGAGCAAAGGAGGTATTAAGTTTTCTTAGTGACCAAAGAATTACCTATAAAAATTTATCCTTCATTGTTGTAATCGACTCAATTGAAAGATTTGAGTATAAATTTACTAAATGAAGTGAACTATCTACATAAAAGATTTACAAAGTATATTATTGTAATACTTATATTCACTTTTAGTCTAGCGAGTGGTGTTGAAAAAAAGAATGCAAGTTTAGCCATGTTACTATGTGTCGTACCTGGTGGTGGCCAGTTCTATACTGAGAGATATATACCCGGTCTGATAATCAGTTCTACTGAGTTGATACTTGGTTATTATGCATATAAATACCATAAAGAAGAAGATTATGAAAAAAGAAATTCCCTGCTCTGGTGGGGATTCTTTGTCTTTGGATATTCGCTTGCAGATGCCTATGTCGGAGCAAAGATGTATGGTTTTGATATTGAAGCCGATATTGATAAAGTGAGTATAAAATATACCTGGAAATGGTAATACTTGATGGGTATAAGTTAACAATTAGTGACCTTATTAAAATTGCATATACTCATGAGCAAGTAAAAATCAAAAAAACTCTGTGGCGCAAAGTTCATGCTGCTGAGAAATTTATAAAAAAGCAGGTTACAAGTAATAAAACTGTTTATGGTTTTAATACTGGATTTGGCGCCTTAGCACAGGTGCGCATTAGTGCTCGCGATCTAAAAAAACTTCAGCATAATATTCTTTTAAGTCACAATGCTGGAGTTGGTCAACCCTTTGCTAAAGAACTGGTCCGTGCAGCCTTATGTTTACGTATTAACACATTAATCAGAGGTCATTCTGGCGTTTCTGAACAATTAATTAGGAATTTAGTGACAATGCTCAATAAAAATCTAATACCAATTGTGCCGCAAAAAGGTTCTGTAGGAGCATCTGGTGACCTTGCACCTTTGGCGGCTATTGGACTGGTGCTTATTGGTAAAGGTAAGGTTTTTTATAATAGAAAAATAATGTCTGCTAAAAGCGCATTACGCCTCGCCGGGATCAAAATATTGGAATTAAAACCAAAAGAGGGGTTATCTTTGATTAATGGAACTCAGTTTTCTACTGGTTTGGCAGGTTTAATAAATCATATAGGAATGGGGTTATGTGATATTGCAGACACGCACGGTGCAATGAGCCTGGATGCTTTAAAGGGCACGGATATCCCATTTAATAAAAATATTTTTAAACTCCGACCCCATCCTGGTGCTATAACATCAGCAAAAAACATCAGGAATTTAATTAAAGGTAGTCATATTTTAAAATCCCATAAAGATTGTCAAAAAGTCCAGGACCCATATTCTTTGCGCTGCATGGCACAAGTGCATGGCGCAGTCAGGGATATTTTTTCTTTTACAAGAAAGACAATCGAGATCGAAATAAATTCAGTAACGGATAATCCATTGGTTTTTCCTGAAAAAAATTTGATTTTGAGTAATGGCAATTTCCATGCAGAGCCTGTTGCATTTACACTTGATATAATGGCAATAGGGCTCGCTGAACTTGCTTCTATTTCTGAACGTAGAATTTTCAGATTACTCGACAGCAAACTTTCTGGTCTTAATGCTTTTCTAGCCATGAAACCAGGATTAAATTCCGGGTTTATGATGGCGCAGGTTACAGCCGCGGCATTAGTCTCACAAAATAAGATTTTGTGCCACCCGGCTTCTGTAGATTCAATTCCAACTTCAGCGAATCAGGAGGACCACGTGAGTATGTCTATGAATGCGGGTTTAAAGGCGTTCGAAGTCCTGGAGAACACAAAATATGTATTGGCAATTGAAATGCTCTGCGCCTGTCAGGCATTGGATATGCATAAACCCTTAAAGACCTCCCCTGCCCTAGAAAAAATTAAGAAAAAAATCAGAAAATCAATACCATTTAATAAAACAGATCAATCCCTAACTTCAAAGATAGAAAAAATAAAAGGGATAATAGAAAGAGATTTAATAAAGTAAAAATATAGCGGTTTTTACTAAGCGGAGGTAAAATGAAGATTGTCGAGCAAAAGTATCGAGGTTCACTCATGTGTCGTATTCTTGGCTACCCAATAACATATGGGATCGTTAAAATACTTATTGAATGCGGGCCAATGGATTTAAACGATATTGTAGAAAGAGTAAAAATATCAAAATCTGGTGTTTGTAATCATTTGCTAAAGCTAAAAGTAGCGAATATAATACGGTATGAGAAAAAATATCCAAATACAATTTATCGGATCAAATATCCTGCTGAAGTGAAAAAATTATTGGATGCCAGCGAAAATCTTGTTATAAGAACAACTAAAAGAATCAAAAAAGATTATTAATTCATATATTCACGCATTCACTAATTCATGAATGGATGAATGGTGAATTAATCAATGAATACTATGCTACGGTTTTATGAGATATTTTGACAGCGTAATTATAAATAAATGATATAAATATCTGAGCAGTATATATCCGTCGCATAGAATTGATTTCTTGTTTATGTAATTGGGTATTTGTGATTTATTTAGAAATTGGCATTAATCTGTAGATTCTTTGCTTATCATGTTCAAAAATTCTTGTTCTGATATGATTTTTACTCCGAGTTTTTGTGCTTTTTTATATTTTGAACCGGGATTTTTTCCGGCAATAACAAAGTCAGTTCTTTTTGAAACCGAAGATGATGGATGGCCACCTAATTTGCGTACCTTTGTTTCTGCCTCTTGTCTTGTTATAAATGCCAATTCACCAGTAAAAACAAATGTCTTACCCTTTAAAAAAGTCCTTTTAGGAATTTGTCTTTCTGATTTAAACCTAAGACCAAGTTTTTTGAGATTTCTAATCAATTTTAGATTCTTTTTATTCCTAAAGTAGTTTACTATGCTTTGTCCAACAATTTCTCCTATTCCATCGATTTTCGCCAAATCTTCAATTTTGGCATTAACTATTTTGTCAATAGATTTAAATTCATTTACAAGAAGATTCGAAGCATTAATACCGATATTTGGTATTCCTAACGCATATAATACATTTACAAATTCCTTTTTCTTGCTTTTTTCAATTGCATGTATTAAATTCTGAGCTGATTTCTCACCCATTTTTTCTATACTGGCAATTGTTTCAATATCAAATCTATAAATATCATCAAAACCCATTAAGATCCCTTTATCAACAAGTTTATCTACTAAAACATAGCCAAGACTATTAATATCCATTGCTTGTCTTGAAGCAAAATGAAAAATAGCACGTTTTATCTGCGCGGGACAGGATGAATTTACACAACGCCAATCTGCTTCATCTGGCAGACGATATATTTTCCCTCCACAAACCGGGCAAGTTTTGCGAAAATGAAATGTCTTTTCTTTACCAGTACGCCTGTTTTTCACTACATCCACGACCTTTGGTATTACCTCTCCCCCTTTCTCAATTATTACGTAATCACCGATTTTTATACCCTTTCTTTTTATCTCATCTTCATTATGCAGGGTTGCACGTGAAATAGTTGTCCCTGATAAAGGAACGGGACTCAGAATTGCTACGGGAGTTATTCTACCTGTCCTGCCAACCTGAAAATGGATATCATCTAATTTTGTAATTGCCTTTTTTGCTGGATACTTATAGGCAATTGCCCAACGAGGGCTTTTTATTGTATAGCCAAGCGTTTCGCGATCATTAAAATTATCAAGCTTAATGACCAAACCATCAACTTCATAATCAAGGTCTTGTCTTTTATCCTGCCATTCCTTAATGTACTGAAAAATTTCATCGACTGTAGAACATAATATTATATCGGGTATTATTTTAAAACCGCTCAAACCTAATCTCCTTAGTATTTTGCAATGCGATGTAAAATGTGGTCCCGGCTGCTCTGGAATCGTATGGATGAATATATCCAAACCGCGTTTTGCAACTTCCCTTGAATCAAGTAGCTTTAATGTACCGGCTGCTGCATTTCGTGGGTTGGCAAATATAGGAAGCCCTTGCTTCTTCCTTTTTTTGTTCAATCTATCAAAGGATTTTTTTGGCAAAAAGACCTCTCCCCTGGCTTCAATATCCATAAGTTCTTTGTCATCGGTAAGAATTTTAAGGGGGATCGTCCTGATAGTTTTAAGATTTTGAGTTATATCGTCTCCATGCAGACCATCGCCCCTGGTTGCGCCAAGTACAAACCTTCCGTTTTTATAAAGCAATGTAACCGCAACACCGTCTATCTTCTGGGTAACTTCGTATTGAACATCTTTACCTAAGCCTTTTTTAACTCTTTTATCAAATTCTCGTATTTCATGTTCAGAATAAGTATTATCAAGACTAAGCATCTTCATTGTATGTTTTACAGTCTTAAATTCTTTTACTGGTTCACCACTAATTCTCTGGGTGGGAGAATCAGAAGTAATAAGTTCTGGGAATAGACGTTCTAATTCCTCTAATTCTTTGTACAATTGGTCATATTGATAATCACTGATAACCGGGTTATTTAAAACATAGTACTGGTAATTATGATAGTCTATCTTTTTTCTTAACCGCTTAATCTCTTCTTTTACCCGGGCAATATTCACAAGACAATTATATATATAATAAAAAATGAGTCAATAATTATAAAAAGCAGAAATATACCAGAAATCTCTTTATTGACATTTAATGAGTTTTGTATAAAATTTATAAATGTTTAAAAAAGTTGATTTTCTCGTCGTAGGTTCAGGCATTGCAGGCTTGACTTTTGCCTCAAAAGCAGTTCAGTATGGTAAAGTACTTATATTAACCAAAAAGAGCAAGGCTGATTCGAACACAAATTATGCCCAGGGTGGTATCGCAGCAGTATTTGGCAAAGATGACTCTATTAAAAGCCATATTAAAGATACATTAAATGGAGGCGAAGGCTTGGGTCAGGCAAAAGCCGTCGAAATAATGATTAAAAAAGGACCAGGATTAGTACAGGAACTATACAATATGGGCTGCCGTTTTTCACTCGACGAGAACGGTAAATTTGAGCTTGGTAAAGAAGGCGGCCATTCAAGGCGACGCATTGTTCATGCCAAGGACTACACAGGGTATGAAATCGAGCGAGTACTCCTTGAAGAGACAAAGAAACACGGTGTTCTCATAAGTGAAAACGAAATCGCCCTTGATTTGATTATCCAGAATGGAGAATGCTCAGGCGTATATTATTTTGATGTTAATACTCACAAGATCAATGCTATTATTGCAAATATAACTATTCTGGCTACGGGTGGAATAGGACAGGTGTATGCGCATACTACCAACCCTCCGATTGCAACAGGTGATGGTATCGCAATGGCGTATCGGGCTGGCGCAAAAATTGCCAATATGGAATTTGTTCAATTTCATCCTACCTCAGTGTACAATATTACTATTGACGGCCGTTCATTTCTTATCTCCGAAGCGATACGAGGTGAAGGAGGTATACTAAAAAACAGAGATGGAAAGTCTTTTATGCATAAGTACAGTTCAGCGGGTAATCTTGCACCAAGAGATGTCGTCGCGCGAGCGTGCGTTTCAGAGATGTTATTGAGTAATTCAAAATATGTATTGCTTGATATTTCTCATTGTAAAGCTGATTATTTAAAAAACCGATTCCCAACGATTTATGAAACGTGTCTTAGATGGGGTATTGATATCACACGTGAACCAATTCCAGTAGTCCCTGCTGCCCATTATATGTGCGGCGGCATTTTAGTAAATACATGGGCAGAATCTTCAATCAGCCGACTGTTCGCACTTGGTGAATGCAGTTGCACGGGAGTACATGGTGCAAACCGCCTTGCATCTAATTCCTTACTTGAGGCACTCGTTTTTGCAACAAGAGCAGCAGAAAAAATAAAGAGCGTCAACGATATTAAAATATCCAAAGAAATTAAAATAACAAAGGTTGCAAAAACCGGGCCTAACTTTAAATTACCAATCAGAGAGTTAATGAGTCAATATGTTGGTGTTATTAGAACAGAGGAAGAATTAGTAAAGGCATGCGATGTGATCGACAAATTTTCTCAAAAATTTGATGATGGTATTCAGTTTAAAAACGCTGAATCGCGTAATATTACAGATGTAGCAAGATTGATCATTGAATCGGCATTAATGCGCAAGGAATCACGAGGACTGCATTATATCAAAGAATATCCGAAGAAAAAGAAGAAATTTATGAAGGATACGGTTATTGAGAAGAAGGATATCAGAAGATGAATTTCAAATTTCAAATGACAAATGACCAATATAAAAAGAAAGAATTCTTGAAGGATACGGTTATTAATAGGTCAATGTTTTGGGTAAGGATACAGGAAATAATTAATAGATTAATAAGCGTATTGCGAATGTCTGAACATTTTTACTTAATTCGCTGTCATTCGCATTTATTCGTTTTTTAAAAAGGAAAGGAGAATGGAACAAGGAGAAATTGAAGTTTTATTAGAATTAGGGCAATCATATCTTTTAAATAAAGAATATGAAAATGCAATAAAAAAATTTAGTGAAGCGCTGAGAATAAATTCTCACGACCCTGAACTTTATTATAATTTAGGATTGGCTTACGAAGGGGCTGATAAACTTGACGATGCAGTTAAAATGTATGAAAAAACACTCAACCTTGACAAGAATTTTATCAATGCGGAAATACAACTCAATAAGCTTAAGAATAAGATGAATGAAAAACCTGAGAAATCAAAAAAAGATAAGTAGAGCACAGTATGTATTGTCCTCGTTGCCGTCGTAAGATGAAGGAAATCAAAGGAACACATCATAAAAAAAAGAAGTGGATGTGTCTTAATTGTAAGAAAATTCGTTTTACAATTTTAAGAAAAAAAGAAAAATAACTATTGACAAATTAAAAAAAACAGTTATTATATTATTAATAATGGAAACATATTATTCAGTATTAGGTGTGTCAGCTAATGCTCCTTCAGAGGAGATTAAACGTGTCTATAGAAGGTTGGCTCAAAAGTGTCATCCTGATCACTTCCAGGATGCTGAAGGGAAAAAGAAAGCTAATGCACAATTTTCAAAAATTACTGAAAGCTACCGAGTTCTTTCAGATGAGAAATTACGTGCCGAATATGATAAATCCCTGGAATCTGGGGTCAAACCAAAAGATAAAGCTAAGGAAACTCAAGCACAAAACGCATTCAGAAGGGCAATTGCCTTTTTAAAACAGAATGACCCATGGCGGGCTGTTAACCTCTTACGTATTGCCTGTCGTTATCATCCACAGCCTTTGTATCTTTCTTATTTGGGACTTGCTCTTGTTTACACAAAACAGTACCAACAGGAAGGATTTGAAAAACTTCGCGCCGCAATTAAACAGGTAATGTTCAATCCGATTTTACACGTAAATCTCGGATTAGCGCACGAATTTAACGGTAACAAATCCGAAGCATTAGAGGCATATTATGAAGCCCTTAACTGGGATAAAAATAATCGAGCCGCAAAAGTTGCTATTGAAAGACTGCAGGTAAAGAAAAAAGGATTCTTTGCTAAATTATTTGGGGGCGAAAAATAAAAAAAACTGGAATACTTTCTCAGCTAGAAGATTTATGCAAAAGATTTTCAATTATTGTAAAATACGATAGATTCTTTGGAAGGGGTGGTTATTGTAGATTAAGAGATAAATCTTACTTTATTATAAACGAAAGATTATCAAATGAGGCAAAAGAGCAGATATTTATAAATGAATTAAAATTGTTCAATTTTGACGCCAATGCCTTGCCGGCAAAATTAAAAGAATTATTCAGTAGAAAATGACCGGGATATTAATACTTGTCTTTATCGGACTATTTTTATGGCTCGTAAACCTTCAGGTTTTAATTCTGTCCAGAGATTGGCCTTTGATTTTAGTTTTTGCTGGTTTGATAAACGTATTAAATATGTTAAAAGAAAACAAACAACATACTGTTATTGATGATTTAGATATTGGGAAAATTACAGTTAAGGAAGCAGAAGAAAAACTAAAGAAAACCCATTAAAATAAATCTATAAAAAAATTAGTATCCTGGATTAATGCTAAATGTCAAATGACTAATATTAAATTTTAGAGATTGTCTAGTGACAATCAATATTTGGAAGATGGTGGACAACGGAGTGCATTAGCTTGCTAATGCAACGCAACGGCAAGCCGTTGCACTCCCAGATCAACACTAAACCATACATCTCAACTCCCTTGACCTTCTATAAGACAAGGTTGTAAATTCTCATTTGATCTTTGGAATTAGGATTTCATCCACGCCCATCACAGATGAGCGGGATTCATTTGGTATTTGACATTTGTAATTTGTCATTTACTTCTCATCCCTTATCTCTCCAACCAGTTCCTCAATTAAATCCTCGAGCGTTACGATGCCAAGAACGCGATTATTATCATCTCGTACTATAGCCATATGTTCTCCCTTTTGTTTCATTATTGAGAATATTGACATACACCGTTCATTAGCGTTGACAAAAAATGGTTTTCTTAAGACTGTTTTATTCGTATAGAAATAGTCCTTTATATTAAATACACCAATAATATCGTCAAACCTTTTGTTATAAACAGGTATTCTTGTATAGATTCTTTTGTACTGATTTGATATTGCTCCCAATTCATAACCCTTTTTACAGGAAAATACAGTATTTAACGGAATCATTACCTCACTGACAACTCTTTTTGAAAAGTTAAAAAGCCTTGCAGCAAGCCTGCTTGATTCTTCTTCGTATTCACTCATTGCATGGATAATATCCGACCTGCGTAGCGAGTCTGTTTCTGTTTTGATTTTAAAGAGGTTAGCTATAGCCTTTGATATATTTGCATAGATATAAACAACCGGAAAGGTTATGATTTTAGTGTAGAATATTATTCCAGTTAAGGACATCATTGTTTTATCAGGGTTTGTGAGGGCGATCGATTTAGGAATATATTGTCCAACAGTTAATGAAAATATCGATAATATCAATGTTGCAAAAAATGCGCCGTTGTTGCCGAAATACTCAATAAAAAATATAGCGAACAAAGTCGAGGCAAGAACAAGAATAACATTTTCACATATATTAATTGTCGAAAAGAAACTCTCTGGCGAAGAAAGGAAATCACTTACACGTATTGCCCATTTTTTATTTTCCTTCTTTGCCTTGAGAACTCTAATATTTCCAATGCTGATAAGGCCTGTTTCACTTGCCGTGAAAATTCCTTGAAAGATAATCAGTAATATAGGTATAATTAAGAATAGCATAATATAGTTTTAAGAATCCTTTTTTCGCACCAGAACTTTTTCAATAATTCTATTACGGATTTCTTCGACTACAATTTCAAGATTAGCGATATTGATTTTTTCCCTTTCTTTCGGTATTTTTTTAAAATGATTAAAAATAAAACTTGATAGCCTTTCTCCTTCTTGAGCAAAAGGTTCGACATCTAAAATGCGTGACAATTCATCTATACTTATGTTGCCTTCAAATAAGTAAGTATTTTCATGGATTTTTTTATACGGAAGATCAGTAAGCTCATCATATTCATCAATAATCTCACCGTAAATGGATTCTAAAATGTCTTCGAGCGTTACAATACCACTAAAATAACCAAATTCATCGACTACAACGCAAATATGCGTACCTTTTTTTCTGAACTCTGCTAACAGATTATCAACATGTTTTGTTTCATGAACAATATAAGGATCGTGCATCAAATCTTTAACACTTGTCCTGGAATCTTTTCGATTATTAATCTGACTGATGAATAGATCTTTTGCATAAAGTATACCCACAACATTTCGCTGTTTATCAAACACGCAAATTCTCGAATGTTTTTCATGTATTATTACTTTCTTTACTTGGTCTAAACTGGAATCAATACCAACGCCTATTACCTTTTGTCTCGGTGTCATAATTTCGCTTACCCTTATTTTACCGAACTTAAGGATTTGGTAACCAATTTTTTCTTCCCCTTCATCCAGTACTTTAAATTTCTTTGCCTCGCTTAACATAATACTTATTTCTGTGTCCGAGATAATCTCATGCTTCTTTACTGCTCGATCAGTGATAACAAGCTTTGTAAAAATCTCCATTAATTTTGATACAGGGCTAAAAATATCTGAGATAACGGCAATGATTTTCCCGAATTTCAACGATAGAGATTCTGCATTTGAAATTGCAATTATCTTTGGTGTAATTTCGCCAACAATGAGAAGTAGAGAGGTCATAATAACAATCTCGATCGCAAAAGATAGAGCAGTATTAAGACTATACGTTTCTATGATTTGGATAATTATCAATGCCCCAACTGACGAACAGCCGATATTTACGAGCAGGTTAGCCAATAATATAGCAGCTAATGTTTTACTTGGTTTCTTTTTAATTTTCTCAATGACCCTGGCACCTTTTTTATCCTCAGATATCAATGCCTTTACGCGAAAACGGGATAATGAGAAAATAGCGGCTTCCATTCCTGAGAAAAAAGCGCTTAAACAAAGAAAGACTAGAATTAGAATGACATACAAAATAATATTTGGCATTCTTAATCCAAAAGGAAAGAAAAAGGCTCGAGATGGCTCAAAAGGATAAACAAAGCCGATAAAAAAAGTATCCCTACATCCGTATCATTGCCCAATTTTGCCCTATATTGCTCTTTAATTGCCATAAATTGCCTTAAACTGCCTTATTTATTATGTATTCTAGGTATTCGAAACATTTCTTTTCCATAATCCTATCCTCTTTTTTATTCCTATGATCATAACCAATAATATGTAACAATCCATGTATTATATAATAGTATAGGTCGTCCCGAGTTTTTACTTTATTATAGGAAATATAAATTTCAGACACTTCATCCATGTTAAAAGAGATTACATTAGTTGGTCGGTCCTTTCTAAAAAACATTTTATTTAATTTCTTTAAATAACTGTTATCAGCTATTACTATATTCAATTTACCTAACTGAAACCCCTCTTCTTTTAACACCTTTTTAACAAGGCGATTAATTCTCTTTTTGTCAATTCTGACAGAATCTGACTGGTTGAAGATATTTACTTTCAATCAAAAATTTAAATAATCGAGGGTATTTTTAAGCAACTTAATGATATTAGGGAAATCTAATTCAATTTCTTTAGAGCATCTCATTCGTTAGTATCGTTCAGAATATTTATTTGATTTATTTTTTTTGTTTTGTAATTTGTCATTTATTCCTTGCCCCAGGTCTCCTTGTCCCCTTGTCTTCAAAGATCCCCTGATATTCTGATCTCCTAATTCCCCTCTCCCTCGACATTGGTTTTTTTAACAGGTTCTACATATTCAATACGCGGATGAAAGACCCCTGTAAGAATTGACAAAAATGCAGTTTTAACCTGCTCCAAATCCTGACGGTTTATCGGACATTCATCTAACTGACCATCATTAAATTTCTTTGCGATACTATCTTTCAATATCTTCTGCAGTTTTGTAACAGTAATATTCTTCTCGCTTCTTGCTGCTGCTTCCACAGTATCAGCAAGCATTATTAGTGCAGATTCCTTTGTTTTCGGTTTTGGCCCGGGATATCGGAAGGTGTCTTCATTTACACCAGAAGATATCTCCAATGCCTTTTTATAGAATAGCTCGATCGTAGTTGTACCATGATGCTGTTCAATAATACTAACTAATTTATTAGGTAATTTCATTTTTTTTGCCATTTCAACACCATCCTTTACGTGGGAGATAATGACTAAAGCACTCATTTGTGGTTTTAAGTCATCATGAGGATTCCTGATTCCGGTTTGATTTTCGATGAAATATTGAGGTTTTTTTAATTTACCAATATCGTGGTAATATGAACCAACCCGAGCAAGAATAGGATCAGCACCAATAACTCTTGCGCCTACTTCAGCAAGGTTCCCCACAACAATTGAATGATGATAAGTTCCAGGAGCTTCCAGCGCTATCTCTTTGAATAATGGCAAATTTAAATTCCCCAGTTCCAGGAGTGTTAGGTCAGTAGTAAAATCAAATAGTTTTTCAAATAAAGGCAGCAAAAGTACAAAGAAAACACCACCGAGAATACTATTTAATACCCCCTCACTTAAGTGCACTAAATTCAACTGCCCTTTTAGCAAATATACATCTGCAAAAAGAATTGCAGCCACATTTGCCAAAGCAATATATATCATTGGTCGGTATAGAGATAATCTTGAATTTATTGTCTGGGTTGAAAAGACGGCAACCATACCGCTGACAAAAAGAAATGTAAAGATTGACATAGAGTTCAAAGTGATTCCAAACAGTGAAGAAAAAATTATTGTGAAAATGACGGCAAAATAAATATTAAAATAGAGTGCAAATAAAAAGATAAAGAATGAAATTGGAAGTAGATACATTGCATCAGTCACATAAGCGATTTTTCCTATAATTAAATAACCCGCAGATAACAATGTAATAAAATAGATATTTTTATCGTCAAACAAGTCAGATTTTGTAACCCGACTTAGATTAAATAGAAGAAAAATTAAAGAAAAATACAGAAGATTGCGGAAAAATATCGTTTTAATTATTTCCCACGTACCAATAGAGATGTAGGTGCTTTCTAATGCGTGCATTATAGTCATGGCATCTTCTGTTACCCGTTTATGTTTTTCAACAATAATTTCTCCTTTCAAAATCTCACCCTTTGTCTTGGGGACATTTGCAAATACTTCCTCAATTTTATCCCCAGTCTTTTCTTTGTTGTAAATTAAATTGGGCGTCAGAAGAAACTCAACCAACCGCCTGTATTCAGGCTTTTGTCTTACGCTGAGAAGACTTTCTGCCTCGGCTATAGAATATAATCTGTCAATAGATTCAACCATTTCCTTATCGCCGATTATTATCGTTATTATTCTAAATCCCGGCAATTTCGAATCGACAATTCCTATAGCATAAAGATCTACCAAGGTGTTACTAATTTCTTCCAAAATCCTTTTTGGAGTTTTTTTAATAAGATATTTAATAATACCTTTGTCTACTGCGTATTCTTTTTGAACTAAGAAGATCAAAGAATCTTCACCAATCTGCTTTAATTTGCCAAGTGAATCAATAAGTCTTTCAAGCCCTTCAATCTTTTTACCAACCATTTTCAATATTGTATTATCTAATTCATACACGGGCGGGATCCTTTTTGCTATTTCTTCTTTCTCTTCGTTAAGCTCCTGCTCTGTTTTGGGTATGAAGAAGTCATAAGGCGCAATGACATCAGAGGAAGCTATTTCTCCATCGCTAATACTATATTTCGAAGGAACCATCGGTGGCGGAAATATTATGTTCAGCAGAAGGATTATGCCCGTTAGTATTAAATATTTATGTTGAATTTTTAATTTCATATGCCTTTATTATTTTCTGGACAAGATGATGTCTTACTACATCCTTCTCATTCAAATATATAAATTCTATACCCGGGATATTTTTAAGTAAATGTTGTATTTCAATAAGCCCTGAAAAAATATTTACCGGTAAATCGACCTGGGTTATATCGCCAGTTATAACTACCCTTGATCGACAGCCCGTTCTTGTCAAAAACATCTTCATCTGCATAGAAGTTGTATTCTGGGCTTCATCGAGAATTATAAACGAATCGTTGAGTGTCCTCCCTCTCATATAGGCAAGCGGTGCAACTTCAATAATCTTCATACTAAGGTACTTCTTAATCCGGTCATAGGGTAAAAAATCATTTAGTGCATCATAAAGTGGTCGAAGATAGGGATCAACCTTTTCCTCGATGGCACCTGGCAAAAATCCCAATGACTCACCAGCCTCTACAGCTGGCCTTGTGAGAATTATTCTCTCAACCTTTTTTGCCATTAAACATGAAACCGCCTTAGCAACCCCGAGATAGGTTTTGCCGGTACCAGCAGGCCCAATACTTATGACAATATCATTATCATCAACTGCTTTCAGGTATTCTACTTGACCAGTACTCTTTGCCCTTACCAGCTTTTTTGGAGTGGTAACGCAAGAAGGATCTCTTTCTTCAATATTACTGATTTTCTGATATGTATTATCCTTATTTTTTTCTATATTCTTCAACATTTTTTTAATTGCCTTGGTTGCCTCCTTGACCTGTTTTTCAGTACCCTTTAAGTATATGCATTCATTACGCATTGATGCTATAATATTGTACTGATGCTTAATTTTTTTGAGAAACTCATCTTGGCAGCCTAAAACGACTGTGGGGTTAAAACCAGCTATAGGGATTGATACTTTCACATCTAAGGGAGGGGCAGATACCTGCCCCTCCCAAAAATTTTAGTCATGAGGTATTACAAATTCCTGTTTTGTATATATTAAATCAGGATCTTTTATTTTATCTTTGTTCGCCTCGTATATTTCAGGCCATCTTTTTGAATTAGAATAGATTGAAAGATGTGAGGCAATTAACCAAAGACAATCGCCAGGTATTACAGAATAATTGTCAAGATAGGGAATTAACAATACCCAACCTGGATATATAAGGTTTGGATTCTTTATTCTGTCTTTATTCGCCTCGTAAATCATTGGCCACTTTGAGCCATCATGATATACTTTGTTCATACCGGAGATTTTAGACAGCCAATCATCCTCAATAACCTTGTATCTACCATACTGACATATCTTCCAGGTTTCTTTCAGTTCATTGAGCTTTGATATAAGTTCATCACGGATTGCTTCCAGTGCCGCAACTTCAGACCTCAATGCTTTTACCTGAGTCTCGAGTTCGGCAATCTGTGCTTCAGCCTCTACCAGCTGCTCTTGTAGTGCCAAAAGTTCAACCTGAGCCTGTTCCTCTGTCAGTTTTTCTTCAGCAAAAATGAGGGTGGGAACGATTAAGAAAAGCATAAAACAAACAGTAATCATCTTTTTCATGTTATCCTCCTTATTTGTTGCAACGAGTATCGATTTTATTCTCAATAGTTGCTGTTTCTTCTTCCATACCCTTTATTGTCTGTTCGAGTTCAGCTTTCTGTGCTGTTAAGGCATCTATTTCGTCCTGTAGCTCAGTTATATTGGTTTGTGCAGCCTCTAAGGCAGCTCTGGCTTCTGCTATCGCATCTAGCGTCTCCTGTTTTGCCATCTTGGGTCCACAACCTATTACCACAATGGCAAGGAGAAGAATCGCAAGCATTTTTTTCATAATGCTACCTCCTTATAGTTTAATTTCATAGTAAATAATATTCATAATTTGTTAAATGTCAATAGGTAAATGACGGCTCTTTCAGAGCGGTTATGAATTTCATAAATTCGGGGTAGGCTGCTTCGCTATATTCCATCTTTTAGGTATTTACCCCGTTTAGATAGTACACATCTAACGGGGTTTAGGAATTTACCCAAGCCCATTGCAAATGGGCTGGGTTTAGGCGTTTAGGCATTTGTTTAACAATATATTGACATTCTTATAATTCTGACTATCATTCTCTCATGCCAAATTATGCAATAATCGTCGCGGCTGGTAAAGGACAGAGGTTTGGAGGAGCAAAACAATTCGCTTCGTTTCGTGGTCGTCCGCTTTTGCTTTATGCACTTGATAATTTTGAACTGAATAAAAATATTAAGAGCATAACAGTGGTTATACCAAAAAATAATATTAGATACACTATCAAAACAATAAAGGAGTGGCAATTTAAAAAAGTACGTAATATCATTGCCGGAGGTAGACGCAGACAAGATTCAGTCTCGAATGCCTTAAATACTATAAAGGATAAATCTGGGATTGTTATTATTCATGATGGTGTGAGGCCAATCGTTACCGATAAATTGATAAATAAAGGTATCAAATTGTGTCGTAAACATAAAGCAGTTATTTTTGGTTCAAAAATCAGCGATACAGTAAAAGGAGCAAAAAATAATATGGTTCTTAGAACAATATCCAGGAATAATCTTTATCTTATTCAAACACCGCAATTTTTTGACATTAATTTATTAAAGGATGCATATAAATCGGTAAATCTTTCTGTTGAATATACTGATGACGCAGCAATACTCGAGTCCTTAAAAATTCCAGTCTATCTTTATCAAGGAGACCGCTTCAATATTAAAATTACAAGAAAGAGCGATCTTAAAATTTTGAACAAGATATTATGAAAAGGGTAATTGTATTAGGTTCAACAGGCTCCATAGGTCGTAATGCAATAAAGGTTATCAATGGCTTGAAAGATGTTCAAATTGTGGGGATTGCAGCATATGCTAACCATCAAATGTTAATAAAACAGACAAGAAGCATTAAACCTAAAATGGTAACAATAATGAACTGTCGATATTACAAAAATCTAAAAAAGGGCATTGGTAGAGTACAGATTAGATGTGGCGAGCAAGGGATTACTGATATGGTTGAGAACACAAATGCTGATATGATTATCTGTGCATTTGCCAGTTCCCTTGGTATTTTTGGAATAGTAAGGGCGATTGAAAAGAAAATGCGAATCTGTCTTGCCACCAAGGAGATTTTAGTGAGTTTTGGTGATATAATAATGGATTTGGTGAAGAAAAATGGTGTTGAATTGCTGCCCATTGACAGTGAGCATTCTGCTATCTATCAATGTCTTGAGGGTAATAGAGGAAACAATGTGAAAAGTATTATATTAACAGCATCAGGAGGCCCATTTTTAAATAAATCTATAAAAGATGTGAGTAAATCTGACGTTTTAAATCATCCGGTATGGAAAATGGGTGCGAAGATCACTGTGGATTCAGCAACAATGATGAACAAAGGTCTTGAAGTAATTGAAGCACATCATCTCTTTGGTCTTCCCGCAGATAGGATTAACGTTGTAATACATCCAGAGGCGATATGTCATTCACTTGTTCAATTTAATGATGGGACCTTATTAGCTCAACTCTCTACGCCTGATATGAAATTGCCGATTCAATATGCACTTACAGCTCCAAAACGACTATGTTCAATTGTAAAGAACCTGGATATTGCAAAGGTTAAGAATCTGACCTTTCTGCCGCCAAATTTGAAAAAATTTCCATGCCTAAAATTTGCATTTGATGCATTAAGCATTGGCAAAAGTATGCCAGCAGTCCTCAATGCTGCAAATGAAGAGACGGTTAAACTTTTTCTTGAAGATAAATTAAAATTTAATGAAATACCAAAGGTTATAAAAAAAGTTTTGTCCAAACATACTCCCCAAAAAGGAAATATATCTTATTATTTAAAAATCGAGGAGTGGTCAAAACAAATGGTTAGGAGTCTTGTATGTTAATCACTATACTTGCTTTTCTTTTTATTCTCGCATTTTGTATAACAATTCATGAGTTTGGCCATTTTATAGTGGCAAAGCTGTTTCATATACCTGTGGAGAAATTTTCAATTGGATTTGGACCTCCGCTATTTAGAAAAAAGATCGGAGAGACAGATTTTAGAATTGCTTATTTCCCGCTTGGTGGTTATGTAAAAATGGCTGGTGAGGAAGAGGGTAAAATTTTAAAAACCGAGGAAGAAAGTGAGAAATCTGGTGTACCAGATTTTTATGATGCACCAATTTATAAAAGAATACTCGTTATATTTGCCGGTCCTTTATTCAATATTATTTCCGCCATTATCGTACTCACTTTAACCTTTTCGATTTTCGGGGTTTCAATTGATCCCTATACTAAAATCCGGGTTGAAAAAAACAGTTATGCAGATAGAGCAGGATTTATCGAGGGAGATTCGATAATCTTAGTAAATGATACGCGAATAAATAACTGGGATAAATTTACAGAGGTATTATTCAGTAACATAGATAGAGAAGTAAGCATTACTATAATGAGAAATGGTAGAGAAATCACAAAAAATTTGGTGATCACGCCCGACTCCCTCGGTTTAATAAATTTAGTCCCACCTGTCTTAGGGACTATAAAACGGGATGGTCCTGCTTACAAGGCAGGGATGAAAATGGGTGATAAGATTTTAAAAATAAATGGTGCCGAAATCAAAACCTGGAATGGATTAGTTGATATTATTAGACATTCCAAAGAAAAAAGCTTTTTATTCGAATGGCAGCACAATGGCGAAATTAAAACTGCTAATATTACACCAATATCTGTTTATGATCCAATAACAGAAGATACTATAAGACAAATTTCTGTTCTTAAACCACAGGGGCGTATATACCTTCCATCATTACAGATATTAGTTTTGTCGATAAAACGAACTCATGCTATAATAATATTAACACTAAATACATTTTATCAATTGATAACCGGTAAAATCTCAAGGAAGGCATTGGGTGGTCCAATTGCTATTGCAAAATTAAGTGGTGAATCTGCTCAATGGGGCGTTGAATTTCTACTTGGGCTGCTTATAATTATCTCTATAAATTTAGGACTTATTAATCTCTTCCCTATTCCGGCGATCGATGGCGGTCAAATAGTAATATCACTTATAGAGACAATTAGGCGAAAGCGTTTCTCCAGGAAAACTCGAATTATAATTCAACAGATTGGTTATGCGTTAATTCTCCTGTTGATCATATTTGTTACATTCAACGACATCACAAGATAACTTCGTTATGCTAAGATGCAAACAGATTTCGGCGGATGCAGACGGATGCTTATATCTGTTTGAATCCGCTTCAATCCGTCTGAATCATCTAGTTCTTTAGAACTATGCGAATATTATTCTATAATCCTGCGCCTACGCAAAAAAGATTTGTTCCTTTTGAAGCAATTAAAGGAAGCGCTTTTTTCAGAAGGCCAAACTATGATGCAATGCGCCTTGCATTTTTATCAAAAGGGCATGATTTTTTTTATTATGATGAAAGGATTGAGGAAAAACCTGATTTCACACCTGACATCTTAGTTGTAAATGTACCTCTAAATCTCTCACGTTATATACAAAACTCAGTAAGAAAAACATGGGGCAAGAAAACCAAAGTTATCTGTTACGGTTTTTATTCAACATTGTTTCCAAAAAGTAATAAAAAATTTGCAGATACAGTAGTAATCGGTGATATTGTAAATGTTTGGAAAAAAATACTTGCCCATGCAAAAGCAAATAATATTGCGAAATATTACACATCAAATGGCTCAGCTCAATTCAGTGTTAAGCGCAGCATTGAAGAAAAATACGGATTTACACCAGCGCTTTCACAATTGCGGACATCTTTTGGCTGTACATGTCTTAACACACAAAAAGATTTCTGCTACGAAAATATTTTATACAAAAAGTACGTGCAATGGGAAATAAATGACGTAGTAGAAGAAATTTCGCGTATTAAGAGAAAAATTATATTTATCCGGGACGACGATTTTTTGTATGACATTGATTATACTGTGAAATTAATAGAAAAATGTTGGCGTCTTAAAAAAATGTGGATATTCCAGACTTCAAGTCATATTTTTAATCAGGATTCTATATTACCTATTTTACGTGATAATGGTACGAGAATAATATGGCTAAAAGAAGATTGGTTGGGTAAAGATCTACAAAATAATATTGATGATAAAAATTACCTGAAAGAAAAGAAACATCAGGTTAGTTTGATCCACAAATATAGAATAGCTGTTGGTTGTAAACTTAGACAGGGTTTTGAAGGCGAAGACTTCGATTTCTACCGTAAGCTACTTAAATTTCTGATAAAGATCAAGGTAGATTTAATTAAAATTACTGTGCAGACACCAATACCTCAAACTGTTATGTATAAAGATTATATAAAGCGGGGTCAGATAATAAAAGACTTAACACTTTATGATCAATGGATGCCTGTAGTAAGTATTCCAGGCACTACACCCCAGGCATTATATTCTTGGATGGAGTGGTTACGTGACAGCTTTTACTCATGGGATTCAATATTGCACAGAAACATTCTTGTTTCACCAAAATTGGGTCTTTATAATACAATACTATTTTATATTATCCCGAATCTATCCTATCGTAATAATTTTCTGGAAAAGGTTGGCTACCCGCCTTAGGCTATTCCTTTTCTAAAATTTTTAGCCTTGCCTTAGTTTTCTTTAAATATTTTTGGGCACCTTTATGCACTGGATTATATCTTAGAATTGTATTAAAAAGCTTCCGGGCACCTTTATAATCCTGTGAAAAAAATTTGGCTAAAGCTTCATTATACATTTTCTCAATTGCTTTATGAGTTAGTGTTGGTGTTACTTCGGAAACATGCAGGGTATCGTTTTCCTGTACCCCGGCAATTTTTTTATCTATTTCATCAAACTTTAATAAAGCAGTTTCGTTGAGAGAGTCGATATCAATTATTTTTTTATAGTAAAAATAAGCATCGGCATATTTTGTTGAATCTTCAAGTTCCTGAGCGATTAGTAGAATACTATCTGCCCAAGTAGTCTTTGTTAAATCGTAGGATTTATAAATACTATCGAGAACATACTCAGAACAATTGAAGTTCTCAATGACTATAATTAGTCGTTTTGCTGCAGAAAAATTTCTGCGTTCTAATGCACTATCGAGTGAATCTAAATAAATATTTAAGGTATCCTGTCTTGCCCGAAGCCATCTCCTATCTGTTACCTTTACCATTTCAAAGACAAAACTATTGTTTTCCAGAGATACATTTATAGACTTAACACATTTCTCATAAGCATCTGCTTCCAAGATGATGCTATAAGTTGTACTTGGTAATGATACATAAAAACTGCTTTGTCTCGTATTAAAAGATTTACCTAAATTCTCAAATGTGACATGAACCAGGGGAATCGAATTACGTGATATTGAATCGCGAACCGTGCATTGAATATTTATTGGCTCGTTGTTTAATTGAGCAAAGATAATTAATATTGCTATAAAGTTTGCCATTTCTTACTCCAGTTATTATATTTTATCGAAAAAAGATAATTGGTCAATACCCAAGTTACGGTTCTATTGACATCGGAAAATAATTAATGGTAGGTAAACCTCACTTTATCATGCAACTCCGAGATATTTATGGATTTGCGGAATGATTCTAACATCTTTTAATCGGGTTAATGCCTTCTTCTGAATATCCAAAATATTAGGGATATTTTTACCAAAAACCGGTTGAATTAACAACGGGATACGTTTGTCGGTTTTTTCAATAATGTCGAAGACTTTATTCAGTTCATGTAATAAGATATTTTTATTAATGATTATTTTAACAAATACTTCTTTTCCCGAAGCAATTATTAAACACTTTTCGTGTTCATTCCACAATTCTGGTCCCCCCGTAGCAGTGGGTATTTTAAAATCCAATGAGACTGTGTCCACATATTTAATAACCCTCTCAAGTTCATCAGGCAATGTAGCGTTTGTGTCGAGGTATATCTTTTTTTCGATCTTATTAAGCTTTCCACATAATTCTTCCAGGAAGTCTATCTGCAATAATGGCTCACCACCAGTAATTGCAACTACATCTTCTGTAATTTTGCCGATTAGAAAATCAACTGCAACAGGGTTATTATGAGTTTCGTCTTGATACACAAAAGAACCTTGCATCTTTTGTGCTTCAGGTGTATCACAATAATTGCAGGATAGATTACAGCCAAGAAATCTAATAAATGTCTGCCTCTGCCCTACTTTAATTCCTTCCCCCTGGATTGAGGTAAAGATTTCTTTAATAAAACCCTTTTCAATTATTTGTTTAGTATTTAGTATTTCGGATTTAGATATTCGGTTTATTCTGTCCATCTCACCTTACATCGTGCCGTATAGATTTTATCCTGTTCTTTTTTATATATGTCCATAACACTATCAGCAAACTTATAGGGGCCAATGTTATAGTCCTTTAGTCCTTTTGTCTTAACCGGTGTATTTATCGAAGTAATATTAATTCCAAAATGTATTAATGAAGATATTGGCGTAACCGTGGCTATGGAGATTGATAATTTAGCATCTCCTTCGTACAGATCAGTACCAATTCGTATAATTGGTGCCCCTGATTTTATATCATTCATTAGATCCTTTATTATATTAGTGAAAAGTAATTGTCTTAAGACCGCCTTTTCTAAATCAGTATCATAGTGTTCAATTATAAAGTGAAGCATCGATTCAGAATATATTTGTTTACCTGCCTTTAGATCTTCAAGGTCAACCATTTTTTCTTGCGCAACATCACATTTACCACAAAAAGCAATGATGGAATCTCCTACCAAACCAAAATGTGTATAAGCAAAATTACTGCGTAATTGCTTACCTGTATAGGATATTTCAGTTTTGATAAGACGATGCTTCATCTTATTATTTCTCAATCAGCCTATCAAGGTGTTCCTGCGCCGATTTATAATCCGGTTTCAATTTTAAGGCTAACCGAAATGAAGCTCGTGCCAGATCATTCTCACTGAGTACTTCGTAAGCAATACCAAGATTATAGTATATCTTTGGCTCAAGTTTTTTAAGCTTCTCTGCTTTTTTGAGTACTTTAATTGCCTCTTCGAATCTTTGGCTTAATATATAAAAGTCACTTAGCTCAAGCAAGTTATCAAGATCGGTGTTCATAATTTTTCAATTTTTTCCAGAACACTATTTTCTCCGAGTAATATGAGAATATCACCAGATATCAATTCATCATCAGGGCCTGGAGAAATAATGATATCTTCTTTAAAATCGGTTGAGCCATCAGGTTTAGTAATTGGTAATTTTCTTTTAATAGCAATGACATTAACTTTATATTTTGTTCGTAGTTTCAGATCACCTAAAGTTTTATCAACGAGTTTTTTTGGCACAATCATTTCAACGATGCCATGGGTTTTTGAGAGCTCAATAACATCAAAAATCTTTGGACTGGCAAGGCTTTCAGCAAGCTTCGCAGCCATTTCCCGCTCAGGAAATATAACTCTATCAGCACCAACTTTTTTTAGAATTTTCGAATGCAAATCGCTTTTTGCCTTAACAATAACATGTTTTAAACCCATTTCTTTTAGTGCAAGTGTAATCATTATACTATCTTCAACAGTTTCCCCCATACTTACTATTGCAGTATCGAAATCCTCAATACCAAGTTCCCTTAAACCTTTTTCATCAGTAGCATCCATAACAACAGCCTGGGATACAATTCCTTCTATTTCCTTTACGCTTTCTTCATTTTCGTCTATTGCCAAAACCTCAAAATTCTTATTGCTAAGTGCCTTAGCAATACTGGAACCAAATCGCCCCAAACCTATAACAACAAATTGTTTCATTGAATCCTCCTAATCATTTTCGAATCTTTAATTTCTTTCTTAAATGAAGTATCAACCCGCCGTCGTTAATAATTTTCAAAATAAATGATGGTAATTTGTTTGCCTTTATCATTTCATTGGTTCTCATATTCTTTATTACACCAGTTTCTAAATTGATCTCAATGGTATCATTGTGGTCAATCTTTTGACTAATGCCCGGAGCAATAATTACTGGTAATGCCAGATTTATGGCGTTCCGATAAAAGATACGGGCAAATGATTCAGCAACGACCGCACCGATGCCAAAGTATTTTAAACAGGTTGCTGCCTGCTCGCGTGATGAACCGCAGCCAAAATTTGTACCAGCAATAATAATGTCGTCCTTTTTTGCAGTTTTCAGAAATTCTGGATAAGCAGCTTCAAAACAATGTTTTGCCATCTCTTCACGATCAGAAGTAATGGACAAATATTTGCCCGGATATATCACATCTGTATTAATATCATCACCGAACTTATAGACTCTGCCGATAACGCGGATGGACGCAGATTGACGCGGAGCAGACATTATAGTACCTCCGTGGGCTCGCTAATCACGCCCGTGATAGCCGAAGCCGCGACGATCGCAGGTGATGCAAGGTAAACAAAGGATTCTGGACTGCCCATTCTTCCCTTAAAATTACGATTTGTCGTTGCCACACAAACCTCTTCAGGTGCAAGTAATCCTTGATGGGCTCCAAGACATGGACCACAACCCGGGTTTAGTACAAGACCTCCTGCCTTCACAAAAATTTCAATAAAACCCTTTTTAATTGCCTCAAGGTAGATTCTTCTTGAAGCCGGAATAACAAGAAGACGTATGTCTGGATGAATAGTTTTTCCCTCCAAAATTTTAGCGGCAATGGCGAGATCCTCTAATCTTCCATTGGTGCAGGAACCTATTAATGCTTGATGAATTTCGGTTCCAGCAATTTCTTTTAATGATTTTACATTGTCGACCGAGTGGGGACATGCGACCTGGCTTTCTAAATTTGTAATATCAATATTTAGTTCTCTAATATATTGAGCATTCTCATCAGGCAAAATAATCTCGAATTTTTTATCGCTATTTTTTTGTACATACGACACAGTTTTTTCATCAGAAATAATAAAAGCTACCTTAGCGCCCATTTCCATGGATAGATTAGAAAGAACCATTCTTGATGCAATACTCATATTGCGAATTGTTTCACCATGAAATTCAACTGCATTATAATTTGCGCCGTCAGATCCTAATTCACCAATGATACGCAGTATTAAATCTTTAGCAGAAACATAATCTTTAAATGAACCCGATACAGAAATTTTTATTGATTCAGGAACCTTAAGCCATAGTTCACCGGTTGCCCACACGCCTGCCATTTCCGTAGCACCAATGCCTGTCGCAAAGGTACCAAAGGCACCATGCGTTGTGGTATGAGAATCTGTTCCTACCAGAACCTCACCAGGTCGGCAATGGCCGAATTCAGGAAGAATCTGGTGGCAAATTCCTTCTTTCATGTCATAAAAATATTTAATATTCTGTTCCTTTACAAATGCTCTTAACCGTTTATGAGTCGCGGCGGTTTTTTCACTCTCCGCAGGAATACGGTGGTCAAATAGGATTACAATCTTCTCTTTATCCCAAACTTTTTTGACACCGATGTCGCGAAATGATCTTAGAACTACGTCAGCATTTTCATGAGACATAGCTACATCAACTTGTGCCATTACAATCTCGTTAGGTGATACTTTTTCTCTCCCCGAAGCTCGGGCTAATATTTTCTCGGCGATAGTCATAGCTTCGCCAAGTACGCAAAATCCAAGATCCAAGAACCAAACATCAAATACATCTTACGTCCTGACCTTGTTATAGATTGATCCAAAGATATTTCTAAGTTCAAATGACTCCTGAATTAATATTGTTATTGCTTTTTGATCACCAATCTTGGCTCTCTGTATAATACGAAGCCAATAGTTTGATTCTCTTGTTTCTTTAAGAACGATGTTGATTTTATGCCTGAAGTCTGCCTTTGAACTGGTCGCCTGAGCTTCTTCATAATTAGCGCCGATTGAACTACCAGATTTTGCCAGTTGATACCTGATAACATCATTTTCTTTGTTGTAGGGAACTGTTTTTAGAAGCTCAATAATAGCAATCGCAAATTCAAATGTTCTCTCTTTTAAATCAATGGCATATCCTACCCCTGGCTCCTTCACTTCAAACTTTAATGGTGTTTTTTCAGTAATTTCATATACTTTTTCTTGCTTGCAATTCATGTCCTTCATCCTCTTGGTTCTTGGAACTTGGATCTTGTCATCTGTCCCTTTCCCATGGTCCATCATATTCTACTTCCTGTTTGCACATACGGCGCATTGGTTTCTGGGTTGTAATTTCCTCATAAACATGGGCGATAAGACCTGCAGTACGTCCTAGTAAAAAGAATGCCTTGCCGAGTTTCCAGTCAAAACCCATGTCAGAAATGATTGCAGCAATTGCACCATCAACATTTATCGGTAATGCGTTTTTACTTTCAAATTCTTTTTTCAGTGCAAGGCTAAGTTTAATATGGTCCTTAGTAAATCCTAATTCATCAGCAAATCCATAGAGCCTTTTTGTTCTGGGGTCATTTTTATGGATACGGTGGCCAAAACCTGGCATACGTTTACCCAGTTTTTTTAAGTCTGCCAATAATTTCTGTGCTGTTTGTTCAAAACTCCATGCATTTTTATTCATCAATCTTACCCACTCCTGAAGGATTCTTGCACCAGCTTCAATTGCTCCACCGTGGACATCACCAACTGCCAAAATTCCAGCAGCTACTGCAGTGGGCATAGGCACACCTGCTGATGCTACAATTCTTGCCGCATGTGTTGAAGGTGGTGTTACACTGTGGTCGATCGAAGAAGTAATCAAAGCATCAATCATTTTTGCTTCTTTTTCATCGGGCATTTTCCCCTTAATAAGTAAGAAAAAAACCGATGCAAAAGGAACAGTACCGATCAGATTCTCTTGTCGATACCCTCTCGTCACAATATGATCAGGCTCAACCTTAGAAATTTTTGTCTTCCACATGAAACCTCCTTTTAACAGATTGTTAATGGATTAGGGTTTGGAAACTTGAATAAAGAATCCCGCATCCAAACCCAAGCCTAATAACCATCATTATCCTAAAGCCCTTTTAACGAGTATCGGTATCTCACCTAGGGTTTGGGCTATTATAGCACCATTTGTCTTTAACGCCTTAATCTTGCTTTTCGCAGTACCCATATTCCCTTCGATTATTGCACCCGCATGGCCAAGCCTTTTACCCTGAGGTGCAGCTTTACCAGTTATATAGGCAATAACTGGCTTGGACATTTCCTTAATATAAGGTGCAGCAAGCTCTTCATAAACACCGCCAATCTCTCCAGCCATCACCACTGCGTCCGTCTCTGGATCCTGTTCAAATAATCTGAAGATATCTTCAAAATTTGCCCCTAATATAGGATCACCGCCAAGCCCAACGGATGTTGATTCTCCAAACCCGGCAAGGTTCAAAGAATTTGCGAGATAATAAGTAATTGCGCCACTACGCGCCACAGTACCAATCCTGCCTTGTTTAAACGTAATTTTCGGCAGCATTCCGACCAATGCCTTTCCAGGAGAGATGATTCCCGGTGTATTTCCACCAATAACTACTACATTCTTCTGTTTTGCAACCTGACGGACATATAGCATATCATGAATAGGAATACATTCAGTTATAACAACAACCGTTTTAATTCCCGCATCAATTGCCTCGAGAATTGCGTCTTTGGCAAATCGTGGTGGAACCCATATACTCGAAACAACAGCATCAGGATGTTCTGATACACATTCTTTGACAGTATCATATACTTTTACACCCTCAACCTGTTGTCCGCCTTTACCAGGTGTAACTCCACCCACAATCTTTGTACCGTATTCAAGCATAAAATTAGTATGGAGTGAAGCATTTTTTCCAGTAATCCCCTGGACAATCGTCTTTGTGTTTTCATTAATAATTATCGCCATAATTATTGAGTTAAATGGTAATTGGTTAAATAGTTAAATATTAATAACATTATTCTGATTCCTTTTTCATTCTTTTTAGGTACTTAATATAACCGTTAATACATTTGAGTAACTCATACCCTTCGTTCTTTAGTGTACTTAAATAATTTTCTGCAAAATACTTTTCATCTAAACATATATTTAAGTCATCAATGATTTCTTCCAAAGACCCTCTTGATTGTCTACAGAACTGAATATTTTCCTGATAGTGATATCTTCCATGTCCTTCAGCAATATTATTAGTAATGGAAGTTATTGATCGCCTCATCTGTGGATCCAAATTGTATTTTTCTTCAGCAGGTAGTTTTTTTATCAACTTGTATATCTTTTTCCGGAATTCACGTGCTTTTTTATAGATTTCTAAATCTTCAAAAGTTTGAAATTTTTTCATTTTATCTTTGTCCATTTAACCTTTTAACCATTTAACTATTTAACTATACATTTCGCAACTCGAATCGTTTCTTTTATCACCTCTTCGATCGGTGTATCATAAGCATAAATCTTTATGTCTTTAAACAATTCCGCGTGTTCTTTTTTCGCCTTCTCAAGGATCTTTCTTCCCGCCTCTTCCATATTCCCAACCATTCTCATTATCATGGGCTTTTTAGGTTTGTTCTCAAACACATACTGAACAACCGCCTTTGCCCAATCATCACATCTGGAAATACCGCCAAATCGGGCACCAAATATTGCTTTAACCTTTGGATTCTCAATGAGCAAACCGAGCATTGCCCTTAACTTTTCCTGTGATGGTGCTCCACCAGAATCCATAAAGTTCGCAGGTTTGCCTCCATAATGCTGAATCAGATCAATTGCCGCAATACCAAAGCCAGCACCACCTGGGAATACGCCAATATCACCATCCATATCAACATATGGAATGCCGTTTGCCTTTGCAATTTTTTCTCGGGCAGTCAATTCCCCTATTTCATGTCTCGCAACAATTCCCATTTCTTTTAGTTCGGGATGACGAAACATGGCATCTTCATCAAGATCGACCTTTGCATCCAGGGCAAAGATTTCCTTCGCCTTTGTTATAACCAAGGGGTTTATTTCAACAAGTTTACATTCCAATTTTAGAAATAGATTATATAGCTTGATTACAATATTAGAGCCAGAACCTAATTGAGAACCCTTTAATCCCAGATTGCTTGCTATTTTTCTTCCCTGAAAAGCGTGGATTTTATCACTTAGACTAAAGTAATGCTTTAATATTGCGCCAGGACTTTTTTCCGCTATTTCTTCAATTTCCACACCACCTTTTTTACTTACGATAATAAGTGGTTTGTGCTCAAGTCTATCAATAGTGACTGCTAAATAAAGTTCTCTTTCTATTTCAATTTTCTTTTCAATGAGGACTTTTTCAATGATAAATGGCCCGTGTCTTTTTCCTAAAATACCGGTGATTTTCGTCTCTGCCTCTTTTCTGTTACTTGCAAATTGGACAAAACCAGCCTTTCCCCTCGCACCAAGAAAAACCTGTGCCTTAATAACGACTGGATAGACAACATTATCCAATTCATTGAAATTCGTTTTATCCACCACAATGCCATCAAGCACAGGTATGTTATGCCGTTTAAAAATTCTTTTTGCCTCGTATTCATATAATCTCATATTTAGTTATTATATAAAGTTTCTAATCAATTTCAATAGGGATTAAACACCAGAAATGGTGTAATCACATTTTTTTTGGGGATTTTTCTATATCAAAATCAATGAAATCACAATGATTAATTAATATCGCCTCATTAGAGCGTTCTACTTTTTCTCCTTCTACAGAATGTGCAGCGATAATGTGTGCTATTTCTACTGGCAACCCTGATTCGATTGCAAGTGCATAGCCAGAAACCGGGTGGCGGATGAGTTTACCATAATTGCTTTTGACATATTTCTTACCTTTTTTCTCATACTCTAACAATTTACCGACATCATGGACAAGACCACCTGCAATGACAAAATCCATGTTCATATCACTACGTTTTTTAGCAATTGCCATAGCCATACAGGTCACTGTACGGGTATGCTTAATCAATGTCTTCTTGGTTTTAATGAGTAATGTAAATGGTATATTATCGATTTTGTTCCATTTTCCTCTTTTCATTGCCAAAAGCCAGGTATTAACCACAGCCTTATGTATAGATTTGCTTTTTATTTTTTTGACTTCAGGAAAAATCCTTTCAAAATATTCTTTATTCATATTACACCTTTAATTCCCCTTGTCTCCTTGTCTCCGTATCCTTCAGCGGTCTCTGCGGTTGCAAGGTATGCAAGCAATCCTCCTGCCTTCATTATCTCCATTTCAAGTGATGAAACAGGCTTTGCTTTATATCCCTTATTCTGGGTAATATTTTTAATCTCACCATTTTCAATATTGACTTCGAATACATCACCTTTTTTTATCTTCTCCACCTGCCCCAGCTCAAGAATCGGTAAACCAGTATTAACCGCATTTCTATGAAAGATTCTGGCAAACGACTTAGCAATGACAACCGACACACCTATGCCTTTGATTGCCACTGTTGCATGCTCACGTGAAGAACCGCAACCAAAATTCTTACCAACAACAATAATATCACCTTTTTTCACCTGCTTAATAAAATCTTCACCATTATCAGCACCTTCCATTGCATGCGTAGCCATTTCACCTTTATCAGTCAGGGGTAAATACTTTCCTGGATAAATCTGGTCCGTATCTACATCATCACCAAAGAGCCAGACCTTTCCTTTGATTATCATACTACACCTCACGTGGATCAGTAATGACTCCAGTCAAGGCAGTCGCTGCAGCAGTTGCTGGCGACGCAAGATAAACCTGGGCACCTTTCCCCAGTTTACCAATAAAATTTCGATTCGAGGTCGATACCATTACTTCTCCTGGAGCCAGAATACCTGGATGTCCGGTTGTACATAATGCACAACCGGGATTCGTTACGACCGCACCGCTCGAAAGAAATATTTCATAGAGTCCTGCTTTAAGTGCCAGTTTAGCAACTTCCATAGTTGCCGGTACAATAATAAGCCTTAGCCCCCTCTTAATAATCTTCCCCTTTAAAATCTCTGCAGCGCTCTTCAAATCTTCAAGTCTTCCATTAGTGCAGGACCCAATAAATACTTGATTTACCTCTGTCCCTGAAACTTCCGTGACTTCCTTCACATTATCAGGAGAATGCGGACAGGCGATTTGTGGTTTTAAACTGTCTACTGAAAACTCATGAACCTTTTCGTATACGGCATCAGGATCTGATGTTATTGTTTCAACCTTCTCTTCTGTTCGAGATTTGATAAAGGCAATAACTTCCTGGTTGGGTTGAATAAAACCAATATCCCCTGACATTTCCGTTACCATGCTCGTCATTGTTATCCGTTCAGACAGATTCATTTTCTCTATTGTCTCACCGGAAAACTCTATTGCCCTATTCAAGGCGCCATCAGTCTTTAAATATTTGAGTATATATAATATCACATCCTTAGCAGTAACAAACTTTTGTAATTTCCCTTTTATAATAATCTTCATTGTTTTAGGAACATGAAACCAGAGTTTGCCTTTGTACATTGCACCGGCAATATCTGTCGTACCCATGCCAAAACCTGCAGCACCAGCAGCACTGAGAAGATTCATATGACTATCTGTGCCAACAATAATATCCCAGGGTTTTACGAGACCACTTTCTAAAAGGATATGCTGTCCTACACCCGTATTAATATCGAATAATCTTGCTCCTTGACGAACAGTAAAATCTCTTAACAATTTTTGATTGATTGCTACTTTTTCATTTCGTGCCGGGATATGTAAGTCAAATGTTATTGCCACTCTTTTTTTATTAAATACCGGATGCTCACCAAACATACTCTCATATTCCTGTATTACATTTGGTCCACCAAAATCGCGCATTGCGACAAGATCTAAGTTCACCCATACATAATCGCCCGGTTTAACATCCTTACCAGCACCCCGGGAAAAAATCTTTTCAATGATTGTCTTCACACAGATTTCACAGAAAATGTAATACACAGATTACACAGATTTTTTTTCATAGCTTTCTTGCTTCTTACTTCTATCATCTTGTCTCTTTTCCCGCTCGTAAGAGCCATAACCGTTCATGAAATGGACTATAACCGCCTCGCACTTTGCATAAGTGCGGTGGCCAATCCCGCACCACAGTGCCATTTCCCCTTGTCCCCTTGTCTTCTTTTATCCAGCATCTATATCCAAACCCTGGGTTCCATCTTTTCCCGCATCAAAACCCATACCAATACACCAGTCTTTCTATACTGTTCCTTCGTATATGCGGTATTTTTTGTATAGTTTGCCGCCCATTTTTATGATTGTGTTATTGGTTGAATGATTATCTTCAAGTGTCCAGGACAGCTCACCACCAATATAACCGAGTTTCTGCCCAGCCCTGAAGGATTCAAGAAATAAAAGAGATTCCAAACCCATCTTTCGATACTTCTTACGCACTCCCATTATCATTAATCTTCCTTCCTTAATTTTTCTCTTGTAGTAAAGGAATTTTAACATCTCAATCGGTCCAAGGCGTCCGTTCAATTTTTTAAGTACTACATTATAATTAGGTAAAGTGAGTGAAACTGCAACTGGAACATTGGCAATTTCAATAATTATTACGAGTTCAGGAATAACCAGAGGTTTAAGATTCTTGGCAAGTGCATCAAATTCAGCATCAGTCACTGGCACAAAACCCCAATTGCGACTCCATGCATCGTTATAAACTTCTTTAATCTTTTTGACCTCGTTTGCAAAATCATTGAGGTTGACAGGTCTTACCTTGATGTCCTGTATTCTTCTGCGGACAATTGAACATAACCTTTCGAGATATTCCAATGGCGCATCTTTTGAATCCACATAAAAAGCATTTAGATCTTTTGCCTTTACAAGTCCTGCCTTTTCACATAGTTGTAAATAATATTCGTAATTGTGCGGCATCATTATAAATGGTGGTGAATAAAATCCCTCAATAAGAAGTCCGCATTCATCATTAGTTGAAGGATTCACTGGACCAATGAACTTAGTCATCCCTTTGTCCTTATGAAATAGTCTTACATGATCAAATAGGGCGCATGCTGCCTCTTCATCATTATCACATTCAAAGAAACCAAAATATCCGGTTTTTTCATTCCAAAATTCGATAAAGTTATAATCTACAATAGCACAGATTCTTCCGGCAATATTTTTATTGCGATATGCTATAAAGAACTCCCTTTCAGCATGTTCCCAGAACGGATTCTTATTTTTATCAAATAAGTGATAGATATCTCGCTTTAAGGGAGGTACCCAGTAACGGTTCTTTTTATATAACTGATACGGATAATTAACAAATGTCTTGAATTCTTTCTCGGTTTTTACGGAAATTACGTTTATCATTTATTACTCAAACCAAATTCTTTAGCACAACGACTGAATACATCCAATACAATATTAATATCTTCGTCTGTGTGAGTTGCCATGTAACTGGTGCGGATTAATGCTCGACCTGGAGGTGTTGCCGGTGAAATAACAGGATTGGTAAAAATACCATTAGCCATGAGCATCTTCCAGAATCCAAAACATTTATCATCTTCTTTAATAATAACAGGAATAACAGCTGATTCACTCTTACCAGTATCCAAACCAATTTTTTTAAAACCTTTAAGTACTTTTTGGGTTATATTCCATAATCTTTTACGTCGTTCAGGCTCGCTTTTTATTATATTTAATGCCATCTGGGCACTTGCAACTGAAGCTGGAATCATACTCGCAGAAAATATTAATGACCTTGCCGTGTGTTTAATATGGGTGATCACATCCTTATCGCCAACAACAAAACCACCTAAAGACGCAAATGCCTTACTAAATGTTCCCATAATCATATCAACCTCATTAAGAAGATTGAATTGTTCGCATATACCTCTGCCCTTTTCCCCATGTACACCTACACCATGGGCATCATCGACAAGAAGACGGGCATTATATTTCTTTTTCAAACGCACTATTTCAGGTAAATTTGAAAGATCACCTTCCATACTGAACACACCATCAACAATAATCAATTTGCCTCGATCTTCTGGCAAGGTACTCAAAATCCTTTCTAAATCTTCCATATCATTATGCCTAAACTTCTTAATATCAGCAAAGGACAAACGACAGCCATCAATAATTGACGCATGGTCCTGGCGATCAATTATGAGAAAATCACTCTTAACACTTATTGAAGATATAATTCCTAAATTTGTCTGAAACCCTGTTGAAAAAACAATAGCATTATCCTTTTCAAAGAATTCAGCTAAATCATTTTCCAATTTAACATGGATATCCAGAGTACCGTTAAGAAACCTTGAGCCTGAGCAAGTTGAACCATATTTTTTAATGGCATTGATTGCTGCCTCTTTAATCCGTGGATCTGCAGCAAGGCCTAAATAGCCATTAGACCCTATCATAATGAACTCCCTGCCCTTAATCATCACCCGGTGGTCCTGAACGGATTCTATAGGCGTAAAATATGGATAAATTTCCAGATCATGTGCTCGGTTAACTTCATTAACCATTACTCCACATTTTTTGAATATATCCATGAATTATTATATTGATTTTCTAAATGAAGTCAACAATATTAATACGCAGGATCGTTACACTCGCAGGATCACTACGTTCGCAGTATCGCTGCGCTCGCCTTAAAATACGTTTCCTGCGAATCCCGCTCCTTTGAAAAAAAGCGGGACGATACTGCAAGTGCCAAATTTCTGGCACGATCCTGCAAATCCAGCCTTTAATTAAAAGGGCTGGATGATCCTGCGTTATCTAACTATGTTCCTCAGAAACCACTTTAAATCGAAAATCTTTTCTATTTCGTTTTTACTAAGGTATATCTTAATTTTTCTATCGTTTAAAGTAGTTTCCTTTAGCTCGGTTTGCGTTTTGATCGTCTTAAAACATAGGGACTGTACTGATTTGTATGCATCTCCCCGATCCATGCCTTTTTTCACTAATTTGTTCATCAAATTCTGAGATGCATAGACTCCAAAACTGGCATTAATATTATGCAGCATCTGTTTAGGATAAACATTTAAACCTTTTAAAACCCATAACATCTTCAATGTAATGTAATGTGTTATATAAAAGCTGTCCGGAAAAATAATTCTTTCCACTGAGGAATTTGTTATATCCCTTTCATGCCAAAGACTTATATTCTCATATGCAGGAATTAAATAACCACGTAATACCCTTGCCATACCAGATATTCGTTCACAAATAATCGGATTCTTTTTGTGCGGCATGGCAGAAGAACCCTTTTGCCCCTTTGTAAATGGCTCTGTTACCTCATTGATTTCAGTACGTGAGAGATTTCTTATTTCGGTTGCAATACGTTCGAGCGCACATGCATAAAGTACTAAATTTGAAAGTAAAAATGCAAATCGATCCCTGGGTAGCACCTGGGTCGATACAGGTTCTGGTTTCAATCCCAATCGCTTCATTACTTTTTTTTCTATTGCCGGAGATAACATTGTGTAGGTACCTACTGCTCCTGACAATTTACCATAAGATATCTCTTCCTTTGCTTTTATTATACGTCTGTGCGACCTGTTTATTTCTTCATACCACGACGCAACCTTATAACCAAATGTAATCGGTTGGGCAAATACACCGTGGGTTCTACCCATCTGTGGTGTGTTTCTGTATTTCAATGAAATCCTCTTAAGTATTTTGAGTAACTTTTTAACCTCATTGAGGATGATATCAACACCTTCAATAATAATTAACACAAAGGCAGTATCAACAAGATCATATGAGGTTAGTCCAAAGTGTAACCACTTTCCTTCTTTGCCTAATTTTTCTCTTGCTGCTTGTAAAAAGGCAATTACATCATGGTTTGTCACCTTCTCAATTTCATACACCCTTTCCGGTTTAACTATGATATTCGAAAGTTTCTTACTGAGTCCCTTTGGGATAATACCAGTGTTTTCCTCAACCTCAGCCACAACCTTTTCAACAAAAAGCCATTTTTTTAATTTATACTCATCATTAAATATATTCGACATCTCCTTTGTTTGATAACGTTTAATCATGGCTATTACCTCCGTCTTATAGTCCTAAATATAATTGTATGATCATTCCGTTACGATCAATAATAAAATTAATATCCCGTGAAGTCTGAAAGGATTTTTGAAAATCCTTTTTGTTTCTGACGCGCACATTCCCTATCTGTAATACCACATCACCAGGTTTGAGTCCCAGTTTTTTACCAATGCCATTAGGTTCGACTTTCATTACAACCACACCTTCATTGTATCGAAGATTATATTGCTTTTTAAGTCGATAATTAATATTCTCTACGTATATTCCATATACACCTATCGATTTTTCAGCTTCGACAGATTGCCTAAATTCTTTAACAAGAAGACTTACTTCTATTGACTTTCTTTTGCGAAATAACGTAATGTCCAATTGGTCATCAACGAAAACATTCGATACAAATCTATTCCAATCTGAAACACTGGTAATTGCATTATCATTCACAGAAATAATCCTGTCTCCTTCTTTTATTCCAGATTCCTGGGCGGAACTTCCAATATCTATATGATTAACTAATACACCAGATGTTCCAATTCCCATTGATTCAGCAATCTCTTGTGTAATATCCTGAACCCATAAACCAATCCAGGGGGTTCTCACTTTACCGAATTTTTTTGTTTCTTTGATGAACTTCTTAACATCATTAATTGGTTGCGCAAAACCAATTCCCTCTGAACCGCCACCAGAACTGAAGATAGCTGTGTTAATTCCTATTACCTGTCCCAGAATATTCACTAATGGGCCTCCTGAATTACCAGGGTTTATTGCTGCATCAGTCTGTATCATATTCTTAAAGACTCTGTCATCTCGGGTTGATTTTATTGATCGATTGAGTGCGGAGATCACTCCAACGGTTACCGTAGGTCTTGTATCCTCTAAGAGAAAACCAAAAGGATTACCAAGAGCAATTACCCATTCGCCAATCATCAGGTCATCAGAGATACCCAGCTCAGCATAGGGTAAATCCTTTGCATCAATTTTGAGCAATGCTAGATCATGGGAGTGGTCTGATGCTATTATCTCCCCCTTAAATTGTCTGCCATCTGGTAATGTTATATTTATATCCGTAGCACTTGATATTACATGTTCATTCGTTAAAATATATCCATCAGCAGAAATGATAACACCAGAACCAAGATTCTTAATTTTTTTCTTGGTGTAGTATTCCGGGGCAAAATCTCTAAAAAAATCACGGAAAAATTCATCGGCAAAAGGAGAGAAAAATGGAGAAGTAGCGACAATTTTCGTCTGAATAACTGTAATGGACACAACAGATGGACTTACTTTTTGTGAGGCTAATACTATTGCATTGGCTCGTTGTTTTAAAATTTCATCATTAAGGTTGATTAATCTGATATTATCAGAGTAATAATAGACTGGTTCAGGTTTTAACACATTATATAATTTTGCCGCAAAAATGGTAAATATTATGCCGAAAAGAATGAATAATATGTCCCGTTTTTTCATCTATTCTGCCAATCCCTTAAAAATCTTTCAATTCCCACATCGGTAAGGGGATGTTTAATCAACTGTTTATAAATCTTGTACGGAACTGTGGCAATATGCACGCCTGCCAGGGCTGCTTGTCTAACGTGCTCAGGATGCCTGACCGATGCAAATATCATTTCGCTATTAAAATCATAATTGTTCAATATATCCATACCATCATACACCAGATTAATCCCAGGATTGCCAATATCATCGAGTCTACCAAGAAACGGACTAATGAACGATGCACCAGCCTTTGCTGCCAGGAGTACCTGGTTAGGAGAAAAGACAAGGGTCATATTTACTCTTATTCCTTGTTTTGCTAAAACCGTTGTTGCCTTTAAACCATTTACAGTACAGGGTATTTTTATAACAACATGCTTGCTTATTTTACTCAAATCCTGTGCTTCTTTAATCATACCATCTTTTTCTAAACTTATGACTTCACCGCTTACAGGCCCTTCAACAATATCACAAATCTCTTTCAGAATTTTCTTATAATCACCTTTTTCTTTTGCCATTAAGCTGGGGTTAGTAGTAACGCCATCAAGCACACCCCAATCGGCAATCTCTTTGATTTGATCAATATTTGCCGTATCAAGATATAATTTCATTAAACCTCCTTTAACAAATGGTCAATGGGTAAGGGTTTCAATACCTAACCTCTACCAAACACAGACCATGTGAAGGGGCAAAATAAATATCTTTTATTTTACCGTTAAAAACGTCCTTCACATTATCCGAACAATATCTTCCTCGCCCCACGTCGTGCATAAAACCAACGATTCCGCGGATCATCTTTCTCAAAAATCTATCGCCTTCAATCTTTATTATAATATGCAAATTGTCTTCTGTCAAGTTCAAGTTATAAATTGTGCAGATTGTATTTTCTTTACCATTACTAACAGAAAATATCTTGAAGTCATGTTCCCCCAATATATATGGTATAACTTTTTTCATTTTAGATAAGTCCAATCGATATTTACTAAACCAATTATATCTCATCTTAAGGGGTGATGGCTCTAAAATTATGTGATAGTGATATATTTTTGTTTTTGCAGAATATCTGCTATGGAAATCATCATCTACCTGATCAATATTTCTAATATATATATCATTACCCGTTAGTGAATTTATCCCTTTTTTTATTCGCTCAAGACTTTGATTGGACGAGGTCTGGAAATTTGCTACCTGACCAAGTGCATGAACGCCATAATCAGTTCTGCCGGCACCAACAATCCTTATTTTTACGTTAAAAAATCTTTTTAAAGCATCTTCAATTTCGCCCTGAACTGTTCTTTTATTCGGTTGATACTGCCAGCCATGAAAATCTGTACCGTCATATTCGATAACCATCCTCAAATTTTGCATCTGGGGAATTATAACCTAAAAATCAAAAAAAGCAAGAACCGAAGCGTGTCTTCAGCGAAGCATGTCTTCAGGTTTTGATAGAAACCGTGTCTCCAGCCTTGCATGCAAAGGCGTGTCTTCAATGAAATGTGTCTCTAGGTTCTCCGTGTCTCCTGGTCCCCTTGTCTCCTGGTCCCCTTGTCTCCATGTCTCCAGCTTTGCGTGCTAAGCAAGCGGTAGTATAACCCTGAATGTCGTCCCTTTACCAACCTTGCTTTTTACCTCAATCCTACCGCCATGAGATTCAAGTATGTTTCTCGCAATAGCTAAACCAAGACCAGTACCACCTTTTTTTGTAGTAAAAAATGGGTCATATATTTTCTTTATTTCCCTGCTCAGAATACCTTTTCCATAATCTCTTATTTCAACAAAACCTTCATTATTGTTGCTGTATGAAGCGATCTTAATAACCTGTCCTTTTTGACTTGCCTCGCAAGCATTATTTAATATATTTACAAAACAGGATTTTAATTTATTCAAATCACCGAGAACATAAAAAACGCTATCCTGCCTTACGATTTTAATATTCTTAGAATCCACTCTATGAATTATGTCAATAAGTGCTTCATTTATGATTTCACTGATAGATAACCGGTTCTTTTTTACCGGTACAAATTGTGCAAAATTTAAAAAATCGGTTACAATTTCATTTAATCTGGTAGATTCTTTTAATGCCATATTTATAAAATGCAATGTATTTGAGTTTTCCCTTGCTTCACGGATAAGTTCAAGTAAACCTCTTATTGAGGCTAATGGATTACGAATCTCATGAGCCAGTGAGCCTCCTAATTCAGCAAGAAGCTTTGTCTGTTTAGAAATTCGCGATTGCTCCTCGAGTTTTCTTATCTCCGTATAATCTTGCAAAATGCCTAAACCGACTTTGGAATCATAGATCCGGGCACACGACAAAACATAGTACCGTTTAGCAATCTCTAATTTAATCGAAATCTGCGCGCTTGGATCTTTTAATAATTTAATAATATAAAGGTGCACCCTATGACGTATGGGACCCTCGGGGATATTTGTATATATGATAATCCCCTTATCACTTACTGTAATAATACCTGAAGGAAGATTTTTTATTATTTCCTCTGTAGTTATACGTAATCGTTCAACCTCTTCTGTTCCCTTCTGATATCTTGCTGATAAAGCACCACTCAGTATTCCTGTAAATAAAAAAAGTAATCCAAAGATATAAAATCGGTACATAACCATCTGCGTTGAATAATTTGAATCTCTTGCTTCGATGAAAAGTAAAAAGGCGAAGAAAATAACAATGCATAGGCTAATAACGTAGGCGCCCTTTTTGGAAAGATAAAGTGCCGACAGGATAATGAGTAGCACATACAAAAGAGGAAACATACTTTCAAGACTACCGGAATAATGAATCATGAAACCAATAATAGGAATATCTGTAAGAAATATCATATACAAAACAGTTTTTTCAATAAAGCGATTTCTAAGCAACAGGAAGATCGTCGCTAATATGAACGAAGCCAGAATTATATACCAGAATGGGGTTGGAATATCATAAATAATGGGATATGAAGTCAAGAGGACAAATGTTATTAAAAGCGGGTGCAGGATTATTAATCCAGTCCGCTTGCTGAATAATTCAAAATAATCCATCAGAAATTAACTCGTTCGATAATAAAGAAACAATGTCTCTACTACTAATTAAGGTTGACTAAGAGCAGCTGTTCTTAACTTTTTCGTAGAGCGATGTTCTTACTCAGTAATAGTACCAGCCAGCTGGAAGATTGGCAAATACATTGCAATGACCATGAATCCTACAATACCACCCAAGACCACCATTATAAGAGGTTCAAGGGCATTGGTTAAGTTTTCTACTGCCTGATCTACCTCTGAATCATAAAAATCAGCCACCTTGGAAAGCATTTCGTCCAGGCCACCTGACGCCTCACCGATTGCAATCATCTGCGTAACCATAGGAGGAAAGACTGCTGTTTTGGACAATGGATCAGCAATATTCTCACCACCTTTAATTGAAGTCCGTGCTTTCAAAATTGCGTCTTCAACAACCCAATTTCCAGCACTTCTTGCAGTTATCTCAAGCGCGTCAATTATGGGTACACCACTTGAAAGAAGAGTAGACAAGGTTCTTGAGAAACGAGCAATCGCTTGTTTTTTCATCAGGTCACCAAAGACTGGTACTTTCAATAACAAAGGATCCATTACCCTGACACCAGAATCGGTCTTATGCCACCTTCGTATAATAGTAAAAAGAGCGACTGCAATAATAAGCCCGGGTATAGCCCAAATCTTCAAGGCACCAGACAGGAACATAACGAATTGTGTCATAGCAGGAAGCTCGGCGCCAACACCTTCAAACATTTGTGCGAAAATAGGAATTACAAAAAGTAGCATTAATGAAATAGCACCGACTGCTACAAGACTAATAATAGCAGGATATATCATTGCGCCTTTAATTTTACGCATTAATGCTTCGGTTTTTTCAAGATAGTTTGCAAGACGTACAAGAATAACATCTAATGCACCACCTGTTTCGCCTGATTCGACCATATTCACATAGAGATTATCAAAAACCTTTGGTTGCCGACGCAATGCATCAGCGAGCGATAGACCACCTTCTACGTCGCCTCTTACTTCAGCTAAAACTCGGCGAAGCCCTACACTCTCAGTCTGTTTTCCCAAAATTTCGAGACAGGAAAGGAGAGGAAGACCGGCATTTAACATTGTTGAAAATTGACGGGTAAATACAGAGAGCGCTCTTCTTGATACGCGACCACCAAAGAGCGTTATCCCTTTCTTCTCCTCTTTAATCTTTATCGAAGTTGGAATAATCTTCTTCTGACGTAGTGCAGCTACAACATCTGTTTGAGAACCTGCAGCCAGTTCTCCACTTGCTGTGGCACCAGATGCAGTCCTACCCTTCCAGACAAAAGTTGGCATTTCACCTCCTTATTTTAAAAAAAAACACGGATATACGCGGAAAATAACATCCGCAAATATAAATTAATATATAATCTGTTTTCAAGCATCATAACCTTATCCAAATAACCATATTGTTCTACCTCATCGTGGGTGTTGCTTGTTCAACCATACGCTCAAATTCTTCGATATTAGATGTGTAGTTAAATGCTGTTTCCAGAGTAATCAATCTTTTTGCATAAAGGTCATATAGAGATTGATTCATTGTTTGCATCCCGTATTTTGAACCAGCTTGAATTGTTGAATATATCTGATGTTCTTTCCCATCTCTTATTAGGGCTCTAATTGCTGGTGTGGCAACCATTACTTCTGTTACCAGAACACGTCCCCGGCCTATTTTAGGCAGCAGTTGTTGTGTGATAACACCTTCAAGAACAAACGCAAGCTGTGCCCGAATCTGTCCTTGTTGATAGGGCGGAAAAACATCGATTATACGGTGAATTGATTCAGCTGCTGAATTGGTATGGAGTGTTGCTAAAGTTAAATGGCCTGTCTCGGCAATTGTCAGGGTAGTGGCTATTGTTTCTATGTCCCTCATCTCTCCAACCATAACAACATCAGGGTCTTCTCTCAAGACATACTTCAGGGCATTGGCAAAGGATTTTGTATCACTACCAACTTGTCTTTGGTTAATAATCGCCTTCCGGTGTCTGAAAAGATATTCAATCGGATCTTCAGCCGTAATTATGTGACATCTTCTTTCACTATTTACCTTATCAACAAGTGCTGCTAATGTAGTTGATTTACCACTGCCCGTTGGACCGGTGCAAAGAATAAGGCCCTTGGGTCTATTGGCAAGATCTTGCACAATCTGCGGAATTCCTAACTCCTTAAATCCCCTAATTTCAAAGGGGATCGTTCGAATTGCGGCAGCAACACTACCTCTCTGTCGGAAACAGTTTCCTCGAAAACGGGAAAGGCCGGCAATGCCAAAAGAAAAATCCAATTCCCATTCCATCTCAAACTTCTTTTTTTGTTGATCATTCAATACACTAAATATCAAATTCTGGATTAATTCCGGCGTGAGTATTTCATAATTTGTTGGCACCAGTTCAGAATCAATACGATACATCGGTGGGGCTCCAGTCGTCAGATGTAGGTCTGTCGAATTTCTCTGCACCATCTCCTCTAAAAGTTGTCTCATTGTTACAGACATCTTGTCTCCTTTAATTAGTTATTATCATAAAATTAAAATGACCCTGTTTCTCTCATTAATTCCTCAATAGTTGTAACACCGTTTCTTATCTTATCAATACCATCATCTCTCAGAGTTTTCATTCCTTCTTTTATTGCTTGTCTGGCAATATTATCTGAAGAGGCATTTTTTAATATCAAATTTCTAATCTTTGGTGAAATCCGCATTATCTCATAGATCCCGATCCTGCCTTTGTATCCCGTCTGGTTGCAGTTTGAACAACCTTTTCCTTTATAAACCTTTCCATCGGGAAAAGCATCTTTAGGTATTCCTGCATCCTCAAGTAATTTTTTACTCACCTCTACAGGTTCTTTACATTTACTACAAATACGGCGCAAAAGTCTCTGTGCCTGAATCAATATCAATGCGCTTGAAATAAGATAAGGCTTAATACCAATATCGATCAATCGGTTAACTGTCGTCGGTGCATCATTTGTGTGTATCGTGGAAAATACTAAGTGGCCAGTAAGCGCCGCACGAATTGCAATCTCGGCAGTTTCAGAATCACGAATTTCACCCACTAATATAATGTTTGGGGACTGGCGTAAAAAGGCACGTAATGCACTCGCAAAGGTTAATCCAATTTTTTCGTGCGTCTGGATCTGATTTATACCATGAAGATTATACTCTACCGGATCTTCAATAGTCATTATCTGTCGATCTGGTTTATTCAGACGAGCAAGTGTTGAATATAATGTTGTAGTCTTTCCGCTGCCCGTTGGACCTGTAACAAGCACGATACCATAAGGGCTCTCGATTGCCTTAAGAAAGCGTTTTAATGAGTCTTCAGCAAAACCGAGTTTTGTGAGATCGAGCATTAGCGAACTGCGGTCCAGGATTCTCATGACTACCTTTTCACCGTACAGTGTCGGAATTACTGAAACACGCAGGTCGATCATTTTATCGCCAACGAGAATATTAATTCTTCCACCCTGACACACGCGATGTTCTGCAATATTAATCTTTGCCATTAATTTTAATCTTGTAATAATTCCTGCTTTCAAACTTAATGGTGGAGTTTGCTGTTCATGCAAAATACCGTCGATTCTGAAACGTACCCTGACCATTCTTTCATAGGGTTCTACATGTATATCAGAGGCACCTTTATTAACCGCATCAGCAATATAGAAATTAACCAGACGGATTACAGGACCTCCTTCAGCATCAGCTCGAAGCTTTGTCTCTTCAATTTCTTCTTCATACTCTGTTTCAAGAAGTTCCATATCTTCAATACCGAGCTCTTTTGCAGGACCGGTTTCGGCTTTCACCTCGGCAAGTGTTCTTTCCATTGTATAGTAACGGTCTAATGCCTCTCTGATACTCGATTCTGCTGCAAGAACCGGGTTTATTTCCATGCCGGTGATGAAACGCAAATCTTCAATGGCACTGATATCAGTCGGGTCTACCATTGCTAATTCTAAATATCTCCCTTTTCTATTTATCGGTAGCACTTCATAATGGTATGCCTTCTGGGCTGGTATTAAATCTAAAACTTCTTTTGGCGGGATAATATAATCAAGGTCGACGACTTCCATTCCATAAAGATTACTCAATTGTGCAAGTAATTTACCTTCAGATATCATTTCCAGAGTATTCAAAACACTGACTAAACGCTGCCCAGTTTCCCTTTTTTCCTGAATAGCCTTACGTAATTGTTCCTCGGTTAAAATACCATTTTTTACTAAATATACACCAAGTTTTTCTTCCATTATATCACCATTGTTTCACGAATGACCTCTTCAATTGTGGTCAATCCTTGTTCTAATTTCAACTTTGCTGACTCATGTAGCGTAATCATACCCTCTTCAATTGCCTTCTTCTCAAGCTGCGCAGATATTACTCCCTGGAGAATCAAATCTCTTATCTCTGAAGTAATAATCATATTTTCAAATATGCCTATTCTTCCTTTGTAGCCGGTTCCACGGCAGTTTTCACATCCTTCTCCTTGGTATAAGGGAAAATCCAACTTTTTGGGATCAATACCGGCATCTTGCAATATGTCATCAGGATATTTCTTTTCTTTACGGCATTTTTCACAAATTTTTCTCAAAAGCCTTTGAGATTCTATTGCCAGCACTGTCGAGGCAATTAAGTATGATTCAACGTTCATATTCACCAATCTTGTTACAGTTGCTGCCGCAGAATTGGTGTGAACTGTAGAAATCACAAGGTGACCGGTCAATGATGCCCTGATTGAAATTTGTGCAGTCTCGAGGTCTCGGATCTCACCAACCATTATGATATTTGGGTCCTGACGAAGATACTCACGCAGTGCACTGGCAAATGTCAATCCAATATGCTCATTAACCTGTAACTGATTAATCCCCATTAAGGAATACTCAATCGGGTCTTCAGCAGTAATTATATTTATACCGGGATCATTCAATTCTTTCAAACCTGAATAGAGTGTAGTAGTTTTACCAGAACCAGTTGGACCTGTAACAAGCACGATACCATAAGGTGATTTAATTGCCTGGCGAAAAGTTTTTAAGTTACTGGGTTCAAAACCTAAAAGGTCAAGATTCAATTGTATTGCAGAACGATCGAGAATTCTCAAGGCAAGCTTTTCACCGAACAGGGTTGGAACTGTAGAGACACGAATATCGATAATTTTATTGTGGATCCTTGCCTTTATTCGACCATCCTGGGGCAGCCTCTTCTCCTCTACCTTCAATTTAGCCATAACTTTAATGACCGTTGCCAGAGACCTGTTCATCCTTTTTGGTGGTTTCATAATTTCATGTAGCATACCGTCAATACGATATCTGATTCTCATGTCATCCTCGTACGGTTCAATATGAATATCCGAAACGTTCATGTCTACTGCATCAGTAATTATCTTGCTTGTAAGTTTAAGGGCAGGCCCGCTGTCCTTATCGTCCTGAAAATCTGATAAATCTTCTTCCTCCTTCTGCTCTGCATTATCAATAACCTGTACATTTGCCTCACCTGCATCTGCCATTTCTATTTCGTACATCACATCAGATAGAAGTTTTTTGACATCATAGTGTTCCCGGACAATTTCCAAAATCGCATCTTCTGATGCAACAACCGGTACAACTTCAAAACCCGTAGCAAATTGAATGTCTTCGATTGCTGCTACATCACCAGGATTGATCATAGCAAGGGTAATTGTGTGGCCAAAACGATTTACCGGCACGACAAGATATTTCCCGGCAATTTCACTGGGAATCAATTTTAATAACGACTCGTCCAATTCGTGCTCTCTGAGATCTACTGATTCAATACCAAAATGTTTTGATAATGCTTTTAATAATTCTTCTTCTTTTACAAAACCGAGTTTCATCAGAGTAGACCCAATTCTTTTTCCATCCTTTTGCTGTTCTTCTAATGCTTGGGCAAGCATATCCTCTGAAATCAACCCCTGTGCTAATAATATTTCACCTAATTTCATATCTCTAATATAATATATGTAAATATGACGGATTGTCAAGTGACAAATTATACCTACACTTCTCCGATGCACGAGAGACGACCGTTTCGCTAAGACGACAGACGCCCTGGTCCATCGTCTCGCATCCCTCGTCCTTCGTTTTTCTTCAAGTATCGAGCATTTTTCTAATTGTTCTTTTTAGGCATTTAGGTATTTACCCCGTTTAGATAGTACACATCTAACGGAGTTTAGGTGTTTTAAAAAAGCTTGACTTTTATCTATTTTTATGGTATAATACATGTGATTTTGGGTATTAATAACCTAATATTTAGTAGATTTGAACCAATGATTGGTTCTCGCATAGGTTTATGTGCGAATATTTCATCCTGCGATTCACACTTGATACCAACTCTAACAATCTTTTCCCAGGTTAAAAAAATTAACCTGAAAATAGTATTTACACCAGAGCATGGACTGTACGGAGCATTACAGGATCAGATAAAGTCATATGACGACTATGATAAAAAAAGAGGGATAATAATATACAGTCTATACGGTAAAAGCCCGGTACCTGATATGCATCTACTAAAAAGTATAGATATTCTCGTAATTGATATACAGGATATAGGAACACGATATTATACATTTGTATGGTCGGCAATTCTCATGATAGAACAGATGGCAAAATTAAAAAAGAAAATCCTTATTCTGGACAGGCCTAATCCTTTGAATGGAGAGTCTGTACAGGGTCCGGTGCTCGAACCAAAGTATATTTCATTTGTTGGGCTTTATCCGGTACCGATCAGACACGGTATGACAGTGGGAGAATTGTGTAATCTTATAAATGGCGAATTAAAAATCGGCGCGCAAATAGAGATTGTTAAAATGAAAGGGTGGTCACGACAACACTACTATACTGATACGGGACTTTGCTGGACGTGTCCTTCTCCAAATATGCCATCATTTGAAACGGCATTTGTGTATCCCGGGATGTGTCTTTTAGAGGGTACTAATGTTTCCGAAGGAAGAGGGACCACAAAACCATTTGAAATTTTTGGTGCGCCGTGGATTGATCCATTCACTTTTGTAAAGGCGATTAACAAGAAAAAGCTCCCTGGCGCAGATTTTAGACCAACCTATTTTATTCCCACATTCAATAAATTTAAAGATAGACTATGCGGGGGTGCGCAGATATATGTTACCGGTAAAAAAAGATTTGATCCAGTTTCAACTGGGTTGGAAATCATAAAAACCATTAAGAATTTGTATCCAGACAAATTTGAGTGGCGAAAACCGCCTTATGAATTCGAAAAGCGCAAACTCCCTTTTGATATACTTATTGGCAACTCATGGATAAGAGAAGCGATTGAGAAAAATAAATCAATAGTATCGATAAAAAGAAGATGGCAGCGAGATTTAGACAAATTTAAGAGAATAAGGAAAAAATACTTACTATATGGATAATGCGAATAATGCAAATACCTCGAATAAAAGCAAATAACCCGAATAATTATATGCGAATACCTATAATGCAAATGGCTCGAATGATTCGTGCAATTCGTGTTTCAACATTCGCCTGCCCTGTAGCGTTAGCGTACAGGGCCGCGATTCGATGTAATTCGAGTTATTCGTGGTAAGTATGAATGCTTTAATTCTTTCTGCTGGATTAGGAAATCGATTAAGGCCAATGACCGACTTCGTACCAAAACCATTATTGCCAATCGTCGATTGTCCAGTAATTGGAATAAATATCGCGCGCCTTCTTAATTTTGATATAAAAACTTTTGGCTTCAATCTTTTTTACAAACCAAATATGATAAAGAAATTTTTACAAAAATCATTGGCTAACACATATACTGTCATTGAACAAAAGTTAAAAGGCACGGGAGGCGCACTGCTGAATTTCAAGGAATTTTTAAAAGGAGATTTTATCGTTCATAACTGTGATATTATTACTAATATTGATTTAACAGAAGCAATCGCATTTCATAAACATCATAAATGCCTTGCCACGCTCGTCCTGACCAAAAAAACCGGAACGAATTTTGTTGAAATAGATAGAGATTTTCGTGTAAAACATTTTTCTGAGAATGAAAATAAAAACTTCTATACATTTACTGGATGTGCGGTCCTATCTGATAACATCTTCTCATATCTTCCCAGCAAAGCAAGTTTTAGTATGATTGAGGTTTATCAAACGTTAATTGATAATGATGAACCAATCTCCGGTGTACCAATACAAGGCGCATGGTATGACATTGGTACTCATAAGAGATACTGGCAGGTTCACCATGATATTTTGAATAAAAGAATAAAAATAATGGAGGTTAAAGTTAATTATCATCATTATGTACATCCCACAAGTAATGTTCAAACCAAAAATCTTAGCGGTTTTGTCAGCATTGGAGCAAATTGTTTTATATCTGACAATGTAACCCTGAATAACACTGTCGTCTTTAATAACAGCAGGATCCAGGAGGGTAATTTCAGCAACTGTTTATTATCAGATAAGTTTTGTATTAATATAAAATGAGAAAAAAGGAACTGGACATGGAATATAAAATCATTAAAAAAATAAGCATCGGTGGGTCTGATCGGATATTTTACCGCTGTGCTAAAGGAAAGCAGACTTTTATACTAATCTGGGATAGGGATATACAAACTTACTTAAAATTGCAAAAGCACCTGTTTGACAGAAAAATTGCAGTACCTGAAATCGAGTGGTCAGATGAGGATGCAAATCTGCTGTTAATCGAGGATTTGGGCAATGATTCTCTTTACGAATTAGCAAAAAAGCGAAAGGGGATTTATCCTGCTTATCGGGCTGCGATTGATGAACTTACAAAGCTACAGATTGATGGTTATAATGATGCACCAATCGATGTGTACTACGATTATGAGCACATCAAATGGGAACAGGAATATTTCAAAGAATATTTTCTCCATCAATTCTGTAGAATTCCAAAGACAAGAATAAAAAAGATTGATGACGAATTAGAATTGCTGGCACAAGAAATTATCAAAAAAACAGAACCATGGCGCAATTTTTTTATGCACCGCGACTATCAATCACAGAATATCTACATCAAGAATAAAAAAGCAAAGATCATAGACTTCCAATCAGCGAGGATTGGCCCGCTAACCTATGACCTGACATCATTGCTAAGGGATCCGTATGTTAATATTTCTAAAGAGGCAGAACGCAAACTTATAGATTATTACTTGAAAGTTCTAAGAAAGCGGGGCGTTAGGTTTAAGAAAAGGGAATTTATAAATATCTATAACCTAACAGGATTACAAAGAAATATGCAGGTGCTCGGTGCATTTGCTAATCTTTCATTAAACAAAAATAAGGTTCACTTTAAAAAATATATTCCTCGTGCAGTAACATTAATACAAGAAGCATTGAAAAAGAGCGAATTTAAAGAATTATTTAATATCGTCACGTGTCCTGAAGTCTGTCCATAAGGATGTCATTTGAGACGCTCCATAAATTCTTAACTGATTGTACTACAAAGGAAAAAATTCCGGGCTGTGTTTGCTGGATAGGAAACGACAAGGATACGCTATTCTTCCACGAATATGGCTATGCTCAAATAGTTCCTGAGAAGATAAGAATGAGTAGAGATACAATATTTGATCTTGCTTCAATTACAAAACCAGTGGGTACTGCCATGGCAATTATGCAACTTACTGAAAGAAAAAAGATAAAACTTGATGATAAAATAAAGAAATTTCTGCCCGATTTTAAAAATAAACCGAACGGAGAAAAAACAATTCATGAGTTATTGACCCATACATCGGGCATACCGGCATGGTTTCCAATTTATATTTTGTCCGAAGAAAAACGTATGGACTACCTTGCAAAAACGAATACTGGGAAAAGTAAGGTGATATACTCGTGCCTGGGCTATATAATACTTGGGAAAATTGTCGGAATAGTTTCAGGGTATAGTCTTGATAAATATTGTACTACTTATATCTTCAAAAAAACCGGCGTGAAGACTACAAGGTTTGGCAATATTACGAAAAAGAATATCGCAGCAACTGAGTTCGGTAATAAGCACGAAAAAAAAATGGCATTAAAATATGGTAAAGTATCAAAGATAAAATGGCGGGATTATGTAATCAAGGGCGAAGTTCATGACGGTAACGCGTTCTATAGTTACAAGGGCGTATCTGGTAATGCCGGACTCTTTTCAAATGCAAGAGATTTAGCAAAGATTATGCGCCATTATCTTGATGAAGAGATTGTAAAACCCGGTACATTAAAGATGATGATTAAAGACCATACAGGTGCAAAAGAAAAACGTGGATTGGGCTGGGTCATAGACCCATATCCTGAACTCCTCGCTCATACTACATTTTATCACACAGGTTTTACTGGCACAATGTGCCTTGCCGAACCAAAATCGAATTTAATTATCATCCTCCTTACAAATGTAATACATCCAAAAGTCAGATTGGGCATAATGCCCGAGATAAGACGGAAAGTAGTTAAACTAACAAGTAAAATCTTAAGGAGTAGACAGTAGTTAGTAGACAGTAGATAGTAAATAGTAAGTAGTCCCGCCCTTTCTTACGAAAAAGCGGGATCCTCGTTTTTGTAGTCAAATTAGAGATTTGAGCAAAAACGGGATAAATAGTAAGAACTAGGCACTAGGTTGTAAACACTATGCACTCAACACTAAGCAGTCTACGCTCAACGCTCTACGCTTCTATTCCAGCCGAAGGTCTCGAGTTTTTCGAGAGGCGCAAAACGCTAAATTCCAGCCGAAGGCTCATTTCCATCCCGCACTTTGGCAAAGTGCGTGGATTCCTTCCAAATCCCCTTGGGATTCAAACTGTTTCCGCTCGTAAGAGCCATAACCGTTGCGAACCTGTTTCGAGCTTTGTGGAGAGGGCGACCAGTCCCGCACGGCAGTGCCATCTGTTGTGCCATAACCGTTCATGAAATGAACCATAACCGTTACTTGACAATCCAGCAAATGTCTTTATAATATTTCAGTGTTAAAGTACTACGCTATTTTTTTAACATTAATATCTGTTATTTCAGCTCAGGAGGCTGATTCATTAAAGGATTCTGTAATAGTAAAAGAGCAGGTTTCATTGAAAATAAGTCCTGAAATAAAATCCCTTCATGATCCCTGGTTTTCCCAGGATAAGTTTCTACACTTTTCAGCGTGTGCTGCGATTTCCGGGATTACATACCATTTCTATGTTTGCCGTTTAAAAAAGGATAAAAAACTGGGAAAAGTTTACTCAATTTCTATAACCGCCCTAATTGGCATTGGCAAAGAAATATATGACAAGAAAAAGAAAGGGCATTTTTCCTGGAAGGATATGTTCTGGAACGGCGTTGGATTGACAGCAGGATACCTTTTATTTATTCACGATTTTTAGGAAAGGATGGTAAGCGATGCTAAACATAGAAGAGATACTTCGTATGGAAATGAGTGTTTCACACTGGAATGGATTCTTCGTTCCAACACGCAGCGTGTCTGCCAAGGCGCTCTTACGTAATATTCCCTATTGACATATTGCGAATTTTAATTATACTTTTTCATAGTGAAAATATAAACTTCAATCCATACGATTCCTCTACGGCAGAGGAGGGTTGAAGAGTTTAATTATAATGAAATGTTTGAATTAATTAACGCATCTTAAGTTAATTAGTTAACCAACCCAGGGGGTGTTTATGTTTATTATTGTGTTTTTCTTAATTGGGGAAATGTGTCATACAACAGGATTTATTGACATCCCAACAGTTACTCAATACGACATACCAGGTATGTTTGGTGGCGGTATAATGTTTTCCATGCCTTTTTCAACTGAAGACCCAATTCCTTCTGATCTTGTAGACCCCGATCCAAAAGATTTTACACTGACGCTTCGGTATGGATTTGGAGGCAGGGGCGAAATAGCTTTATCAATGTATACACCATCTGCCTTTGCATTGGCTGTTTCATATTTGTTAAAAGAAGAAAGAGGTAATACCCCGGCATTATTCTGCGGTTTAGACAATATAACATATAATCCGCATATTTCAACTATTGGGATAAAAGATACTGTAGGTTTTATTGAAGAAAAGAATTATGCTCGATTTAATCACAGGCCTCCGGAATTATTATCCGCCTATATTGCAATGCAGAAATCTCTTGGTCAATATTTAAATCTTGTGATCGGTCTTGGCAGGGGTAGATTTGTTGGTTACGGACCAAGGAGTCACATATTCAATACTGATTTGTTTGTTATGGGTGAAGATTATACAGATTCGACAACAAGTATTTCTGGGTGGGCATTCGGTATATTTTTTGGAGGTTCAATAAGATTTCCATTTGGCTTGGAATTGATTGCTGAGATCGATGGCAGGGATGGTAATGCCGGTATAAAATATCATCATAAATACTTTACTACTACATTTGCTATTACCAAAGCTGAACATTTCTGGAGCCCCAAACCATATTCACCAAGATTTACATTCGGTTTAGAAACAAACAACCGTTTTATGCTTGAAGGACCAAAAGTCGGCTCTATTGAATGTATAGTACGGGATAATACATCAAAACAACCTTTGCACAATTCAATAGTCGATATAAAAGAAATAAACAAAAGGTATAGGGCAAAAGGCGGAACATTTACAGTGAGTGTACCTGCAGGTAATTATACCCTCACTGTAACAAAACCTAATTATGTTGATTACATTGCCAAGGTATCAGTCAAATCCGGTGTTAAAAGCATATTAATTTTCAATCTGAAAAAGACTGAGGAGGCATTGAGATATGAAGTGGCTCTGAGGGAAAAACAAACTAATATCAAAAAATATTTTGACCAGGGAAAAGTATATTATACACAAGGTAAATTGAACGAAGCAAAATCTTCATTTAATATGGTTCTTTCCCTTAACCCGGATCATGAACAAGCAAAGGAGTATTTAGTAATAATCGAGCCCAGGCGTGCAGAATTGATTTCAGTTTACACCAGTGAAGCAAGGTCAAGAACACGGGCAAAGGATCTGGCTAAGGCAATTGAATACTGGCAAAAGGTGTTTGATCTTGATCCGAATAACACAGACGCAAAAGCAGGGATAGCCAGTTTGCAAAAACAAATTGCCGTAGCGAAAAAACCAACCACGCCAAAGAAACCTGCTAAACCTGAAGGACCGGCTATAACAAAAGCGCAAATTCAGGCTTTATATAAAAAGGGTGTTTCTAATTTTACAGCTGGAAAATATAGTGAGGCTTTAGAGATATTTAAACAGATCATTGCTTATGATCCGAATCACAAAGGCGCAAAAGACTACAGGAAACGGACTGAGGCAAGAATCAGAGTGCTGAAAGGCGGAGGATAATAGCGTAAAGATAAGAACCAAGATCCAAGAAACAAGAAAACCAAGCTATTTATTCACTACATGTATTGCTTTTTTGTAGAAATTTTCTGCGGCTTCGTGGATTATTTCGGTTAAACTTGGATGGGGATGTATTGATTCGGTAATATCACTTACTGATAACCCTTTATCAATAGCAATAATACCCTCTGCAATAAGGCTTGATGATTCAGCACCCAGTATATGTAAACCAAGTAATTTACCATTTTCATCACCCACAATTTTAACTAATCCCTGGCTCTCCCCCATTGCCAGAGCTTTACCAGAAGCACGATATGGGAATCTACCAACTTTTACTTTATATCCCTTATCTAATGCCAGTTTTTCTGTCAAACCGACTGATGAAAAAGGAGGAATTGTAAATACACAGGAAGGGATTGTTTTGATTTGTACATTTTGTTTATAACCGCCTATTATTTCGGCAACTTCAATACCCTGCTTTGTTGCCTTATGTGCTAATAATGGTGCACCTATAATATCACCAATTGCAAAAATGTTTTTTATATTAGTTCGTAAATTATTATCAACAATTATAAAGCCTTTCTTATCTGTTTTAATACCAATATCTTTAAATGCTTCCTCTTGAGGACCTCGTCCAACTGTGACGAGTATTTTGTCGAAAATTTCTTTTGATTCTCCTTCAGGTCTTTTTATTATAGTTTCAAGCCGGTTATTTTTAATCTCATAGCCAATAACCTGGGAATTAAGATATATCGAAATTCCCGACTTCTTAAGGATTTTACAGAGACTTTCGCACAATTCTGTTTCCATACCGGGTAGAATCTGTTCCATCATTTCAACGACCGTCACCTTACTTCCCAGATGTGCATAAATAGTCGCCATTTCAAGACCAGAAGCACCTGCTCCTATCACAAGAAGGTCTCGAGGGACATCTTTCAACTCAAGGGCATGGTCAGTATTAATAATGAATTTACCATCAAAATCAAGACCTGGCAAAGGAGTAACATCAGTGCCCGTAGCAATAACAATGTATTCAGTTTCAAATATCTGCTTATCTCCATTTTTTTCAACCTGAACACGGTGTTCAGAAATCACTTTAGCAAATCCCTGTTTCCATTCAATATTATTGGACTTAAACAGAAATTCTATACCAGTTCTTAATCTTTTAACAATACCTTGTTTCCAATTTCTCATGATATTTATATCAAAACCATGAAACTCAATATTAAAACCCATTCTTTTTGCTTTTTTGAAATTATCAGTCATTTCACCGGCATAACTCAGTGCTTTTGTTGGAATACAGCCCTGATTAAGGCATAAGCCACCCAGATATTTTGCCTCTATAACCAATACTTTTTTGTTTAACTGACCAAGCCTGATCCCACACGGATATCCCCCAGGACCTGCACCAATGACTATTACATCGTATTTAGTATCCATGGATTGAGTATATGGAAAATGGACATAATGTCAATGTCGAAATCGACAAATGATGGCTCTAATAGAGCGGTGTTGGTGCTAGATACTTGATGCTCGATACTCGATACTCGATGCTAGATACTCGATTAGATCGTTAATAGCGTTTATTTGGTTTCTTTTCCCCGTTAGAGATAGGAAACGCTTTAACCCCGTTAGAAAATTAAATCTGAAGGATATACGTGTAGAACATAATATCTTGCTATTTATCTCTAACGGGGTTTAGTTTTCTTGCTTCTTGTCTCCAGTCCGCCATAGGCGGACGTGTCTTCAATGAAGTATGTCTTCAGCTTGCCCCGTTAAATACTATGATTCTCAGCCGTTGTGCTCATTTTCGCCACGTATGTCATCCCAATTTGCACAATAACATAACTCTTAACGTATTATTTAACAGGGCGCAGCATGCAAAGGCGCTTTTCGCTTTTCAATCCGCAGCTATTTTCATCAGGGAACCAAAACTCTTCAAACAGAAAAATATTAAATTTGAATGATAATCAAAGTCAATTCTGGGAACAAGTAATTGTACCCAGAACCGATTTTTTTTAACAAATGTGAATAGCTTTTCAATTTTTTCATCATCCAGTGCATGTGCGATTTTTCTCAGACGTTTACCAATATCGAGTTCCGAAGCTAATGCACTGCGCCAGGCTAATTCATAATCATTCAGACTACAACCATTTTTAATTGTTTTGCTTAATTTATCTACAGCTATTTCAGAACATAATAAGCCATAAAAGATTGCTCCACCCGTAGTCGTTTTGACCTGGCCTGCAGCCTCACCGATTGCAAGAATATTTCCTTTGACACTTTTTTTAATCGGACCATAGGCAATTGGTTTTAGTTTTAATTCATCTCTGTTAAGTTTTTTAACTGAAAAATTCAACCTTTGTTCGAGCATTCTCTCAAGCCATATTCTACCTTTTCTATTCACAATAACGCCAATCCTCGATGAGTTATCGCCCGCTGGAATAACCCAACCAAATGAACCGGGAACGAATTTATGTCCTATATGTATTTGAATGTTTGATTGTGAAAAGGATATTGGTATTTCAATCTGCGAGCCGTAAAGAAACTTTGGTGGTTTACTCATTCCTATTTTAGAATGAAGTTCATAATTAATTCCTGTAGCAAGAACTACAGTCTTTGCATGATATTTTTTCTTATTACAAACTATAGTGTAATAACCGGAATTTTCCTTAATGTCTTTTACTTTCTGTTTCAAAATGACATCAGCCCCAAACTTCTTAGCTAGTTTCAAAATACCTTTGTCAAAAATTTTACGACTGAGCACATATGCAAAAACATCCTGAGGTTCATATTCCAATCGTTGACCAGATGGCGAGATAAAGGTCGCAGAATCTATCCGCGATAAAATGGATTTGCTTGGTAAATCATATCGCTTGAATGCGTCCTTACCAATTACACCGGCACAAATAACATCCTCTCCAATGTTTTCTTTTTCATCAAGCAGGCAAACATCAAATCCTTTATCTGCTAATTGATATGCAGTATACGAACCAATTGGTCCAGCACCTACTACAACCACGTCATATTTCTTTCTCATTTTATTCTATTTTGTTTTTTCTAACATCGTAAGTTTCAAACCGCGTTTTTCCCATCTACCTTTAAAGGTCACAAGAAATGACAACAGAATAAGTTTTATATCCAGGAATATGTTCATCTTTTTGATATAGAGTAAATCATATTTGAATTTGTGCCTTCGCGTTATATCACGCGGTGCATAAACCTGGGCAATGCCGGTAAGACCAGGTCTGATTTCAATCCTTTTTTCATAACCCGGTATATCATAAATATGAATACATTTACCATTACTACCGGTTTCAATTTCAGAAGGTAAAAGCGCTCTGGGACCAACAAAACTCATCTCACCACGAAAAATATTTAATAATTGTGGTAACTCATCTATGGCAGTTTTTCTTAAAATTCTACCGACTTTTGTAATTCTGGGATCATTCTCAATTGCCTGGTGATTAACCTTATCATCCAATGTGTGTTTTATCATTGAACGAAATTTTAGAGAATTAAAAAGTTCTCCATGCTTTCCAATGCGTTTGTGTCTAAAAAAAACAGGAAACCCATCTTCAATGATAATTGCAATCCAGATTAATACCCATAACCAGGAAGAGAGTATCAAACCAATGCCTGATACAAAAATATCAAATACTCTTTTTGAAAACGGCTCTTTCACAAATCCTTTATAATTTAACAACTCTACGCATTTTATGAGAATCAATAGCTTTTAGCGCAACTTTAAGCGATAAAAGTCCTGCCTCAGCATTTACTACATCACCTTTTTTTGTTTTAATAAATTCAACAAAATTCTGAAGCTCTCTTTTTAATGGTTCTTCTTTTCTCAAATTTATCTCTTCAATATTAATTATATCAACATCTTCTCCATGACCTTTTTTATATAATCTAAGTGTTTGATTTAAATAACTCAATTCTGCGTAACACTTTATACCGGTTAGGGTCAATTCCCTCACTTTTACCGGTGTAATCCAGTTAACCTGTAACAAAACATCAACGCCATTATAATTCAGAAAGATATCAGAATAATCAAACCTTTTGCTGTTGAGCGCCTTTCCTGCCCGTGCATAAACACTCTGTGGCTCTTTTTCCAGTAAAAAATTGCACACATCAATATCATGAACAGCCAGGTCAATTATTACATCAACATCACTTACCTGCGGTGGATATAGACCAACCCTTTTACTGCTTATTGAAATTATCCTGCCAAATCTATTTTGCTTTATGAGTTTCTTTAATTGCTGAACAACAGGGTTAAACCTTTCAATATGACCTATACAAACTGAAATTTTCTTTTTTTTGCTCTTGTTAATGATCTTTTGAGCCGATTGTACAGATTCAGCAATGGGCTTTTCAATCAATACTGGAATCCCTTTATCAATACAGGCAATTGTAATATCTTTATGTAAAAATGTGGGTACGGCTATTGTTGCAGCGTCTATTTTTTCAGAATTAAGCAGGTTTAGAAAATTAGTATAATATTTGCATTGGAATTTCCGAGCAATCTTCTGTCCGATATGCTTGTTGGGATCAGCAACAGCAACAAGGTTTACTCCCTCAATCTCAGAATAGACGCGCGCATGATGTCTACCCATATTCCCGACGCCAATCACCGCAACATTTATATCGTCCAGCATATCACCATCCTATATAAATCTGTTACAAAGTCAATAGTTGAATAAAAAAAACGGGGGTTAGTTAATTTGGTTTTTCTGGTTTTTCTGGTTTTTTTAGTTTCTCTAGTTTTTTTGGTTTATTTGGTTTCTTTCCCCGTTAGAGATAGGAAACGCTTTAACCCCGTTAGAAAATTAAATCTGAAGGACATACGTGTAGAACATAATATCTTGC
>Ga0209986_10000128_pt1 | contig 67100 bp, 64 predicted proteins | sample BlataG_FD_183168 | JGI IMG/M metagenome (GOLD analysis project Ga0209986, IMG submission 183168) | Deep subsurface microbial communities from Black Sea to uncover new lineages of life (NeLLi) - Black_00105 metaG (SPAdes) (version 2) | ecosystem: Environmental > Aquatic > Marine > Oceanic >... | reverse complement strand
ACTTAACAAATAAGTTAAGGGCACGGATAGAAGGGTGGTTCACAAGACCTAAGATAAAGTAAGAAACAAGAAAAAGAAAGGAGGCCATGTAGAAAGTACTTGCATCACATCATCATAGAAGGAATTTGGTTTTGGGAATTGCCATGAATCCCTTCCCATTTTCCTCAATTTCTACCTGCTGACACCCTAGGATGACAATATCACTCAAAACGCCAATGTCAATTGCCAGCCAATAGAGCCAAGGCGACATAAATAGCTTTTCAGATTCTCTCCACTGAAAATATTTCTTTTATTCCTGAAATCTTTTTGATAATTGCCTCAAGGTGTTTTATGTCCTTGATTTTAAGGTTTAGTTTAAGCTGGGCTTTTTTATCTGAGAAAGTATTCACCTCTGCTTTGGTGATGTTCCCTTTAAGCTCGGCAATAGCAGAAGCGACTTCAGCCAACACTCCAGGAGAATCTTTGGCTTTAATCAGGATTCGTCCTCTGAAACTTCCTTCAGAGGAATTATCCCAGGAGACCTCTACCATTCGCTGGCCGCTAAGGACTTCCTTGGCTACAAGGGGGCAGCGGAGAGAATGAACGCTTATGCCTTTACCTGCAGTGATATAACCAATAATTGGTTCTCCTTTGATGGGAGAACAGCATTTAGCTAACTTAACTAAAGGTTCCCTCTCCCCTTTAACCTGAAGGCCAGATTTTGGTTTTCTAATAGCTTTTCTGACAGCTTTTTTAACAAGCGTTTCTTTTTTCTTTTCTATTTTTTCTGAAGATAATAAATGTTCCATAAATTTTTTATTGAGGATTATTTTGCCTGAACCTATTAAGGCGAAAAAGTCTTCCTTCTTTTTTATTCTAAAGTTTGTAGCTTTAGACAGGGCCTTTATTAGATTTTTCCCTTTTAAAAAGCCAGATGGAATTTGATTATACTTCCCAATCTCTTTTTCCCAAAGTTTTTTTCCAAGGGCAGTATTTTTTATTTTGTCCTGGAGATTGAGCCGTCGTTTAATGTAGTGTCTGGCTGTAGAGGTGAAGGTTATGTTGAGCCATTCACGTCTTGGTGTAGTTTCAGGAGAGGTTATAATCTCCACGATATCTCCTGTATTAAGGATAGTCTTCAAGGGAGCAAGCTTTCCATTAATTCTTACTTTAGCGGCGCGATAGCCTATTTCAGTATGTATTTTAAAAGCAAAATCCAGGGCAGATGTTCCCAAAGGCAGAGTAATAACTTTTCCTTTAGGAGTGAATACATAAACTTCTTCGGGAGTTAGCTCTTTTTTCAGGATTTTTAAGAATTCTTTAGGATTTTTTTGCTCTTTATAAAGGTCAACCATTTCTCTCAACCACTGAAGCCTTTTATCCTCTTTTATGATATGTTGAGGAACCGCTTCCTTGTATTTCCAGTGGGCTGAAATCCCGTTTTCGGCTAAATTATGCATATCCTGGGTTCTTATTTGAATTTCAAAAGTCTGTTTTTCCTCGGTGATAATTGTTGTATGGAGAGATTGATAAAGATTGGGCTTTGGCATTGAGATGAAATCTCTGAATCGATGGGGTAGATGAGTCCATCTCTGGTGAATTATTCCCAAGGCAGCGTAACAGTTCCTGACAGAATAAGTAATAAGCCTTAAAGCTTTGAAATCATAGACCTGGTCAAATGGTATATTCCTGCTCTCTAATTTACTGTGAATGCTGTAAAGCCTTTTGATACGATAATATATTTCAGCAGGGATTTGGTTTTCTTTAATTAATTTTTCTAATGTTTTTTTGATTTTTTTTAGTTCTTTTTCTGCTTTCTGCCTTTGAGGGTCAACCAGGGAAGCCACGCTGAAGTAGTCATCCGGGTTAACATAGCGAAAGGAAAGGTCTTCTAATTCAGCTTTTATTTTTCCCATTCCAAGCCTGTTGGCAATGGGAGCATAAATTTCGAGCGTTTCCTGGCCGATTTGCTTTTGTTTTTTTTCAGACAAAAATTTTAAGGTTTTTAGATTATGGATCCGATCGGCTAATTTGATAAAAATGGTCCTTAAATCATCGGTCATAGCCAGGATGACTTTTTGAATGCTTTCCGCCTGTCTTGCTTCCGGAGAGGATTCCTGGACTCGACTGATCTTGGTAACTCCTTCAACTAGATCAGCGATGTCTTTACCAAAGACCTCTTTAATTTCGAGAGATGTTACGTCAGTATCCTCTAAGACATCATGAAGAAGTCCAGCCGCTAAAGTTGTTGTGTCTAAATTCATCTCAGCCAGCATGTTGGTAATTTCAAGGGGATGACTTAAGTAGGGCTCTCCAGAACGCCTTATCTGGCCTTTATGAGCTTTTGCGGCAAAGACATAGGCTTTTTTAAGGAGAGTAATATCCTTCTCACTATAGAAGGAAGATACTTTTTCTAAAATGTCATCAAACCTAATCATTTTTATTAGCCTGAATTATTCATAAAAACTGTCGATACCTTATCATATTTTCAATTGTATTAGTTACTTATAATGATTGTTCTCAAAATAAAGGTCCATACTTTCTTTTATGGCCTATTTTTTATTATTAATCGACATTTTTTACCCTTTGGGCGAGCCAATCTTGCCACAGCTGCTGCGTTGCGACCCATTCGCGGTGGACGACCACAGCTTCACGAGCCGCACCTTGCATCTGCGGCAATCTCGACTCGTGAATAATCCAGGCTATATACATTTTCCAGAGAGATTGTTGTTACTCAAAATGAGAAGTGCTATATTTTTCTTTATTGATGATCCAGTTTACCGCATCAAGGAGGTTTTGGGCCACATGCGCTGGTTGAATTCCCTTTTCTTTAAGCTTAAGCAGAGATTTTTTCCCAAAGCCAGTCAGAACAAGAATGGGTTTTGCTTCGAAGCTCAGGCCAAATAGAACATCTTCGACTTTATCTCCCACCAGGTAAGATTTTTTTAATTCAATATTTAGATCAGAGGCCGCCTGAAGGGCCATGCCGGCATTGGGTTTGCGGCATAAGCAATTTTTCCTGTAAAGGGAATCGGAGGAGAGAGGGTAATGGGGGCAGTAATAAATACCATCAAAAAAGGCTTTATGTTTGGAGAAAGCGCCTTTTAATTTTTGATGTATGTCATGAAGATTTTCCTCTGTAAGAAAACCTCTTCCTATCCCGGATTGATTGGTGGTTATAACAGTCAGAAATCCAGCCTTGTTTATTTTTCTTACGGCTTCGAAGCTGTAGGGAAAGATGTTTATCTGGCTGAAATGGTTTGGATAACCCACGTCTTCATTGATGGTCCCATCACGGTCCAGAAAAACAGCTCGATTTTTTTTCATAAAAAATTTTGACTTGCCAGAAAAACATCCCCAGGTTCAATTTTTTTCATACATCTATGATCAAAAGGGCATTTTCTATAGCTACAAGGCCAGCAAGAGACATCTTTTTTGACAAAAGTTGAAGGTTGATGAAAGGGGCCAGTAACCTGAGGGTCTGTAGGGCCAAAAATAGCAACAACTGGTACTCTTAAAGCATTGGCAATGTGCATGGGGCCCGAGTCGTTGGTTATAAAAAGGTTAGCAAAGCTGATTAAAACAGCAAGCTGACGGAGAGTTGTTTTTCCAGCTATATTTATGGGTTTTTTGATCATAGATGAGGCGATGGATTCAGCCAAGGCAACTTCCTCAGAGGAGCCTACGATTAATATTTGAGCCTGCTTTTTTTTCTGAAGGATAGCAGCCAAATCAGCAAACTTGGGAGCTGGCCATCTTTTTGCAGGTCCGTAGGAAGCGCCGGGATTGAGGATAATAAGGGGTTTATCCGGTTCTACGCCAAAGGAAGACAATTCCTTTTTTGCCCAATTTTTTTCCTCAATGGATAGGGGGAGGACTAACTCAGGAGGAGATATCTGGAAGCCCAAACTGGAGATGAGATTCAGATAATAATTTACTTGGTGAGAGGAAGAGTTATAAAGGTTTTTTAAGGCTGCTCCTTTTGTCAGGAGGAAGCCTCTGTTATCCCGGTTATATCCCCATCGTTGAGGAATTTTAGCCAGATAGAAGAGAAGAGCTGAAGAGAATGAATTGGTCAGGAGGAGGCCAATATCAAAGTTATACCTTCTGATTTTCTGAGCTGACTCCATTACGTTTTTCAAGTTGTTCATCTCAGGAAGAGAGATGATATCTTTGACAAAATCAAAAGAAACATATAAATCTTGAGCCCACTCTCTTGCAGCTATCCAAATTTGAGCTTGAGGGAAATTCTTTTTCAGACTATTTAGGGCTGGAAAAGAAAGGATAACATCACCAATCCAGTTTGGAGCTCGAACTATAATTTTCATCTAAGTAATATTATTCTCAAAGAAGAATCTTGTCAAAGAAAAGAAGAATAAGAAGAAAATAAACATCTTAAAGCCTTGTAGACAGGAAAAGTTGACTGGTTATTCAGTAATTTTGGGGTGACTGCTGTTCTTGGAGGCATTTTCTTTTTGACATCCTGGCTTTTTTTTGTCTTTTTTTTCTTTATCTGGTTTTTTCTTTTGAGCATAATCTGTGACGTACCAGCCGCTGCCTTTAAATTGAAGAGCTGAAGGAGAGATTACTTTTGCCACTGCGCCTCCACATTTTATACATCTTTTTAAAGGCATATCATTTACACTCTGCAAAACCTCAAAGATAAAACCACATTTTGTGCATTTGTATTCGTACAGCGGCATTGTTTACCCCTTGTTTAATTAAATCTTATTATAGCAAAAATGGCACAAAACTCAAGGTTTTTTTGAAGAAGGGAGCATCTTTTATTTAGTGAGAGAGAAAGGTTTTTCGGAATGGAAGAAGCGACCATTGAAGATTTAGCCTTTGGAGTTTGGCCTTCGAGGGAAGTCGACGGAGTCGACCTGCGAGTATGTTTGAGCGGAGCGAGTTACGCAGCAGCCGAGAAGGACGAAAGGAGAATGGCGTTAAAAATCTGATTGGGAGCGAAGCCATTCCGAAAAACTTACCTAAAACTTTTCGGATATCACGGAAAAAAAGATGCTTCCTTTGAAGAATCAGTGAAAAACGATTGCTTCAAAGATGTAAATTTCAGCTCCTTTTTTCCAATCATGCCTGGACAGGCCAGCTTTTAAACAAGTTTGCTCGAGAAATTCTTCTTTAGACCAATGGTTTTCCACAGGGACTTGAGGAAGAAGCAGCCCTTTCTTTCCATTCTTGGAAATTACCAGCCCGTGCTTTCCGACTTTGATGTGATTGGGGTTATTAATTTTTTCCAAAGGAGAAAGAGCTGAGATTTCAATACTAAGCTCTTTTAGCTCCTCAGGAGAGAGGGGAAGGAATCTTGAGTCTTGACAGGCTGCATAAATCGAGGCACTGATGATTGTTTGGTAGAGAGGAAAAAGCGGCTCTATAAATCCTATACATCCACGTAAACGCCCTCTTTTTTTAATAGTAACAAAGGCTCCTTTCTTAATTAAAAAATTAGGGTTTCGAGTTTTATAGTTTAAAATTTTTTTTTCTTTTACAAACTGGTTGATAGCCAGACGAGCTATTTGGAGAAGCTCTTCTTTTTCTTTGGGAGAAAGAGAAAATTTAGCTGGTTGAAGCTTAGAAAACACGGCTGCAGCCAAATAGCCGACAACGCTAGAGGGAGAACTTCCACAGAGAGTTGAGTCTCCATATTTAAGAATTTGGACTTTTGGTTTCCCTCTTTCCTGGACATAAAGGAGAGAAGCTGCAACAGGTCCGCCTCCACACATTATGTTTTCATGGTTTTCGATCTTTTTTATAAGCGTATCTGTTTTGAAGGACTGGATGAGGGAGATAGTATTGGAGTCAATTTCATTAGCTTTCTTTTTGGGCTCAAAATGTGACATGTCTGTAGAAACAATGACAAGGACTTTTTTCTCAGGTAAAACTTTAGACAAAGCCTTAGCCAGAGTGAGAATGGTTTTTTTTCTGGGAAAGCCCATGACTATTGGAACTATTTTAGACTTAGGAAGAGTTTTTTGGATGAAAGGAATTTGGACTTCTATAGAGTGCTCTGTTTGATGGGCTTGAGGAACATATTTAAAACGGGAAGCCTTTGAGAGTTCTGAGGCAAGCTCTCTGTCAATCTCTGCTCTACCCAGAGGAGTTTGGTATTCTCCCTGAGGATAGATGGAGCATCCTTCAAAGCCATAACGGTGAGATGGGCCAATAATTATAACGGTTTCATAATCCTTTCCCTGAACTAATTTGTATCCATACGCAGCTATTTGCCCCGAACAGACGTAACCAGCATGGGGAACAATAATAGCCTGGATTTCTCCAGAAGGAAGGCCATTCATTTTTACATTCTGGAGGAACCTGTCGATTTGAGAAGATAGGCGTTCTCTATTTTTTTCGTAAAACGGCCCATCCCAAACAGGTTTTCTCAAACCCTGGGTCAAGGCAGAAGATGTACAGAAAAAGAGAAAAATTATGAAGAAAAAGAATATTTTTCTTACCATTTTATTCCCTAATTTATTTGTCCAAGTTATTTGAAATATACAAGGAAAAGCAAGAAAAATCAAATTAGGGTAAAGAACGTATTGACTTTTTTTTTATTTTATACAATCATTAAAAGGGCAGGTTATGATGAAAAATATCTTTAAGGCATTGATTACAATCGTTATTTTTTCCTCAGCTTTCTTAATAGGGTTTTATATTGGTGAAGAAAAGATAAAGGGTAGAATCACTAACTTCCAAGCAGATGTAGAAAAATAGTCCTGAAAATTTAAACTTCTCTTCTTTAGCTTACAATTCCTTTTTCCTTATTATTCCAGAAATGGTTGTATTCTTTTTTTTACCCAATGGCCTTCGCTTAAGGCGACATTTTTATTTTTCTTTTACTAGTAGTTCGTTTTCAAAATAACAATAGATTATATTTTGTCATTGCGAGGAGCGAAGCGACGCGGCAATCTCATTTAATTGCAACTATTTAGAGATTGTTTCGCTATCGCTCGCAATGACAATTTTTTGTAACATTATTTAGGGAACGTACTAGCCTTTCACAAAAAATAGAACTGTTCCCAAAGTGCGCACTTTTTGCTTCGTTGACTAATAGAGGAGGCAAGCATATAATAAAATTCGGAAGTTTGCTCTCAGTGGACTTCAAAAGAGAATAATCTAAAAAAAGAGGTTAAAGAATGAATTGGGGATTTTACGGTATATTAATCATTTTTGGTGCTTTTATTCTACTAATGGTTTTTAATCCCAAGCTTTCTTGCTTCGGAAAGTGGATTAAGTCTCCTCTATATCCTCTTCTTAGGAAGAAAAAACGCAAGATAAAGACCGAAGATTATGGCTTTCACCTGGTTGATAAAAGTTATAAAAGAAAGGGTAAAGAGAAGGAGGCCAAGAGGGCAGAGAAGACCGAAGATTACGGTTTCCACTTGGATTAGTTAATGGCGGGAAAAGTATTTTTTTTTTCTTTTTTTATTATTGTCTTAGTTCCTATCACCTTAGGCCAGAACGTAGCTACTAAGGCAGACTCTTATTTCCATTTCCTGAGAGGAAGTTATTTTAGGGCTGAAGGTCAGTTTGAGAAGGCAGAAAACGAGTATCTTAAAGCTGCTCAGGGCAGCAAAAATCCTTCAGATATTTATTCCACCTTGGCTGAGCTTTATTTTGAGATAAGGAAGTGGGATAAAAGTGAAGCCTCAGCTGAAAAAGCTCTCGGCTTTAATTCTAAAAATATCCAAGCTCATGAGGTGTTAGGGAGGATATTCCTAGTACAAGCCCTCTCTTCAAAAACGAAGGGAACCTTGGAAAAAAACTTTGCCCTGCGGGCTAAAAAGGAGTTCCTTAAGATTATTGTTCTTGAACCAGAAAATGCGCTGGCTTATTATTCCTTGGGAAATATCTGTTTCTTTTTATCTCAGTTTGAGGAAGCAGAGCAGCATTATTACCGATACACAAAGCTTGATCCTCATTCTGATTTAGGCTATTTAAATTTGGGGGAACTACAACTTGAGCAAGGAAAATTAAGGGAAGCCCAGAAAAACCTCCAGGAGGTTTTACGAATTAACTCAAGAAATTATAAAGGATATCTTCTTTTAGGAAAGTCTTACGAACTGAATAATCTCTGGACCAAAGCTGTGTCATTATATGAGAAAGCACTGGAATGTTTTCCTCGGAACATAATTTTTCTCAACAGGTTAGGCTTTAACCTCTACATTTTAAAAAACTATGAGAAGGCTTTAGCAATTCTTGAAGAACTCTTTCAGGTTGATCCTTTTAATTTCCAGGCTCTTCTAACAAAGGCAAAAATTCTTCATGAGAATAATCAACATGAAGAAGCCGAAAGAACCTATGGTAAATTAATCGAGTTAGACAAAAACAACTTAGAGGCCCTCCTTAGTTTTGCTTTTTTGCTTGAAGACAAAGGAAATTATGAAGACGCTATCTTTAAATATGAAACTCTTATAGAAAAAGACATCACATCTTCTCCTAAGAGAGTTTTCTTTTATAATTTTCGCTTGGGTATTCTTTACGAAAGGTTACAGAAATTTGACCAAGCAGAGGAGTATTTAAAAAAATCTATTAAGGCCAATCCCAAAAGTGCTGAGGCTCTAAATTATTTGGGCTATATGTTAGTAGAAAACGAGGAGAAAATGGGGGAGGCGGTGGCCTTTATAAAAAAAGCTTTAGCCTTAGATCCGGAGAACGGAGCTTTCCTCGACAGCTTGGGTTGGGCTTATTTCAAATTGAAAGATTATGAGAAGGCAGAATTTTACCTTAAAAAGGCTGTTGACAGGTTAAAAGATGACCCATTCATAAACGATCATTTAGGAGATCTTTACTTCCAACTTAAGGAAAAAGACAAAGCAGTTACTTTCTGGAAGAAAGCCGTAGAGACTGATTATAAAGATAAAAATAGAGTGAAGAAAAAAATTGAAAGGGCACTCGGGAAATAGAATACACTGTTTTAAGCAGTGGACAGCATTTTATGGATTAGTTTTTCTTGCTGTGGGGATTTGTATTTCTTGTTGGCCCTCAAGGCTCTCCCTGCCTCCTCTTCCTCCAAGGATAGAAAGCATTGAAGGATATGGTTCCTTAAAGATTAAGGAAGATCAAGGGTCTTCGAAAATAAAGTTTTCATTTTTGTTTTTCCTCCCTCATCAGGGGCGAATCGAATCATTTGATTTTATTGGAAGGTCTCTTTATTACATCCTTATAGACAAAGAAGAATCTTTTTTCGTGCTTCCTTCCAAAAAGGTTTATTGGCAAGGAAATGTGGAAAAGGTCATCTCCAGATCTCTTGGGTTTAGCTTAAATCAGTATGAGATGATATGCCTTCTTAGGGGAGAATGGAAGGGAACGGAGTTCGGCCTTGAGGCAGAGAAGAGTCTAAAAAAATGGAGCTTTATAAAGGATGAAAAGGGAAGAATTGTGGAAGGGCAAAGAGAAGATTTGCGTTTTAAGATTAAAGAATTTATAGAAAACTCCCAATTTGCTCGTCTTGTTCTTTTCTATCATCCTTGGAGTGAAGGCCAGTTAAAAATACTCAAAATAAATTTTAATCAGCCCCTAAAACCTGCTGCTTTTTCCCGTCCTTTTTTGGAAAAATATAAGCTCAAGACCTGGGCTGAGATCGAAAAATTAATAAATAATGAAAATTAAGTCCTTCGCTAAAATAAACCTGGGGTTGGAGGTAATAAAAAAAAGAAGGGATAACTATCATGAAATCCAAACGCTTTTTCAAGCGATAGATTTATATGATGTTTTGGAATTCAGGTCGGCAGAAAATGGTGAAATTCATTTAGCAGGGGATGATGAGTCTATTCCTTGGGATGAAAACAACCTTATTTTTAAAGCAGTTGTCCTTCTTAAAAAGCAATTCAATCTTTCCCATGGCATTAAGATATCTGTCACCAAGAATATTCCTCCAGGAAGAGGCTTGGGAGGAGGGAGCAGCAATGCAGCCGTGACTCTTTACGCTTTGAACAAAATCTGGGATCTTCGCTTGAAAAAGAAAGATTTGATGGAATTGGGAAGAATTATTGGTGCGGACGTGCCCTATTTTCTTGAAGGTGGATTATGTCTTGGTTTAGAACGAGGAGATAAAATTATGCCCTTAGCTGATATTGCTCCCTGCTCTTGTCTTTTGGTGTTGCCTTCTTTTTCTATCTCTACCTCCACGATTTATGGACAGTTTCAGTTAACCTTGACTTCAAGGGACAAAGGCAGTAAAATTAACAAGTTTTTGGTCCACAGAGATTTTAGTTTCTTAGAAAATAGATTAGAAGAGACAATTTTTAGCTTATATCCTCGATTAAGAGTCATTAAGAAGTTTATCTACAGTCTGGGAGCAGAATTGTCCTTAGTCAGCGGCACAGGCTCAGCAATCTTTGGACTTTTTCCAGGCGGAGATACGGCTGAAAAGAAGCTGAAAGAGTTTAAAAAAAGCTACCAAGCAATTGTTGTTGAGACTTTATCGCGAGGCAGTTATTGGACTAAATTAGAGGTTGGGGTGTAGCCAAGCGGTAAGGCAGCGGCCTTTGGAGCCGCCATTCGGAGGTTCGAATCCTCCCACCCCAGCCAAAAAAGAAATATAAATTTTCTCCATTTTGAGAGAATATTCAAGTAGTATTTGTAAAAAGTGAGGAAGCAATGAAAGTATTTGCAGGTTCTTCGAATCTCGGTTTGGCTAAAGAGATAGCCCAATACTTAGGAATCAAGTTAGGAAAAGCTGTTTTAGATAGATTTAGTGATGGAGAAATTCATTTCTACATCGATGAAAATGTTCGAAGAGCTGATGTTTTCGTTATTCAGTCTGGGTCCTACGACACCAATTTTCATTTGATGGAGCTTTTTCTTATGATTGACGCCTTTAAGCGAGCCTCGGCTGAAAGGGTTACTGCTGTTATTCCTTATTATGGTTATGCTCGCCAGGATTGGAAAGACCGACCCAGAGTCCCTATATCAGCCCGTTTAGTTGCTGATTTACTGGAAGCTGCAGGTGCTGATAGGGTTTTGACCATGGATCTTCATTCACCTCAAATTCAGGGTTTTTTCTCTATTCCTGTTGACAATTTGATGGCAGCACCTGTTTTGGCTGAGTTTATCCAGACCCTGGATTTAGAGAATCTGACCATTGTCTCCCCTGATGCGGGAGGAGTTGCCAGAGCCAGAATATTTGCCAAAAGGATGGTGGCTACCTTAGCTATAGTAGATAAGAGAAGACCAGCTCCTAATGTGGCTCAGGTGCTCCATGTCATTGGAGAAGTCCAAGGCCAAGATGTGGTTATTATGGACGATATGGTGGATACAGGAGGAACCCTTGTTCAGAGTGTTAATGCCCTAAAACGAGAAGGGGCTAAGAAAATATACGCAGCTTGTACCCATCCCGTTTTGTCAGGAAAAGCTGTGGAGAGAATTGAAAATTCAGATATGGAAAAATTGATTGTTACTAATACTATTTTTCTTTCGGAAGCATTAAAGTCAAGTAAAAAGATAATCGTCCTTTCAGTGGCTAAGCTTTTTGGAGAAGCCATTCGGAGGATAAACGAAGGAAGTTCTGTGAGTTCTTTATTTGTTTAAGGAGGAAGCAAGAGATGGCCATTACAGTTAAAGGTGAGAAGAGGGAAGTTTTCGGGAAAAATGCCTCTCGTCGCATTAGACGTGAAGGGAAAGTTCCTGCTATTATCTACGGAGCGAACACCCCTAACATTCCTCTCATTGTTCCAAAAAAAGACATAATCAATATCTTAAAATCTGATACTGGAGAAAATACAATCTTTAGACTATCCTTTAATTCCGAAAGTAGAGATACTATGATAAAAGAGCTGCAAAAAGACCCTGTTACAGATGAGATTCTCCATATGGACCTTATTCAGATTGCCATGGATAAAGCCATCCAAGTATCTGTGCCAGTAGTTCATGTGGGAGAAGCGGTGGGGGTCAAGTCTGAAGGAGGATTTGTTGATTTTGTCAACCGAGAAATAGAAGTTGAATGCCTTCCAAAGAATATTCCTGAGCATATCGAGGTAGACATAAGCTCTCTTCATATCCATCAGTCTATTAAAATAGAAGATGTCAAACTTCCTGAAGAAGTAGAAATCATCAGCGACAAAGATACGATATTGATTCTCATTAATGTCCCCCGAAAAGAGGAGGAAATAGTGGAAGAAGAGAAAGAGGAAGAGGTTATTGCGGAAGAAGAGGAACCAGAAGTTATTAAAAAGGAGAAAGAAGAAGCTGGAGAGGAGAAAAAAGGAGAGGAGAAAAAAGGCGAGGAGAAGTCATAGTTGTGGATTGTGGTGGGATTGGGGAATCCAGGAAGAAGGTATTCCCAGACGAGGCACAATGTTGGCTTTATATTTATAAAAAAATTAGCCAGAGAGTGGAAAGTAAAATTGAAAAAAAGAGAATATTTAGCAAAAGCTGGTGAAGCGATAAAATCTAAAGAGAGAATGTTTTTAGTCCAGCCTCAGACCTTTATGAATCAGAGTGGGTTGGCAGTAAGGAAGATTATAGATAAAATGAGGATTGATCCTGAAAGGCTTATTATTGTCTATGATGATTTAGATATTCCTTTAGGAGAGATTAGAATCAGAATGGAAGGAGGAGCTGGAAACCACAAGGGAATGAATTCAATTATTCAGGAGATTGAAACAAATAAATTTCCCAGGATTAGGGTAGGGATCGGTTCTCAGGTTGCTGTGGAAGATGTCACAAATTATGTGTTGTCTTCCTTTGATAAGAAAGAAAAGCTTCTTCTTGCCAAGAGTTTAGAAAGAGCTGAAGAGGCATTGGAGATGATCTTAGCTGGCGAGAGCAAGAAAGCCATGAACATTTATAATAAAAGAACAGGAACCCTGTTAAATTAAAATCATTCCTCGCCAGATAGAAGAGTTATATCTCCTTGTTCCTTCTTTTAAGAGGAGCTTTAAATCCAAAAGGAGGTTTTAATGAGACAATACGAAACAGGCTTTTTAATTTCCCCCAATTTATCTGAAGAAGAAACCGATGCACTCATTCTTCAAATGGCTGATGTAGTTAGCAAAAAGAAAGGAAAAATGTTGAAAGAGGATAGGTGGGGAAAGAGGAAATTGGCCTACCCTATTGAAAAATTTGAGGAGGCTTTCTATGTTTTTTTCCTGTATGAGGGAGATCCTGATGTGTCTTCTGAACTTGAAAGACGTTTCAAACAAGCAGATGCTGTTCTCCGCTACTTAACTGTAAAAAAAGAAGAGAGAGAAAATGTCAGGAAAAAGAAAAAGGGTCTTCGTGCAAAGGAGAAACAAGCTAAATCCCAGGAAGAAAAGATTGAAAATTTGCCTTTAAAAGAGGATGATTTATCCTTTGATGAAACAAAAGAGAAGGAGAAATAAAAATGGCTAGAGAAGAAAGAAGTGAAAGAAGCTCTTTTCGTAGATACTTTCCCCCAAAAAGAAAGGTTTGTCGCTTCTGTATGAATAACGTGAGAGATATCGATTATAAAAAAGTCGATATCTTGAAGAAATATGTCCCTGAAAGAGGTAAAATCTCACCGAGGCGAATTACCGGCACCTGTGCATTTCATCAGCGAAAGCTCTCTCTGGCCATAAAAAGAGCCAGGTTAATGGCCTTGCTTCCCTTTGTAGAAGATTGATATAGATGCTTCATTTTTGGAGGTAAAATGAAAATAATCCTGAAAGAAGACTTAGAGAACTTAGGAAGGAAAGGTGATATTATTGAGGTGGCTGCTGGATATGGAAGGAATTACCTCATTCCTAAGAAATTAGCTTTAGAGGTTACTTTTTCTAACCAAAAAATGATTGAAATAGAAAGACTAGCTTTAAAGAAGATAATTGAACAAGAAAGGTTATCTTTCCAAGAGCTAATCCAGAATCTGAACGAAGCATCTCTTGCCTTCCGCAGAAAAGCCGGGGAGAAGGATGTGATTTTTGGCTCGGTTAGTTCCTCAGATATAAAGGATGCTTTGGATAAATTAGGTTTTGAAATAGACAGAAAGAAGATTCTTTTGGATGAACCTATAAAGAGGTTAGGTAATTATACAATACCCATTAAAATTTACCATGATGACAGAGCTGAAATTAAAGTAGAGGTTGTCAAAGAAGAAGAGGCAAAAGAAAAGAAAGGAGTAGCTGAAAAAAAATCCCTTGAGGAAAAGAGCAAGGAGAAAGAAGAGGTAAAAAACCAGGAAAAAGAAGAGGCTGATGTAGAAGTTAAAAAAGAACAGAAAGCGAAGAATAAAGAGGAGATTTTAGATAAAAAAAAGTCTACGAGAGAGAGTAAAAAATAATTTGCAAGTATTATAAAAACTTAAAAAGAGAGAGAAAAAGTGGAATTCGATTTGATGCTTCTTAAAAAAACACCCCCTCACAGTCTTGAAGCCGAGAAGACTGTCCTTGGGGGGATTCTGGTCAATAATGAAAGTCTAAATGTAGTCCTTTCTATTATCTCTCCTGAAGATTTTTACAAGGATTCGAATCGGAAGATTATTGAAAAGATTATCTTTTTAGTGGATAAAGGTCAACCTGTTGATTTGCTCACCTTGAGTGAAGAACTTCAAAAGGCTGGTTGTCTTGATGAAGTTGGTGGTGCATCTTATCTATCATCCTTAATGGATGGAGTTCCTAAAAGTTTAAATGTTGAATACCATGCTCGAATAATTAAGGAAAAATCTATTTTAAGACGGCTCATCCTTTCTTCTGCTAAAATTATTGCTTCGAGTTATGAACAGAAAGAAGAAGCTGACCAACTTTTGGATGAAGCTCAAAGTTCAATTATTGATGTGGCCGAGCAGAGAATTAAGCCTGGTTTTATTCCTCTCAGCTCATTAACAGATCCTACCCTGGAGATGATCAAAACCATATCTGCCAGAAAGGAAGCTGTCACAGGAATACCCACTGGCTTTAGGGATTTAGACAACTTGACTTCAGGTTTCCACAATTCCGAATTTATTGTCATAGCAGCTCGCCCCTCAATGGGAAAAACAGCTTTATCCTTGAATATTTCTCATTATGTAGGAGTTAAGACAGATTACGCTATTGGATTCTTTACTTTAGAAATGGCTAAAGAACAGGTTGTCATCAGATTACTCTGTTGTGAGGCCCAATTAGATATAAAAAAAGTAAGAACAGGTTTTATCGGCGAAAGAGATTTTGCCAAGCTGAAGCTTAGTGCCGAAGTCCTTTCCAGGGCAAAGATATATGTAGATGAAACGGCCGCCTTGACTGTTATGGAAATGAAGGCCAAAGCAAGAAGATTAAAGATGGAACATAATCTTGATTTGCTCTTCTTAGATTATATGCAGCTGATGAGACCAGGAGCAAGGTTTGAAAACAGGACGCAGGAGATGTCTTATATTTCGCGTTCTTTAAAAGAATTAGCCAAGGAAATTAAGATCCCTGTTGTTGGCATTTCTCAATTAAGCCGTGCTCCTGAAAGAGGTCGTCGTGAGCCTATACCTCAACTCTCAGACTTAAGGGAGTCAGGAGCAATTGAGCAGGATGCAGATTTGGTGATTTTCATTTATCGTGCTGAACTTTATCGTCCTCTCGATGAAAGTGTCAGGGGAATGGCAGAGATTAATGTGGCCAAACAAAGGAATGGTCCAACGGGGAGAATAAAGCTTGCTTTTATTAGGGAATATGCCAGGTTTGCCGATCTGGAATTTCAGCATCCTGAAATTTAGAAAATGAGTTCTCAAAGAAAACATCCTCTTTTTTCTCTAACTTTTCAACAGCTTGGAGAAGTTGGAATTCTTTTTGGCAAGACTATAAAGAACATGTTTAAAGGGCCGTGGGAAAAAAAGATGTTTCTTCATCAGCTGGAATCAATAGGAGTAAAGTCTCTTCCTGTTGTTTCTCTTACTGCTGCCTTTGGCGGCCTTGTTTTTGGGCTGCAAACATATATAGGGTTTCACCGCTATATAGGTCCTGGTTCAGAGGCTTATGGAGGCCCGATTATATCTTTAGGATTATCTAAAGAGTTAATCCCAATTTTGGTAGGCTTAATGGTAGCAGGGCGGGTAGGTTCTGCTATGGCAGCTGAAATTGGAACAATGAAAATTACTGAGCAGGTTGATGCTTTATTCAGTTTAGGCGCTAATCCCACTCGATACCTTGTAGTTCCTCGAACCCTGGCTTGCTTTCTCATGCTTCCCTGCCTTACCCTTTATGGGGATGTAATCGGAATAGCTGCCGGGTTTTTCTACAATGTTGTTCTTATGGGAGTTAACAGAATTATCTATATTAAAAACACCTTGCTCTATATGGAACTGTGGGACGTCACAAGTGGCCTTATCAAAGCATCTGTTTTTGGCATTATAATTGCCATAGTTGGCTGCTGGCAGGGATTAAAAACAGAAGGAGGGGCAGAGGGGGTTGGCAGAGCAACAACACGAACAGTGGTGATAGCCAGTATATCTATTTTGATTGTCAACTTTTTCTTGAGCAAGGCTCTTCCTGCGAGTTTATCCCGATGATTAGAATAGTCGAACTTCATAAATCTTTTGGTCAGAAAAAGGTTCTCATAGGTATCAACCTCGAAATTGAAAAAGGGGAGACTATGGTCATCATTGGCCAGAGTGGGTCAGGTAAAAGTGTTCTGATAAAGCATTTAATTGGAATTCTTAAACCTGACAAAGGAGAGATCTATGTGAATGGAGAGGAAATCACCCGCCTCAAGGAAGATGAACTCCAAAAAATTACCAGAAAATTCGGGATGCTTTTTCAAGGAGGAGCTCTCTTTGATAGCCTCACAGTAGGTCAAAATGTTAGTTTTGGTCTGGAGAGATACACAGATTATTCTCCAGGAAAAATTCAAGAATTAGTCCAGGAAAGCTTAGCTAAAGTTGGATTAAAGGGTGTGGAAAACCTTTTGCCTCACGAACTCAGTGGAGGCATGAAAAAAAGAGTTGGCTTGGCCCGGGCAATTGCTTACAGACCAGAAATTATTCTCTATGATGAACCCTCCACTGGAATTGACCCTATAAGGGCAGATGCAATAAATGAGTTGATCGTTTTGATGAAAAGAGAGTTAAAAGTAACCTCCATTGTCATAACTCATGACATGGTCAGTTCCTACAAAGTTGCAGATAGGATAGCCATGCTTTTTGAAGGTAAGATTATTGGTACGGGAACATCAGAGGAAATAAAGAATTCAAAGAATCAAGTGATTCAGCAGTTTATTCATGGTTTGGCCAAGGGACCCATTAAAGAATGGTAGTTAGGTAAAAAAAATGAAACAGGAAATAAAAGTAGGAATCTTTATTGCTGGTACTTTATTTATCTTAGCCGTATTTATATTTATAGTTGGAGATTTCTCTGTTTTATTCAGAAAGCCTGGTTATACTCTTTATACCTGTTTTGATTCCACTGCTGGCTTGGAAAAGAGAGCAGTAGTAAGGGTGGCCGGGGTAAAAGTGGGTTATGTTAAAGACATAAGATTAAAGGAAAGTCGAGCAGAAGTTGAGTTTACTATTGACTACGGAGTTAAAATTCGCCGCGGCTCTAAAGCGACTGTAGCCTCATTAGGGCTTGTAGGAGAGAAGTATATCGAAATTTTTCCCGGAGATAAAAAGGATGTTTATAAACCAGGGGAAGAAATTGAAGGATTGCCTTCTTTAAGTCTGGACCAGGTAGGAACCGTGCTCCTTTCTGTAGGCGACGAGGTGAAAAGTTTGAGCCAGACTTTAAAAGAAATCCTGGGTGAGGAGGAACCAAAGGCAAATTTTAGAAATATTCTTCAGAATCTATCTTTTTTTACGGCTGATTTGAAAGAATTTCTTGGAGAAAATAGAGAAGATCTTGACCAGACCATTGGAGGCTCGGCCAAAGCCGTTCAAAACTTTGATCAGAGGGTTAAGAAAATCGCCGATAGTATAGATGAGCTGATTTTGCTGTTGAAAGATATTGCTAGTGAGAATAGGGAGGGGATAAATGTCAACTTGAAAAGGATAAAAGAGTTAATCAACCAGACAGAGAAGTCATTGCAGCTATTGAATGAGTCTTTGGAGAAAATTAACAAAGGAGAAGGAACTTTAGGAAAGCTTATCCACCAACCTGATTTATACAATGATGTTGAAAGGACAATTGATGAGACAAGAAAAGTCCTTAAGCCTCTTTCCCGTCTTAGGATTGATGTTGGTTTTAGAACAGATTATTATTCTGAGAGTGATTTATTGAAAGGTTATCTTACCCTTGCCCTGTGGCCGACTCCAGATAAATTTTTATTAACTCAAATCATAAGGGATCCCTGGCAGGACAAATTTGCCTATTCTGCCCAAGGAGGTCTCCGGTGGGGAGATTTAACTCCCAGAGCAGGTATTATTGAATCGACCTTTGGTGCGGGCGTCGATTATTACCTTGCTCAAGACAGGTTAAAATTCAGTTTTGAAGGCTTTGATTTCAACCGACGGCCTCGACCTTGTTTTAGGTTCTTGACAAAATATGCTCCCTATAAAGATTTTTATCTGGTTTTTGGAATCAATGATTTTACTTTAGCTCCTAACAGAGAAATATTTTTTGGTCTAGGTCTAGGATTTAAATGAAGAATAAGACAATATTTATCTGCCAGAATTGCGGATTTCATTCTCCCAAGTGGTTAGGCAAATGCACCAATTGCGGCCAGTGGAACACAATAATCGAGGAAGTTGAAATAGAGGTTTTGTCTGAAGACACCTTTCCTCCTTCTGAGCCAATCCTCTATGATCAAATTAAAGAGTCAAAAAAGCAGAGAATAAAGATCAAGATAGAGGAATTTAATCAGGTGCTTGGTGGAGGAGTTGTTCTTGGTTCTCTGGTTTTAATTGGTGGAGAGCCTGGAATAGGAAAATCAACCTTACTTCTTCAAGTTTCGCGGGATTTTTCTTCTCAAGAAAAAAAAGTACTCTATGTTTCAGGCGAAGAGTCTCTTGAGCAGATTAAGATTCGAGGGGAAAGGCTTGGTCTTCGAGACGAGAAACTATATTTATTGGCCGAGACAAATATGGAAAGGATTATTGCCCAGGCTGAAAAGCTGAATCCCCGAGTTTTAGTTTTGGATTCTGTTCAGACTATTTTTTCTTCCAAGTTGTCTTCCAGCCCAGGGACTATCAGTCAAGTACGAGAGGTCACAAATCAGATATTTCGTTTTGCAAAAAAAAATCAGATTGCCTCCTTTCTAATAGGTCATATCACTAAAGATGGCTCTCTGGCAGGCCCTAAATCCATGGAGCACATGGTCGATGTGGTTCTTTATTTTGAGGGTGAAAGAGACCACACTCATAGGGTTCTTCGAGCTCGGAAAAATAGGTTTGGGCCGGTATCAGAAATAGCCATTTTTGAAATGGGAAGCAAGGGACTTCAGGCTGTTTCTAACCCGTCTGCTTTTTTTCTGAAGGAAAGACCTGCTGGGGAAGCGGGGAGTGTGGTGGTTTGTACCATTAAAGGTTCTCGGCCCTTATTGACTGAGATTCAAGCTTTGGTCTCCCCCACCTTATTTGCTGGAAATCCCAGGAGGATGACTATTGGCCTGGATCATTTTCGGACAGCCATGCTCCTGGCTATTATTGAGAAAAAATTAGGTTATAGTTTTGCTGGAGAAGATATTTATCTTAATGTAGCCGGAGGATTGACCATTGATGAAACCGCCACAGATTTAGGCGTGATCATGGCTGCTGTTTCCTGCATAAAAAGCAAAGCTATTCCCTCTAATGTTACTGTTTTTGGAGAAGTTGGGCTGAGCGGTGAAGTTCGCTCAGTGAGTCAACCTTTAACCAGATTAAAAGAAGCCCATTCCTTGGGCTTTGAAACAATCATTTTGCCTCAAGGCAACCTTTCCATTATTGAAAAAGCAGAGAGAAAAGAAGTAAACCTTTTAGGTGTTCAGAATCTCAAACAAGCGATAAATCTTGTCTTTTAAGGAAATACATAATGAGTATCTTTATTTTTCGGCTTTTTATTATCTTATTAATAACATCAGCTGGGTATTTTTTCCCTCCTTTTAATTTGGCTCCTTATATAGGGGCAGCCATTGCTTTTGTGTTAAGTGTCATTATAATTTATCTTGAGACCAGAATCCGGAAGGCCCAGTTTAAAATCATTTGGGGCTCAACAATTGGAACTTTTGCTGGAGTTTTTTTGGGGTGGATTCTCGGTTCCATCTATACAACTATAACAAATGATAATCTAACTTCTCTGTTCGTCAGGATATTTTTTCTCATCATCATGCCTTATATTGGTTTTTTAGTTGGTGTCCGGAAGTCTGAGTGGCTTGATCCAGCCTATTTTTTCCGCTTTTTTAAGGAAAAAAGTGTAGGCCGCACCTATAAAATACTTGATACAAGTGTGATTATTGACGGGCGGATTGCCGATATTTGTGATACAGCTTTTATCGAGGGTGCCCTGGTTGTTCCCCAGTTTGTTCTCAAGGAACTTCAGCTTGTGGCTGATTCTTCAGATGGGCAAAAAAGACAGAGAGGACGCAGAGGCCTGGATGTCTTAGGTCATCTTCAGAAGTCTTCTCAGGTATCTGTTGTCATTTCTGAAATGGATTTTCCTGATGTCAAAGACGTTGATTCCAAATTAATTGAACTTGCCAAACAACTGGATGCTAAAATCGTTACTGATGATTTCAATCTCAATAAAGTGGCTCAGCTTCAGGGAATTTCTGTCCTTAATATTAATGACTTAGCTAATGCTTTAAGACCAGTTGTTTTGCCTGGTGAAACCATGAAAGTTTTTATTCTCAAGGAGGGAAAAGAGAAAGACCAGGGGGTAGCTTATTTAGATGACGGGACCATGGTGGTGGTGGATAATTCGAGAAAGATGATAGGCCAGAATATTGACATAGCAGTTACTTCAGTTCTTCAGACCACTGTGGGCAAGATGATTTTTGGCCGCTATAACCAGGAGAGCTGATGGCCAGGGTATCGGTGATAATTGTTGCTGCTGGTGAGGGAAAGCGTTTTGGTTCACCGAAATAATAATGCTTATTGCACTGGAATTTCAATATATGGTGAAATTGGAAGTCGAGGTAGGAATTTACTTTTTTGGTTTGCATAGTAATATACTTATGAGTATTATACTTTGAAGTATAAAAAATTAAAAATAATTAAGCAGTAATATATCTTTTCTCTTTTCTGACAAATTTTCTAGTTCTTTAGTGAATCCTATCTTAGAGAAAAATCCATAATATTTTTGCGTGGCATAAGGGAATTTATCTGCTTTTTTCTGTAAATCGTCTAATAGGTTTAAGCCAATTTTTTTTGATGTCCATTTACATTCACAAAATATAAAAGAGCCTTTGTTATCAAAAGCGATAATATCGATTTCATCCTCTCTGCTCCACCATCTCCCGATACTTTTTGCTTTGATGGGGAGTTTATTATCTTTGTTTAGTTTCATAAGTCTTTGAATACAAATATCCTCGAATATAAAACTTACAAAGCTGTCAAAATCCAGTTTTATTTTTTCTTCCCATACATAATCAACATCTCTTATCTCAAGATAGCTCAGATTTGGGAAAATATATCTGAACCAGAATCGGAAGAATGGATCATCAAGTATATAAATACCTTTTCTTGATTTATGTGGTTTGTCTTCAGTGACAGGGACTTCTCTTCTTATAATATGTAATCCTCGAAGCACTGATATATATTTGTTGACTTTGTAGCTGTCCTTTAAACCAGTTTCCTGGACAATTTCATTCAATCGTGTTTTTCCAAAAGCAATTGCCTTTAATATTGAAAAATAAACAGATGGCTCTCGGAGCTCTTCCATAAGCAAAAATCGAGGCTCACTATAAAGAAAGGCATTTTTGTTTAGAATCTCATTTTTAATGTTTTGCTCTATGGTCTTTTTCCTATCGAATCGCTGGAGATAAGCAGGAGTTCCCCCAAGCACGGCATAACTATAAACAATTTCCCTCGCAGAGTATTCAGGGAAGAAACCACCTATATCTTCAAAATTTAGGGGCTGCAGAACAATTTGTCCGGTTCGCCTTCCGTATAAAGGGCTTTTACTTCCTAAGACCTCTTTTTCCATAAAGCTCATATAAGAACCGCATAAAATAAAAAAGATATGGCTTTTCTTTGCTTTCTCGTCCCAGATTTTTTGTAATATCGACGGAAGAGCACTGTTGGAAACACAAAGGTATGGAAACTCATCGATTATTATAAGGGGAATCCTTTTAGAGAGATGGTCAAAGATATATCTGAGCAGGGATTCCCATGAATTGAAAGGCTGTGTCTGTAAAAATGAGTCCTTAGTTACTTGAAATATTTTTTCAGTAAATTGTCTTAATTGCTCCTTTTCAGAAGAAAGGTCAGACGAAAAAAAGAGATGTTTTTTGCCTCTTGAGAATTGCCTTAATAATTCGGTTTTTCCAATTCGCCGTCTTCCATATAAAATGAATAGACGGGCACCTTTTGTCTTATTTAAATTTTCTAAATAATTTAGCTCTGCGGTTCTATTAATAAACATACCAAGCCTTTTTTATACTTTAAAGTATTATACTTTAAAGTATATTATAATTTAGAAAAAGTCAATTATTTTTTATACTTTTTAATCATCGCTGCCATCATTTGCAAGGTACCGCAAGGGTATATTCTTCTATCATCGGAAGATTATTGTAATCGTCTCAAAATCTTCTCCTCCTTCCTATATGAGCATGGTCATAAAGAACATAAAGGCAGATTATAACTTCGATTAATCTTCAATAATAATCAAGCGGGCTTGAACTATTCTGAAACTCAATATAAAATCAGATAATATAGGACGATAAGAAAAGAAAATTAAATATAAAATAATAATGAGAAGAAGCTGGAATTCCTCACACATATTTAGGAAGACCAGGGGATAGTTTGTTTAGATGACGGGACCATGGTGGTGGTGGATAATTCGAGAAAGATGATAGGCCAGAACATTGACATAACAGTTACTTCAGTTCTTCAGACCACTGTAGGCAAGATGATTTTTGGCCGCTATAACCAGGAGAGCTGATGGCCAGAGTATCGGTGATAATTGTTGCTGCTGGTGAGGGAAAGCGTTTTGGTTCAAGAAAACAATTTTCCTTTTTAAGAGGGAAACCTATCTTAGATTGGTCTCTTGAGACCTTCGACAACCACGAAGGAGTTGACGAAATCATCCTGGTGCTGAGAGAAGAAGAGCAAAAGGAAAAGATTCTTACTCATTACAGAAAAGTTGTAGCGGTTGTCAGAGGAGGAGAGATAAGGCAGGATTCAGTCATAAGAGGATTTGACCAGATTAATCCAGATAGGGCAGAAGTTATCTTAGTTCATGATGGGACAAGGCCTTTAGTCAAAAAAGATTTGATCAGCCGGGTCATTGAGGTTACTCTGGAAAAAGGTGCAGCAGTACCTGCTCTTTCTGTAAAAGATACTGTAAAAGAAGTGGAGGGGCAAGTGGTTCTCAGGACCTTAGAGAGGGAGAAGCTCTACAGAGTTCAAACTCCTCAAGGATTTTTATATTCAATCCTCAAGAGTGCTCTGGACAGGGTGAGAGAGAATAATTATTCTGGGACAGATGAGGCATCCTTGGTTGAAAGGACAGGAAAAAGAATATTTATAGTCGAGGGAGACCCAAAAAACATAAAAATTACCTTCCCTGAGGATATAAAAATAGCGGAGGCTTTTCTTGAAGATTAGAATCGGTCTTGGTTACGATATCCATAAATTTAAGAAGGGAAGAAAGCTATACCTTGGAGGCGTGGAAATTCCTTTTTCCAGGGGGTTGGCTGGACATTCTGATGGAGATTGTCTCATTCATTCTATTATAGATGCTCTTTTAGGGGCTTTAGGAGAAGGGGACATTGGCCAGTTTTTTCCTGATACAGACCCAAAATATAGAGACATTCGTTCTACAGAATTATTAAAAGAGGTTGTTGAAAAAGTAAAAACAAAAGGAATGGAGATTGTTAATGTTGATGCTGTTGTTATTGCTGAGGAACCAAAGTTATCCTCCTCTATTCCGGGGATGAAGGAGACTTTAAGCCTCCTCCTTGGGGTGGAGAGAGACAATATAGGAATAAAGGCAAAAACCAATGAAGGCCTCGGGTTAATTGGAAAAAAAAGAGCTATAGCCTCCTGGGCCTTAGCCCTTGTAAAAAAAGGAGAATAGGCATAGGAAGAGTCTTAAAAAGCTTCGTTTAGGGTAATATAAACTCCAGAGGACTTTTTGCCAAAACCAAAGTCCAACCTTAGATTAGTGCCTTCCTCACGACTTATCTGATAACGAATGCCCAGCCCAATCGAATATTTAAAATTTCCAAATTTGAAGTTACTCATTTTATCCGCAACATCGCCGATTCCTACAAATCCCACTAACCCGAATCCCCACATTATTGGCATACGGTACTCTGTCTGAAAGACAATCATATTCTTATCCCTGTAACGGCCTTGGTAGTATCCTCGGAATATATTCTGACCGCCTAATAGAGATAACTTCTGAAATGGAGGATTACCGGTGATGATGTTGATGTAGCCCTGGGAAGCCAAGACATGAGAAAAAAATAAGGTGGAGTATTGTCGAAAGTCTAAGTTGAACTTGTTGTAATTGTAGTCACTTCCCAAAGCCTGATTAAACAAATTTGCTGATAGTTGACAAAAAATTCCTCTTGTAGGGTAGATGATACTGTCTCGATCGTCCCAGTTAATTACAGCCCCCATGCCTGAAGTTGTGCCACCTTTACTTCCCTCAATTTCTCCTTTTACCAGTTGACCATTATTTTCGACTTTGATTATTTTACTGTGCTCGAACTCATACTGAAGACCAACGTACAATTTTGAACGCACCTTTTTCTGAAGACACAGGGCTAGATTAAATGCTTGAGATGTATAATGTTCTTCCATATCCTCTGTGGTATTATTACCAATCCCAAAAAATTTATCAGGGAACTTTCTAAAGCTAAAATTACCTGTCAGATGATACACCTCTTTTTTCAAGTAAAGATCAGGGTAAAAATCAATAAAAAACTGCTTTTTTTGGGTGTAAATGAGACCCATCCAGATGCTGGAAGGGCGTGTTTTTACCTTATGGTCTGAAGTTCGGAAGTAATATAAACAGCCTAGCCCGCCAGCAATTTTAGTTTCCGGTGTATAAAAAAGAATAGGAAGGAGAATAAAACTACTTTTCTTCTGTTTGACTTTATCCTGTTCTCCTTCTTTTCCCAGCAATGTCGTACAATAGAGAAAGTTAGATAGTAAAAAGAAGGAATAAAACAGAATTTGAACGAAAGTCCGGGTGCTTTTATTTTTTAATGAAATAATTCCTCTCATAGTTACTTTCCTTCTTCATTTGTTTATTCTTTTCCGGATAGTTTTTAATTCTATCCCTATGGAATATTTATATAAAAAATTGCTCGAAGTAAAGCAAAAATAGGACTTTTTTCTTGAATAGAGGATTGAAATTTGTCATATTTAAATTTAAATACCGTATATATGTTAAAGATGATTTTTGCATGTTTCTTCCTCATCTATAAAAAAATTTCTTTGCTAAGCACTAATATTACTAATTTCGTCATCTTTTAAGGGAGGATGTTATGGGTGGATTATTCGGAGTGATTTCAAGAGGAGATTGCGTTAGCGATCTTTTTTATGGGATTGATTATCATTCTCATCTTGGAACAAGGCGAGGCGGCCTCGCTGTAAAAAATTCAGACGGGTTTATAAAGTTCATCCACAATATTGAGAATGCCCAGTTCAGGTCTAAATTTGAACAAGACATCCCGAAGATATACGGCAATAAAGGTATCGGCGTTATCAGTGACTATGAAGATCAGCCATTGCTTATTGGTTCTCACTTAGGAAAATATGCAATAGTTACAGTAGGGGCAATCACTAACACAGATGAACTGGTGAAAAAGGCATTTGGAAAAGGAATAATCCATTTTTCAGAGATGAGTGGAGGAGAAATCAATCCTACAGAACTTATTGCTACCTTGATAAACCAGGAATCCACTTTTGAAGATGGAATACAAAATGCCCAGGAATCAATTGAAGGGTCCTGCTCATTGCTTTTGCTGACTGAGAAAGGTGTGTATGCAGCAAGAGACAAACTCGGAAGAACGCCGGTTGTCATCGGAGAAAAAAGAGAAAGTTATGCTGTAACATCAGAGACATGTGCTTTTCCTAACCTTAATTTTGAGATAAAAAAATTCCTTGGACCAGGGGAGATAATTTTAGTAACAGAAGGAGGCATTGAGCAAAAAAAACCCTCTGGACAGAAGATGCAGATATGCGCTTTTTTATGGGTTTATTATGGCTATCCTGCTTCAAGCTATGAAGGCATAAATGTTGAAAATGTAAGAAACAGGTGTGGGACTTTACTGGCAAAAAACGATACCATCAAGATTGATATGGTTGCAGGTATTCCTGATTCTGGCACAGCTCATGGTTTAGGATATGCAGATGAAGCGTGCATTCCATTTAAAAGGCCTTTTGTTAAGTATACTCCTACCTGGCCGCGAAGCTTTATGCCCCAAGATCAGGATGTAAGAGACCTGGTGGCAAAAATGAAGCTCATTCCTATCAAGGATATTATTGAAGGCAAAAGATTGCTATTATGCGAAGATTCAATTGTTAGGGGTACACAATTAAAAAACACTATCCAGAGACTCTACGATTTTGGAGCTTTAGAAGTGCATATGCGTCCGGCTTGTCCTCCTTTAATCCATGGATGCAAATTTCTGAATTTCTCGAGGTCAAGATCTGAACTTGATCTTGCTGCCAGAAAAGCAATAAATGAATTAGAAGGAAAAGACAGTAAAAATTTAGATGAATATTCTACTACAGGAACTGATAAAAATAAGGCAATGGTTACGAAAATAAAGGAAAGACTGAAGTTGACGACATTGAAATATCAAAAGCTGGAAGACCTTATTAGAGCAATCGGACTCCCTAAGGGAAAATTATGCACTTACTGCTGGGATGGGGTTGCAATTAAGTAATATGATTTTAATCCTTTTTTAATCGAGTTACTGCCAAACCTGGATTATTCATAAAAAATGCCGATTAGGAATAAAAGAGAATCCAGAAAACAAAGTGGTCCTCTTCACTTGATGAAAAATAATGCTAATAAGCTGATATTATTGAGAATAATTAATGGTATTGGCAGTTTTTATGAATAATTCAGGCAAGTTGAATTTTTGAAGTTTATCTTTCAGGAAGGTATAACCTGTCTGACATGAGAAATGTTGATATAATGAGTTTCAGCCTCGGTAAACAACCTGAAAAACTGTTTCTCCTTGTCATTAAAAAAATCAAGAACCCTTAATTTATCTTCTGGCCCACTGATGATGAGTTCTCCGTTTAAGTTCCGGCCACTGGTCAAAGCAACTGTTATTGTTTCCCTTTTTCCCAGTTCCCCTTCTGATTTTAATTCCTCTGAAGTGGAAATTGATATAATACTTTCTTTGTTAATAATTCTAATTGACGAAGTTTCCTTTATCTCAAATGGAAGAAAAGGCTCTTTGTTGTTTAGGAGATCGATGATTTGCTCTTCTCCATAATGAAGAGAAGATTGAGGATTTAGGAAAATATTCCCACGGACCTTTTTATCTCCTATGAAATTTACGATGACAAAAACTCTTTTTTTGGGTATTTTAAGGCTCATAACATCCTCCTTTCAGGGATGTGAGTTTACTTTCTTTTTTACTTATTTCAAGTATTCCCTGATCTTTTTTGAGGTCTTAACAATTCCTTTTTTTTCTTTTGATTGAATTCAAATCCTTTCTTGTTAAAAAGCTTCAGACAGGCATCCACCACATGAGGATCATAAAGAACGCCTTTCTTCTGAGAGATTTCTTCTAATGCCCTTTTTTTACCCATCGCTGATCTGTAAGGCCGGTGAGAGGCCATAGCTTCAACAACATCAGCTACACCTAATATTTTTGCTTCCAGGAGAATTTTATCACCTGATAGACCTTGAGGGTATCCAGAGCCATCTATTCTTTCGTGATGTTGAAGTACAATTTGAGCAATCGGCCATGGAAATTCTATTGTCTTTAATATATCAAAGCCAGTTTGGGGGTGAAGTTTGGTTAGGTTGAATTCGAATTCGGTCCACTCACCGCGCTTATTAAGAATTTCAGTAGGAATATATATTTTGCCAATATCGTGAATAGTTGCGGCCAAGTGGATTGCACTAATTTGCTCTTCTGAAAGGCCCATCTCGATGGATATGGCACAGGACAGATTGGCCACACGTTGTTGATGGCCAGCAGTATAAGGATCCCTCATTTCGATTATCCTGGCTATAGTATAGATGGCACTTTCCATCGATTTTCCCAACGTATTGTAACTTTGTTGAAGTTTTTTCTCTGTCAGTTTCCGTTCTTTAATTTCCTGTTGTAATTGTACATTGACTTTTGTTAGCTCGGCAGTGCGCTTTTGCACTAACTCTTCAAGGTGTTCCCGATATTTTATTAATTCTTCTTCGGCATGCTTGCGCTTTATCGCATTCTCTATAGTTACCGGAACGGTTTTAAGATAATGACCTTCAGAGTCTTTTGTCAGGTAATCGTAGGCGCCTGACTTCATTGCCTGGACAGCTATTTCTTCATCGCCGGTGCCAGTGATAATAATAAAAGGAGACCCCTTTACTTTGTCGAAAAGATCAAATGCCGTGCCGTCTCCAAGCATATAATCCAACAATACAGCGTCGAATTTTTCTTGTTTTAAAACCTGTTTAGCTTCTTTGACTGATTCGACAACGATATAATCGTAAGGCAACTTTTTCTTTTTGGCGAACCGCTCAAAGGCCATTCGGTCAATTTTATCGTCCTCAACGATAAGGATTTTTCCTTTTTTATTGTCCATCTTCTAATCCTTCTCTGCCTGCTTGCGTTCGTTTTCTATAATCTTCAATTGAGTAATCTAATTGAGTAGTCTGTTGGCATTCATTCTCTAATTTTCACCTGAGCTGTTCTTTTGTTTTGTCTTTATATATTATATTTTTTGAAATTTTTAAATTTAAGGTACATGAGTGTAATTAAAAAAAAACGTATAAAACCACCAGACTTAAACCTATAACTCATACGCCTAAAAAAAGTCAAGGACTCTGGATTTCCTGAATATCTAAAAATCAAAGAAAGGGGATAAAAAAAGAGGCTGCAATTTGCTCTTTTGGAGAGAAACTGCAGCCTCTCAGGAGATGGAAATTGTTTGGTAATAGAGGCTTAATCTGCCTTTAGAAGTGGAGAATAATAATCTCCCGCAGTCATTAACCAACCATTCCCAGAATTTGATGATTGTTTTCACCATCCCTATTTCCATATATTTCATCCTTTAATGAGGGAGGAATGATGAGCAGCTGTGTCTGCTTTTGCCAGAACATTAGAAATAATTTCATATCCTGCCTTTTTTCCTACTTTGAATAAATCCACAGCAGAGGAAGAGACAATTAAGTTGAAGCCGACAAAAGTGAGAATTACAGCCAGAGTAAAGATAGCGATTTTTTCTTTTAATCTCATTTTTAATCTCCTTTCTTTATATTTCATTTACATATATATATACGCAGCTGGTAGTAAAAAAGTTGCCTTTATCTTTATTGCTTTTACTGCTAAATTTTTATCCTTGAATTTTTGTTGAGTAGTTGACTCAAAAAGAGATTGAGGCTATCCTCAGATAAAAACATTTTATATAATTTTCTCAGAGAGTAGCTGAAGTTTTAAATTCACTTAAGTGAATGCCTTTAGTCAAAAAACTTCTCATGGAAAAGATTAATCGTATAAACCCTTTGTTGGAAGCACTTCATTCTTCTTCCCCGCGAATCAATAAAATTTATATCCAGAAGGAAAAATTTCAGACGAAAATCACCGAAATTATCCACTATGCCAGAGAAAAGGAAATTCCTGTTGTCTTTGCCCCTAAACAAAAGCTTGACAGTATAGCCCCAGGCCATCAAGGAGCAGTAGCTTTTTTGTCTTCCAAGGAATTCTTTTCTCTCGATGATATTTTGGCTGGAGCAGAGCTTCCTTTCCTTATTTTGCTGGATAGGATAGAAGATCCTCAGAATTTAGGTGCCATTATCCGCACTGCTGAAGGAGCAGGGGTTAATGGGTTGATCATGCCTGAGCGGCGGTCTGTTGGTTTAACAGAAACAGTCGCTAAAGTTTCAGCCGGAGCTTTGGAACATATGAAGATAGCCAGAGTAAAGAATTTAGCTCGTACCATGGATGATTTAAAAAAGCGGGGGTTGTGGCTAATAGGAGCGGAAGGAGGACAGGAGGAGTTCTGGTATGAATTCGATTATAATTGTCCTTTAGGAATAGTATTAGGCTCAGAAGGCAAAGGTTTACGTCCTCTTATAAGAAAGAAGTGCGATAGAATTCTCTCTATTCCTCTCTTAGGATGTCTTAACTCCCTTAATGTGGCTGCTGCGGCTTCAATTTTTATCTTTGAAGTTGTCCGGCAAAGAAAAAATCTAAAAAAAAATGAATAACTTCAAAACAAAAACAAAAATTATCGAGAAATACTTGCTTCTTTTTATAGTCTTACTCTTTTTCTTTTTATCCACGGCTCTTTCTCAAGAGAAAAAAGAGGAAGGAAGTCTTTTTATTTATTTTATGGAAGAAAAGGTTGGCTATGAAGAATTCACCTGGCAGTCGGATGGAGAGGGTTACCTCCTTGAAGCTTCAGGTCGAATGACCAAGCCCGTTGTCTTGGAGATCAATAAGCTAAGGCTTCATCTTGATAAGAACTTTATACCACGGAAATTTTACTTTAAAGGCTCTGTGAGTGGAGTGACTCAAGAAATTACAAGTTCTATTTCTGAAGGTAATGTGGAAAATATCATCCGTGTTTCAGGTCAGGAAAGGAAGGCTGAAATAAATATCAGGAGGGATGCCTTTCTTTTGCCCAATGCCATTTTTTCTCCCTATGTGGCCCTGGTAAAAAAATTCCGCTGTTCCCTTCAAGAGAAAGTGGAGCTTTCTGCTTATATCATCCCTCAGTTAGAAGTGCCCTTTACCCTTGAACCTAAGGAGACAGAAGAAACAGGAGAAGCGAAAGGAACAGAGAAAGAACTCTCTTGCTTTTTAATTATGAATATGGGCGGCATGGAGATTGAGTTGGAAACAGACGATGAAGGAAACCTGAAATCCATTGTTATCCCTTCCCAGAGGCTGAAAGTGGTAAAAGCGAATTAAAATTACAAAAACCCGACCCAAAAAAAATTGTTCCAAAATAGGCCACAAGAAAAGTGTTGACAACAAGAAAGGAATATATATAATTGAACGTATGCTGTTAATTATAGAATAAAACGTATACGTAGAGGAATAAGATGAAAAAGGTTATTTTTATCAGGAATGAACTCATAGCTCAGGCAAATGTAACAGAAAAAATACTTAAAGAATGGGAGCAATTGAAACTTTTAAAACCCGACGGCTTTACAAACGACCAGATTCCTTTCTATTCGGAAAGTACGGTTGAAAAGATTACATATATCAAAAAACTGCTGGATTTAGGGTACAGGTTAGAAGACATCCAGAGGATAATCAAAAAAGTAGGGCTGCCTAAAAAGGAAATACACCCCAGCGAGCAGGCAAAGTTGAATGAGTTTTTAACAGTAGGAGGACTGGCAGAACGGATTGGAGTCAGTCCTCGTACGATTAAACACTGGGAAGATAAAGGTATTATTGAGCCAGACATGCGGAGCGAGGGTGGCTTTCGCCTCTATTCAGAAATTTATGTCTATTTATGCAAATTAATTAAGGATTTACAACTCTTTGGTTACTCACTTGAAGAGATTAAAACAAATTCAGGCTTATTTCGAGATTTTTTGTCAATAAAGAACAATTTAGAAGCTTATTCCAAAAAAGAAAACACGCAGAAGCTAAATGAGATGTTAGAGAAAATTCAGGTGCTTTTTGAAAAGATGAGTCTTTTTAAAGAAGGGATCGAACGGTGGGAAGATTTGCTCAAGAAGAAGAAGAAGGAGATTGTCAGCCTTAAAAATCAAAATAAGAAGCGTCCTGATCAAAAGAAAAGGAGGAAAAATGAGTAAGATAATTTTCATCGAGCCTAAGGCGCCAAATTTACATATCTACTCCCAGTTCCCGTCGCCCCGCTTAGGTTGCTTTATCTTAGGAGCATTGATGCAACAACGCGGCTGGGATGTTGAAATAATCTATGAAGAAATGCAAAAAATTGACTTTGCTAAAGTTAAATCTGCTGATCTTGTTGGAATATCGACAATTACCTCAAGTGCGCCCAGAGCCTACATGATAGCAGATAAAATAAGGCAGATGGGAATTCCGGTTATAATTGGCGGGCCTCATGTGACCTTTTTAAAAGAAGAAGCTCTTGAACATGCTGACTATGTAATAAGGGGAGAAGGAGAAAAAGCTCTGATGGCTTTTATTGGCGTCTGGGAGAAGGGAGGTGACTATTCTTCTGTGCCGAATTTATCTTTTAAGAAGAATGGGAATGTAATCCATAATCCAATGGAACCTTTTATCGATAATTTAGATCAAATCCCTTTTCCTGATTTTTCCCAGTTAAAAGTTAAGAATAAAGGTCTTGGCGGACACATGATCATCCCTATTCAGACATCCAGAGGTTGTCCGTTTGATTGTTCTTTCTGTTCTGTCACGGGTATGTTCGGTAGAAAATATCGATTCCGTTCCACTCAAAATGTTATTGAAGAATTACGTCGATACAACCATCGGAAAAATTTCATCTTTTTTTATGATGATAATTTTGCAGCTAACCGCAGGCATACTAAAGAATTGTTGGAAGCCATGATTGAGGAAAAATTTAAGTTTAAATGGTCGACTCAGGTAAGAGCAGATGTAGCCCGGGATGAGGAGATTGTCAGGCTTATGAAAAAAGCAGGATGCAATTTCCTGTTTATCGGGTTTGAATCGGTGAACCCCAAAAGTTTAAAAGAAATGAAAAAAAGACAAACAATCGAAGAGATTGTTCAGGCGATTAAAGTGATCAGGCATCATCGAATTAATATTCATGGCATGTTTGTTTATGGTTTTGATAAGGATGACTGGCAGACAGTTAAAAAGACAGTAAGATTTGCCAAAAAAAGGAAATTAACATCAACCCAATTCCTTATCTTAACTCCGATTCCTGGGTCAGAATTCTTTAATAGGATGAAAGATGAGCATCGAATTCTGTTTAAAGACTGGGCCTTGTATGATGGCCATCATGTTGTTTTTCAGCCAGCGCGGCTTTCTCTTTTTAACTTGCAACGGGCTCAAATTTTCAGTCATAAAAAATTTTATTCCTGGATTGAGATGGTAAAAAAATTTATTCGCTGCAAATGGCTCGATTTGGGTCTTGCTCATTATGCACGAAATTTGAATCGATTGTGGCAGAAGAAAAACAGAACATTTCTCAAAGTCATAGACTTATTGACATCCAAGAAAAATGCCAAGATTGAGATTGACTATAAGCAGGAAATAATCCTGGATAGATAAATAAGGAACCTCCTTACCTAATTACCTAAAAAAGCCTTATCTTGACATTAAATCAGACAAATCTATAGAATAGACGGGTAAATATGCTTCATTTTTATTTCTGAGTCAATGAAAGAACAAAAAGATTTCTATCAATTAGAGAAAGATATCATTTTTCTCAAAGACCAAATTGATGAAATTCAGTTGAGTGAAGAAGCGGGAAAGAAAGAGAAAATCATACAGCTTAAAAAGCAGATTGAGAAAGAATGGGCCAAAATCAGTCCTCGTCTGACCGCCTTTAATATTGTCCAGATAGCCCGACATCCTAAGCGGCCATATACTCTAAATTATATCGAATATCTTACTGAGGATTTTATGGAGATTCATGGCGACCGCCGTGCCGGAGACGATCCAGCCATTGTTAGTGGGTTTGGTTTTTACAGGGATCGGACAGTTGCTTTTATCGGTCATCAGAAGGGAAGAACGACAAGACAAAGGATCGAGCGTAATTTTGGCCAGCCAAATCCAGAAGGTTACCGCAAAGCTCTGAGAGTTATGAGAATGGCAGAAAAATTTGGTATTCCAGTCATTACCCTGATCGATACCCCTGGCGCCTTTCCTGGCATCGAAGCAGAGGAGCGAGGTCAAGCTGAAGCTATTGCCTATAATTTAAAGGAGATTTCAAAACTAAAAATTCCCATCATTAATCTTGTAATCGGTGAAGGCGGCAGCGGAGGAGCACTGGCTATAGGTGTAGGCGACAGACTTTTCATGCTTCAATATTCTTTCTTTTCTGTTATTTCTCCTGAGGGATGTGCGGCTATTCTCTGGAAAGACCAGAAAGCTTCGGATATAGCGGCTGAGAACCTGAAGATTCGAGCAGAAAATTTACTGGAATTGGGAATCATTGATAAAATTATCCCTGAGCCTCCAGGAGGGGCACACATAGACTATGAACAGACTTTTAAGAATGTTGACAGACAGTTGAGTCTGACTCTAAAAAGTTTAGAGGAGAAATCTCCAGAGGAAAGACTGGAAGAAAGATACCAAAAATTCAGGAAAATTGGAGCTTTTATTGAAAAATGAAGGATAGAGCTCAAGAGAAAAAAACGATTTCTGCTATAAAAGGAACAAAAGATATCCTTCCTCAAGAAGTGAGAAAATGGCAGAAGGTGGAGCATCTGGCCAGGAGAATTTTTGAGCTTTATGGCTACAGAGAAATCAGGACTCCTGTCTTCGAAGCCACTGAGCTTTTTGAAAGAGGGACAGGGCAGACAACAGATATTGTTATTAAAGAAATGTATACCTTCACCGACAAAGGAGGACGCTCCCTGACTCTGCGTCCGGAGTATACACCCTCTGTGGTCCGTTCTATCATCGAAAATCGGCTTTATCTTCAACCTGAGCCATTGAGGTTTTACTATATAGGACCCATGTTTCGTTATGACAAACCTCAAAAAGGACGATTTCGCCAGTTTCATCAAATGGACATCGAAGTTTTTGGAGAGAAGGATCCATCCATTGACGCTGAGATTGTAGAGATGGCTGATCATCTCCTCAAAAAATTAGAAGTTCTGGATACTGAAACCCTGGTCAATTCAATTGGATGTAATAATTGCCGTCCTTCTTATCTTAAAGATTTAAAAAGACAGGCTCAAAATGTCAGAGAATCTTTATGTGCTGACTGCCAGAGGAAGACCGGAACTAATCCTTTGAGGATTTTTGACTGTAAAAAAGAATCCTGTCAGGAAGCTTCCAGCTCTTTTCCTGAGATAATTGATTATCTTTGTGGAGAATGTGAGGAACATTTTAATAAGTTTTGTTCATACCTGAATCTTTACAAAATAGATTATAGAGTAGAGCCCCGCTTGGTCCGAGGTTTGGACTATTATACAAAAACTGCCTTTGAGATTATCTCCTCCCGCCTGGGAGCTCAGAATGCCCTTCTTGGTGGTGGAAGATATGATTATATGGTAAAGGAGTTTGGAGGGCCTGAGCTTTGCGGGATTGGCTTTGCTGCGGGAATGGAAAGACTGATTTCTGTAGTGAATTTTAAGGAAAAAAAAGAGAAATTCCTTTATTTGGCCTCTCTCGGGGACGAGGCCAGAAAAGCTGGAACAGAATTAGCAAGATTTTTCCGTCATGAGGGCGTGGAATGTCTGGTTGAGTACAAAGACAGAAGCCTTAAGAGTCAACTGAGCAGGGCAAGTAAATTAGGAGCGACATGGGTTTTGATTGTGGGAGAAGATGAGGTTAAGCGGCAGTCTTATCAGCTTAAGGAGATGACAACTGGTATTCAAAAGGAAAAAACTAAAGAGCAAATACTAAAAACTATCCAGGATTCACAGAAATTATGAGATTGTCACCATCTCCTTTTAGTTGCCTGTCTGCGTATAGGCACAGGCAGGTTCACGATGTCTTGTTATTACCTGACTTTGGGACAAAGCCCAATAATTCTTGCTTAGCCTAAAGAGGATGCAAAGAAAGAAAATAAACAGAGTCCATAGTTGGCGGCGGACAGACTATTGCGGCCAGCTTCGCAGTAAAAATGTCGGTCAAAGAGTTATTCTTCTTGGCTGGGTGCAAAAGCTCAGAGACATGGGTAATTTAGTCTTCGCTGACCTTAGAGACAGAGAAGGTTTGGTTCAAGTTGTCTTTTCCTCAAACAGGAAAAAACTTATTGAGGAAGCCAAGAAGATCAGGATGGAAAATGTTATTGGAATAGAAGGTATTGTAAAAAAGAGGGAGCAAAGTGCTATAAATCCCCAACTTCCCACAGGAGAGATAGAGGTTGAGGTTGAAGGGCTAAAAATTTTAAGCATTTCCAAAGTTCCTCCTTTTGTTATTAGTGATCCTCCTCAGGCCTCTGAGGAACTCCGTTTTAAATACCGGTATTTAGATTTAAGGCGACCTTCCCTGCAGCGCAACTTAAAACTCAGGCATCAAGCTGCTCTTTGTGTCCGCAATTTCCTGAGCAAAAACGGTTTTTTAGAGATAGAGACTCCTTTCCTGACCAAATCTACTCCTGAAGGAGCCAGAGACTATTTGGTGCCAAGTCGTGTTTACAAAGGGCGGTTTTATGCTCTACCCCAGTCACCTCAGCTTTTTAAGCAGATGCTGATGATGGCAGGCTTTGACCGCTATTTTCAGATTGTCCGTTGCTTTCGCGATGAAGACTTGAGGGCTGACCGCCAGCCTGAATTTACCCAGATTGATATAGAGATGAGTTTTGCTGGGAAGGAGATTTTGTTCAACCTTGTAGAAGAAATGATGGCTTCTGTTTTTGCTCTTATCGGAGAAAATCTCGATCTTCCTTTTCCCCGTTTAACTTTTGAGGAAAGCTGGGAAATGTATGGAACAGACACTCCAGACCTTCGCTTCGGGTGGGAAATAAAAGATTTAACAGATATAGCCGTAAACATAGATTCTGAAATAATAAGAAAAGCTGTTTCTTCAGGTGGGGTACTAAAAGGATTGCATTTAGAGTTTGGAGAAGATTTTTCCCGGAGCCATCTGGATAATATTGACCAGCAGGCTAAAAGTCTTGGAGGGAAAGGAATAATCTGGATAAAAAGGCTTAACGGGTTTAAATCTCCCTTAAAAATTCCTGAAAGGGATTTAGGATTAATTTGGGAACACCTCAAGGGACAGGAAAAAGGCTTGGCTTTTCTTGTAGCTGATAGAAAAGAAAAGGCCTTGAAGGTTCTGGGTGGGATAAGGAAAGATTTAATCTCCAGGGAGAAAGAAGGCCAAGAATCGTTTAAATTTGCTTGGGTAACAGACTTTCCCCTTTTTGAATGGAATGAGGAAGAAAAACGCCTATTCTCTGTCCATCATCCTTTTACTTCGCCCCATGAAGATGATCTTTTCCTTCTTGAAAAGGAGCCGCTCAGAGTAAGAGCCAGAGCTTACGATTTAATTCTCAACGGAGTTGAGATTGGTGGGGGCTCGGTGCGAATCAATGATCTTAATCTTCAAAAAAGAATATTCAACCTCCTTGGCCTGAGCCAGAGAGAAGTTGAAGAAAAATTCGGGTTTTTTTTGGAAGCGCTTTCTTACGGAACCCCTCCTCATGGGGGGATTGCCTTTGGCTTTGACCGCCTGGTCATGATTTTAGCAGGGGAAGAATCCATCAGGGAGGTCATTCCCTTCCCCAAGACAACCAGTGCCTTGTGCTTACTGACAGGCTCGCCTGCAGAAGTTGAGAAAAAACAGCTCGAGGAGCTGGGGCTGAAAAAAACAAAAGAATAAGGCTATTTTGTTATTTGCAATCTGCAGGTAGCTATAGTCATTCCCCCTGAACCAACCATAGGCATTTCTTCATCTGTAGGGTAAATTATGGCAATAACATCATATATCCCGGGTACTCCTTCTTCCTGGAGGTCTCTCTCCTCAGGTTCTCCAAGTTCAAATTCCTGTTGGTAGTAGACATTTTTTTTGACATCAATTTCAAAATCTTCTTCACTCACCATGGTACCGACAGGACCCATAAATAATAGCCAGATGCCTAATTTTGCACTTTTGGTGCAAGTAAAATCTACGCGAAATAATGCTTTTGCAGCTTTTTTCAAGCTTGCTTTAAAATATGGAAGATATTTTTTTCCATTCTTGTCTTCATAGCCTGCTAATACAGAAAAAGCGATGATGTTTCCTTTTTTTCCTGCAGCATAAAGCTCAGGTTCAAAATTTTGGCTGAACTCATCCCCGTAATCCAGGGCTATAAGTTTGCCAGGACGGATTTTTAATTTCCCTTTCTCAGCGCTTAAAGGTGAATAGAGAAGAAGGACAGCAAGTAATACAATAGATCCTACCGTCCAAAATCTTATTTTTGTTTTTAACATGAGTACCTCCTTTTTATTTATTATTGAATATATAATATAAATCATTTTCAAATATAAATAATGTAATCATAAATTGTCAAATAATAAAAGCAGACACTGTTGATTTATAAATAATTTCCTTTTTGAGATATAAACAATTTTTTCCATAAAAAAAAATTTTACTTGACATATTGATAACTTAACATTATTATTAAATTGATATTAATATTGAATTGTTATTAGTTGACAGCTTTGTGACTGGTGGTCATGAAATAAGAAGTTTTGTTTTTGACAGGAGGCAAGGAATTTGAGTTACGCAATTGATGCCAACAAGAAATTTCAAAAAGAATTAAACTCAGGCACAGCTGCTCTTGTTCTTTTGGCTGTCCTTGATCAAAGTGATGAACCTATGTATGGGTATCAAATCACCAAACTTATTGAGGCAGGTAGTGAAAAAGTTCCGATGATGAAGCAGGGGGCACTTTATCCTGTACTACGGTCTCTGGAAAGCAGCGGATTGTTGGAAAGTAAGGTTGATCCCTCTGTATCTGGGCCACCCAGGCGTTACTATAAAATAACAGAATCCGGTCATAAAGCACTCGGAAGCTGGATAGAAATATGGGATCAAACAAAGGCTTTTGTAGACAACATTTTGAAAGGAAAAAACAATGTTTAAAAATATAGATAAATACTTAGAGCAACTTAAAAAAGAGCTCAAAGGCAGCGATTCAGCGCTTATACAGGATGCTCTCTCTGATGCCGAAGAGCATTTAAGAACCGCGCTCGAAAAAACCTTTGAGAACACACCCGGTATTTCAGAAGCAGATGCACTGCCACCAATTTTTGAAAGATACGGCACTCCTTCTGAAATTGCTTCTGCCTACAGGGAGATAGAATCCCGTATCTCACCTGTTTTTATTCCTTCCAGGCGGTCAGATAAGCAGTCTTTTTTTGCAAGATTCTTTGGTGTGTTGGCTGATCCTCGAGCCTGGGGCGCATTTCTTTTCATGTTATTTTCGGTTTTAACTGGCAGTATTTATGGTCTCTGGGTCTTGATAGGGACAGCATTGTCCCTTCTTACACTTATTTTGATTATTGGGATTCCCATAACCGGTTTATTTCTTCTTTCTGTTCGAGGGATTGCTTTGATGGAGGGGCGTATTGTTGAGGCGCTGCTTGGAGTCCGAATGCCGCGGAAACCTTTATTTGTCAGCAAAGACCTTAGCTGGAGAAAAAAATTCAAAGCCCTCATTATTGAATCACATACCTGGAAGACAATGGCCTACATGATCCTTCATTTTCCCTTAGGTTTTCTTTATTTTTTTGTGGTCTTAATGATGTTTTTCATTTCTCTATCCTTCATCACGGCACCAGTGTTTGAATTAGTCTTTCACCTTCCCCTGGAATTATTTGGTACTGATACTTTCACTCCAGTGTGGTTTCTCCCAATTGTTTCTGTTGCAGGATTTTTCTTGTTGCCATTGACATTTCACTTTGCAAAATTTATCGGGAGGATACATGGCAAATTCGCCAAATTTATGCTTGTGCGAAAATGAAATATTACAAGGATTTCTGGTTGACCTTTTGTCTTAAGGGGATTAGCGGGAAAATCGGGTCAAAATAAGGAGAATATTATGGAAATAAAAGTAACGAATTTATCCAAGACATATCAAAACAATGTTCAAGCTTTAAAAAAAGTCAATTTAGAGATCTCTACTGGGATGTATGGTCTGCTGGGTCCGAATGGAGCAGGCAAATCGACCCTTATGCGCACCATTGCAACATTACAGGAAGCGGATGAGGGAACGATTCATTTGGATAATATTGATGTTTTAAAAGAAAAAGAAAAAATTCGGCAAATACTAGGCTATCTTCCCCAGGAATTTGGAGTATATCCTGAAGTTACAGCAGAACAAATGTTAAGCCATATTGCTTTGTTGAAAGGGATTTCAAAGAAAGAGGAACGTAAAAAGACCGTACGATATATATTAAATAAAACCAATTTATTTGAAGTCCGAAAGAGAAAACTGGGCGGCTATTCCGGTGGCATGAAACAGCGTTTTGGTATTGCCCAAGCATTGATTGGTAATCCTGAGTTAATCATTGTCGATGAACCCACAGCCGGGCTGGACCCGGAAGAAAGAAACAGATTTCATAATATTTTAGGTGAGATCAGCGAAGACAAGATTGTTATTCTTTCAACTCATATTGTTGATGACGTACAGGTATTGTGTAATCAAATGGCGATTATTCATGAGGGAGAAGTTTTATTAACTGGTGTGCCCGATAAAACAATAAAAGAGCTTAAAGGAAAAATCTGGGAGAAGATAATAAAGAAACAAGAATTCACTGAATACGACAGTCAATTTAAAATCATACTTACCCGCTTGTTTGCAGGCAATATGCTGATTCATGTATTGAGTGATAAGCAGCCGGATCAAGGCTTTGAGGTTGCCAACCCTGACCTGGAAGATGTCTATTTTTCAACCATGAAAAAAGAGTTTACTGTGAGTGCTTAATGGGAGGACCCAGCTATGTTTATAGATATATTATCGTTTGAGTTAAGGTTAAGACTAAGAAAAATATCAACATATATCTATTTTGGGTTATTTTTCCTTATTGGATATGCAGCCATTTACAGAGGTTCATTTGGCAGCGGTCCTTTAAGATTTTTTACAAGTGCCGGCATTGGAAACATAAACGCCAATGCTCCTTATGTATTATTTATTTTGATCACAATGATGTCTTATTTTGGTCTTTTGATTACCTGCGCTTTTTTTGGAAATGCAGCCTATAGAGATTTTAAAGAGAATACTTATGGCTTATATTTTTCATATCCTGTTAAGAAAATCGATTATTTTGCAGGTAGATTTACAGGGGCAGCTATCAGTACACTTTTTGTGTTTTCCGGAGCCGGTCTGGGTGCCTTTTTAGGCAGTCTTCCCCCTTTTGTAAACCCTGAAAAAATAGGACAGATCAATTTATTTGCTTATATACAGCCGTATTTAATAGGAGTATTGCCAAATATATTACTTGCAGGCGCCATATTCTTTTCGCTTGCCCTGATAACACGGAAGTTCTTTCCAGTATATGTGGGTATTATTGCCATATTAATTAGCTACAGGGTTGGAGTCAGTTTAGCACAAGGTCAGAGCAAATTAATGGCATCGCTTATTGATCCTTTGGGGTATATTGCTGCTCGATATTTTTATGGATATTGGACAGCCGCGCAAAAGAATATTCTTTTAATTCCGTTATCAGGAAATTTCTTGTTAAACAGGATTATATGGATTGCTTTGGGTATTGTTATTTTGATCATTGCTTATAAAAAGTTTCATTTTTCTCATATTATCGAATCAAAAAAACAAAGATTAAGTAATTTAAAGCCAATCATAAAAGGGAGTCTGAATATATCGGGAAAAAATATAATAAATATAAAAGCGACCCGAGTCTTTCATTTTAAAAATAATATCCAGCAAATGCTCTACACATCGTTTCATGAATTCAGAGGGTTGATTAAGAACATTTACTTTTTATTAATTCTTTTTTTAGGAACACTGTTTATATTCATCATGGGTTTCAGGAATGTGGGTTTAATACGTGGAACACAAACTTATCCTGTAACTTCGCAGGTTCTTGATACGACACAGACTACACTTTATTTGTTTTGTCTTGTGATTGTCTTTTTTTGTTCAGGAGAACTTGTATGGCGTGAAAGAAATAAGAAGGTACAGGAAATCTATGACGCCCTGCCGCTGCCTGAATGGGTGCCTTTTATTGGTAAACTCGGCGCATTATGGTTAGTGCAGGTCATGATAATGCTGACCATCATGTTCAGCGGAATTATTATACAGATATTACACGGTTATTATTTTTTCGAACTGGGGTTATATATCAAAGAATTATTTGGAATACGTTTGGTTTATTACTTACTTATCTCGGTCTTTGCCATGTTTATTCAGGTTATCGTCAATAAAAAATTTCTGGGTTATGTTGTAACGCTTCTCTTAATTGATGACTTTATACCTTCGCTGGGTCTTGAGCATCACTTATGGAGGTTTGCTTCTACTCCCATATATACATATTCAGATATGAACGGATACGGCCCCTATGTCAAACCGCTTCTGTTTTTTAATTTATACTGGTGTTTTGCTGCAGTTTTATTGATTGTTTTGTCAACTCTTTTCTGGGTGCGGGGAAATGATACAAACCTGAAATCCAGGATCAATACCATAAAAACCAGGATGACAAGAACAAAACTTATCACCATTAGCACAGCTTTATTTTTATGTATCCTCATAGGAAGTTTTATTATTTACAATACGAATATTTTAAACAGGTTTGAGTCAAGAAAAGCCATCGAAAAAATGAAAGTAGATTATGAAAAAAAGTATAAAAAATATGAAAATACACCTCAGCCCCGTATTACAGATATAAAAATGAATGTTGATATTTATCCCTATCAAAGAAAAGTCAGTTCAAGCGGAAGGATAATGTTAGAAAACAAAACTGAATTTGAAATCACTGATGTATTTATTCAAGTTCCCGGAAATGGAAAACTAAATAAGCTAGGCTTGGATGTCGCCTATTCGGTAAAAGAGCAGGCAAAAGATCATGGTGTTTATTTATACAAACTAAATAAACCCATGAAATCAGGCGAAAAAATGGAATTGAATTTTAATATCGAGGTCTCTGAAAAAGGATTTAAAAACCATGATTCAAATGGGATTTTCCGCTCAACCTATACAAGATTAGTCCATAATGGGACTTTTTTATACCCGTTCGATATAGCGCCGGCCATTGGCTATGACCCATATTATCTTTATGAGCTTGGTGATAATGATAAAAGAAAAAAATATGGATTAAAGACAAAAGAAAGAATAGCTTCGATATATGATGACAAAGCTAGGATGAATACTCTTGTAAGCATGGATGCGGATTGGATCAATTTTGAAGCTGTGGTGAGTACAAGTTCTGACCAGACCGCATTAACCTCGGGCGAGCTTTTAAAGGAATGGGTGGAAGGGGGCAGGCATTATTTTTTTTACAAAACAAGGAGAAAAATACTAAGGTATTTTTCATTTATATCGGCGAAATATTGGGTAAGAAAGGATAAATGGCAGGATACAACAATAGAAGTCTATTATCAAAAAGGACACGATTACAATATTAATTTAATCATAAAGGCCATAAAAGAATCGTTGGAATATTTCACAACAAATTTCAGCCCGTATCAATTTAAGCAGGTAAAAGTTGTCGAATTCCCAAGATATGCATTATATGCGGAAGCATTCCCGAATATTATTCTGCATTCTGAAGGATTAGGGTTCATCGCAAAATTTGACAATACCAAGGTAGAGTACCTTTTCAGGGTCACGGCCCATGAAGTAGGCCACCAGTGGTGGGCCCATCAGGTCATTGGGGCTGGAGTACAGGGAGCATTCCTTATGTCAGAAGTTATGGCGCAGTATTCGGCTTTGATGGTCATCAAAAATGAGTATGATCAGAAAAAAATCAATGATTATATTAAACAGAAAATTGACTATTATTTAAGAGGAAGAGCAAGGGAAACGCAGGAAGAAGTGCCTATAGTTTTAACAAATCTTGAGGTGCCTTACGTTCATTACGAAAAAGGGATTGTTGTCATGAATGCGTTACAGGATTATATCGGAGAGGATAATTTGAATGCTGCCTTGAGAAAATATATAAACAAAGTCGCGTTTCAAGAGCCTCCTTATACGACTTCTTTAGAATTTATTAAATATCTGAGAAAAGCGACCCCGGATCATCTGAAATACATCATCAGGGATATGTTTGAAACCATTACTTTGTATGAAAATAAGTCCCTTAAAGCCACTTATAAAGAGTTGGTAAAGGGTAAGTATTTGGTGAATTTCAAATTTGAAGCTAATAAATTGAGAGCTGATGAAATCGGAAATGAAAAGGCCATAAAAATCAATGATTATATTACCTTTGGTGTTTTCGGAGCTGATGGAGAAGAACTTTATTTAAAGAAACATTTTGTCAATTCTGAAGAGGATGAACTGGAATTTATTGTCGATAAAGTTCCTAAAAGAGCAGGTATCGATCCATATTATTATCTAATCGACAAGAATACAAATGATAATATCATTGATATAGAGAAGAAATGATTTAAGGAAAATTGGAGGCTACTGGCTATGTGTATTTGCCTTTCTCTTTTTTGGCAAGTAAATCGATAATGTCTTTGACCTTCTGGTCTTGAGTTTTATGACAGATAAGGAGGGCATCGTTTGTATCAACCACAATGATATCTTCAACCCCGATGAGGACCGTCAGTTTATGAGGAGAGTAAGAGAGGCAGTTTTGAGAGTCTAATATAATACTTTCTCCTTTTGAGGCATTGCCCTTCTTGTCCTTGGGCCAGATGTCACAGAGAGAAGACCAGGATCCCACATCTGACCAGCCAAAATCTCCTGGGCAAACCAGCATCCCCTTTTTTGCCTTTTCCATCAGGGCATAGTCGATAGATATGGATGGGATTTCTTTGAAGATTGAATCCATCTCAGCTTGCTTTTTATTTCTTAAAGCATCCAGCATCCTTTCCCAGTAAGGGAACATGGAAGGCGCATAATCTTCAAGCTTTTTAGCAAAATTCCGGGCCTGCCAGAGAAACATACCGGAATTCCAGAGATAATTTCCTTCTGCCAGGAAAGCCTTGGCCTGTTCATATTCAGGTTTTTCTTTAAATTCTAAAGCCTGGTAAAAGGATTCTCCCTGGCTGTGGCCAGGATTTTTTTCTGAATAATGGATATATCCATACCCAGTAGCAGGATGTGAAGGAGGGATGCCAAAGGTGATAAGGAATTCTCCCTGGGCTGCAATAGAAGATGCGGCCTTTAATTTCTTAAGAAAAAGAGATTCATCCTTTATGAGATGGTCAGCAGGCAGAGCAACCACCACAGCTTCGGGATTCTGGAGATAGATCCAGGCTGTAGCCAGCATCAGGGAAGGAGCCGTATTTTTTCCTTGGGGCTCTGTCAGAAGATTTTTTTCTGGAAGGTTCGCAAGGAGTTTCTTTATAGTTTGAGTCTGCTCATAATTGGCAATGGTGTAGATTTTCTCCGGAGAAAAGAGAGGCAGAAGACGATTGATTGTCTCCTCTATCATGGTTCTTTCACTTATTATAGGTAGAAATTGCTTTGGTTTTTTCTTGCGGCTTAACGGCCAAAACCGGGTGCCAACACCTCCGGCTATGATTAGTGCTATTATTTCCATTTTAACCTCATTTAACCTGAATAATCCAGGTTAGTTATTTAAGTATAAAAAAAGATACAAAAAGAGCTGTTGCGCCGGCAAAAAAGCAGTAATAGGAAAAGCAAGAGAATTTTCCTTTGTTGATTACCTTGACCAAAAAGGTTAAAGCAAAAAAGCCAAAGACAGCAGCCATAAAAATTCCTGTAATCAAGAGAAGCCAGGGCTGGGAAGAAACATTAATCTTTTGAAGCTTGAAGATAGCTGCACCCAGAATAATAGGAATGGAAAGGAGGAAAGAGAATTGAGCTGCTTCTTTTCGCTTCCAGCCGAGAAGCAGGGCTCCTCCTATGGTCAAGCCAGAGCGGGAAAAGCCAGGAACTATGGCCAATCCCTGCAAAATGCCAATGAGGAAAGGATGGAGAATATGGTTCTTTTCCTTTTCCCGGGCAAGCTTGGTCAAAAGAAGAAAACCCCCAGTGACAAACAGCGCCCCTCCTACTGCTTGAAGAGAACCAAAGAGAGACTCAAAAAAATCGTGGAAAGCATAGCCAATTAAAGCTGTAGGTAGTGAGGCAAGAAACAAATAAAAAAGAAGTTTTATCTTAGGGTCTTTGATGTTTTTTTTGGGATTCAGGCAAAAACGCCCGAAGCTTTGACCGAGTTCAGCCAGTTCTTTGCGAAGAAAAATAAGAAGAGAGAGAAGGGTTCCGATGTGAAGCATGATATCTACTAAGATTTGGGGCTGGCGAAGTCCAAAGAGGTTTTGGAAGAGAACCAGATGGCCTGAGCTGCTCACTGGAAAAAATTCAGTCAAGCCCTGAATTATTCCCAGGAGAATAATTTCAAAAAAACTCAAGAATTATCTAACCTTTTTATAACCTTTTCGACGATTTGTTTCACTTCTTTTTTTATTGCTTCCAGGTCTTCTTTTGTTTCTCCTTCAAAGCGCAGAACAAGAGCTTCTTGGGTGTTGGAAGCGCGAACCAGACCCCACCCTCCTGGAAAAATGGCCCTTACGCCATCAATATCTATGATAGGATAGGAGCGAGCAAGTTCTTTAGTGACTTCAGCCACGATTTTAAATTTTACCTCGTCTGAGGCATAAATACGGATTTCGGGAGTATGGTAAGTCCGGGGAAGATCAGAGAGCATCTGGGACAGTTTTTTTTCTGAGCGGGAGAGAATTTCTATAATTCGGGCTGAAGAATAGATGGCATCATCGAAACCGAAATACCTATCAGCAAAGAAAATGTGTCCACTCATTTCCCCTGCTAAAAGCGCCTTTTCTTCCTTAATTTTTTTCTTGATCAGTGAATGGCCTGTTTTCCACATTATCGGCTTTCCTCCCAGCTTTTCTATCTCTTCATATAGGACTTTGGAGGCTTTTACTTCTGAAATTACTGTAGCTCCCGGGTTAGAAGAAAGAACGTCTCGGCTGAAAAGGACCATAAGCTGGTCTCCCCATATTATATTGCCCTTATCGTCTATGGTGCCAATTCTGTCTCCATCTCCGTCATAGGCCACGCCAACATCGGCCTTGGATTCGATGACTTTTTTAATTAAATCTTCCAGGGCTTCGGGAAGGGTTGGATCTGGATGATGATGAGGAAAAGAACCATCCATCTCACAGTAAAGTTCTATTACCTCGCATCCTAAATTTTTAAAAATCGGAGCAGCCACAACCCCTGCTGTTCCGTTTCCAGCATCTATAACCACCTTTATTTTTTTTTCAACTTTAATGTTTCTTGTAATATATTCTTTATATTCAGAGTTGATGTTGTAATGGCCTATAAATTTTCCCTTTTCTTCAGTGAAATTTTCATTTTTGATAATTTGGTATATGTTTTGGATTTCCTTTCCGTAAAGAGTATCCTCTCCAGCCATTATTTTAAACCCGTTATATTCTGGTGGATTGTGTGAGCCAGTGATCATAACTCCAGCTTCCTTTTTTTTGTAGAAAATGGTGAAGTAAAGGAGTGGAGTAGGGATGGTACCTAAATCTATTACCTGGCATCCAGTTGAAAGAAGTCCTTTGGTTAGAACTTCAGAATATGGTTGAGAGCTGAAGCGGCAGTCTTTTCCTATAACGACTTCTTTTTTTCCCTTCTGGCGAAAATAAGTGCCTATTCCTTTCCCTAATAATTCGACAGTTACAGAGTTTAAATCTTTATCCACAATTCCTCTTATGTCATACGCTCGGAAGATTTCAGGTTTAATTTCCACCTTGTTCCTCCAGTGAATCAGTGAGTATTGAGGAGTAAGACGCAAATGGTGAGTAGTAAGTAGTAGTCATATTTATTTCCTTTGGTCTTATGTCTTAATGTTCATGATACAAAGTTCGTTTTGGACTCGAACCCTTAATATTTTTTAACTCCTCACTCCTGATTCTTACTTTTTTACAGTTTCTTGACTCTTCAAATCTTTGATTTTACTTGATATGAATTCCCATTTATTCTGAGCACTGAGGATGAATTCAATAAATTCTCGCACTGCTCCTTTTCCTCCTGGGTTGTTGCAGATGAAATGGCTGTGTTCTCTTATTTCTGGATGAGCGTCAGCTACAGCAGCAGCCAAACCCACAGATTGTATGACCTCAAGGTCTCCTAAGTCGTCTCCAATGTAAGCAATTTGTTCTTCTTTTAAGTTATTTTTATCTTGAATTTTTTTTAAAGTTCTTTTTTTGTCAAAGATTCCCTGGTAAACTTCCCTGATTTGAAGTTTTTCGGCCCTTTTTTCCAGAGATTTTGAAAATTTTCCGGTTATGATGGCAGTCTTTAAACCGGCCAGCTGGGCCAGCAAGATTCCTGTTCCATCCTTTACATTATAAGATTTGAGCTCTTCTCCGTCAGGTAAGATAAGAAGGGAGCCGTCGGTTAGAGTGCCATCGACATCCATGATGATCATTTTTATTTTCTGGGCTCGCTCTTTATCTTTCATCAGAACATTTCTGTACGCCATAAATCATGGAGATGGATGATACCTTCTATTTTTTCCTCCTTATTTTTGATGATCAAAGAAGTGATTTTTTTTTCTTCCATAATTTTTAAAGCTTCAGTGGCTAAGTCGTCTTTTTTTATAGTTGAAGGGTTTTTTGTCATACATTCTTGCGCTGTTTTTTTAAGCACGCCATCTTTATGTTTTATGAGCAGTCTCCTTAGGTCGCCGTCTGTAATAATTCCTAAAAGCCTTTCCTTTTCATCAATTACACATGTTGCTCCAAATTTTTTTTTGGTCATTTCTTTAAGGACATCTTTCATAGAAGTATGACCTAAAACTTGTGGTACTTTTCTACCCCGGTGCATTAAATTTTTTACTTTAAGCAGCTTTTTTCCTATTTCGCCTTTAGGGTGAACAGAAGCAAAATCCTTTTCACTGAAACCTTTATTTTCCATCAAGGCTATGGCCAGAGCATCCCCTAGAGCTAAGGCTGCTGTTGAACTGGCTGTAGGGACAAGGCCATTAAGCCCAGCTTCTTTTTCGACACTAGTATCCAGGACAATGTTGCTGTATTTGGCTAATTTTGATTTTTTATTTCCAGTGATGCTGATTAGTTTTATTCCTATTCTTTTAATGAATTCTAAAAGTTCAGTGATTTCTTTTGTTTCTCCACTGTAGGAAATGGCAATGATCACATCATCTTTTAGGATTAAGCCAAGGTCCCCATGACCAGCTTCGGCCGAGTGGATAAAAGTGGCTGGAGTTCCACAGCTGGTCAAAGTAGCGGCAATCTTGCGACCGATTAAACCTGATTTTCCCATGCCAGTAACGATAACCCGGGTTTTCGTTTTGGAGAGCAATTCAACAGCTCGGGCAAAATTTTTATCAAGCTTGAGAATTAAAGTTTTAACAGCCCTTGCTTCTATATCCAGAACATCCTGTCCGATTTGAATTATTTCTTTCTCGCTTTTTGACATGTTCATCATTATACCTTAATCATGATTATTATTCATATCTATAGCTTTTTTTATCCTCAGGAGAGTGATGAGCATATTATGTAACTCATTTAATTTCAATGAGTTATGCTTATCTGAAAGGGCTTCCGGGGGATTTTCATGAACTTCAAGAAAGATTCCATCAGCACCAACGCTGACGCCTGCTTTAGCTATGTAGGGAATAAATTCTGAGTCGCCTCCTGAAGAAATTTTCTCTCCCCCTGGTTTTTGAACGCTGTGGGAAGCATCGATAACAACCGGAAATCCCCACTTCTTCATGACTGGAATGGAGCGAATGTCAAAAATTAAGTTGTTGTAACCAAAACAAGTGCCTCTTTCGGTGAGAATAATATTTTCGTTGTTTTGACTTAGCGCTTTTTCCACTACGTTTTTCATTTCTTGAGGAGATAAAAACTGCCCTTTTTTAATATTTATGGGTTTTTGAGTTTTAGCAGCTTCCAGGATCAAGTCTGTTTGGCGGCAGAGAAAGGCCGGAATTTGAATGATGTCCAATACCTGGGCTGCTTTCTCGATTTGTTTTATCTCATGGACATCAGAGAGGACAGGAAGGTTACACTCTTTTTTTACAGTCTGAAGAATATCCAAGCCTGATTTTAATCCAGGTCCTCTGTAGGATTTAATAGAGGAACGGTTTGCTTTATCATAAGAAGCTTTAAAAATAAAGGGAATTCTAAGTTCCTCACATACATTTTTAATTGCTTTGGCTATAAATAGGGCGTGATCCTCGCTTTCGATAACACAGGGGCCCCCTATCAGAAACAGAGGATTGGACCCTCCTATTTTAATTTTTGGGTTTATTTTTATTTCTTTTGAGGCGGTGAACATAGCTTGCTCCAATAAATGATCTAAAGAGAGGATGTGGATCTAATGGTTTGGATTTAAACTCAGGATGGAACTGGCAGCCAAGAAACCAGGGGTGATTTCTGACTTCGATTATTTCAACCAGGTTATGTTCTGGATTTTTTCCTGAGAAAAAAAGGCCAGCTTGGGCCAGCGTTTTTTCGTATTCGGGATTAAATTCATAGCGGTGACGGTGGCGTTCGAAAGCGGTTTTCTTTCCATAAGCTTTATAAGCAAAGGAATCCTTTTCCATACGGCATAAGTAACCTCCTAATCTCATGGTTCCCCCCATTTCTTCAACTCCCTTTAATTCTCTCCATTTAAAAAATATTTTATAAGGAGTTTTTGGATCAAACTCTGTGCTGTTAGCACCAGGTAAAGAGGCGACGTTGCGGGCGAATTCTATTGAAGCGCACTGCATGCCCAGGCAAATGCCAAAGAAAGGAATTTTTTTCTCTCGAGCAAAAGTAACAGCATTGATTTTGCCTTCGATTCCCCTGACTCCAAAACCTCCAGGAACAAGAATGCCGTCTTTATCTCCCAAGACTTTCCCAGGATTTTCTTTTTCCAGATTTTCAGCTTCTATCCATGAGATGTTGACTTTAAGCTGATGAGCTATACCGCCGTGAACTAAGGCCTGTTTTAGACTTATGTAAGAATCTTGAAGCTCGGCATACTTGCCTACCAAAGCAATGCTAACTTCATCTCGGGGATGAGTCATATTTTTAACCAGAGCTTTCCAACGGCTCAAATTTCTTTTTTTCTGGGGAAGGTTCAAATGCCTAAGAATGATGGAATCCAGTTTTTCCTTGGCAAAAATAAGAGGAATTTCATAGATATTATCCACGTCTTTAGCTGTTATAACTGCTTCTAAGGGGACATTAGTGAAGAGAGAAATTTTGGCTTTTATAGCACGATTTAGAAATTTTTCTGTTCGGCAGAGAATAATGTCAGGTTGTATTCCTATTGCTCTGAGTTCGCGAACGCTGTGCTGGGTAGGTTTGGTTTTTAATTCCCCGGATGTTTTAATAAAAGGAACGAGTGTCAGATGAATAAAAAGAGTGTTTTCATTGCCCAGTTTAAGCCTCATCTGTCGAATTGATTCAAGAAATGGAAGACTCTCAATATCTCCAACAGTGCCGCCGATTTCGACTAAAACCATATCGTTTTTATTGGCGACGGTGTAAAAAGCGTTTTGTATCTCATCAGTAACATGGGGTATAACTTGAACTGTTTTGCCAAGATACTTACCTTTTCGTTCTTTCCTTATAATTGATTCATAGATTTTACCCGCTGTCCAGTTATGAGTTTTGGTTGTTTTGGTAGAAGTAAAGCGTTCATAATGGCCTAAATCCAGGTCTGTTTCGGCTCCGTCATCTGTTACGTAAACTTCTCCATGTTGAAAGGGATTCATTGTACCTGGGTCGACATTAATGTAGGGATCGAATTTTTGGAGAGTTATTTTGTATCCATGGCTCTCCAAGAGCCTGCCTATGGAAGCAGCTGCAATACCTTTGCCTAAGGCAGAAAGTACTCCTCCTGTAATGAAAATAAACTTAGTCATTTGTTTCTTTTTTTAAGAATTCTTCAAGTCTGATTATATCCTGAGGTGTATCAACACTCAAGGTTGGGGATTGGGTTTCAATCATTTTTATTTTGTAGCCATTCTCTAATGCCCGTAGTTGTTCTAATTTTTCAGCTTTTTCCAGCCTGGAAGATTTAAGTTCGGTGAATTTTAAAAGAAAGTTCCTCTGGTAGCCATAGATCCCGATATGCTGCAGGAAGTAGTCAGCTGCTTGAAAAGGCAGCGGTGAACGAGAAAAATAAAGGGCAAAGCCATCTTTATCAACCACTACTTTGACAATGTTGGGATCATGAATGAGCTCTTTATTAAAGACTTTGGTCATAAGAGAGACCATGGGAATGGATTCTTCCTGGAGTGCTGAGACTAAATCATCTATCATCTCTCCTTTTATTAAAGGTTCGTCTCCCTGGATGTTGATGATAATAGGCGATGATAATTTTAGAGCTACTTCAGCGGTCCTTTCTGTACCTGAGTTATGAAGTGGAGAAGTCATATGAACTTCAGCCCCAATTTTTTTGGAAGTTTGGGCAATTCTTTCATCGTCAGTAGCTACAATAATTCGATCCAGAAGCTTGGCTGTAGAAACATTCTCGTAAACTCTTTCAATCATCGGCTTTCCTAAGATGTGGACTAAAGACTTGCCAGGAAAGCGCTGCGAGTTATACCTCACTGGTATGATGCCTGTGGCTGGCTTCAAGGTTCATTCCTATGTTGATTTTTTTCAGTTAAGGAAGGGCTAACTTTATTTGAGGTTTGACAATTAGCCTCAAGATAGGCGCCTTCTTCTATCACCAATTTTGGAGAGATGATAGTCCCAATGACACGTCCTTTTGAGTTTATTTCTACTTTCTCTCTTGACTGGATATTACCCTTAATCTCTCCATTATTAATGAGATAGCCTACATTTATATCTGCTTCTACTTTTCCTTTTTCTCCCACGATAAGCATCGACTCGGAATTAATTGTCCCTTTAAATTTGCCGTCAATACGGAAGGAGCCCTTAAAAAACAAATCTCCTTTAAATTCTGAGTCTTTGTCAAAGAACCCAGCAATTTTATTTTCATTCATTTCATTATTCTTCCCTTTCATGAAGATACTCCTTTTATTAGTTCATATATTCTGTCAAGATCATCCATGGAATAATAATATATTTTTACAATACCTTTGTTCTGACTCCCTTGAATAGAAACTTTTGTTCCCAATAGTTTAAGTAGCTCTTCCTGAAGAGCAAGAAGGTCAGGATCAGGGGTTTTCACTTTCTTGGGCTTAACTTTAGCCTTTTGGATCGTTTTTTCCACATCACGTACTGAAAGATTCTTTTTAATTATCTGGTGGCAGATAAATTTTTGTAGTTCAGGGTCTTCAAGACTAATCAAAGCCCTAGCATGGCCCATGGAAATTTTATCTTCGGCGAGTTCGTTCTGGATTTCTTTTGGGAGTTTTAAAAGACGTAAATAGTTGGTGACAGAGGTCCTGTCTTTGCCTACTTTCTCGGCAAGTTGCTGTTGCGTGTAATTCAATTCTTGAATCAGTTTCTGGAAGGTTAAGGCAATTTCCATGGGATTTAATTCTTCCCTCTGAAGGTTTTCTATGAGAGAGACCTCTAATTGTTGTTCCCTTGGAATAGTCCGGATGAGAACTGGCATTTTTTTTAGCCCGATTTTTTGAGCAGCTCTCCACCTGCGTTCGCCAATGATTATTTTATAGTGTTTTCCATCAGGAACGACTATAATAGGCTGGAGAACACCTGATGCCTTTATGGATTGGGCAAGTTCATCGATAGATTCTTGGTTGAGCTTTAGTCGGGGCTGAAGGGGATTAGGTACGAGTTGGTCAATATCTAAGTCAGCATATCTTTCTTCTTTTATGATGCTAAATTCTTCAGGAATAAATGCCATTAGACCTTTTCCCAGTGCTTTTCTTTTCATTTAGATAATATCTCCTGAGCTAAATTTTGATAAGCTTCAGCTCCCTTTGATTTATTATCATAGATAGTAATTGGCAGGCCAAAGCTGGGAGCCTCAGCAAGCTTAACTGCTCGGGGAATGATTGTTTTATATATAATTCCACTAAGGGATTTTCTGATTTCATCAGCTACCTGTTTAGAAAGATTTGTTCGTTCGTCATACATAGTTAAAAGAACGCCTTCTATTTGGAGAGAAGGGTTAAGAAAAGTGCGAACTTCATCGAGGGTTCTAAGAAGATCAGGGATGCCTTCCATACAGAAGAATTCACATTGGACGGGGATAAGAACAGAATCAGCAGCTGTAAGGGCATTAATGGTGAGAAAACCAAGTGAAGGAGGGCAGTCAATAAAAATAATATCAAAAAGGTTTCTAATTTTAATCAAAGCTTTTTGGAGTCTCTTTTCCCTTTCTTCTTTTGGAAATAGTTCTACTTCAACTCCTGCTAATTCGGGTGAAGCGGGACAAAGATAAAGGTTTTTCTGTTTGGTGGCTAAAATACATTTCACCATCATTTGCCCGTTCATTATGACCTGGTAAATTCCCTTTTCCTCTTCTTTTGACCTGCCCAACCCGGTTGTAGTCATTCCTTGAGGGTCAAGATCAATAACTAATACTTTTATGTCTTTTAAGGCCAAGGAGGAAGAGAGATTAATGGCTGTGGTTGTTTTACCGACTCCTCCCTTTTGATTAGCAATAGCAACAATTTTTTTAATCATCTTTCAATGTTTCACGTGAAACATTACTTTATCTCTTTACTTTTTTTGAGCTTCAGATAAATGTGGATATTAATAATGGCAGCTGGGGTAATACCAGAAATTTTTTTAGCTTGTCCAATTGTTTTAGGATTGAGATTTTCCAATTTTTCGACCACTTCTCTTGTTAGTCCTGGAATTTTATTGAATTCTAAACTTTCTGGGATTTTTATCCTATCTATTTTTTTAATCCTGACAATTTCTTTTTCTTGCTTTTTTAAGTAACCTTCGTATTTCACTTCTGACTCTATATGTCTAATCTCCTCATTAGTCAAAGGCAATAAAAATTTTTTATATTCTATCATATTTTTTAAGTTTACTTCAGGTTTTTTTAATAAATTTTTAAGTGTTATTTTTTCGTTTTTTTCAGTTTTTATTTTCTCTCTTTGAAGGAAAGTCATGATTTTGCTTATTCGCTCTTGTTTTTTCAGGTAAAATTCATACTCATTCTCTTTTATTAGTCCCAATTTGTATCCATATTTAATCAATCTTTTATCCGCATTGTCAATGCGAAGGAGAAGTCTGTATTCAGCCCGGGAAGTAAAGAGACGGTAGGGCTCTTCAACTCCTTTTGATATTAAATCATCGATGAGGACACCTATGTAAGCTTGGTCTCGGCGGAGTATGAAGGGATTTTTCTTTTTTAATTTTAAAGCGGCATTGATACCTGCCATCAAACCCTGGGCAGCTGCTTCTTCATATCCAGAGGTTCCGTTAATCTGTCCAGCCAGGTATAAATTTTTTATCCTCTTTGTTTCTAAAAAGGGATTTAGCTGGGTGGGAGCAACTGCGTCGTATTCAATCCCATAAGCAGGTCTAAGTATTTTTGCTTGGTCCAAACCAGGGATACTTTTCAGTATTTCAGTTTGAACTTCATAGGGAAGGCTTGAAGAGATACCGTTGACATAGATTTCTACTGTCTCCAATCCTTCTGGTTCGAGAAAAAATTGATGTCTCTGGCGGTAGGGGAATTTAACAACCTTATCCTCTATGGAAGGACAGTAGCGGATACCGATTCCTGTTATTTTCCCGCTGAAGAGAGGGGATTTATCCAGATTTTTTTTAATGATTTTATGAGTATTTGGGTTGGTATAACCTATGTAGCAAGAGATTTTATTTTCGAGTTTTTTTTGATTTCGAAAAGAAAAAGGGACAGGTTCTTTATCTCCTGGCTGGGGGGAAAAAAGACTCCAATCTATTGTCTGTTTATCTAGTCTCATTGGAGTTCCTGTTTTCAGTCTGAACATCTTAAAGCCTAACTTCTTTAAATTCTCGCTCAGTTCTTGGGATGAAGGTTCGTTAGCTCTTCCTGCTGGGTATGAGTTCAAGCCTATGTGGATGAGGCCGTTTAAAAAAGTTCCAGGTGTAACGATAACAGCTTTGCTTAAAATGCGGTTTCCGTCAATGGTTATGACTCCTCGAGCTTGGTTGTTTTTTATAAATATTTCTGTAACAATTCCCTGGAAAAGGGTTAAATTTGGAATTTTTTCTAACCATTTTTTCATTGTCAGTCTGTACTGGGCTTTGTCAGATTGGGCTCGTGGCGCCTGGACTGCCCCTCCTCGACTTCGGTTAAGGAGTCTGAATTGAATTCCTGTCTCATCAGCTAAGAGGGCCATGAGACCACCTAAAGCATCTATTTCCCGGACTAAATGGCCTTTGGCCAGACCACCGATAGCAGGATTGCATGACATTTGAGCAATAGTTTCCAGATGAATGGTAATTAGGCAGGTTTTAAGGCCAATGCGACTTGCGGCATGAGCTGCTTCACAGCCAGCATGTCCTGCACCGACAACGATTACATCATATTCTTCTACTGAATTCATTTCTATTATTTTCCAATACAGAATCGGCGGAATATATCATCAATAATTTCATCCGAGTGGATTTCACCTGTGAGTTGGCCGATTAGAGGAACAGCTTTTCGTATTTCTTCTGCATAAATTTCTTCAGGATGACCTTCATGGAGAAGATATTGTCCCTTTATTAGACAGGATAGAATGTCTTCAAGGAGAAGTTTTTGTCTTAGATGAAGAATGATGTCTTCTTCTTTACTCTGGGTGGGGAGAAAAAGCAGAGAGAACATCTCCTTAAGCCTATCCAGGTTTGTTCCTTTTAAAGCAGATATATCTAGGAAAGGTATATTTTTTGTCTTTTGTTTGATTTTTTCTTTGTTAATCTTCTGGGTGAGGTCCATTTTGTTAAAAATGAGAAGAGTTTTTTTGTCTTTAAATTTACTAATTAGTTTATAATCTTCAGGACTTTCTCTTCGGGAGCTATCGAGAAGGAGAAGCACGCCCTCGGCTTTTTTTGCCATTTTTTCTGCTTTTTTTATTCCTTCCTTTTCTATAGGATGCTCAGAATGTTCTAACCCGGCCATGTCGATCAAGGTTAAGATGGAATCTTTTATTTTAATTTTTTCTTCTAAATAATCTCTCGTTGTTCCAGGATAAGGGGTAACTATTGCTCTTTCCATTTCAATAAGGGAATTGAAGAGGGTAGATTTTCCAGTGTTTGCTCTTCCTGTTATAGCCAGAGTGATACCTTTGGTCAGGGATTTTCCAAAGTCATAGCTTCGAATAAGTTGCTGTAAGAAATGGATAAGGTTATCCATAGATTTTGATGTTTGTTTAGATGAGAAAGGCAAGTTTTCTTCTGGAAATTCAATGCTGGCTTCGATTCGAGCTAAGAGATGAATAATTTTAGTACGGAGTGAGGCTATTTTATTAGATAATTTGCCTTCGACTTGATTAAAAGAGATTTTTGCCTGTTTAAGGGATGTTGCTAGAATTAAATCATTGACAGCTTCTGCCTGGACAAGGTCAATTCTGCCACTTAAATAGGCCCGGAGGGTGAATTCTCCAGGATTGGCATGTCTTGCTCCGGCTTTAATTCCCAGGCGGACAACTTCCTCTAAGATTACTGGACTGCCATGACAGCTAATCTCCACCAAGTTCTCTCTTGTATATGTATGAGGTTGGGGAAAGTAAGTTAGAAAAGCTTTTTCGAAAAATTCTTTTTGTTTAAAATTGTACAGGTACCCTAGGGTAGGATGGAGAGGAAGAATTTTACTTTTCTTTTTGGGTTTAAATAATTTTTTAGCAATGGATAAAGATTTTTTTCCACTGAGACGCACTATACCTAACCCTCCAAAGCCTAAAGGTGTGGAAATGGCAATAATTGTATCATCGAACATGATATTTACCTGAACTATTCATAAAAAATGTCGATCTTTATTATAACAAAAACAATATCAGAGTTTTACCTTGATTTTAAGGGAACTCACTCTGAATACTTCGTTTTTTGTATTCTTTCTATTAATAATCGACATTTTTTACCCTTGGGGCGAGCCGATTTGACGACCTCTGCTATTAATAAAATGTCATCGCGAGCGAAGCGTGGCGATCTCACGAAAATCGGCAAAATGTTTAAGATGGCCAGGTCGCTTTGCTCCTGGCAACGGAGTCTGCTTCGTTGTGGCTCGGGGTCAGACTTTATTATAATGTCAGGCCAATTGCCATCACTTTGCTCCTGGCTTTTTATGATGACAAAGTCTGACCCCAGACCACAGCTTCATCGGCCACACCTCGCAGCCGACGACCTCTATTTTAATAATATTGTCGTTGCGAGCGGAGTGCGGCAATCTGGCAACCTCGACTCGTGAATAATCCAGGTTAATATATTAAATTGTAATTTGAAGACTGTAAATAGCTAAAGTGACATAGAAAGCATTTCCAAATCTGTGGAAGAAAATATTATTGGTCAGGCTGAACGTTTTTTTCTTCTTGCGGTATTGGAAATGCTTCTATAGCTAAGGCTCTTGATAATAAAAAGAGAAGCAATGAAAAAGAAAATATCACAAAAGCTCGGAATTTATTGAACTTGTTATCTTTCCTGAAAGAACAGGAAGTTGAGTTATTTTGTTTGAGTATTGACAGGGTAGATCTTAACTCTTTTTAAAAATTCATCCCCTATGCTTTCGCTTGTGATTCCAGGGATTTGGTTCACAGCCATATGAACAATCCTTCTTTCATACGGATTCATCATCTCAAGGATTTCATTGCGTCCTGTTTCTGCGACACAGTGAGCTACATGTTGAGCGTATTCGCTTAATTTTCTTTCTCTTCTTTTCCGGTAAAAGTCACAGTCAACTTGAATTTTATGGGAGAAAATTTTATTAAAGAGGTGTTGGAAAGCTAAGAGGAGTGATCCTTCCTTATGAAGAAGAAAATACTTGTCTTTTCCATCAAATATTACATAAGTGATGTCGTTTTTACTTTTTAGTTGGTATCCTAATTCAAGGGGGATATGGCTTAAAAATTTTCCCAGGAAGTCTGCTACAGGTTTATCTTCAGCCTTATTTTTTGGCCAAGCCTGGATCACTATTTCTTTGCTTTTTATTCCAAAGAGTTTGGTTTTTTCAGCGACAATTTCATAATCGATTTTATCCCTGGGCAGTTTTAAAACATGTTCAGCCAGACTAATAACTTCTTCCAAGTTTTTTCCCTTAAATTCCTGGTTTTGGTTATTTTTTTCTTCTTTTTCCATGAATTTCTCTCTTCTTCTTCATTAAGCGATTCATGATGGCTTGTTGGCCGATTTGAAGGACATTAGAAGTAAGCCAGTAAAGAACAAGGCCGCTTGGAAAACCCATAAAAAAGATAGTCATGATAACAGGCATGATGAGCATCATTCTTGCCTGAGTAGGATCAGCGGATGTGGGGGTCATTTTTTGGCTGATAAATTGGGTAATGCCCATCAGGATTGGAGTTACATAATAAGGGTCTTTAATTGAAAGATCGTTTATCCAGAAGATAAAAGGACTATGTCTGAATTCGATGGCTACCCTTAAGAGTTGAAAAAAGCCCCAAAAAACAGGTATTTGAATAAGCATTGGTAAACAGCCACCTGCAGGGTTTATGCCATGCTCTTTATAAAGCTTCATCATTTCTTCGTTCATTTTACGGCGCTGAGCAATATCTTGTTTAGCTTTTTTATACTTGGCTCTGAGAGCTTTGATTTTTGGCTGGAGCTCTTGCATTTTAGACATAGAACGGGTGCTGTGGTAGGTTAAGGGGAAAAATATTATTTTGGTAAGGAGGGTAAGGATAATGATGGAAAGACCCCAGTTGGGGAAAATTTTGTAGATGGATTTAATTGCTATCAGAAGGATTTCAGCTATCAATCCGAAAAAGCCAAATTTTATAATTTTTTTTGCCTCGTGGCCGAATTCCTTAAGCATATTGAGTTCTTTGGGTCCTATGTAAATTTTCTGAGGTAAACTTACAGAAAGAAAAAAGTAAGGATTTTTTTCATATTCTTCCTTTACGAACTCAACGTTATCTTTTTGAGGCGGGATGAGGAAGAGAGCTGTGAAATAATTATCTTCATAGGCAGCCCAATTGGCAAAGCTGAATTCACTTTTTTCTGGTTTGAATTTATTTTCATCCAGACGATGGACTTTATTTAATACCAGAGCCGCTATTCCTTTTCCTCCTCCAAATCGCTGTTTTTGCTGCGATAAGGAAGGATGGCCAAGACCGGGGCCCCAGAGAAGCCGAGGCTCGATTTTTTGTCTGTTTTTCCTGACATTTATCTCAACATCAAAGTCATATTTTCCATCCTGAAAAGTTAAGATTTTCTCGACAGTGGTTCCCTTTCCATCTCTATATTCAAAGAAAATCTTTCCTGTTCGACCATTTTTTAGTTCCAGTTTAAGGGCTGATGATTTATAAAAAGCATTGTTCATAACGTCATTGAAGGAAGGATCATCAGTCAAGAGAGAGAGGGGAAATTTATTTATTTCTGAAGCAATGTAAGAAACAAGCTCTAAATCGTTTTTTTCTTCGTCTTTATATTTTTTTAATTTCCAACTTTTTAATACTGCTCCTCTATTGCTCAAAATAGCCTGATATAGAGATGTCTCGACGAGGATTTGATTTTCAGTCTTTTCTGAAATCGGCTGAATTATTCCTTCTTTTTCTGGAGCCTCTGTGACCTCTGGAATTTCTTGAGTAGGAAGAGAGGTTTCTTTTTTGAGAGGCGTTTCTTCAAGTGTTGCTTCTGGAGTTATTTCTGGTTGGGGCTTTTTTTTAACGAAAAGAGCCTGATAAAGGAATAGAATTAAGAAAGAAAGGACTATAGCTAATAATACTCTTTTTTCCATTGGCAGACCTCTTATGGAACGAGATCAACCCCTCCAGGGTGAAAGGGATGACATCTTAGGATTCTTTTACTCCCTAAAAATGCTCCTTTGAATAAGCCATATTTTTTTATAGCTTCATAGGTATAACTTGAACAACTGGGATAAAATCGACAGTGATTACCTAAGAGGGGAGAAATGAACCTTTTATAGATATTGATCAATGCTAAAGCAATTTTTTTCATAGGGAATTATTTCTATTACAAATAGACTTGACTGCCACAAGATAATTCTCACGCAGAGTGGACCAGGATATTTCTTTAATATCTTTTTTTATTATGATAAGCATATCAAGGTGGACTTTTAAGAAATCTTTATTTCTTCGAAACAAATCTCTCATCCATCTTTTTATTTTATTTCTTTTAACGGCGTTGCCAATTTTTTTACTGACTATAACAGCCATACGGGATAAGTTTAAATTATTGGGAAAATAAATCAGGTTAAAATATTTTCCTTGGTATCGCTTACCATTTTTATATAGGAATAAAAAGTCGCTTTTTTTTCTTATCCTTTCTTGAGGACTAAAAGTCTCTTTCATCAAACAGCAATTCTTTTTCTTCCTTTCTGTCTTCTATTCTTAATAATCCGCTGACCACCTTTGGTTCTCATTCTAACTAAGAAACCGTGATTTTTTTTCCTTTTTCTTTTATTAGGCTGAAATGTTCTTTTCATTTTTACTTCTTACTTAATAATTAATCAAGAAGTATGTTAATAAACCTGTTAATATCTGTCAAGCTTGGAAAAAGTCTGGGGATGGTCCTTTCTATCTTTTTTCTTGTCTTGTTTGACTCTATTGTCTTTTTTGGCTATAATTAGTTAAAATGTATTTTTTCAAGATTGGGGATAAAATATTTTATCCTAATCAAGGGCTTGGGTTTATCGAAGATATTCAAGAAGAAGATTATTATGGGGAAAAGTCTAAGATTTATCATTTGAGGATTTTAGCAAATGACGCCTTAGTTTTAGTCTCATCTTCTAATGCTGAAGAAATTGGCATTAGAAAACCCATATCTCCTAAGTCCATCAAAAATATATTTGATTTTATGAGAAATGGTTCTGTGGATGTGACTATGAACTGGAAAGGAAGATACAAAGAAAATTTAAATTTGATGAAGGCTGGAACCATAAAAGATATGGCTTTTGTCTTAAAGCGGCTTTTTTATCTCAATTTAAACAAGCCTCTTTCTTTTCGAGAGAAAAAAATGATGGAAAGGGCCAGAGAGTTAATCGTATTAGAAATTTCAGAGGTCTCATCCCTTCCCTCTTCAGTAATAGAAGAGAAAGTTATGGAAAGTCTCTCCTTCTGTTTTAAAGATGTAAAGCAGGATATAGAGTCTTAACGCCTAAAAATATGCTTTTCCCTAGTCTCATCTTGTTTTTATTTTTTATTTTCCTCAGTGCTTTCTTCTCTTCTTCAGAGACGGCATTTATCGCCTCTAGTCCCTATAAACTTGATTATCACGAAAAGAGAGGCCTTAAAAGAGCCAAGCTTGTTAAGAAATTATTAGCTAAGGTCGATACTCTTTTGGCAACAATCCTGATTGGCAACACCTTAGTCAACACCGCTGCTGCTTCTGTGGCCACTTTTGTTTTTGTTTCGTTTATTCCCAACAAGAATCAGGCAGTGCTTTTGGCAACACTCACGACCACTTTTTTAATTCTTATATTGGCAGAAATTACACCAAAAACATACGCTGCTTATAATCCCTTAAAAGCTTCTTTTCTATTTGCCCACCCTGTAAGAATTTTTATGATAATTTTTTATCCCCTCGTGAAATTTTTTACTTTTATTTCCAGTTTATTTTTTGGCTCTTTAAAGAAAAAGACGGAGGAATTGCCCAATGCTCTGAATGAGGATGAAATAAAGGTATTGTTAACTACGGGAAGGATTAAAGAAGGGATGTCTTCTCTTCGAAGGAAAATGATTTCAGGAGTTTTAGACATGAGCTCCAGAACAGTCAAAGAAATTATGATTCCTCGGCCTCAAGTAAAAGCCATTGAAATAAGTTTATCTTTTGAGCAAATATTGGATATAGTGCTTTCAGTAGAATTTTCCAGACTGCCTGTTTATAAAGGACGATTAGATAACATTGAAGGTCTAATTCATACTAGAGACATTATCCCTTATCTTATTGATAAAAAAAAAGTTAATATATACGATATCTTACGAAAACCCTTTTTTATTCCCGAGTCAGCTTCAGTGGAAAAAGTTTTACTCCAAATGCAAGAGAACACAGTTCATCTTGCTTTTGTTGTGGATGAATTCGGAAATATGGAAGGTATTGTAACTCTTGAAGATATAATCGAGGAAATTGTAGGAGAGATTCAGGATGAGTATGATACCAAAGTTGAGGCTTGGTTGAAGAGAGCAGGGAAAAATGACTATTTAGTCAAAGGGAATGTTTCCATTAAGGATATCAATCAAAGACTTCCCTTAGAATTGCCTGAAAATGTGGAGTATACAACCTTGGCAGGTTTTTTCCTCTATGAATTTGGGAAAATCCCTCATGAAAAGAATGTTTTGGAGTATAAAGGGCAAAAATTCATAGTGGAGCGAATGAATAAGCGTCATATAAATATGATAAGGGTTATCTTAAGGGAATAAAGGAAGATTTCTCAAATGATAGTTATAGCTACTAATAAAAAGGCTTTTTATAACTATGAAATTTTTGGAAGTTATGAAGCCGGTATTTCCCTCTTAGGAAGCGAAGTCAAATCCATAAGAGAAGGAAAGATAAGCTTGAAAGAAAGTTTCGCTGAGGTTAAGGGAGGAGAGATTTTTCTTACCAACTGCCATATAAGTCCTTATGAGGCTGCCAACAGGTTCAATCATGAACCAAGAAGAGAGAGGAAGCTCCTTCTTCATCGGCAGGAGATAAAAAAATTAATAGGGAAGATAAAAGAGAAGGGTTTTACCCTTATTCCTACAAAAGTTTTGATCAACGACAGGGGAAAGGTGAAGGTAGAGATTGCCCTTGCTAAGGGAAAGAGGGTTTACCAGAAAAAGGAAGCGATTCAAGAAAGGGATCGCGAGCGAGAATTAAGGACTGAGATAAAAAGAGGTTGGCAGTAATCTAGAAGCTATCTTTTCTGATTCAGCCTTACAATAAGAGAGTATGCTTTTCCCTGGCTGTTGATATTGAAGAATGTGCCATACACACACTTAAGACATAGATTTGACATCGGATTTTTCCTGTGCTATAAGTTTCTTATCAGGGGACCAGAAAGAAATGATAGCAAGTTGGGGAAAGGGAAAAATAGATAAGAAAGTAAACTCTTATCCATTTTATTAGATAAATAAATTGAAAGTAGAAATGGAACATATCGGTTGTTATCTCAAAGATGTTTATTTAAACAAAAAGAGCGGTCGGCTTATTTTCAAGAATAAAGGTATCCAACGGTACCTTTTCTTTATGGATGGATTTTTGATTTTTGCCAAAACTAACCACCCTCAAGAGATGCTGGGAGAAATATTGTTTAAACTCGGAAAAATTTCAGAAGATACTTATTCCGACATTGACAATTACATTGAACCCAAGAAGAAAATAGGAGAAATTTTGATTAAGGATAACTGTGTCAGCCAGAGTGATTTAAAAGAAGCTCTGATTTATCAAATGAGAGAAATCACCCTAAATATTTTCTCTATTTTTGAAGGAAAATTTAAATTTCAAGAGAAGAAGGATTTTGTTGAACAGGAATTCGAGTCAAAAATTGATATTCCTATTTTGATCGAAGATGGCATAAGGCGTATGAAGTACAATTTTTACCTGAAGGAATTTATGAAAGATAAGGTGCTTTTGCCTAAGAAAAAAGATTTTTTTTACCGCTTAACTGAAGAGGAAAAAGGTGTATTAGAGACAATTAATGGACATTCTTTGGCCGAAGCTATTCTATCTTCTTCACATTTTAGCGCTGAGCATTTTTGGAAAAGCCTTTTTCTTTTCTATTGCCTTGATTTAATTGATGTTAAGGTTGAAGAAAAGATTTCAGTAAAAGAAAAGGCGTTTGAACAGTCTTCTTCTGAAACATCAGAGAAACATATTGAAAATATTCTGGAATTGAGAAAGAAGCTTCCAAACCTGGATTTTTATCAGGTTTTAAGTGTTTCTCAAACTGCATCTCAAAGTGAGATAAAAAAAGCATATTTTCATTTGGCTCGCAGGTATCACCCTGATAGTTTTGGTCGAAATCTTCCTTTAAATATTGAAGAGAAAATTGGCGAAGTGTTTGATTTTATTTCAAAAGCCTACCATGTTCTCAGCGATGAAGCCAAGAGACGGGATTATGATTCTAAGATTGCTGTTCCTCCTCAAGATGATAAAAGGGACCTGGCCAAGAAGGCAGAAATTAAGTTTCGCCAGGGTAAGACATTATATGATATAGGAAAACATGAGGATGCCTTGATCCTTCTTGAGGAAGCTGTCAGGTTAACAGGAAGCAAAGGAAGTTATTATCTGCTTCTTGCCATGGCAGAATCTAAAATTCCTCTGTTCTCCAAGAAAGCGGAGAGAGATTTCCTGAGAGCGATAAGATTAGAATCCTGGAATGCAGAAGGCTATGTGGGGTTGGGGTTATTATATAAACAAGAGGGGCTTTTAGTAAGAGCTAGGAAACAGTTTGAAAAAGCTTTGATATTAGATCCTGAACATAAAATTGCCCTCAAGGAATTAGGCTTATTTGGAAAGGATGAAAAGAAAAGGGGGCTTAAAGAATTGCTCTCTTTGGAGCTTTTTGGCAAAAAGAAAGAGTGAGCTTAAAATTTTCCTTGAGCTAAGGGTATTTTAGCTGCCTGCCCTATTATTTATCAAGAGCAGGAGATCATTCTTTAATTAAAAATTTTTTTTCTAAGGTAATTATTTTCTCCAAAGCAGAAGGAGAATTCTGCCCTTTCTTTTCTCCATATGGATTAAATTGAACTCCTATCTGATATTTGTAGCTCATCCCGACATTTAGTGCTGCCCATCTTACTTGACCTTTAAGTATCAGGGAAACTCCTTCTTCAGGAATGGATATTTTCATGGTAATTTTGCTGTTAATATTAAGGCGTTTCTGATTTAGAAAAAGAATGCCTCCACGGCTTATATTGAGGACAGGGAAATATTCTTCAGGATATTCTTTTTTGGAAAAGAAAATCATTCCTTTTTTACAGCTGACTGTTGCACCTGGGATTTCAAACCGTGGACACGCCCTTCTTTCTATTCCGTTATAAACCATAGAAAACTCCTTTTTTGGCTGTCATTATATAAATATATAAAAATTTTCTTAAAAAATCAAAAAATTTCTCTTTTTTATGGTTTTGATATCGGATTTTTAATGTGCTATAAATTTTTTATCAGGGAATTGAAAAAGCGCCTCTGTGTTTGGGCACAGGCAGGAAAAAGAGTTGCTGAGAAAATAAAAGAAGGCTTGCCAAAGAAAAGAAGGGATTAAATAAGGGTTTAATAGCCAGAAACAAAGATTGAACTAAAGAGATTTTGATGATAATTCAGAAGCGAGTTTTATGGCCTCGATCATGCTTTGGGGGTTGGCTTTTCTCTGGGTGGCGATATTAAGGGCTGTGCCATGGTCAGGGGAAGTTCGGATAAAAGGAAGGCCTAAAGTAAGGTTAACACCGCATTCAAAGGCTTCAAGCTTGAAAGGGATAAGACCCTGGTCATGATAGAGGGCAATGACAATTTTATCAGGCTGGTTCAGGGATTTACGGAAGACAATATCAGGTGGATAAGGTCCGCTTATTTTCATCCCTTTTCTTTGAGCCTCTTTTACAGCTGGGATAATCTCTTGGACTTCCTCATGGCCTAAAAGACCGTCCTCTCCAGCGTGTGGATTCAGACCAGCCACCAGAAATTGGAATTTTCCAGGTTGAATTCTTTCCAGGGACTGGTTAAGGAAAAGGAAATAATTTAAAAGATTTTCTTTTTTTATTAATTTTAAGGCTTTTTTTAAAGGAATATGAGAGCTAAAAAGAGCTGTCTTTATTTTTTCCGACCAGAAAGCCATGATAGCTTGAGGATAGAATTGGCTGAAATAATCAGTATGACCGCGCCATTTTAAACCGGCTAAACTCCATGATTTCTTTGAAATAGGAGCAGTCACTAAAGATTGTATTTTCCCTTTCTGGGCTGCCTTAACAGCTTCTTTGAAAAAAAGAAAAGAAGCTTCCCCGTTCTCTCTTGAAAGGTGTCCCTTTCTTACAGTTTTTAAAGGGATTTTAACTTCAGATAGGGAAATGCTGAAGGAATCAGACTTCTCATATTTATCAGGAGGCTGCAGGTCTAATTCAACGCCTAAAGCCTTTTTTTCTTCCTCAATCAAGAAAGAAGAGCCGAAGAGGATGTAGTGAGCTTTAGGAATGAAGTTTTTAGAATCAAGGGCTTTTAGGATGACCTCAGGCCCAATT
>Ga0209986_10000127_pt1 | contig 67609 bp, 64 predicted proteins | sample BlataG_FD_183168 | JGI IMG/M metagenome (GOLD analysis project Ga0209986, IMG submission 183168) | Deep subsurface microbial communities from Black Sea to uncover new lineages of life (NeLLi) - Black_00105 metaG (SPAdes) (version 2) | ecosystem: Environmental > Aquatic > Marine > Oceanic >... | reverse complement strand
CCCCCTCCCTTCTCTGTTAATATTAACAACATTATTCCTTCCTCCTTTTCCTCCCCACCACCACCTCCTCCCTCTCTACAGGCCATATTCACCAGTTTTGGATTCCATTTCCCCCTCACGGTCGCACTGCTCCAAATGGCCTTCATCTCGCCAGTCACCTACTTTGCAGCAAGACCGACTCTATCCCTAGATCTATGTAGAGCCCTGGCCCCACTAGCCATGGTAAATGTTCTCAACGTAGTTTGTGGACTGGTAGGAACAGGAGGCCTCAATGTGCCTATGTTTATAGCATTAAGACGTTTCACCCTTCTTTTCACCATTTTATTAGAGCGGTTTTGGTTGAGAAAAACCCACGATATGTCCACCCTCGGGGCTATGGGCTTTATGATTGGTGGTGCTATCATTGCAGCAGCTACAGATCTAACATTCAATCCTACCGGCTATATGGCAGTCTTGGGGAATGATTTGCTTACTAGTCTATACCTGATCATGGTGAAGAATCTACCCAGCAATGGGCTGAGCACGACGGGGATGCTGTTTTACAATAGTACACTGTCTCTACCCATGCTAACAGCTGCAGTTGTATTCACTGGAGAGCCCAGTAGACTGCTGCAGTACCCTAGATTACATGAAGCTAAATTTAGACTGGTTTTATTCCTTGCTTCAGCACTAGGACTGTCGATAAACCACTCGACCTTTGTGTGCACTAGAGTGAACGAACCACTGATGACGAGTGTAGCTGGCAACTTGAAAAATGCCATAATGACAGTAGTAGGTGCTTTTGCATTCAATGATTTCATATTTGACCCTTGGAATGCCAGTGGTATCGGTTTAAGCATGCTGGGAGCGGTCTGGTATGCGACCAGATCAGCGTTTAAAGCCCGTCAGCGGAGTATTAAAGATTCGCTCCTTCAGCAGCAGCCAGTTATAGGGAGGGATAGAAGTGTGAGGAGAACTTCTTCATCATTAGGTGGTAATATTATTAATAATAGTAGTAATATGGGGTATCAACCAGTTCCTAGGAATGAGAGTGGTGTAGAGTTGAGAAATGTAGGAAGTAGTTCTGATTTGAAGATACTCCAACAATGATTGGGTGAGAAAAAAAGAGAGGGAGATGTGTGTGTGTGTGTGTGTGTGTGAGTTGCCTATACATACATGTAAAAATTGTTCAACATCAACAGCAGTAATGTCCAAAAAGTTCGATAAGCTGCTCTCAAGGGGCCAAGATTCCAATATCTTAGGTGTCTGATTCTCGCTATCAATTGTCTAAAAGTGGCAGCCACTCGTGAAGGACGACAAACTTTGGTGTTCGTTTATGAGGGTCACCCATACCAAAGGAACTGCGCGGAAAAATAGATCCTGAAGCATCTCTGAGCTTGTAAGTATCATATTTTTTTGGATCAGCCCATATAATTATAACTGCTCCTTATGGGATTACAACCAACCCGGTTTTGGTGTGGGAAAGGTGATTCTTGAAAAGTTGGCGATTGAAGGGTCTCTCTAGGTGATGCTCCCTCTGAAGCAGGAGCATGCTTTACATCCCCCAAAAGTTTATAAGGCATCTTAGGGGTCATAATCGTGGATATATTGTGCAATTTAACTACACTGGATTCAATCTGAATGCTAGGGAAGAACTGAAGGGTTTGATTTGCGAGACTTTTGTGATCATCCCAGATTAGTTCAGCTTTTTTCGGGTTAACACAGGATGAGCATTCAATGGGATAGTATCGAATGGTCTGATGGATCTACGTAAGCTTACTCACATTTTCGATCGATATCTCTCCCCCTCAACCTGCAAATCAAATCACCCCCGACTTGCTCTCCCAACCCAAACACAGCTACGAAGGCCTCCTTCGCGATGGCGCTGCTTGCCACCTCAAAGGCATCTTGACCTTTTCCAATGGCGACCGATACCAAGGAGACTTCAACAACAATCAATTGCAAGGATATGGAGCCTACATTTGGAAACAACAAGAAGACAAATGCATCTATCGTGGTCAATGGCACAATTCCACCATTACGGGCTGTGGCGTCAAGCTTACAAAGCAACCCAATGGCAGTTTCATCACTGAAGAAGGCAGGTTTGATGATGATGAATGGATGGGAGAAGATGTGAAGGGCTGCTCAGTAGAACAAGCTAGGAAAGCAGCCAGTAGGGCTGATGCTGCATCTGCTGAAGCGCTAGCGTTTGTATTGCCTGCTGATTATCGTCATCGACACCATAAAAAGGATGGAGTAAAGCCTCTGATCTTCAAACCGACAAAAATCAATATGCATGTAGATAACATTAGTAACAACAGGGATGATGATGAAGATAAATCTCAACTTAACTTGTGGGAAAAGCTGGGAGGACTACTCCGCCTTACTCCCAAGGCGGGGTAATGACCACCTTCACGTCAGCTTCCCTAAGAGAGATGGAAGAGAGGGAGGAAATGTTGCCTTGTTATCAAGAATAATAGTAGTAGAGAAATTACATCATCTAGAAAAGTGAAACTAGTTCTAAAACAGCGACAAACAACAAGGATGCAGAAGCTCAAGAATTCTGTCAACTACGTCAGAGACAAGTTTGGCACCCCTTGGTGGTCTCCTTCTAAAAACATCCCAGACCTCAATGGAAGAGTAGCTATCGTCACAGGAGGCAACTCTGGCGTTGGATATGAGACAGTGAAACAGCTGGCTGCTCACCATGCGTATGTCATCATGGCCTCTTGCAATGCCGACCGCTGCATGGAAGCTATCCAGCGCATCAGAACCGGTGACGATGACGATGGTAGTGGTGGTGGTGTCAAGACTGGAACCATTGAATACATGCACCTGGATTTAGCATCACTGAAGTCTGTCGAACAGTTTGCTGAAGCTTTCCGTTCAAAGAACCTGCCCTTAAACATCCTAATCAACAATGCTGGGGTCGGGATTCCAGAGGGACAGGAGAGGACCGAAGATGATATTGAGGTACACATGGGTGTGCTGTTCTTTGGACATTTCTATCTCACTCACTTGTTGTTGGATATTATTAGACGATCTAGTCCAAGTAGGATTGTGTTCATGGGTTCTGCTGAAGAGTTGAGAGGGGTTGTGCCTTGGGATGATCTGTTGGGTGAGAAGTTGAAGAAGAAGGAGGAAAAAGGGAGGGAAGAGGAAAAAGGAAGGGAGGAAGAAGGACACCATACCATTATTGCTGCTGCTGGTGAACCAGGGAGTGGTAAGACAAGCTACGATTGGTATGGTTCAGCTCATCTATGCAAGTTGATGATTGCTAGAGAAATGAGCAACAGATTGAGATCCAGTGCAGTTCTCTCTGCCAATCCCGATGTCTTTGCCGTCCAACCCGGCATGACCAGCACTGATTTCTTCAGAAAACAAGACTACACCAAACCAGGTTCTACGCTCCACAATAAGATGCAGCAGATAGGTGGTCAGAAACCTGAAGTTGGAGCATTGTCAACGTTGTATGCCGCTACTGAACCTTCCCTAGAGGGGTCTCCATTTAGGTACATTGGTCCTTGGTACTACTGGCTGCCCACATGGGGGTTGACTGCAACAGGGAAGTTTCCCATGGCGTTGAATGTATTCCAGACGGCATCATTGGAGCCTACGAGTAGGGAAGGGAGGGATTTAGAGGCATGTAGGCGTTTGTATAAGGACGCTGCTGATGTGTTGGAGAAGAAGTTGGGCAAGTCGTTGCCTCATCGTTTAGAATAGAGCTTCAATGAGGAGGAGGAGGAGGAGGAAGAAGAGGAGGAGGAGAGTTATGTTGAATTTCATTGATGTGTTGATGGTTGGTTTGATCCTTTAATCAAGTAATATAGAAGTAAGCTGTTGTACATCTGTGAATGTGATATATTAGTAGTAGTAGTAAACTCAAAACAGGGTAAAAACAGTAGAGTTGGGGGACATACACAATAGGACCTGACACAAGGCATAGATAGTTAGCAATAAGAATCAATCAAAACATGGGGGGAACACAGCAACTAGTTTCCCAAACATTCATGAATAAATGAATGGTGGATAATGGAAATGCTTAGTAGTGCAAGACTGGACTGCATGTATGCACAGAAGCAGAATAGCAAGAAACTTGGTATTTTTAAGAAGAATGCTTTTTAAATCCAGCCAGGTTTTGTGCTGCAATACTTCAATTAGACCGTTCATATGGGTAACATAATATGATGATTTTAATAATGGAAGACTTTCTTAGCTTATAACAGGGAGAAAGAGTAATACGTTTATGTTTATAATTAGTTCTTATGCTGCAGCCTGCATGTTAAGTGTTTGGGGCGCCGCTTGCAGCTGGAACAGGTTCCCCGTGGCTCCTCCAACAAACAAGAGGGGAAAAGTAAGCAGCTGATGGGATTTTTTTGAGGACTATGCTCATCACACTTCACATATGGTGTAAATTGGAAGGGTAGAGATACAGAAGAATCATACTGGACATGGCCAGCTCATTTAATAGAGTGGAGCAGCCCACCCTCACGCCATCAATTAGAGAGAGGCTCAAGTTGTAATTTTAATAGCGAAAGGGCCTTGATTGATGTTGCATGTGCCCAGATACCTAGCTGCAGCATACAGAAACGTATATATATATATATATAGCCCCCACCAATAGAGTGTGTGGATGCCATCAAGATGCTTGGAAATGTTTGCCTAGGGAGTGGGACTGCTGCGTGTAGTCCTCCTGCCAATCATGTAAATTTTTGTCCGTCATGAATCTCAGGTTGATGAAATAAGAATAATGGCAGTAGTTTCTATTAATTCAATAGTTTGTAATGTTAACAGAAATACTTGGCATCATCAAAACCAAGTCACAATTTTGGCGCATCATGAGGTCCCGTGTTCGACCCACGGTTTGGGCAAGTTTAAGCCCAGATAGCTCAGTTGGTACGAGCGCATGACTGAAGTCTTTTTGGAATTTTTTTTAGGTCTTTTGAAGCTTTTTGGCTCTTTTTCCGGTTAATTTCTGAAAAAAACATGATTACTACTACCTCCCCGCTCTCTCAGCTGGTAGTATTATCATCACTCCTTTACAAGGGATAGTGGGTTGTCTCAAGGTGACAATGAGTATTAGATGTTGTGATAAGTGTGTAACAAGACCTAATGTGTAAGAAAGATAACAATCTCAAATCCAGGAAAGAGCTACAATAGGAGTGGAAAGCCGAGAAATATCATCATCCCTTAGGATTCAAGGATACACCTCTCATTCAGTTGAACCAACTGATCAAAGAACTTTACCACATTCTCTTGCCTCATCAACATCTCACTCAGCTCTGATGCTGATATATTATTCACCACACCAGCAACATGCAACACAGACCCAGCCAAGTACCTCAGTGACAAGTAGGTCTTAGCACCTATCTGTCTGGTGGGACCAGTTCCGAATGCATTATCATGATCTAAGCATACGTAAGCATCATGTCTAAACGAAGCAGAGTGATCAATCAATATGGGACGCATCTCTCCTTCCCATCTCTTCTCACTACCATTATAGTGCCCTTTGGCCCAATGGTGGCCATACAGATAGTGGCCTAGATGTCTATCCGAATTATGGAGTAATACGTCTAAAATACGACAATCACTAAGCAGTAGGCTTTTGCTCATCTTCCAGCTAGTCTCTGGTACATAAGACAGCTGTACTGCATCATCACACCAGTAGATGAAACTTCCGCCCTCAGGGAAGCTATGTTTCTCTCCTTTGATGTTTAATACTATATTTTTGCGGTGTACTGCTGGTGGAACGAGATCCATGCCAAGAAGCAAGTTGAGATGGTAAGCTACTACTTCACAGGTGACTCTATTCCACTCGTCATTGACTACATCTGGCTTGAAGAATGCCTTGAGGTGGACATTAGCATTGTCGGGGTCTTCCAAAGTGACGATAAACGACTCGTGACCAAAAGCACTAACATGGTCGCTACTACGAGCTGCGACTATGTTTCCATTTTCCAGCATATCTACTACTTCTTTGTGGCGTGTAGCTTCTTGTTTAGGGAGAAGGGCTGCGCCTGCTGCCTTGGTCTCCAAATCTGCTGTAACATTTGCGACAGCTTCTGTGAGAGAGATGGCTGCCAAGGCTGCCAGATCTGATTTAGAAAGGCTTAAAGTGTTGCTGTTGTTGTTATCGCTACGTCCAGAAGGCATGCATTGAGCAGTGGTGTGGAATGTCAGTTCCACACAGTTGTCGTCCTTACCGTCGTTATTAGAGATGAGGCTTTCGGTACAGCAAACGACAGAGGGATGGCTGTTGACACATGTCTGTGTGTGGTAGGTCATAGGGCGTTGCTGGAACTGGAGTTCTAAGGCAGCATTGGATTGAATTGCTATTTCCAACTGCTTTCTAAGATCTGCATTGATTTCCTGGAGAGATTCTACAGCTCTGTTTGGAGGGAAGGAGAAGGAAGGAGGAGAGAGTGAGTGGAAGGACGGGAAGAGAGAGAGCGGAGAAGGAAATGAAGAAAAGGTTTTTGCTGCATTTCGACAACATACCTGACCAATGCCTCGTCAACCTGCTTCTTTTCTTGTAAACGGAGGCGTGTCTCTATTGCCTCGGCTTCCTCGGCTCTAATTACGTAGTTTGCAAACAACGATGCCGAAGATGTCGGAAAAGCTTGAATTATCGGTAGTTGAGAATTGGGGACTGTACCAATGGGATCACTAAGCCTATGTGAGATATTTCTAGGGAAAATGCGAAACCGTGGTCGACAAACCGTTGGAATTCTGCAGCCATTCCAACTGCCAGTTTGTTGCTTGTTTACTATTCGTTTCATACTTGTATTATTATTTTAGAGTTGCAATATTGCGTTATTGGTTTTATAGATTCGTTCAAAATATGGGTTCACAAAGCCACGGTTCCGTCTCTTTTCATAGTTTGAAAGTCTATGGAGATCTCTCTTAGAGGGGCGCATGCCCATGCGGGGGGAGAGGGATGAGCAGTGGCAAGCTTTGCTGTTACTTCCTATTCCATCCCTATCACGCCAAGTTCAGTAATACATTTACAGACTCTAATGGTGCATATTACACTAGATTTGCTGAGGAAATGGGCGGGGCAAGACAATGGTCAACTTCCCAAATGGGAGATGACTCTTGACCAGCGGTCAATTGAAAAGATTGAAGTCATCAATAAATATTGTCCTCGACTCAAGATCTTAAGGCTAGAGAACAACTTGATCCCTCGTATAGAGAACCTATATAGACTCAAGGTACGTAGTGCTCAAGGAACAAAAAGAAGAGGAGGGAGATCATCTCACCGACCGGGCCTCAATCACCCTCACCCTTTTTTCTTCTCAACCCCCCTTGTTACATCACCAGGAGCTAGAATACCTCAACCTAGCAATCAACAACATCACGTGCATAGAAAATCTACACAGATGCGAATCTCTCAGAAAATTAGAACTCACCCTCAACTTCATACCTGCTAAAGATCTGCCACCCAGCATGACCAATCTCCAAGAATGTCCCCACTTGAGAGAGCTCTACATGGAAGGTAACCCTTGTACACGGTGGCCTGGATACAGATTATACATCATTCACATGGTTAGTCAGCTTGCATCATTAGATGGGAGAAAGATTACTGAGGAAGAAAGAAAAGAGGCCGAGCTGCAGTACCCTCTCTTGTGCCAGCAATTGGCAACTATGAATGATGATGATGGAAGGAGGGAGGAGGACAACCATGCTGGTTGGAGTCCAGCAACACGGTTACGAGATCATACCAACCTTGATGATTCTATTCTATCACCTTCCAATCAGACAGATCCTTGCCTCTCCACTACGACTAGTGCCCTTAAACAACAACAACAACAACCAACTGTGTACTCTCGCTTACCTCTGCTGCCAGAAGAAGGTGGTCCTCCACTCCGTCAAATCAACCAGGGCAGGTGGAACTTTTCCTTTAAAGAGTCATCATCTCCTGCCAACAATAAAAAAAAAAATGCTGCTGCTATTACCTTGGAAATAGCACTCCCCAAATATCTTGATACCAGTTATATTGATATTGACATCCAACCCAGGTGGGTGAGACTTCTCATCAAGGGAAGACTCCTCCAATTGTACCTTCCAGATGAAGTTTCCCCTGATCTCTGCTCTGCAAGAAGAAAGATATCGACTGGTGCTCTGACACTTACCCTTCCCACTGTTGTTGTTGATGTGGAAAAGTATAGGAAAAAGCAGGGCGTATTACTAGATGAAGGGAGTGGTGGTGATGGTGTGGTTGTGGTGGGCGGAGGAAGGAAGAATGCAATCAAGGGATCTATCAGGAAAGGATTATGGTGTTGGAATGTTGAAATGTGTACTATAACATCTACTAATGATAATAATATTGATGATGATTCCATTCCTTTAATTGAATAAAGTTAATGTCCTATTTTTACAACAAATTGTTATGTCATATGATACGCTGAGACAGGTGGCTCCAGTTCCTCCCTTTTTCTTTGATATAATACATGGGTATTTATTCTTCCTTCCTCTATAGAGATTCAGCCTGGTATTACACCAATATACCACCTATACATCTATATATACACACATATATATGTGTGTGTGTGGATCTATAGATAGATTTAGACCAACAGCACTGCATTGATGCATCCATCATTCTCCGGATTATTCGTCACCTGGGCATACTTTCCCCAGACCACCTTACCACCAGGAGTAACCAACCCCAACTCGCTAACATTAACCTCTATGATAGTACCCTTGGTAATAACTCCTAACGATGTATATGCTGTGCCATTTGGATTCTTCTTGACTCCTATGATTTCTAATTGGAATGTGACCTTGAGCTCTGGATGTGTGACGTGAGCCTTGTTCATGCGGAGACCAGTGGGTCTGATGAATCTCTCATATTTGGGGGGTTTACGAGTGAAACCAGGAGGGACATAGGTAACCTTGGTGACCATACGTTTCCATTCCTTGCGTTTTCGTTTACCTGTTTTTAGGACTTTGAACATTTCATCTTCGGCAACAGGGCGGACTTTGGGGAGTGGGACGTCCCATTTGCCTGCCTTTTCTTTTCTCTTTTGTTTGATTGTATTACTAAGTACTTTGGCGCGTTCAGTCTGTGTGGGTGGGCGAAAGAGGAGACAGTGTTAGTGAGAGGTAAGTGGGGGGTAGGAAGGGTGTGATAGAGAAAGAAGCAGAGACATGTCTCAATGGTCTCCATGGGGCAGGGGATGTTTACAATCCCACCAATCTGGTGTGTCAACATACCTGTTCACGCTCTAAAAGGTAGGCTGGAACAGCGGATCCTTGTTGCCCATCGTCTGCCTTGTGCTTCTTATCCTTCTCTTCATGCATAGCTATAGTCTTTTTCATAGTTGCCTTCTCAAGATGACGCTGCTTGGCGAACATCTTGCCCTTAAGACCCAGAGCTTTCTGGGCGATAGATGCCCTCTTCTTGACACTACGGGCCTCTTTCTTCCTTGTACGCTCTTCATGGTTGAATTGTTTACCATAACGCTTTTGGTGAAGTTCGATATGCTCGTTTTGAGGCATGGCTGCGTGTTATTGATACGATTTAAGGTGTATAACTATCAAACGCGACCTTTACAATATATTAAAATTGGAAGCTTTGCTATTTTATACTCGAGGAACGAGTATTTTTATAATGCCGCCATTGCACCGAAGTCCCCAGTTTCATCGACGTTCGAAGAGAGAGAGGGAGCAAGGGTGCTCATCGATAAGTCTCAATACTGGGTGTATTCAATTGCATTCCATGCATCTTTCTTCTTTCTGGATCTTACTCTTATTGCTTGGTGACTCATCAGTGAACATAAGTGTAATAACTTTTAGTCCTAGGAAACGAATCCATTCACTCTCGTTAGCTGGTCAGTGAGGAGCTCCAGTGAGACCTTGAAAAAAGAGAAACTCACCAACAACCCCCACAGCACTCTAATCTTTCGTGTAATGCTTGCTGAAATCGGAAATTTGAGCAATTACTGAGTCTTTGAAAGGCCTAATCAAGCAGCTTTTGTGACACTGCACAGAGATTTTAGTTGATTCAATAAGAAATGTTCACTCGCAGCATCCTTAGCAAGAGCACACGCAGACTGACGAGATGTCAACCTTCCAGAACCTTCCTAAAGAAATTCCCTCGAGCCAGCACTTCTCCAAACAACAACAATATCGATGATCAAATCCCACACAACGACAATGTCGCTTCGTCCTCCGAGGCCTCTGAAACTTTCCGAGGCTTTGGCACTGGAAAAAAGACCCCTAGAACCCCCAAATCTGCCGCTGACGCCTTGACAAAGAGTCTAGGAAATTTATCTGCAGCAACTGGTAGAAATTCAACAGGTAAAACCAACGTAGTTATGGGTTCTGATCTGTCAGAAGAATCCTGGCGGCAGCTGGACAGCCAAGTCAACGAGTACCCTGGTTATCGCAGCTTTAAAGCAATAGGTTTCGGTGGCCAAGACTTTGCTACAGCCATGGTCGCTTGTGTTGAGAATATTGTAGGTAGAGTCCATGAGGAGTGTGTATCATCTAGGTTTTCATCAGGAGAGAAGTACATTAGTGTGACCATAGGACCCGTGTTGATCAAGGATCCGCAACAGGTACTGGAAATATACAACTTGATGTCTGCTGATGGAAGGTTGAAATTCTATATCTAAACATAATGATAATAGTGATTGGCCTTAGTAGTATTGTTTTCTAATTTTCTTTTTTTTTTGAGACAGTTAGACCTGTATAAATATAAATATGAATCAAGCTTGCTGTCTCTCTTTTTAAAATGAAACACCCAACTCGACCTCGCTGCTTCATTGAATCAATCATGCAGTCTAAGCCATTTTTCTACTGTCTGCCTGCATATAGGACAAGACCTACCTTCTCTATTCAATATCAACATACAATCCCTACATACTGATAAATGCATTGTCTCTCCATGTACTGCTGCATATGTTTTGGCTTCACTAAAGCAGATACAGCATTCATTCTCTTGTTGACTGTTCCGATTTCCACCACCTCCAGCTTGAGCGGCCTGGGCATAGTGCTGAAGCTCAGCAGGAGCTGTACTCCTTCTAAATTCAGCTGGGTCCTGTGATGGTAGTGAATTGATAGGGTGTGAGGCTTCTTCTTCATGGGTAGTACTGTCGAGGAGATTGGATGCCAGAGGAGCAGTTGGGAAGAGGGAAGAAAGAAGTGGAGCACTGGGCGCACTGGGCTGGACTCCACTGTTGTATGCTGGGCGTAGACCATCAACCTGAGTTTTTATAGTTGAGAGGAAGAAAAGAATGAGAATTAGGGCAATCGATGTCAAGCAAGAAAAAAAAAGGGAAGGTACCAAAAACAAAAAACAAAAACTTCCTCCAAAACAAAACACTAGGGATAAACTTACCGGTGCTCCATCTCCATAAATAACTTGAGGGTAACCCCCAAGACTGCCAGCAACTGGTTGATGCAAATTTTGGTGGTTATTACTATAATTATGATTCCCAGTTGGAGAAGAAGCAAAACCACCTTCTTCTCTATTATTATTAGCTATAGCCCTTGCCATACGAGCATCTTCCTCTTCCTGCAGTCTCCTAGCCACTTCCTCATCCGAACTCGCCAATGACGATATGCTTGGCGGTTGGGGGGCATCTTCTCTTTGCCTGGTATTAACACCATTCATAAACCTTCTCAAGGCAGATACTGAAGCAGTGGTGCCTTCTAATGGTCTGAAGAACAAGAGATAGCGAGTCTTTCCACTGTCTTGTCGGGGGCAGGCCCCCTCTGGTTTCTTATGTCGAGAACTGAGTCGGACGACTACTTCTGCAGGTTCAAATGCACCGTTCAGTCTCTCTGTGGCTCTAGGGTTAGGATTGTCTCTGCAAACAGCTCCATCTAGCCATACCTTGCAACTAGGAGTCACATCTGCCTCAGCTTTGTAAGCCAATAACACAAAATGATGCGTTGCAGCATTAGAATTAGCAGTACCACTAGGTTGAGGTGAAGTCGTTCTCCTTGTCACTACAGTAAACCTTGGTTGCCATTCACACCCTAGACCAGCAAAGCGAGGAACCTTCATCATCAACCAGCCATTGCAAATTGCCTTGTTTTCGAATCTACGTAAAAGTGTGTGATTTCCTAAAGAAGCGGCTAAATCCATACATGTAAACCCTCTAGCATTTGTTATAAAAGGATCTGCATCACGTGTGAGTAGTAGGTCTATGATGTGGGATTGTCTCGATGATGTGGCTGCGTGGAGAGGGGTGTTGCCTTCTGCATTAGGGCTGTTGATGCCAGCGCCCCATTCCAGGAGCAGTTGAGCACATGTGTAGTGGCCATTGGCTGCTGCTAACGTGAGAGGGGTTTGGCCCTTGCTTGTAAGAGAGTCTAAGTATTGTGATCTGTTGCTGTTGAATTCTGGGAGTGCTGCTTGGAGAGTTTGGAGCAAATCCTGTGGGAGAGTAGGTGAGAAGGAAGGAAGGAAGAGGGGTTGGCTCGACGTCGGGTGGGTTGGATTGAAAGAGTTATTGATTGCCTTGTTCCTTAGTGCGACAGCTGTAACGTACCCTGAGCTGTTGTAAATCGCCTCTCTGTGCCAATTTAGCGATGGTTCCATGGTGGGTGCTTAATCTTTGTCCCATTTTCAATAAAATGGGAGGATTAAAACGCGTTATGTGCTAGTTGCACTCCATCAACGATCTCTACAGATGTTGCACTGAAATGATGTACGCTCCTTGGTTGATTTATTAAAACATTGACACGGGCGCTGAATACCTCGCCATTTCAAACAAGAGAGAGAGGTATCAGTCGGTCAAATGACGAGGGAGACATCACGGCAGGACTGGAGCAAATAAGTAAGGCAACACAATCCTCCCTGGACTTGTATGTGGAGAGAGAGAATCTACAATTTTTATAAGTTTGGCTGAGAGATATGGCAGGTAGGTAGACAGACCTGATGATGTACATGACTCACGTGCACCTTAGACTTCCGACTCCCTAAATTGTGATGGAGGCCTCTTTGATGACTGGCGGTGAGCGGGTGTGGTTGGGCAAAAAGAACATGTGTAATTCTCCTTGCAGCTTACTTATATCAGTTAGATTCATTACTATGGCAGCATACTAATGTCTTACGTTTAATGAGTTAGTATTCGGAGCTTTGAAGACTTTAGACAACGGATTTCATCGATCAATCTCCATCTCTAGTTGGTGAGGGGAACAAGGGCTCTTGTACTCTTAAATTCAAATTCTATGAGGTCCTTTAGTATCTCACATGTACCATAAATACATATGATGGACTTTCAACGTCGATTTAACGGCCTACTCGATCGTTTCTTGCCCTCCCGACGCCATCTCCCAACGTCCCCAAACAACCAACACCACGACAGCGACCTCATCATCGCCTGTCTCCTCTCAGAATGCTGCTACAAAGCTGTAGATCTAGGTCCTCAAGCTGCCTTGGATGCACTCAAATCCCTTTTGGATCAATTCCCCTCCTCATTATTATCCACCTTGAAGAGCGTCGCTTTCTGTCGCCCATCCCTCGCTCAAACATACATGGTTGCTGAAAGCGAAACAACCCTCTTTGTTGCTATAGTTGGCACCAAGCAATTACGAGACCTCATAACTGATATCAACATCCTCCAGAATACCCTACCTACTGGAATACCCCACTCTCCTCAAACCACCTCTCATTCAGTACTGTCATCACAGTCAGCAGCAGCGCATGCTGGGTTTATGAGCAGATCAATTCATCTCGCTTCTTCCATAGAAAGCCTCTATCTACAAGCTCACAGCAAGGGGTTGAGGTTTGTCATATGTGGTCACAGTTTAGGTGGAGCAGTAGCGACTCTTTGTTTACTAAGATTGTTGGAAAATCTTTCAGAGGGAATACAAAATAATTTTAGCAGTAGCAATAACGCCACCGACTCTTATACTCACCATCGTCAGCAACAGTGGCCAGTCCAAGCCATATGTTTTGGAACACCTGCCATTGGCAATCACCACTTAGCTGAGTATATCAGGAATCGTGGCTGGGATGTTTATTTTCAGTATTACAATACTCCAGAGGATCCTGTTCCAAGATTATTCTTATCCAGAACTACTACTGCTGCTACTTCTCCCAGCCATAGAAAGGACACCATTCCACCTCCAGTTCCTAATGGTGACGACGTCAGCACTGAAGTGGAAGACACAAGAGCTCTTGAGGAACTAGCATCATCAGCAGAATTAAATGGAATTGAAAGTCAAGTTGAAGAGCAAGATACAACAGCAACAACAGCAGCAGTAGTTATTGCCGAACATAGCACCACCACCACCACCACCACCACCACTACTAGGTATGGTCTCTTTGAGAAGGCTAAGAACGCAGTGAAGATGATGCCTAGCAGTAGAGGAACGCGGAAGCGACAGGAGGCATCTGGGTTGTTGGTACTACCCACTATTCCTTTGCCTTCATTTACACATTTTGGAGAGGTCCATTATCTGACAAGTACTAGAGGAATAGTGCATCATCATGATCATAATAATGGCATCGTGCCTTTGACAGCAATTCGTAGTAGTAGTGGTGGATTGCCATCAACCAGACAAGGATGGTTTGCTGCTCACCGGATGAAGTTGTACAGAGAAAGATTGGCATTGTGCTTCTTCTCAGCTGAAGATACTGGTACTGATCACAATGAATTGGGTCATATAATAATAGATACTTCATTGGTACCATTACCAGTGATTGACAACGCAGAGACAGTACTCCCTGTTCTCCAAACAGATGAACGTTCATTAACTGATAAGAAAAGGCATAAAGTACAAGTTGCTATAAAAGGAAGAGAAGGTCTCCAGTTTATAACGCAGATAACTCTCTGCTTTCCTTCTACTACAACTATAAGTACTGCCATTCCAAATGATGAAGATTTGAGAATAAAAGCAATACACGTAGACAATACACAGGTAAAGGAACAATTGTTGGTTAAATTGGCATCAGCAGGTAAAGAGAGCAATAGGCAAAGAACAAGAACAAGAACAAGAGAAAGGGGAAAGGATGGACATGTCTCTCAACATATACTGGCTACATTTCTAGTACCAACTTCTGTTCTGCTAGGACTGCAAAACACGAGCAAAGACACAGAAATGGTGGTTTTGGAAGTATATACTGATTTTGCTAAAACACAAGTCCCTGTCACTCTGCATGCACAAACAGCATGGATTGTGGGGAATAGAGAATTGTCAGGATTGCTGTTTGATCAATTGGGACAAAGAGCAGATACAAAACGACAACAAGCAACAATGGCAGCAGAGGCAGGGTCTTCAGCCTTACCCTCAGCAGCTGCAAAGCTTATTGCACAAGCATACAAGGGTCGGTTACCAAAAAAAAAGAAAAACTCTTCTTTAGAAATTATACAGAAAACTAAAGAAGAAGAAGACATTTCTAAAACACAAGGTGCAAAACCAGCACCAACAGGTTTTCATCACTGGTCACCAGCAATTTTATGGTCTTCTTGGTTGAAGAAATGGGAAATAAAGACAACAACTTCTCCTCCTGCTCATACCATGCTATTCAATGGTATTGACATCATTGATATGGCACCATACTTCAGCCGCTCTAGTTCAATAATGGCTGCAATAAAAGCAGCCACCAAAGCATTGCAGCGCTACAAAAAGAAGGAAAAAGAAGAAGTGGAAGAGTACATAGACCCGTATGAGCCATTACAAGATCAAAGAAATGAAGCTAGGTTTTTACTGGGTAGTTGTGAGGAGGGAAGGAGCTGGGGGAAAGATTCATTCCTATTGAGGAAATTTACATCTATTACTGATGGTGGAGGTGGTGGTGGTGGTGATAGTAGTTTATCCAGGAAAAGCCCTCCAGATTTAGTTCTTTGTGTAGTGGATTACAAAGAAGTGGTTGATAGTAGTAGTGTTCCAAAGAAAGCGGAAGGATCGCTGTTGAATGAAATAAGACACCTCAATCATGCAGTCTTGGCAGTCCAAGCCACACCACTCTTGGTTGTTGTGTCTCCCAGTGCAGAGCTAGTCGTGAATGCAGCTGAAAGAAGGAGATTGGCAAGTATGACACACCTAGTAACTGTTGCTGGTGGAGTGGTTCCAGTCGTTGTTGATAATTGTAGTATGGTAGAAGCAGCGTTAACAATGTACGCTCGTATTAGATCAGAGAATCGTTCCTGGTTGTGATATATGCCCCCTTCCCCCTTTCACACACACATATGTTTGAAATGCATAATGTTGAATCTTTACAACAACGTTACTTACAATCTTTGTAATACAGCAGCTCCTTGAGAGTAATCTTTATATTGCTTTCTAGCTCGACTCAACGACCCCCAGAAATCAATTCTCACACCATTGAACAATCTTAAGATATCATCATTGTCCTTGCATTCAGATAGTATCTTCCCTCTGTGACTACGAATCACAGCTGCTATGAATTGCAGTATGAAATCTGGCGGTTTGACTGGATTCACAGCAGTGCGTGATCTAGAATCTGCTATTGCTCGTGCAGTTGCATCTGACAGTTTGGCTGCTGTTGCTGCTGCAAAATCACTGTTATCATTACTACTACCGCTGCCCATCCTTGCAGATGATGATGCCAATTGCTGTCTAGATGAAAAGCTTGTACTATTGCTATTAGTTTTGAGGTTCTTGCTACTGTTTGCATTACTAATCAAGCCATTAGTTGTTGTTGTGGTACCACCAGCCACAGGAGGAGGAGGAGAGTCTTTGCTGAAAGCCCAGTCCATCTCCCAAAGAATGCATGCCTCTTCTATAGCCAACTCCCTCCTCAGCAGCACAACCACCATCCTATAGGCAAACATAAAGTCAGTTGCGCCAAGTGCCAACAACTTCTTATGCAAATCTGGATCTGTGTCAGCCACAATAGTAGCAATCTGAGCCAACTGCTGCTTAATACCGCTTTCATCAAACTTGAAATTCCTCCTTGCTGTTCTCATCAGCCTTTCAAAGCATGCAAACGCCAGTGCATCATCGTCAAATAATTGGATAAAAACAGATGCAATATCAGACATACCTTGGCAGTAGCCTGTTTCAGGATCGTGTACTGCATAGGCAGAGAGAACATTCACCAGTCGAGTCATCAAGTGACGGGTGTGATCTGTCAAATGACCCGCCCCATCTAAAGTCGTCGCAGCGAGCTCGCTTTTCCATTGTAGCCGAGCTGTCGAGGAGGAAGCTGATGATGCTTGTCGAGGGAATGAAACGAGCATTAGCTCAGGTAGGCCTTCCCCCATTGCTACAGGAATAACAGTTGTTGAAGGAGGTTCCATAATATCTCCTCCACCACCTGCACCATTTCTGCCATGACCACTATTATTATTACGACTACTGCTCGATTTGAGCAACAGTGAGCTACGCATATCAGTCCTGACAGCATCCATTACTATAATCCGGTGAGCTTCAGAAAATGCTGCCAAGTTTCCTGGTAAAGGAGGACTCTTATCAGCAGGACTAAATGCTGGCTGCTTATTATTATTGTGAACTCTACCATTATTATTTGGTTTTGTCGGTGAACCGAGGCGACCTGATGCAGCTTTCGCTCCTGCTATTTGTTTTTCTAGTTCACTACATACTTTCAGTAGCTTTGAATACAGAGTTTGTAGTTGTCTAAGTCTCTCTACTTGTTCTTCTTTATTGCTATTCAGTGGATATACTCCTAATAAGAGTGGCCATAGCTCCTCCCTCAAGGATGACTCTATGCCCTGTGTGAAAAGTGGTGGTGAAAGAAAAAGTGTTAGTTGGTTGATACACCTTTACCTGGGGGGGAGGGAGATTTCCTGTCAAAGTGCACGAAATTGTTGTCTTACTTCTTGTCTAACGATCTTCAAGATCTCTTTCCAATTCTCTATGGTACCATCCTGGTTTCGTGTGATAGCCTGGGCGACGAGGGGCTTGCGAGTGGAGCGTCGACTCCCCACTACAGAGCTCACTGAGCTGACTATTCCTGTTCCTACTGCAGCTCCTACCATACCCATACCAGCCATACCAGCGAAAGCAGCAACACCTAATCCTAGGCCAACCGCTACGGTTGCAGCTCCCGCGATTTCTCTCCCTGAAGCTGAACTTCTGCGCATTCTTAATTCAGATCAAACGTGACAAAAGGCCATCATTCAGTCAGCACAGTACTAATTATTCAGTGATGATATGTTTGAAACTGAAAATCACGATGTAACGCAGTGATGCGAGTCATACACGTTGCAAGATGTATCCATTCCATCGTTTCTCTCATTTGCAGCAATGACATCAAATTGAAGTGCCCTCTCACTGGTCTTTTTGGAGGATCGTTGTCAAACAAGCATGAAGCATAATATTACATTGATCACACAAAATGAACAGCCAAAGTGTGTTTTTGTATTCCAAGTGAAAATTAAACATCAATTTCTAGTTGTCTGAAGAACCACTACTTGCTGCCAGAGCAGCACCAGCGGCACCATCAGCAGAAGCCTCCAGCTGGACAGCACTCAAATCAGATATCTTGTTGGTTGTTGGGGGAACTTCTTCCTCCTCGTTATTTGCTGCTAGTACCTCTGCTTCTTCTTCCTCAGTACAGTCATTAATAAGGTGGCTCAGTCCAGGCGCTATAGCTGGCATGCCGCTGCTATCATCATCCAATCTGACTCCAGCGGCAAAAGAGTCTGCTACGCTACGTCCACCATCATAACCATCATATGCAGACAGCTCTCCTTGCAGAGCCAGCACCTCAGTCCTGTTGGCTTCAGCCATTGCCTCTGCTTCTGCCCTCTCTCTCTTCGCAAGGTCAGCTTCCTTTTGAGCATTCTCCACCTCTTTGTGGAGATCTTGCACTTGCATTTCACGCTCCCTCAGAGCAGATTTCAGGTCGGACAATTCCACTTGGGCTGCAGTCATGCCAGACTCGGCTTCGAATGCCTTATCCTCTCTATCTTGGATACGTCTCTCCAGAAGCTTGACAGCATGCTGCTGTTGCCTGAGCTCAGTTTCCAATGCTGTCATCTTGCGGTCCTTGTCAGCAACAGCACCATGGGCCTTGTCAAGAGCCTCCTGTTTCTCACGGAGAGCAGCCTTTGCAGCATCAAGCTCATCATTAATGGAGCTGATTTGTTCAGTTGCACCAGCAAGAGCAGCCTGACCTTCATGCATTTGAGAAGTGAGGCCCCTGATTTGCACCATTAGTGCTTCAGTTTGAGCAAGTTTCTTTCCTGCGTCTCCCAGCTCGTAGTCACGCTTCCTAACATCCTCTTCCAGCTCCTCGGCTTGAGCAGAGGTAGCAATCAGCTGGTTCTTCAGACGATCTTGCTCAGATTTAGCCTTTTCAAGCTCTGCAATGAGCTGCTCTGCTCTTTGGTCGGCAAGGCCACGTTGTAGGTTGCTATCCTTGAGTGATTCTTCCAATGCATTGATACGTTGCATCAAATCTTCACATTCACCGCTCTTGGAATCCAAAAGAGACTTAAGCTCATCAAGATCTTGCCCCATACGAGTCTTAGCATTGCCAATGGCCTTTTCAGCTTCACCCAGACGACCAGAAGCGTCATCAAGGGCTTTGCTGCGTTCGTCAGCCTCAAATCGGGCAATGTCAAACTCTGCAGACAGCTTATCCATTGCCTTCTTCTCTGCCTCCAGCTCAGCAGTAACTTCTGCCAATTTACCTTCCAATTTACGGATCTGAGCCTTGTATGCATCACTGTCATCTCCAGTAGCACGGAGATTTTCAGTTCTGGCGCTGACCTCGTCTTGAGCAGCTTCCAGGGCATCCACAGTCTCCTTGAGCTTGATTTCCATCTCTGCTTGGGCAGCACGAGCCTCTGCAACCTGCTTCTCCAGCTGCTTTGCTGAAGTCTCTGCACGTTCAGCACGCTCACGAGTGGCCTTGAGCTGGGCAGCAGCCTCTGAGAGCTGGCCGGATGATTCATCCTGATGCCTGGAGAGGAGTCTACTTTCAGCTTCAGCATCTGCCTTCTCACCACGAAGACTCTGAAGTTGATTCATCAAGTCTGTGCATTGATATTCTCTCCTCTCTAGCTCCTGAATCTTCTCTTTGAGCCCACGTTTGGTCTCTAATAGCTCAGACCCACGGTCAGAAAGCAAATCAGACAAGTTTTCCTTTTCAGCATTCAGTTGCTCAGCTTCCTTCTTGAGCTTTTCAATCTGGTCCTTCAAGCTCTGCAGGGAGTAGTCCTTGTTATTGGTATCCTTTTGATACTGCTCCAGCTTGCGTTTAGCAATAGCCAGATCCTCAGCTTGCAACTCGTGCTCTTCAATTAAGGTAAGATATTCCTCTTCCTTCTTTTGGAGCTTTTGACGCATGTTGTTGGTTGTTTGGTCTCCCAATCCACGCAAGCTTTCTATCTCATCTTGCGCTCTCTTCAACTCCTTTTCCAGTCGAATCTTTGTTTCTGACAGCTCTGCACACTTGCCATTCAACTTTTGCTCCTCAATTCGAGACTTGACAAGCTCATCTTGCACATTCTTCAGTTCTGTCATGAGGGACTCGCTGCGATTCCTCCAGTCTGTAGCCTCCTGACGGAGCTCGGCAGCACGATTAACATCGAAAGAAGAGCTCATTCCACCGACAGTACTAGAAGCTCCTCTGATTCCACTGACCTCAGCTTCCACAGTTGAAAGTTTGCCTTCCAAGCTGACAAGCTCACCACGGAGCTTTTCCTCCACTGTTCCTCCACGAGGAGTGAGACCGCTGCGAGCTCTCTTGGCAGTGTCGAGTTGTTGCTGGATGTTGGAGAAGGCTGCCTCACGTTGCTTGATATCTTTGACAAGTATGAGGTTCTTCTGCTCCAGGTCATTAAATCTCTGCTCCTTGATGTTGAGTTTCTGTAAAATGTATTTAGGAAAGGGGACATCAGTATTACTAGAAGTGGACGTTGGTGTAGCGGGGGGAGGGCTGCAACAAATGTGTCTACATACCTTGCGTAGCTCATTGCCCTCCTTCTTAGAGGCATCTAGGTCAGTTTGTAGCTTTGTGACGATGCTATGCATGTCATCAATCTGCCTTGTGCGCTTTTGAAGCTCTTGAACAAGCTGCAATCCAGGAAAAAGATTGTTCGTCAGTGGATCTGGGGTATTTTGCGAAACGTGTTGTTAAATTCTAGGTCTCTATACTCTTGGTTAAGGCGTTTTACTTACCCTATCGGCGCCCATGTCAGCGCTGAAGCGACTCATAGTGAATTTCTTCTCCTCAACTATAATCTTACAAGAATCCAACTGTTGTTTCTTCAAGAGAGTTCTGTTCCGAATTCACTTTAAAAAATCGTTGGTTTGATTATGCTACGTATTATATGCATCTACGAGAGTAGATCCGGATGCCTCTTGGCAATTTATTCACCCAAGGCAGTTGAGAAATCTCCCGAATGGCTCGCCTCTCTCTTCCAACCACCACCCATGCATTCATAGTCTTATTATTTGAAAGAGGTGGGCAGCCTGCTAACTGACCTCAAACTCAAGTTTCATTGAAAATCCATACCTTCTCATTAATGTCCTTGGAAAAAATAGCAAAACTTAATCTGGGAAGGCTTGCTGTTAGGGCAACAGGTCTTCCTCATCATCTCACAAATCAAACAAATTCAACTCTAGCAGCAATGTCAACGCTTGGGACGACCTCATCAGGTTTAAGAATCATAAGAGGTGTTGTATTTGATATGGTAAGTCGCATGACCGCTGGAATCTTATACATTCTCTCTACAATTTCCCTCAAAATCTCACGACGCACAACCTCTGACCTTACAGGATGGGACTCTCACTGTTCCTTGCATAAATTTTCCTGAAATGCGCCGCAGAGTAGGTGTCACAGGCACAATGGACATCCTAGAATACATAAAATCACTGTCTCCAGAGGGCCAGAACGAAGCGAATAGACATATAGCCGACATTGAACAACAAGCACTCAAAGACATGCAGCTCATGCCAGGAGTCCTTGAACTATGCTCTCTTCTCGACGCAGCAGGCATCCCTAGAGCACTCGTCACTAGAAACGTCAACACCAGTGTAGAATTCTTCCACAAAACTCATTTCACTCTCCCTCCCTTCTTTCCAGCGCTGACAAGGGAGTTCACGCCATATAAACCACATCCAGCATCACTGCATACTATATCAGAACATTGGGGTATTCCTGCCAGTGAAATGTGTATGATTGGAGATAGTGCTAGAGATGATGTTGGTTGTGGACGTAGTGCTGGAGCTGTTACAATATTGTTAGATACAGAGGGGAATCATACTGACGTATCTGCTTTGCCAGAAGAGCAACAACCTGATTTCTTTGCGAAGTCGTTGCATGAAGTTACAGAGATTCTGCATTACAAAGTGAAACTGGTAGCTCCTGATGAACAGGAGAAGAAGAAATAGGCTCTATTACACTTAAATTAGAATTGATTTCTGCAGTTGAGTCTTTGATATTTAATGTTATTATAAGGCTGTGAAGACCCAATGTTTCATGGATGTGGATGCATCAAATGCACTCTCCTTCTTTCTTGTGTAACCACATAAATTACTCCATTATCAGTTTACAGCATTTAGAGTCTCTAAAGCTACATCTAATAAAGGATGATCCATAACATCTAATTGCTTTATCCATATTTCGAGGTCCTGTATCGTATCTATGTCTCTCAACACCGACAAACCGCTCTCCCCTCCTCCACTGCCGTCGTCGCCGGTAGGGGCAACCGACAATCCCAGACGTTCTGCATTCTTAATATTCTGCTCTAATACCTGACCAGTGCTCCATTCTATAGAATCGAATAAGCCTGGAGGTACAGATCTAGTTGCAACTAGGTAGTACCCGCCATCAGCAGCGGGGCCAAACACAATGTCGTGAGACGCAAGGAGAGACAAGGCCTGGGTGATGAGTTGTGGAGACAGAGATGGCACATCTGTACCGACAACCACCACACTAGGATGGCCATTTTCAAGGCCTGTACTACATGCATGGAATAGTCTATCACCCAAGCTGTCTGATTGGGCCTGTGGTGCAAAGGAAAGCTGGGAGTGGACAGGCCTGAGCCAAGCGTCCACCGCTGCTCCTTCGTTGACGTCAGAATACATGACACAGCAACTAGTGCTGGGGCAACTTGTGACCTGTTTGACAACATGCTGGGCACATTCTTTATAGAATGTAGCTGCAGCCTCGTTTTCAACACCAGCAGCAAGTCGAGTCTTGACCTTTCCAGGTGTTGGATGTCTGGCGAAGATCACGACGAGTGGCAGACGGGGATGGCATATGTCATCGTCATCTGTTCTCATAGTGGCATCATTTTCCCCACTTCCGTTCCTTAAATTCATCGATACAACATTGATACTGGCATTTAATGAATTTAATTAGGCATTTTTTTGCTCTCAACTGCTCAGACTTCCCCAGTGATGTGGGAGCTCAGCCACCTGGCTCAGCAGAGGAGTGGGACGCACTGCTGGAGAGAGTTGTGAACAAGTTTTAGATGCTGGAATGAGCTTCTGTGTACTCATATCAATCATCAAGAAGTTTGTCACTCCATTAGATGAGAAATATCACACTTAAAATATTTTAGACACGAGTAAACTGAAGGACAAATTCGAATCAATTTCAAAAATAACTTCTCAATGAAATACGTTCTGGTGACTGGTGGTGTTGTCAGTGGACTTGGTAAAGGTGTCACTGCATCAAGTATTGGTGTGCTGTTGAAAGCTTGTGGACATCGTGTCAGGTGAGGACATGATTACTTCCTTTCACCTGCCGTCTTTGAATTTCTGATTTCTTTTGCACCCCTTCTAACCTTTACTGTTAACTACGCCCGCATTACATCACAGTGCTATTAAAATCGGTAAGCCCACAGTTTGAAGCTCTCGTCACAGTAACTAACTCAACTCCCCGTCCTCCTGCTGTCGACTCCCCAACTGTGCACCGGCTCACCCGCTCGTATGTTTTCCCTCCATATCCTCTTATATACAGATCCTTATCTCAATGTGGATGCCGGCACAATGTCCCCATTTGAGCACGGTGAAGTGTTTGTCTTAGATGACGGTGGCGAAGCAGATTTGGACTTGGGCAATTACGAGCGCTTCTTGGACGTCTCTCTCTCCCGTGATAACAACCTCACCACTGGTAAGATATACCAGTCTGTGATTGAAAGAGAACGGCGTGGAGACTACCTTGGAAAGACAGTCCAGGTTGTCCCCCATATCACAGATGCAATTCAGGACTGGATTCAGAGAGTAGCTCATGTGCCAGTAGACGGTCGCGATGGCACTCCAGATGTCTGTGTTATTGAACTTGGTGGAACTGTTGGAGATATTGAGTCCATGCCTTTCGTAGAAGCATTGCGTCAGTTCCAGTTCCGTGTAGGCCCTGACAATCTCTGCATTGTTCATGTTAGTTTGGTCCCAGTGATTGGTGTTGTCGGTGAGCAGAAGACAAAACCCACACAGCAGAGCGTGGCTACCCTCAGGTCTTTGGGCCTCAACCCTCATTTCTTGGCATGCCGTAGCTCTGAGCCACTTGGTGAGTCTACGAAGGAGAAATTGGCATCATTTTGTCATGTTCCTGCCTCTCAAGTCCTCACCATGCACGACGTCTCCAACATTTGGCGAGTGCCACTGATGATTATGGAGCAAGGAGCTCACAGCACCATTTGTAGCATTTTGAAACTTAAGGGTGCAGAAACCATCAACATGACCCACTGGAAGATTGGAATTGCTGATCGCTGGGATAATCTTAAGGAACCAGTGAGAATTGCCATGGTGGGCAAGTACACCGGCCTCAGTGATGCCTATCTCTCTGTGACCAAGTCATTGCAGCATGCTTGTATCGCTGCCAACAGAAAGTTGCGCTTAGACTGGGTCGAAGCAGAGAAGCTTGAAGAAGGAACCAAGGCTGAAGACTTGGATGCTTATAATGATGCATGGAGCAAGCTGAAAGAAGCTGATGGTATCTTGGTGCCTGGTGGCTTTGGTAACCGTGGAGTAGAAGGAAAAGTCTTGGCAGCCCACTATGCACGTACAAATGACAAGCCTTACTTGGGTATCTGCCTGGGCATGCAAATAGCAGTCATGGAGTTTGCCCGTAATGTGCTGGAAATGCAAGATGCCAATAGTACCGAGTTTGACCCTGCAACTCCCAACCCAGTGGTTGTCTTCATGCCTGAAGGTTCCACTACCCATAAAGGTGGAACAATGCGCCTCGGTGCAAGGCGCACCATCCTGGAGACAGTTGACTGTATTGCTGCAAAGCTGTATCAGGCTGAGAAGTTTGTAGATGAGAGGCACAGACATAGATATGAAGTTAACCCTGAGCTTGTCCCCAAGTTTGAAGAGAAAGGCCTGCGCTTCGTCGGCAAAGATGACACAGGCACTCGAATGGAGATCGTGGAATTGAAGGGACACAAGTTCTATGTGGCAGCTCAGTTCCATCCGGAGTTTAAATCTAGGCCTTTCAAGCCTTCACCACTGTTCCTTGGCCTTATTTTGGCATCTGCTGGCAAATTGGACACCTACCTCTCCGGACGCGCCACCCCAGTGACAAGCCCTGTCAAGTCACCTGTAAAGGTATCTCCTGTGTTGGCAAACGGAGGCATCCCAGCGGTGCCACCAACAAAGCTTGATTTTATTTAATATACTAGAAATGTCATAATTGTAACTTCTTTTTTCAATGTACCCAACCTCAACTGACACGCCACACCCTATAACCATAGGAGCAACTGATATTCCATTTTAAACTGCGCACTTGATACAATCCATTGCGCTGATGCTACATCCGTCCAGACAAGAGCGCAAACAAAGGTAAGGCTCTCCACCCACCCTGCCAGCGGTTGCCTTCACTGCACGAAACAGAGGTACAGAAGCGCTTGCAACAGGATTAAGAAAGTAGCAGTTATATACATAGAGTAAAAATGGATAGATCCTGAGAACAGGCAGTGAATAAAACTGCGTATAGGACCAGGAGCACTTGGTAGAACTTGGCTCCTGAGCAGCGCAACATGCCCTTGCATGCTACTGGGCTGGGCGCGGTGAACGATTGAGCCAAGTCAAATAATTATAGGTGGGTATATATAACATTATATGAAGCAGTTACAAACAAAGAATCGTCCTCAATGTGTCCGACAAGTCGTCTGCCTTGGTTGCTAGAATATCGCGCACTCTGGGTGGTACGTTGTCTTGACTAGCTGCGACTTCATTCGACAGTTTATTGTGTAGACTATACGACAGCGCAATATTTTGTAATACTGGGCTTTCCCGAGCTTGTTCTAACCCTGCCTCTCCTATTTGTGTGTCTGATTGATTGGCTTCTTGCGCCACTAGTCCCTTTAGCGCAGTGTCTACAATTGATTGCGCATTTTGCTCACCTGTGATAATAGATGCAGGTGCAATATCAGCTGCTTGTATGAACGGTAATGGCACAACTCCGCCCCCACTGTAGATGGTATGGATCTTCTCTATCATGCGATCGATGTCAGACTTGGGAGGAGCACGCGCAACTGTTTCTAGCTCTGTTGGCCCCCCTTGCACTGCGTTAACTGCAGCCATATAATCTGGGCTAGGTTGCACAAACCCACTGCTTGATGGTTGCCCGTCTTTGCGCATAACCATCGTACCTGACGGCAGCTCGCCAGTGGAATGCGAGACAACACTCCCCATGTTATATCCGCTGCTATCTATTGGAGATCTCATGACTACAGTTCCTGATGATTGCAGAGCTGGTGACGCATATTGACTGCTAGATGGAGTGTCTGCGTGCCTTGCCAACACCGTGTCCTGCGGCCGAGCAATGGTGCCAGTTGGTCCGCGCCAGGAATAATACTGCTCTTCTTCTGTTTGCGACAGTAACGGTTGAGTAACTGAGATTTCCGCAAGTTTAGCTCGTGATTTGGCAATCATGGGAAGCAACTCTTTTGTTGCCCAAGTCCTGTCCCGTGCGACAAACTTGTGTTGCTGCAGTAAAGGAGTAGCAGGCCTAATCTTAGGGTCCTTTAGCAAGCACTGTGCTATAAAGTCTTGAAATGCCAAGCTCCACTTTTCTTTCTCGGTCAGCTTAGGCGAAGGATCCTTGACAATCTGAAAAATGACTCTGTTGGGATTGACACGCCAGCGAGGGGGGAACCTCTCCGCCATCTCAATGCAAGATATTCCCAAGGCCCATACATCTACTTTTCCATCATACTGACTCAATTGAATAACCTCAGGTGCCATCCAGTGAGGAGTCCCAATAAAAGTATTACGCTTGCTCATCGTGTTGGTCAGCTGAGCCGCCACACCAAAGTCAGCAAGCTTCACCGCCCCCGTCTCAGTGAGCAGTATGTTTCCACACTTGATATCGCGGTGCACTTTGCTCACTGAATGCAAGTATGCTAGACCTGCTAGTGTTTCAGAGGCAATATAAGCTATGACTGATTCAGGAAGAGTACAATCGCATGTAAACATTATATCCGCAACACTTCCACCGGCACAATATTCCATGACGATCCACAGAGAATCATTATTGGCCTTCCAGGACCCATGATACTGAACAATGTTCGGGTGGCTACAATCTCTAAGCATGTCAATTTCTTTTTGAATACTACTTATTTCATCGTCATTAGTCAGTGGGATCATTTTGATGGCGACAAATTGACCATTAGAACGATCCTTGGCTTTCCAGACTGCTCCGTAGGAACCATGGCCTGTCGGGGGTGGGGAGAGTGTGTGAGAAGGGAGAAAACTTGAGGATGAAACAGCCACAGATTGCGTGTGACCGAGGTGATATGACCAAAATGCTTACCAAGAGGGTGAATCAATTCAAATCTTGCAGTAGGATCCTCTGAACTAGGAATTCGCCCTCCCTCATCACCGGGGATTGCTGATCTCCAAGGTTTGGGAGGACCACCCGATATTCCAGAGCCATACATAGTGTGATTGAAGAGCTTACAAACACGTTCTGTTGTTTTAAAGACGAAAACAACTACGCTACTATGAGAGATTTCCCTCTCCTCTTCTGCTTCCCCGACCTTCCCCCAACATTTTCGAATCCGACCTTCGTCTCTCTCCTCCCTTCATTTGCCAAGGGCCATCATTTGAGGTGGTTGCTGCTGATGCCCTTCATTGGAACATTGCTTCAACTCAGCAATCGCCGCTTGCGCTTCTGGATTACCCTCACAGAGATTTCTCACCGCCCATAATGCCCACTCCCTCGACAGCGGAGACGACATGTCTCCCCTGCACTGAGACAGCAGCAAGTCCACACCACCCCTTGATGCGACAGCATCTTGGAAATATTTCCTTCCATAGCAAGCATTTCCTAAAATTGCAAGAATACTTGCTTTATAGAATCTATCATATTGTGCACTTGCTTTTGGGTAGTAACAAGCCTCATCTTCTAACTCAGGACATAAGTGCCTCCACTGTCCCACCACCAATTTTCCATCTGGACCAGGTGTGTTGTTTTGTATAGCTTTCAGCATTGATAGCAGCAATCTAGCAGCTCCTCCCTCGTGTAGTGCCTTGACATATTGATCAGTATTATCTTCTCGTGCTGTGAGTTCTTTCCAATACTTGAGGACATGTACCAAGGTGGCTCGCCCAGCGTGTTGCTCATACCTCTCCTCAATGCTGCTTTGAGGAGGAGGGTCTTTCAGCTGCCCTTGTTGGGCTAGCTTATCTATAAGTCCTACAGTAAACTTGACTGCATCAGTCTCTATTTTAGTAGGAGAATGTGTATCTTGATTTGTCATTGCATCAGTAGATTGAGTATTACTGAATGCGTCTTTATTTGGTTTGCCGGCAGGGGCAGCAGCCCCACGATCGCCATCATCGTCTAAAGGAAACAAATCACCTATGAAAGAGGCAAAAGATTCCAGTCCTGCACTGTCATATAATGTTTCTAAATATCCACAATGAAGGCATATATATTCAAGAAGTAGCTGGAAACTGCCGCCGCTTTGGTCGCCAGTTGCTTCACATACTTGACGGAGCTGCTCCAACAACTTTGCACCAGAGCGACCTTTACCATCATCAGTATGACTACAGAGAGCCTGTGCTGCACCTGGTACATGCTGACAGCACCGTAACAAGGTGAGTGATATTGCATCACAGAGCTTGGGTTGATGAGTGAATGGGGAGTATGTGATGCCAGTCTTGTCGATGAGCCCCTGGCAAGAAAAGGCAGAGACTAGGTTGATGCACTTGAACAGAAGGGTGGGGAAGAAGAGGCTCCAGGTTCGTCGTGCAAAGTTTGGATCAGTGCACCCATTGGCTAGTAACTGGATGGAATATTTCAAGGTGAGAATGTGGTTTTCAAGATTGGCTTGGTTGATGTCAGTCAAGGTGTTGAGGAGGCGAGCGACGGAGTTGGGAAGGCTGGCGGTGAACAGCTCTGCTCTTGCTGCCGGTGAAACGCAAGCATTTCGGAGCAGTAGTAGAGCTGACGTCAGCCATTCCACCTCTTCACTACTAGATATGAATTCAAATCCACTACGATTTTGCAGAGTCTTTGCAACTGAAACAAATTCAGGAAGGAGATTGTTGAATCCTACTTGGTTGGCAATCTTGGCTTTTATTGTATGATTTAGCCCGTCTAATTGCTCTTTAGACAACCTACCCATCGCCAAGCTTTAATTGACATACACCAAGTATAGTAAATCTACACAAAATCTAGAGGTTTTCTCCTGCTTTTCTCTCCAACTTCAAAAAAAAAACGTCGTCGACGGGGAAACTCTGCCAGAGAATATTAAAAGGGAAGGTTCTTGCAACATTGGGCTTCGAAACGGAATTGTTACACTGCCACAAGACATGTTAAACTAGAAATTTAGTTCTTTGAAAGCACCAAGCAACACGCTCCGTTCAGATCACAAAAAAAAACAGATGAACATATTGAGAGGGCTTGGTAATCGTGGAAAAAGGGAGATAAATGGCACATTGACAGGACAGATCAAAGTTATCCAGACGCTGGAGATCAGGGTCGACTCCATCTTGGCTGAAGGTGCAAGTGGTATCATTTACCGAGCCACCGACTTGACGTCTTCCGACTCCGAGAAACCACTCGTCTTGAAATATTGCTACCTAGGCGACGATGCAGATGTTATCAATGCTATAGAAATGGAGATCATGGCTTTACAGCTACTTAGACCTTCTCCATACGTGCTCAACCTCTTAGCCCACTCAAGAACTCCCACTGAGGCGTTCTTAATCACCGACTATTGTCCTATGAGTCTGGCAGATCACCTCCAACGGACCGGCAAGTCATCCCTCTCAGATGATGAAATTCTTTTCATATTCCTTCAAGTAGCTCGTGGATTATCAGCGATGCACCAACTCAAGACACCCATTGCTCATAGAGACGTCAAAGCAGAAAACATCCTGAAAACACAACGGGGAACATGGGTATTATGTGATTTTGGCAGCGCAAGTAGACGTCATCAAGTCTTTGATGATCCCCGAGACCTTGCTCTAGAGGAGGAAGTCATCAGGAAGAAGACCACTCCTGCATATCGTGCTCCTGAATTATGGAATCTGTATTCAAGGGAATTTGTTGGCACTAAAGTAGACGTATGGGCATTAGGTGTTCTGTTGTACTTTATGGCATACAAGAGGCTGCCATTTACAGGAGACTCTTCCCTGCAGATTATTCATGCATCATTCGACCTACCTTCTACCAGGTCTCAGCCTCTTCTCTGTCTGATCAAGCTTTGCTTGACTCCTAAAGTTCAAGATAGACCTGATGTAGATGCAGTTATTAGTCATGCGTTGGCAATCAGTAACGGAAATGCAAGTCATCATGGGTCTAATAATAACATTAATAATAATAATATTGATAGGGATTTCATAGCTGCAGCAGCAATGGGAAGCTCCCCTGATCAGCAGCAATGGGAAGCGTTTGGTGATGAAAATTCACCACACTATAATCGTAATAACAATGCTACTACGACCACAACTGCTGGAGGAGATGATGATGATGCTTGGGCAGTCTTCAATGCCATTGCTGAGCCTACAACATCACAACACAGTGGACTAACAGCGCCTCAAGTATCTGCTCATCCTATTGGGAATAATAACATCACCACCAGCACAATTATTACACCTGATGGTACAGAAACTGAACAGCTGTGGAACAGAGTCGGTGAATTAGAGCGACATATAGAAAAGCTTGAAGAAGAGAAGGGGGTATTAGAGCAAGTACTATCCACTGTAAGTGGTGAAGCTGATACTCTGAGGAAGGATAATGAAAGGTACTGTGATGAGATTGGTAGGTTGAGGAGCTTACTCAGTGAAGTCGAGCAACTGGATTTGTTGGGAGGGAGGTTTAGAGAGATGAATATGCATGGTGGTGGTGGAGATGCTGGACCTTCTGGAAGTGGTAGTGGTGGAGGAAGTAGTAGGCACTATAATACTGCTGGTAGGAATTATCCACTTGTGTAAGAACGGAAGATGATAGAAGGTTAGACCTGTTGTTTTAGTTACATATAGAGAAGGAGGACTTCACACGGCTATCCCAGCCTCTCCTGCGCATGGGGCTCCTTTGGGTGAGCGAACGTTTGAGTTTTGGTTCCTTTAGCAAATTCTCCCACACAGTAACGAATCAGAGTTAAGAATATTATCCTCTCAAATCAAAATATCAGTCTGTTTATCTCAGTCATCTGAATACACTCCTCCCGGTCCATAGTTTGCAAGCTGCTCTTGTAGAAGACAATCCACACTTTTGCCACTAACTCCTGACCCTTTGGAGGACATTCCTCCCTTTTGTTCAATGCTGGTGCCACCACTTGCTACTACAAAGCCCACCACTCTCCGCTCAAGTTTATTGGTAAATTTCAGCGACCATTCCTGCAATAAAAACAAAAATACAAAGGGAATGAGTGAGTGAGTGAGTTTATAGTGCAGTATAGTTATTATTATTGCATAAATCAACTCTAAGCAGCACTTACCGCATAGCCTGCCTTGAGGGCCACAACTTTCTCATAGCCTGCTTCTCTCAATTTATTCAACGCCGAAATGGAGCGCACATCACCTTGAGAGGGCACACCACTGCAAACCAAAATCAAGCCCTGATCTTTAGTTGACACAATTTTCTCCACCTGTGCAACAAACCGACCATTTACCGTCTTTTTTACTATTTTTCGTCCCTTTGTGGCATCATATCGCTTGGCAAAATTGACAATTGGGATGTGAAGCACTCTTGGCATTTTGGGAAGGATTTTCCCTTCAGAATCAATTTCTTCTGCACTTCGTACGTCAAGAAAGGTATAATTGGCAGAGTAGAGCACACGGGCCTCCTCTACAGAGCAAATATCATCTGCAGATGGAAACATGGCGAGGACGGCTTGGCAGAATGCTGGGTGTGGGTACTCACCGACTGGCTGTGATGGTGTGAGAGTGGTTGTCGAAGCTGGGCTGGCTATACTCTGCTGAGTTATGTTGGATGGAGGGTTGACATCTGTACTGGCAGAGCCACCAAAGGAGTACGTAATGGTGCCATCTGCGTCTGTTTTGGTTGCAGACGATGCAACATGTCGGCGTGGTTGGGGGTTGGGAAGAGCTCTGACCAGAATGGCTATTTTACTACAACAACCTTTTAATTGGCAATATAACTTCATACTGACAAGAATAGGACGAAAGAAACAGGAGGAAAAGCGATTCAATGATAGTAGGATGCTACACAGGTTTGAATCGGATAAAACTCGAAACTTTTCAAGGTTGTGACCACAGCAATTAATAAGAATTAGGATTTCAAAGTATTTTTACCTCAATTCATCTTCTTGTTTCGAATGAACGGTTGTTTTCTGGTTTCCTTATCTTTTTAAGCAGTTGGCAAGATGGTCACAACCACCACTCGAGCGGGCGGGGAAACCGTCGCCATTTTCAAGAAGATTTACAACCGGGTCCCCTTTTTCGAGTGTGCATAACGAACTTCAAACAACTTATTCAAGATAATGCGAGCCTTATTAGCAGTGGCCTTATTAGTCACTCTGGCCACAGCAAGGCCTGTAGACATCCAAACCCACCTTACAGTGGATACTCCAATATTAACGGAGCATTTTGTCCTGGTAAGTAGCTCCGAGAATGAGCTTATCACAAAGATGATGCTTTCGCGTGCAGACGACTAATACACGCCCGGTTTCTGCTCCATTTCACAGTCGGATCCTATCACTGCCTTTGACCTATGGCTAAAACAGAACGATCGAGAGTATAAAGACAACCCAGAGGAGAAGAGCAGACGCAGGGACATCTTTGCCGATAATGCTGCCCTTGTTGCTGCCCACAATTCCAACCCTGCCGCTACCTTCACCATGGCTCTCAATCACTTTGCCGACCTCACATTTGAAGAGTTCTCAAAGACTCGCTTGGGCTTGGTTGGAGCCAAGGAGCATCGCAGTAATACAGCCAACACTGCTACACCCTTCAGATACGCTGGTGTCACAGGAATCCCATCTTCCAAAGACTGGAGAGAAGAGGGCGTTGTCACCCCTGTGAAGAACCAGGGCTCCTGCGGCTCTTGCTGGGCCTTCAGTACGACCGGAGCCATCGAGGGCATCAATGCCCTCAAAACAGGTGAGCTCGTCTCTCTCTCAGAGCAGCAGCTCGTCTCCTGCGACACTTCCAAGGATATGGGCTGTGGAGGTGGTCTGATGGACTTTGCCTTTGACTATGTCGCCAAGAATGGCGGCATCGACACCGAAGAGGATTATCAATATTGGTCTTTCGACTTGCCTTGCCAGCACCGTAAAGCAGAAGACCGCACTGTTGTCACTATTGATGGACATGAAGATGTGCCAGTCAACGATGGTGATGCTTTGAAAAAGGCAGTGGCTCACCAACCAGTCTCGGTTGCCATCTGTGCTTCCGGTGGTCTTCAATTCTACAAAAGCGGTGTCATCACTGAAGACGCGTGCTGCACAGATCTCAACCATGGTGTCCTTGCTGTAGGCTATGTTGACACTGATGCAGTTGTTGCTAATGATGATAATGATGAACAGGCTCACTGGATTATCAAGAACTCCTGGGGATCAGGTTGGGGAGATGAAGGCTTTTTCAAGTTGGCTATGAAATCAGAGGCACCAGAAGGTGTGTGTGGTGTTCATAAATCAGCTTCCTATCCATTCAAGGTAAGCGATACCAACCCTGAGGTTCCATCAATGTGTGGATACTTTGGATGGACTGAGTGCCCTGTTCAGAGTACTTGTGTGTGCCAATGGAGCTTCTTTGAATTGTTCTGCTTCACCTGGGGATGCCAAGCCGAGTAGAAGGTTGTTGCTTTTTGCTGTGTTTTGTATAATAAATAATACGATCTTTTTCTTTCTTTTTCTTTCCTGTTTTGTTGGATAACAGCAGCAGATCATATGGGTGGGTGTTTTCTTACATTTGTATAATGATGTGCCGCTTATGTTTCTGTGTATATTTTGTACTTCGTACACACCAAAGGTCATCCATTCTTATTGCTTTTTTTTGTTATTTACCAAGCAGTTTAAGTAGATCACCCACAAGATATAAACTCCCAGTCACCAACACTTGCAACCTCAACGCCGGTCTCTCTCTAGCTCTCTTTCTAAGCCAATTCAACGCCATTTGTAAATTAGGCAACACGGCTCCATTGATGGTTTCTTGAGCAGCAGGCAGGGCTGGGTGGTTCAACCCTGGCGGAAGAAGAAGCGGCAACGCTCTCACTCCTTGCATCTTTGTATCACTCATCCTCCTACCAGTTATATCTTGCCATGTAGATCTCAGGTTAATCTGCCAAGTCAACTCAGGAGGAGCTCCAGCGGGCCCTAGCTTCATATATGTGGAATCAGGAGGTACAAACAAAGCGTGATGGGGGAACACTCCCCGAGCTGCCAAATTCTCAGCGAGTGGTTTTAGTAACTTTTGTGGATCTCTATCAGGAGTGCAATTAAACAATAGCACCCTTTGTAATTCTCCCTCATCGTCATCACTAATGGTGTTATCCTTCTTTTCAAAAGAAGAAGAAGAAGAAGTGTCAGCAAACCAATCAGCACATGTGACCATGCTCTCTTCTGTATGAGCACCATCTAAGAAAAAGGACAGTCTATTGAATGGTACTGTCGTGTCTAGAAAGATTTGAGATCTTCCTGGCCAGAAAGCTTTCTTAAGTCCCTGAATGTATTCTGTTGGGAGCATTCCTTCTGCTATTTGAGCTGCTCTTTTGGCTGCTCCTTCCACTTGCTTCCTATTGCTACTACTACTACTACCACTACTAGTAGTGTCTGCTATTGTTCCTTCCCACATCCCAGCAAGGGCCACTGCAAGAGAAGCATTCGTCTTCTGATGTTCTCCAGCAATTCCCAAAGTCAACGGCTCACTACCATACTCTTTTGGTAAACGATAGTCTTGTAGTGGTCTAACAACCTTTACCTCTGTTCCTACCTCTCTAGCTTTGTCATGCAAAGCAGCAAGTGCATCTGCTGGTTGAGGAACACTGAATGCTGGTACACCAGTTTTGAATATGCCGCCCTTTTCTCTTGCTATTTCAGGGAGAGTGTGGCCCAACAAATCCATGTGATCAAAACCCAATGAACTGACTCCACATACAACTGGGTTCTCAACACAGTTTGTTGCGTCTAGTCTTCCTCCTAGGCCTACTTCTAAAATAACGACATTTACGTTTTGGTCGAGAAATGTCTTGAGACCGACCAGTGTCAGGAAGCGAAAGTATGCTGGCATCCCTGCATCATCTGTAGCCTTTTCTTTTAATGTGTCAAAGGTCCATCTGAGTGTTTTGAGGAAGGATTCCTTGTCTATAGACTCACCGTTGATTCGGATTCGTTCTCTAACGTCGATTAAGTGTGGTGAAGTGAAAAGGCCAGTTTTGTAGCCCAGACCTCTTAGAATTCTCTCAATCATTGCACAAGTGGAGCCTTTGCCCTTGGTTCCAGCAACATGTATGACACTGAGGTTATTCAATTCATTTTGTAGGTTCAGTCGCTGCAAAGATAGAGAGAGCAAGGGAGGGGGTGATGATGATTATGATGATAGTATGTTTGAAAATTTTGAAAAGTCGTGGAGAGCATGTCGGTGGTTATGGCTTTTACCTCTAAATATTCACGCATCATCTCAAATGCATGGCTCCAGTTTCCAGTATCAACTCTTTGTTTCCCAGAGATGAGAGAACTGAGGAGTCTGAGGCCCTCTGCGTACTCATCCTCCTCAGGAGTTGATTTCACCATGGGTTACAAAAGGTTCAAAAAATCTACCAGCGATCAAGTAAACATGAAAATCAAACACCATGCCCCGAACTTATCAATCTAGTCATTGTGAAATCATAAGTGAGATACCTGCATCGTCCTCATTCTATACAAAAAGGAAATTGGGCCATGATGGAATGTGGGAGGAGCCGCAGCCGCAGGAGACGGAGCAGCAAAAAAGAAAAGAAAAGGGTACTGCTCAGTGTCTAGAAAGAGAAGTATAAGCATGCTAATAGGTTTAATGAGAGGTACGCGTTCATCTCGATCCCTTACTAAAACCAACAACGGGGAATATGCAAATAGAACATTGATTTGTGCAGTATTTAAGAAGTATGTTTAATATTGGGGAGATCTAAGACGTGTACAGCAACAGTTAGAGTACTAGAAGTATAATGAACGCAGGGTCCTCTGGTTTCCGTAAGTTTTTTTTCAATTCAAGTCATTTCCCACAAATGGATCTGGCACCGACCGACCGACGTTTTGCTTCCCCATCTCCCCCTCACTCTTCTCTCTTCTTCAATACTTTAAACAGGAGGGGCGCCTGTTACCAAGGCAATTACAATCGCAGTCTTATTCTCCTCTATATCGATCCAAATATCTAGAAACTCTGCTCGCCATACACCGAGATTGCTAAGATCAGCAACTAAATATTTTGCTTTTGCTCATCCCGGAGAATTCCTCTTTGGGTTATCTTTGTGTTACTACTACAGAATATTTGAGAGACAGTTTGGTAGTGCTAGATATGGTAGTTTTGCAGTCACAACATGGGGCATGTCGATTATATTACAGGCACTCTTTTTGAAATTGTTTGGCAAGGAGAGCGCCACTGGTCCCTACCCATTGATCTTTGCCAATCTCGTCAACTTTGTATTAGACATCCCCCACTTGCACAACTTCAATGTCCTGGGATTAAGAATGACAGATAAAGCATTCATCTATTTACTAGGCCTTCAAATCCTACTAGCATCTGCTCAAAGATCAATAGCAGCGGGAGCAGCTGGTCTTGCAGCAGGACTCCTGCACCGACTTAATTTCCTAGGAGTTGCATCATTTCAACCTCCTGCATTCCTCACCAACTTTATAACAAGCACAGCTGGAAGCTTATTTGTCGGTCCTGGGTATAAAGGTAAATATATCTTCCATTCTCCTCCTCAGCAAGGAGGAGGTGGGGGGAATGTTATCCAGCAAGTGGCAGCCACAGAAGCGGCAGCACCAGCACCATTGGTACCAGTAGAACCCACTGCAGAGGCGATAGAACAGTTAGTGTCGATGGGATTTGAACGAAATAGGGTTGTAGATGCACTTAGAAGGTCTCAGAATAATGTAGAGATGGCTCTGCAATACCTATTATAGTGAATAAATGGACGAAATAATGAAAATAAACCCTGCATGTGTGTACATTGATTGAGGAATTTTTTCTTTCTTTTTTTCAAATTTATATTTTGCCACATTCTATTTACTTCTTTACAGGACACCATGAACCTTCAAACTGTAAAATCCATACATTATCTATACATATGCATACATGGGTGCATTATTAAGACACAGTCAATCGAGTCAAATCCTTTCTTGCCTGGCTGAATGCCATCTCCACCTTTTCCTCCTTCTCTTCATCACCACCACCATCACTGGTAGCCAGTGGTTTATTCCTACTAAACCTGGTAATCATATCCAAAGCTCTTTTCGGCTGATCCATAGGCACCATATGCCCCGCATCAAACACCCTCAAGAAGGAAAGTCCAGCTGCACTGGTGACCGACCCAGCTGCCTCGCCATCCACTGTCCACGTCTCCTCCTTGGCTGCTGCCCAGTCATCAGCTCCCTCCCATGGCAGCTTGTCAACCCAGGCCCTATTGCCTACATAGTTGCAAATGAGATCCTTGTCACCAGCGTAAATGAGCACATCAACTCCGTTTGCCAGTAATTCTGGCAGTACAGTGTCAAAACGGTGGCCCCAGTCACCCATCATGTCAGAGTGAACACTCATAGAGCAAGACACCCACTCTCTGTCAACTCCAAAAGACTTTTGAACATCAGGATCATTGAGGAAATCGTCCAAAATTTCAAACTCACTGTAGCATAAAGCTCCTTCACACTCCTTTCTGATGTCATAGACATTGATAGTTGGGTTGAACGCAAGGACTGGTGCGAATTGCGTAGCTTGGCAAAACTCAACTGCCAGGAGGCATTCCACTCTCCAGTTCACTCCATCACATGCTTCCAGTGCAATTCTACAAGCTGGGAAGATCACAGACATGCCATCTCTGACATTTTCACTGATCAACTTGTTTTGATAAGCATACTCACCATACAAACCATATTGAATAGCTGGGTCAGTGAGGCCATTACCTATAGCCAGGCCCTTCAAATTGATGTCCGCCTTGATGTCACCGGACACAGAAGCTTGGTAGACTACAGAAGCAACAGCAGGCACATAATGGCCAGCATAAGACTCCCCAGTCACGTAGAATGCTTTTCCAGCAAGTTCTGGACGTGCGGTGAAGAAGTGCTCCAGAAAGTCAAGCATGTCCTTTCCAACGCAATCTTCATCAAAACATCTGTCACGGTCATCGTCGCTGTAACTGAACCCCGTGTTGATAGGCTGATCTACAAAGATCATGTGTGCATTGACATCCCAGCCATATTCAGTCTCCTTGATGGTAAGTTTTCCATCTTCATCTATGATCTGCCAGGGTCCATTTTCGAAGAAGACGGCTAGCTCTGAGCTGCATCCAGGGCCTCCAGTCATCCAAAGAACGACTGGCGTGTCGGGTTCTGCGTCGCGGGCTTGGAAGTAGAAGAAGAACATCTGAGCGTCATACGTTGCTCTATCCAGCTTGAAATAGCCACTGTAGCGTTCAGGCTCCTTACCGGAGCTGTTGGAGGCTTTATAGGTGATTGGTTTCATTTCTAGCCTGTCAAGGTTCAAGGATGAGGCATGTCGAGCGGTGGAGGTGGTAGGGTCATTACTTATCGACCCGTTCCTCTGCCAAGCTAATGCCAGGTATGCTAACGACAAGACAAACACCAGGGCTAAACCCAATAAACGAATGGCCCCCATCTATACCCTATATTCTTCAGTGAGTGATCAAGGCTGGATTGCCAAGTGATTCAACTGATCAGTGCTGTGGAGGTAGTTCCGCACAGCAGTTTTAAAACGTATGGCACGAAGCAGTTGGTATCGTATTCTTAATAAGAACGTCAATGGAATCGCAGACCCTTATTTATTGGTGGGGAGGTAGACTCCCCGACGACCCTTGCACGTCGATGAGGAGCTGAGAAGGTCGTGGGCATCCCTTCAACTGGCTCTCAATCCGCCCTGCAGATCATTCTCTCACCTCTAGGCCCAGGATACAGGCTTCTCAGGCAACATTCACTCACATGCTCAGTCTTATAAGATAGACACAACTTTCCATGTGTGTTTACCCCCAATTTGGCCGTGTCGCTCGTCACACTCTTCTACACTCTTCTACATTTCTTTCGAGTGTAGGCGCTCCAAAGCCACATTTTATAGGAGTACATAAAATAACACTTCACCAATTCATAAAGTAACCATCGGGCATTCTAGAACAACGCTCAGAGAAGTAAAATCTGGCCAAAACAAGTAGCAAAATGACCACCCGCAGAGCGGGGAAGCCAACAACGGTAGCGAAGGAAGCAAAGAACGCCTTCAATCCTCCACCATTTCTCCTAAAAACGTAAGTGCAAGTTGCCAAACTCTTGCGATCACTGACTTTGCATCTCTTGTCCTAAGATTTTACAGCTAACCCCGCTCCATTTTCGTTTGTGCAGTTATGAAATAGTAGATGATCCACTCTCTAATACCATCATAGCATGGGGAGCCGATGGACAGAGGTAAGCACACATTTGTTTTGCCATCCCCGTCTCCGCCTCGTTGCGTTTCCTCCGATGAGGTGCTTTTCTCATTTTCAGTTTTGTCACCACCATTACCCCCTCCTCCTCCTCCTCCTCCTCTACATCACCACAACTGCAGCTTTATTGTATGGAAGCCAGCTGAGTTTGCTAGAGACATGCTTCCCATGCATTTCAAACACAACAACTTTTCAAGTTTTGTCAGACAACTCAACACGTATGGGTTCCGCAAAGTAGACCCAGATAGATGGGAATTCGCCAATGAAAACTTCCTCCGTGGACGCAAAGACCTTTTGACTGGAATCCATAGACGCAAAGGCACAGGAACTGGGGCAGGAGGCAGCTCCAGACAACAGAGGCAACACTTGTCAGATTTAAACCAGTCCATTATTGAAGTAGGTCAATTCGGAGGCGTTCAAGACCATCTGGATTCTCTTCAGCGTGATAAAACAGTGCTAATGCAAGAAGTCATCAGGTTGCGCCATGCTCAAGCTGAATCAGAACGTCAGATTGAAGGTTTACAAGACCGTTTAGATGTGCAAGAGGAACGTCAGCAGCAGATGTTGACCTTTTTTGCACAAGCCATTAAACATCCAGCTCTCACTCAGCATTTCATTTCAAGTGCTCCTCACATCAAGAGACTTGAAGATGGTAGACGCAGGAAGAAAGTCAAGAGGAGCTCCAACCATGCAGAAGAAGCTGCAGTGGACTCCAATGTGCCTTCTGAAGAGTCAGAAGAGGGAGGAGTAGGAGGGGGTGTCATCGTGAAGGAAGAATCCGCTGATGATGAATCTACCGGTAATTTTTCTGAACAAGGACAGATGATAGTGCACCACCAACCACAGCAAAGCTTGGCTGAACTAGCTTAAGCCTTCATGAATCTCCTGAACACCAACTCCACACCCTCTGCCACAATCGCAGCCCAAAGGCAAAGAGCTCGTGCTGGAGCTCCTCCTCCCCCTCCCCCGGCATTTGGCACCTCTAGTGCCATGATGATGCAAATGCAACAGCAGCGTCAACAACAGCATCAGCACATGCCAATTATAGAAGATATGCCGTCTGGTATCACAACCAACACTAATACCAATGGTGATAACAACAATCAGAACTATCAAAATTACAATAACAACATGGCACCTGCCCCTTCTTCGTGGCAATTCATTCCAGACAATAACGATGGCAATGCTGGTGATTTTTTCAATGATGAGTACAGATTACCAGGTGCAGGCCCTAGTCCTATTATTGAGTTGCCAGATATTGATGATTTTAACATGATGGGGGATCTAGGGACTAATGAGGATGCTCTGCTGATGATGCCGTCACAAGAGTTGGGGTCGTTGTTGGTCGATGATAAAGGAGGGCTGGGAAGAGGAGGTGGTGATGGTGATGATGATGGTGATGATGTTTTGTGGAGGGGTTAGAGAAGAGGTGGGGCTGGAATGTCGCCACCAACAATATGTAGATAGATATATGTAGATAGTGATAGTACTATGAGTATATGAAAGCAATTCTTTCTCTCACTCTTCACTTTCTTCTTCTTGTTAAGAAGAACTTTTCTATATCTTTTTTCACGGTGTGCATGTGTGTGTAGAGCGTTATATGTTATTTTGGTAGCAATGATTAATGATAGGTATGACACCTTTTCTTTAGGTTTAAGTAAAACAATCAAGCTGTTGTTCTTGTTCTTTTCAATTTTGCTCCCAACATATTATTTACTAATGACATGTCATGATGACGGGGTAAGAAAAGGGAAGGGGGGAAAGGAGAACATTCTCCTTTCACTTATCACAACAAACCTCCTCCCTTCCGGTCAATAATGATGGATATGGATAATATCTCTTGTTCCCTGTGTTTTTACCCAGTATCTTGTCACATTTTCATGTTTTAAATTAAAGAGAAAAATCCAATCAATGCACACACGTTGATCCAGTCATCTTATCTACAGAAGCAACTCACAACAGGGCTTTCACATCCTTTTCAATCTCGGCACCAGTAGCAGTGGATGCATATCTCTTCACAACATTACCCTTCTTGTCAACCAAGAATTTTGTGAAATTCCATTTAATGTCGGAAGTCAACAAACCTCCTTGCTTTTCTTTTAAAAATTTAAATAATGGGAGAGAATTGGGGCCGTTGACATCCGACTTGGCAAACATTGGAAATGTGGCACCTTGTCTTGAAGCAAAGCTCTTCACCTCCGAGTTACTGCCTGGCTCCTGGGAGCCAAACTGATTGCATGGAAATGCCAGAACCTCAAACCCTTGTGACTTGTACTTGCCATAGAGCTCAACAAAGTCTTTGTACTGTGGGGTGAATCCACAGGCACTTGCCACATTGACAACCAAAAGAACCTTGTCCTTGAACTGACTCATGGGTACCTCTTTCCCATCAATCGAAGTGACGGTGAAGTCATAGACGGAGCCCCCTTGAGCGGATGCAGATCCAAACATAGCAATGGTAGCACCTCCAGCAATAAGTCCAGCCTTTGATCTGCTCTTGGTATTTGGAGCGGTGACAGCTGATCCATTGAATGAACTTGCCGATGATTTATGGAAAGCAGCAGCAACTTTTGGGATTCTTGCGATCATAGTTGGTGCTCTCACTGTAGAAGCCATAATTCCAATCATAGTGCGTGATACGTTTGTTTGCGTCGTTCAGTTATTATCAAATCCAAAATGTAGGTCTCTCTTTCATTTACACTCAACTAATATACGTCCCCCATCACCGGAAAAAACTGCTGTGTGGCCACAGTCTCCCCTCCCCCTCATCGTTCCCACTTTTGACAAGCAGCCATGCCATGAGTTCTCCATTCAGCCTTTGTCACTGCCAAATTCCCATACAATGCCGCAGACTGTCCCAACAAAGCCCCTCCTTTCCATGCTGCCTCTCTCGGATCTCCATCCACCATCGTCACACTAAGGTCGTAGTCGTCAGGAACCAACGGCCTAAGTTCACTTGTCAACCTTTCTACAAACCCTGGAAGCCTAGCTGTGCCACCCATTACTACTACATTCTTATAGAGAAGCCCCCTCAGGTGAGGATGCACTGAGGTTACTGCTTGTGAAATTGCTTCAGCTATGCCTGCTTCCTCCATCCCAATATCTGTAGGATGGAAGAGAGCTTCTGGAACCATGAATCTTTCATTATTCACTACTAAAACGGCTTCCTTAGGAAGCATGGCATTCCTTGCTCCTGGGCCTGCTGCAGCTGCTGCAGTGGCTGCTCGTTGAGATGCAAGTATCTCTTCCTCGGTTCTTACGTGCCCCCAAGTATCAGTGACGCCATCTGGGAGCAGATACTCTCTCTTATGCACTGAATTCCTCTTCTTTGCAGCTGCCAAGTCTGTATGAATGTCCATAGACACAAAGCATAGCTCTTCTTTGATTCTCTCCATCAATAATGTCTCATCCATCAGGTTTATCGATCTATAACTAACTAATTCTCTCAAGTAATTACTTAGAGCCTTGCCACCTAGATCTACTCTCTTCACCCCAGCTGGCAGTACTTTCCAATCGAATACCGGTACAGCATGTGTGTAACTAAATCCTGCGTCTACTACAAGTGCACAACCAGCTTTGATTGAAAAATTATGTGCATCCTGAGCATATTGTTGCTGGTGCTGAGCAGCATGCCATCTTAATGCCAAGACCGCTGCAGGCAGCATGACGATGCTCCCAAACCCCAACTCATCCAGTATCGTCCTCACAGCGCCCTCCCTCAATGCTGGGAGATTCATATATGGCTCTGTGACTACTAATCCTACAGATGATGGAGGGGTGATAGGGCCCAGGAGCTTTTTCATGCTACGGGCCCAAATGTCTCGTTGGAGATCCCAATTGACGACGTACCCCCTGTCTACTGGTCTTCTGAGACTGAGGGAGGAAATATCTCTAGATTGAAGGATGTATTCTCCTACCAGAATATTCTTCTCTCCTTTAATCTTTGCAGTGCAGTTGGGGAAGCATTTGGGGATGGGATCTGCATGTGCCAAGCCGAGCTTGCAGGTGCAACCTCCAGAGTCGAGGACGATGACGGATCCTGGAGTGGCGTGATTGATTGGCTTGTTAGAAGTATGAGGGGCTGTCATGTTGGCATGTGATATATAGAGGTTGCTATGGCTAGGATGGAACGCTTATAGTTGAGCAGTAAATCCCAACTTGATCTTTTTAATCAATCTATGCTGCACCCCGTGAAGTAGTGGTCTCTAGGCCTTAAAATACATAGAAATCAGTTTCAACTGCATCTATCCATCTATCCATTTTTATTATACTAATCAATCGCAATATGATGGGTACTTAGAGCCATCATCCAGTTTTGAAAAAACTTCCACCGCTCGAAGTTTGCCAAGCTTCCAAAGGCCTTTTTCCCCCCCTAAGGTTTCTGGGGTCAAGGCAATTTCATGATATTCTTAATGATAATCGATCTAGAAAAGCTTTAACAATCGTCACGTCCTCCAAAACTGCTCTCACCGTGATATTAATAAAAAGGGAACACAATCTCTGATCTTATCAACTTCTTGGAAAGTCTCCGTCTTCCGACCAGGCCAAGCCTTCAAACAAATTTTATAACGTTTGTTACCGACCTTTAAAAGTGTTAGATGGCGTCAGGCAAGGTAATTGGCGTTTTTGGTACAAAACTTTGCAATCTCACCAACAACCGCCAGTGTCACACAGACGGGTTTTGCCCTTAAAATCTTCACCCATCTCTGACCAACCCCCTCCCTGCTCCTCCCCTCCTACAACAGCCTTTTGTACTAGCAGTACAATTGAAATTTAATTCCACTGAAGATAGAGATGCATTCATTACTATTTGGTCCACACTAGGTGATTATGTCAAGCATCATGAGCCGACAACCTTGGCCTTCGAGCTCTCCATTGCAGACACTGATCCCTGCATGATCCTTGTATACGAGAGATATGTGGACAAAGAAGAAGCCTTCTTGAAGATACATAGATCTAGCCCAGCATTCTTAAAATTTAAAGAGGAGCAAACTGGTATTAAGTGCCATATTATGGGTCAAAGTTATTATGAGACAGGGTTGGGGAAGATGTAAGATGGATTCACATAAATTTAAATCAATTCAAAATAAGTAATTTATAATCTATACAAAGGTATATAGGTATTAACATCTCTAATTCAAGCCAGCAGCAGGAGAAGATTCACCTGTCCCTTTATATGAACTTATTGGTCCTCTACAAAAGGGACACGTCAGACTAAAATCCGCAGGGGTCTTCTCACTAAATTTGCAAGCACAGGTGAAGCATAAGTTGTGATTGCAAGGTGATATCTCTACAAAGTAGAAGGAGGGGTATTTTTCAAAGCAAATAGCACAATCTTTGCTTTCGAGCTTTTGTTCTTGTTCTTGTGATGGTGGTGATGGTGGGGCCATTGTCGTCATTGCTGCTGATGGTTTTTTGCTATTGTCATTTTCAATGTTGTTATTATTGACCACCACTGTATCAGCAGTGTCAGCAGCAGCAGCGATAGGAAGGCCAATAGCACTATCATTATTATTAATAATAATATTATGATCACCACCACCTGCTTGCATAGCACCACCACCACCAACATTACTACTTCCACCTCTACCAGGAGACTGTGGCTGGTAGTGTGTAGCAATAGCTGAAAAAGCCGCAGCTACCCTCCGCGCCTCTCTCCTCCTCTCCCTCCACCTCCTTCTAAAAGACTCAGATCTCATCTCATCACTCATTGTCATCATGCTTCGTCTACTAGTTCCAGTGCTGCTACCTCCGCTAGTGCTCCGCCGAAGACGGTGACGCACTGAGAATGACAAAGTTGGTGATCCTGATCCTGATCCTGACGAGGGGTGGATTTGCTCCTCTTCTTCCCTATCTTCTGCCTCCTCCTGCTCCATAGTAGCTCCATGAAAAGCAATCTCGAGCCCACTTCTAATCTCTGCAAGTGTAGCTTCATCTCTCATTAGTAAATGCCGTAAAGTTTCCATATTTTCGGGTGAAACTTCAGGTATCATTGATAGATTCATCATTCTTTGATGGTTTTCAGGCAGGTCTCCTTCAGATACTTGCTTTGTAAGTCCATCTTGATCCCATTGGGTTATGATTCCTTTCAGTTGATACAGGAGACTGGTTCTGTGGACTACACCAAGGAGTCGTTGACGGAGTTCGGGGAAGGCCAGATCAAAACTGACATCATTATTATTATTACCTCTGCCATTACTAACACCAGTATTGATGTTGTTACTTATCTGTGGAAGAGCAGGAGACCTTACTTCCAATAATAATCTACACAGAGCATGATGGCCAGCCAGCAGAGCACAATTCAGCGGCGTCAATCCTTGTATATTACGGATCCTTCTCAAATCCATTGTTGGCTGCCTCCACTGGCCTTGCAACAACAATAAACACATGTCTACATTACCCAGGGCTGCTGCCATGTGTAGAGCAGTAGAACCACCACTTAGGAATGTAAACCTCTCCATTCCCCGTAACACTGGGCTATCCAGGCTAGCTCCATATTCCAGCAACACCCTGGTGGTCTCTGTATTACCTGCTAGGACTGATAAATGCAATGGGGAGAATCCAGCTTGATTGTGAACATCTATGAATCTCTCATCTCCATAGTGATCACTGACCATGGCCTCTGCTGATCGTTGGATGAGGGCACCGCTGATGCTGCGGACGGGAGTGGAGAGCAAGAGACGAGTGACTGCATGGTGGTTTCTATGAGAAGCTAAATGTAAAGCGGTGTCTCTGCGTCTATTGCTGGTGATTGGGGAGGCTCCTTCTTCTAGTAAAACCCTGAGGGAGTTGATGTTGCCATACTTGGAGGCTATGGCAAGTGCTGTGTTGCCAGACATGTCGGCTTCGTTGACGTAAGCTTGAAGGGAGGAGGAGGAGGAGGTGGATTGTCGGAGGACTTGGTCTGCAGTTTGGATGATGATGGAAACTCGGAATGCATTGTCATCTGCTTGGCATGCTAGCATGAGAGGAGTCTTTCTGGAGAAGAGTTGTCTCTTGATAGCCAGGGATGGTTTGTTTATTAATGCCTATGTGTGAAGGAAAGTTGGGGGCGTCGTTAGTGGATGTGTGTTTTGTTGAGGGAAAGACGGAGGGAGGCGAAGAGATGGGTAGGGTAAGCAACGTGTCCACGTTCCAACCCGATGTCGATAAAACAGGATCAACTGAGAAGCGACTTGTAAAGATAGTTCACACTCACCTGTCGCAAAACTTCTTCGTCCTGTGCTACTACAGCGTTTGCAATCAAAGATGAATTGGACTGACCCATATTTTCAAAGTTTAGTCGAATGAAGAGCACAGATTCCGTCTGATAAATTAGAGATGTGAACGTCTCGAAGTCAGCACAAATTGTGCGTTGGTAATGAAATCTTCTCCCCACTTTTAAGTTGAGGAGGAGGGAAACGCCCGATGAGCGCTCGACTTCGAACAACTTTCAGGTTTAGACAACTTTAGAGCCCACTCTCGACCATGTTGGCGAGTATTCTTCATTCTTTCACCGCCCTAAACATGTCCATCACACATTGCATGAGCTCAAGGGGGCTCACTGCAGCTCTGTGTACACCAACTGAAGTCAATCAAAATATTTTTATTCAGACCAATCATTCATGTGCAAGTATTCGACGTAAAAACTCTTTAGCATTACATTCACTGCATTCAAATCATATATACAAGTTCCTTAAACTCAAATCAAACATTGTTAGATCGATAGCGACGAGTTCAGAGCCATCACCACGCGACCAATCTCGACCCCCACAGCTCCAACGACCTCTCGGAGTTGACTATGGCAAGAAGCGAATAGGTCTTGCCTTATCCTCACTTGGTATAGCATTAAGAACCCTCCCTCCTCTTCAAAAAGCATATACCACCCCCCAATCTGAAATAGCTTCACAAATCCTAGAAATAGGCAAAACTCAAGGCTGTGATGGCTTCATTGTCGGCATCCCCGTCACCCAACGAGGCTCCCTCTCAAACCCCAAAACCGACTCAGAACAAGGAAAATACTGTAGAAGCTTTGCAAATACACTTGCATCATTAGCTGAATCCCGTGGATTCCCTGTTTATGTGATAGATGAGACGGGAACATCTGCTGAAGCAACCAACTTGCTAGGTTTGACGGCAAGGAGGGATAAGAATGAGTTGAAACAGAAGAAGGATAGTATGTCTGCTGCATTGATATTAAATTCTTATTATGACGCTCCATCTGAAGCTATATTGATTAACAAACCAAGATGAATAATAATACTAACAACAACAACAGCAATTATTATGGGAAGTCAAAGTCAAAGTAGTGTTCCCTCTGAGGATTAGCAATCAGCAACTCCTCCTCATTAGATGTATGGTCTCTTATTCTTGTTGAAAGGAAATTAACTGGACTGGGTAGACCATCAAGGCCTGATATTGTTATTGGGGCTGAAATATAATTATGATGATCCTCGACAAATGGAGTGACTGCAGCAGCTGTAGCAGCGGTGGTTGTTGCTGTGTTTGAAGAGGGAAAGCCATATTCTTGTTCTTGTTCTTGTTCTTGTTGTGTGTGGGGGGTATGTTCATCAGAAGCAATGCCATTGGTTTTTCTTTGATGACTTAAACGGGGAATATTGAGCTGTATGATGTGCGATGCTGGTTTTGATGCCGGCATGAGTTGGTGAGAGGGAAGAAGGTGACCACTCCCACCACTCCCTCTTTCTCCATCACCTTCTTTTGATGTCTGCTGACCAGGCTTGATGCTATAAAGCTCCCTAAGTAGATCCAAAAACTTCATTGGATTCATTTTTAGGTGTTCTTTCAACAGTGTGTGGTTTCTACTTTCTTCATGATTGAGACCAGTGTGGGAGTTCCCCCTTAGCTTGAGAATGGCAAGATCGTAGACAAGAGATGCTTTTTCTGGGCTGTTGTAGGAACCTAGGTGTTTTTGGAAGCCTTTTCTTTGGGCTGTGTTGCTGATCCATACGTGTGCTTCATACTTTCCTGTCTTCTTGTACTGTGTAACTCCTGCTTAGAAAGAGGAAGAGAGGGTGGGGGGAGTGGAGATGGGGAGTGTAAGTCGGGGGAGAAGAAAGTGAGAGAGAGAGAGAAGGAAGGGAACCTTTTTGCAGCTGCCATTTTCCAACATTGCCACTTCAACTCACCAATATAGTTTGTTGTGCTTTTTGGGCCACTTCTTCTCTGACGTTTAGACGCTTGTTCTTCTTCAGTAGGAGCATTCATTTTCCAAAGCAATATAGAGAGAAGATAATATCAAGGGGTGGGTGGATAGTTTGTTGCTCTCTGTGGACACTGAGATCCCGGGGATTGTTCCTCGTGTGTATGTGCTGAAAACAGCCAATTTATTTTCCTTCCTGTCTCAACAATTAAGATTCACATGCAAATTGAATATTTAAAGGCATACTTTCATCTTCTTTTCTTGGAATGCATATGCACAAACTCTTGCCTGTATAGACATCTAGTTTGTTGAAGATTGTTCTCCCAAGACCACTCTCCCCTCTTCTTTTGTTTGTCAGTCCTATGCCTCTGACAACTTCATCATTTCCGAACATATAAAAAATGGAATACATTCGTAAACGTGGAGCAACTGGCCAGTTCCATGGAAGGCTCCTAAAAAATAGTTCCCTATTTTCAGTAGCATTGTTTGTACTCTGCCTCCTTATAGCGTTCGGATTACTGCCTAATTATTGCTTAAGACTATGCAAAACAGATACCAGGTCCATCAGCACCATTGCAGCACAGTCCACACACCACCATCCTTCCGCTCTGATCGTCTCTCCAGAATGGTTGGGCCTACACAACTTTGCCATTCCTATGGTCTTCTCCAATCACTATGGAGGGACTCTCCACATGTTTATCATTGCCAAAATGTCAAGCAAATTTGAGGATCTTGTAGATTTCAGAGGCTTTCTAACTCCAAATTTCGGCAACCCAGACATCTCGTATGACTGGTACTCGCTCAACTCCACCGCTGATATGATTACTGAGCAGCTGCACATGAAGTTGGCCATACATTATTCTAGAGTTATACCTATAGACATAGATACACACGTTTATCCTGCAAATAGGCCAAGATTGAGAAGCTACCCCTTTTATTTCAGTCTGCCAACTAAAGACATTAATCCTGATATCGCCATCATAATGGCAGGCAACGAAAGACAAGCAGAGATACCAATACACAAGATCATTCCTGCAGCAGCATTTGCCTCTTTTTCTACAACAAAAGAAACACCATCTCCATTATCTGTAGTTCGCATCCTCAGTCCAACATTTGGGATGTATGACGATATTGATCACCTTGCAGCAACATTGTACCATGGAGTGCAGTACCACTTGACTCTAGGAATAACAGAAACTGTCTACTATTGCCGTCCTCATGTAGTAGCAGCAGGACTGGCTGAACACCCTCTTATTCAATCAATACAACAATACCTTACAATAGTCAGATGGGATGCAGTTGTGTCCAGACGAGGCAAGGAGAGAGTCATATCTAAGGAATATTATGATCAACTCCTGGTGTACAACCATGCATCCTTTTCTTTCTGGCAACGAAATAAGTTATTATTGACCACTGATCAAGATGAGTATCTGGCTATTCCAGGTAGGCGGCCAATACAAAAGCTCCTTGGTATTAGTACTACTACTACTGGTGGCAAAGACGGGACTGTAAGGAGCAGCAGCAGCATTCATAGTTGTTTGAAAGATATTACCACAACGCACGGATGCTTCATTATACCAAGAAGAGCTGTCTATTCCAAGACAGCTATGAATTATGTGACTGATCCTGATCCAGTTAGCAAATTAATATTAAGAAGTGTAGAGGAGTATACCTTGAAGAAAAAAGGAAAAAACTTGTTTTGGCCTGATGCGATGCAGGTTACCGCCGTTCATGACGCCACTGTGTGCGTCAAGAGAGACAGATACAAGACTGATGAAAACGGAAGCAGAAGAAAGAAGAAGAAAATTTCATGGCCCTGTATAGAAGAGAAGATGTGCACGCCAGTAGATGAGAAGTGTGTGTTTTTAGCTCATTATATGGATCAATTGAGAAAAGACGGTCTGCCTGCTCTAGATAACGAAGTAGATCGTGATATATTTGCACATGGCATCATTGAAGATACATCTTGGATAAATAGTGGGGAGAGGGAGGATTAGGATTAGGATAGTTGTAAATTAAATACATTGTAAGTATACATCAACCAAAATGAAGTATAGGAGTATAAATAAATTTCACTTTCATGAGAAGGACACCGTGTCTACCGTACTCAGCTTAGTACCTCAGTGGAGAGAGCGCAGACCCACCAACTAACATTTAATCAAGTCTGGGAAATTGTGAGATAAAGATACGATTTTGAGATTCTTTACAACATTGATATAGCGGTACATATATTGAGGTGAAGATAAAATGTCGAGAGTCAATACAACCTCTATAGCAAGGCCGAGAAAATCAATGTTAAAGTTTAGGTTAATTATTATTTTTGTCGTGATTCCCGTAATATTTGTTTAGTATTGTGCTGGCCTCCAAATATATATTGGCAAGCAGAAACTATGAAAGTGACAAATAAAAGATTTCCTGTTCTTATTTTTCTAATCACCTGGTAGGTATTCATGCCATTTCACTATACTTTCCTGGAGTCATACAAGCAGTTATGCCTTACTCATGCCTTCCCATACGATTGCAGTTGGATGATTTATTTTCTTCTCTTGAGACCTAGTTCCATAAGGTACACTAGCGCTTATTTGTCAGCCTTTCGCTCAGGACAGGTCGGCTACCCTTTACAGAAAGGAGGTGGAGCCATTTCTCTTCCACCCAACTTGGCTTCAGGCAACATAGAATGGCTGCATATTCCTAAAACAGGGACCTCCTTTGGCAATATTCTAGTATCCACATTTTGCAACTTACCCACAGATACATTGTGGATCAAACCTGAGGGGGCCACTGATATTCCCCCAGAGTGTCTAAAGATATTTAGAAATGAAGGCAGCAAAGTTCGATCAAATTGGCCAATTGGGGATCACGTCTCATTGCAAGGAAGATCTGTACCTGAGCTGCAAAAGGTATTCACAATGATTCGTTCCCCTAGAACAAAATTACTGTCTGGCTTTCACTACAATACAAAAGGTACCAGACTGAATGCTTCTGAGGAAGAGGTGTGCCAATATGTTTCACAAAGTGTAAAAGCACATAGCAGTAAATCTGCTCAGGTGAAGATGATTGTGGGCAAGGTAATGTCTCCTAGAGTCCACAAATTTAGAGATCCAGGAATAGCGAGCGAAGAGGATACACAGCTGGCTTGTATGAATCTTGAAATTATGGCGTTTGTAGGTATAAGTGACTATTGGGAGGCCAGTGCTTGCCTGTTTCATTCGCAATATGGAGGAAAGATGAGCAATGTAGATGCGCAGAATTTGAGGCCGGGCGGTTATGACAAGGAGGAAATGCCATCAGTTGATTGCAACGACGAGATGGATGATAATTTGTTTCAGTGTGCAATGAGGATATTCCTTGGTAGGCTGAGATTGTATAAAGAATGTAGTGCTTTTGTGGAGTACAAGGACTTTGGGTTGCCAGCAGTAGATAGCATGTTGCAGGTGTTCTTGAAAGAAAGGGAGATGGATTCACAACAAGGAGTGTAACGGTACTCAGAGTTTGAGATTGTATGAGGTGAATATAGATTGCCTAGAATGGGTGTTACTGATATATTGGGATTAAAGTTCCCCCTCATAATACAAGGGTAGAGTAGTTATGTAGTCAATGCCGTCTGAATGGTGGGCTGTCTCCCTACCCGTCGGTACCACCATTACAAGGAGTGTAGATGTAAGCGTCCATTAAGTAAGTAGCAGTAGTCCTGATGATGACGACAACGCAGATCCTTGGCCTTGCCCTTCCTTGTATTGTTGTTGCTGTTCAATAAGAACACTGGTATCTGGAAACAACAATCTACGGAAAGCACGAAGACCTTGGTATGCTGCCTGCTCAGCATCTGGGGGGAGCAGGCTTGTTGCCACGGCCTCTCTTATATCAGCTGTATCTTTAGCCAACTGAAGCTTCCCTCCTTGACTGAGTGGCCTAATCAATGCAACATGTCGCACAAAAAACCCTAATATTCTGTATACCAATCTTTCTACCAGTCTCCTTCCTATTGATGGGCTTCCAGAGGTTGGGGGAGGATTGAATTTACTAAGCCACTCTATTCTACAATGAGCCAAGTGCTTGGCCATTGTTTTTACGTATGGAGAAGACTGCGCCACTGCTTGTGAGCATCCATTGCTTGTGCTAGCTGTGACCAAATTGCCTCGGTAAGGCTTCCTATGGATTGATGTAAAAACACCACCACTACCACTTCCTCCTGCTGCACTGTCAGCTTTTGCTGCAAGTTTACGAGAATCAAGAGCTGCAACGAATGCTGACTCACAATTCTTAGCAAGCTCTGTGGTAACCACAGAAACAGCTGCTGGTAATTGCTCCATTTGTAGAAAATTTGGAGGGCACTGCCTACGTCAGCTTGACTGAGAGAGTTGAGACCATCATGGAGAGCTGTCTGTGCTTGAGTTTTAGCAGTGACTTGCTTTAGGAATGGGGCATCCGCGTCAACCAGCCTAATGCCTGACAGGCCAATTTCATCATCTCATGCAGAAAAAATGCCCATACCCTTTCCTCAATTCCTGGTGGAAAATTTTGAAATGTACACCCTGCACAAGTATCTGTAACATCAATATTTCTGCAGAGTATAGCCTGATGCCCAACGGGAGACAGGATCCCTAGCGAATGTAAATGTAAATGTAAATGAATCTAAGGCAGCCCCGTCATCAGCGTCTCTGTGGGCAACATCCAACTGCTTAAAAGATTCAACCTGGAAAAACAACTCTTCATGTTGCACTTATAGCATTGTTTCCATTTTTCCATAATCTAATATAGCGTGCATTCCAAACTGCACTGTACCCATCAAAGAAGTTTGAGTAGGAGGACAGAGTAAAATCCATTTTGTTGCTATTAAAATTTACCCGCTTCGTGTGGGAGAAAATTGATGGAGGTGCATACTTATAAAGATCTTGTAAAGCATCCCACCAATATCTATCAATATTACATTAGTGTACAATCTTCGACACGTGTTTTGTGGCTAAGTTTAAACGTATACAGGTGGTGTTTTAAGGAGACGAACTCTGGCGTTGCTGTCAAGTAGTTGAATCTTTGAAAAGAGGAGAAGGGTACTGCTCAACTAGTGTGCAGTACCTCATCTTCGTCAATTGATACCTTGCAACACTTGTATTGGTCGAATATACCCTTCTTCTGACATCGATTTAGAGTAATCAATGAATATTAAAATATTTTATACGTTTATAAGAATCACAAGAGCTATACGTCGGTATGAAGTCTTTGTATAAAACATTTTTAGTGTGCTCTGGCATTATTGGTGCCCTTGCAGTTGCCAAACTTGTGTCTAAACCAATGCAACTTCCATTTCTGGCAATAAACATAAAGGGGAAGAGTGATAATGGAAATATAGCCACCAAGTCTGGAAGGTTGACAATTTCCTTCCTCGAGGGCTCAGGACAAGGAGTGTCGGCAGAAATATTCAGTTGGGGCGTAGCCAATATGATTTGTTTAGGGTGCATGAAATGTGGCACAACGACACTTCTCACAATATTGAGAGGCACTAAAAACCACTCCATAATACCATCTGATGAAGAACTTCACTTCTTTGACAGATTTTGGCCTCACGGGTGGGACAACTCTCAAGATATGGCACCTGCAATACGAAGCTATGCAGAGAGATGGCAGCATCAGAGCAGTAATCTAGACAAGACAGTTAGACTAGAAAAAACTCCCAAATATATTTATGGTTACGAGGTACCCTGGAGGATGGCAAAGATGTATGGTGCTTTGCGAACAGACTTGAAGCTATTTGCTATACTTCGAGATCCTATCGACCGAGCTGTCAGTGGCTACTTTCATGAAAGGAAAGAGTTAGATAGAGCAGTTGTTGAGCAGTCTATAGATGAAGATCTGTTTAGTGCTCTGGGCATACTTGAGGAATGCTACGGAATCATTACACTGCACAAGAAGAAGTGCCCGACATTTGAAGAGGAGGCTCTGCGACAAAAAGTATTTGCAACATGTGCAGTAAATGCTCTTCCAGAGAATTGTGAAGGGTGTTCCGATCAAAGCACGATGATTACAAGGGCACTCGAGCTTTCCTCAGTCTTAGAAAGAGGTGTTTATGTTGATCAGGTGCAGAGGTATCTGTGTGCTGGATTTTCAGCCCACAACCTTCTCATCCTTCCCTTCACCAAGTTCACCTCGCTATCACCAGATCAAGTTGTTGAAGTGCTGGAGAGCTTCAAGGATGGAACAGACATTGACATGCCACTTCACAAGCATTTAGACAAGAAAATAAATAGTAGAACACGGGATTTTGTGCTATCAGAGAGCACACGACAAAGGCTGCAAGAATTCTTTGATCCATGGAACAAGAGATTAGGCCAGTTTTTTGTTGAAGCTGGCATTCCTCATGATACAGCAGCAGTATTTTAAGTTTGAGAATGAATCAATGTCTTCAAAAGTTCACTGCATGCATTTGGATAATAATAATAATGCTTGTCTGTTTCAGTGTGCAATGAGGATATTCCTTGGTAGGCTGAGATTGTATAAAGAATGTAGTGCTTTTGTGGAGTACAAGGACTTTGGGTTGCCAGCAGTAGATAGCATGTTGCAGGTGTTCTTGAAAGAAAGGGAGATGGATTCACAACAAGGATTGTAGATGTAAGCGTCCACTAAGTAATCTATCAGTCTAGTTTTTGTAGTAAGTGTTGGACGGAGGGAAAGACCTTGGGAAAGTTCACATACAGTCTAGAGAGGAGAGAGTCTCTCCCACTCTCTCTTTCTTTCTTCTGCATGAACTATAAGTGAGATTAAATATGTGGTGGTGTAAATAGGAGTTTTATTACATATTTATGAAGGGAAAAAACACATTAGATGATGCCAATCTTGTTCGCGACATCCAAAGCGTCATAATCTGGGAGCAATCTAACATAAGCCTTCTTCTGTCCATCTGGTCTGATCAAAGTGTTAATCTTCTTAGTCTGGATGTCATAAAGACGAGCCACTGCATCCTTAATTTGTTTCTTGGTAGCACGGGTATCAACAATGAAGACGAGAGTGTTGTTGTCTTCAATCTTCTTCATGGCAGACTCGGTGGTCAATGGGAATTTGATGATAGCAAAGGAATCCAACTTTTGCATTGGTGGGGCACTATGGGGCGAAGGAGGGAGGGGAGGATGGGAATGTCAGTCTGAAGGTCTTATCAAGGAAGAGTGTCTATGCATAGAGAGAGAGAGAGAGATTTTGTCAAGAGAGGAGCGGGCGTCTGCTGCTGAGAGATGACGATGGAGGTGGCATTGTGGGGGCTGCACAGTATATGGCGCCCAATTCGCACACTCTATCATCTCTTCACCGTGTCCTGGATCTAAATGGACTATGGTCGCTGCTAAGCACATACCTGATACGTGGGTATTTTGGGTCCCTAGTGCGCTTCAATGTTCTGGGCCTACGGAACACCACTGAGTAACGAGTCTTGCGTTCCTTTTTCCATGTGCTCTTCTTAACGGCCTTGGCGGCCTTTGAGGCTTTTCCCTGATCTTTGCCTGCAATATCGGAAAATGGAATGGTGATGACTCGGTCTGAGAGGCTCTGTTTGATAGAAATAAGACAACAATCCCAACAAGATATGATAGTCGTTCAAATTCCATAGCAGAACTTTTGAAAAGACTGAAATGTCCTAATCAGACGCCATCAAGATGGGGGTAGGCTTTCATTAAGGTCGAATGCTACACCGTTCTTCCTGTGTCTTGTCGTCTACTCACCTGGCATATTGTGCTCCTTCAATCTAGTTATTTTGTTTCTGGAAAGAGGAATATTAAGGAGCTTGTCCGCCCATTTATTTATAGAGAGACTGGGTAAATGGAGGCTGCAAAGAAAGTCTGAAAGCAACCCACCCTGGACAATCGCATCTCTCTCTTGTCCCTCCCTCTGTTACAAAGAGTGCAAGGCCATTTCCGATTCTATCACATATCTATATACACATCATATCATATATATCTACTTCCCTTTCCACTCTGGTGTCTTCCCTCCGGCAATTTCCCTGGTAAACCTCTCCCACAGACCCTTGTACTTCTCCAATGGCCTGCTATCATCGTCATACCCACTCCTCTCGCAGTTCCATCCACACCTCAGACAACGGGCATCCCACTCTTCGCTGGACCACCAGGGGCATCCACATCTGAGACATGGCATTTTAGGGAAGAAGAAGCCTAGGTGGCCATTTTTGAATCTTTTGGTACCGCCTGGTTTGGCGTACTTAGCATGAGGAGGGTTCCATTCATTACCACCACTAGTTGATGCTGTCTTTTCATCACCACTAGTAGTAGTAGTAGTAGTAGTAGGAGGAGGAGGAGGATCCACTCCACCATCATCTTCTCCCTCCTCCTCCTCCTCCTCCTCTTTTTTAGCCTTAGCCTCCCGAATAAGTTTGACCAGCAAATCTGAACATTTTTGTTTTCCCAAAGCTCTCTCTAAAAGCTTCATCCCCTCGTATACATGTATACAGGGCAGCTTTTCCCTCTTCACCTTCATTGCTTGAGCCAAGACAGCATTTGGTGAGGACAGGTCAGCAAGATACAATACCATCACATGGTAATGAGAGCCTAGTAGCTCTCTGACTGGTGCTGGAGCATTTTCTATTCTCTTTCTAAAATATCCTTCATCACCACCATCGTCACTATCAAAAGCAGGAGGCACCTCTTCCCAACAAACGACAGCTTTCCGTCCAGCGTCAGCACTTTGTTTCAAATGTGTTTTAAATTGTACCGCTCCTTGTTCCAGTACATGCATGTGCTGCTCTGGTGTATCATCATCGCCGTCGTCGTCCTGGTCCTCCTTTTCAGGGTCTCCATTCAGGTCCAGACTATCATCATCATCTTCGTCTTTCTCTTCATAATTGTTAGGCGGATGTCTTGGAAGAATGGTTGTCAATGCACCATCTCCTTCTCTTACATTCTGGACGAGCCATTTCTTGAGATCTTCAGTAGCAGTAGAGCCAGATAGCGTGGCAGCTGGGTGTAACGAAGGTGCATAATGAACAGTAAAACATGGAAACTTCCCTCCATTCTTCACCACTGGCCTGGCATTGGCCCTTCTTGCAGCTGGTAATTCCAATACTTTTTGATAAGCTAATGAAGAGTTGCCAAATGAACTTTCTACGTCGAGTATTAGAAAGTCAACAGATGGGAATTGACAGGCCAAGATGTATTGTAAATTTTGTTGAGCTGCGTTGCTGGTGTCCACCCAAGGTGCAAGCCAATGAATAACTGTCACTTCTACAGAAGCAGCAGCAGTGTTAGAACTGGCTTTTGCAGTTAGCATTTCTTGAACTTCTGTACCTCCTCCTGATATAATCCACATATTATGCTCCTCTTCATCTTCTTTGTCTTCATAATAATTATTTTTATTATTATTATTATCACCGCCATCTAATCCAAGCAGCTCATCAAGTGAAGGCCATGCTACAAACCACTTTTCATCATCATCATCATCACCACTATTATATGTAGACACAAGGCAGCTATCAAGAGCATCCTTCAAACCCTTCAAGATACACTTTTCTCCAATAAACACAATCTCCTGTCTTTTATCACCATGCTCATATTGACAGTCTCTCAAAGCCACCTCCCTCACTTCTGGAGACTCTGGCCAGGCATCTTCTGGTAACACACAAAACCAAGGTCCACCTGGTTCTATTGAAACTGAAACTCCTGCTTGATCCCATTCTCCAAAGATCCAATCCCTGCCTTGTAACCATACATACCCTTTGGCTCGTAATAACGATGATGATGATGATGATGATGATTGTTGATTATTAGTGTTGAGGTCGACAGCTGCCAATTGTGTGTCTACTTGGTCAGTACAGGCACTAATACCATCATTTGTTCCTCCTCCTCTGACTAGAGACCAACCATGATTGTGAATAAGATTCCATAATTTAGAAGGATCAAATGGCTTCCTTGCTCTATATACAAACGTTTCTATCGTATTACCACCACCATCACCACCACCACTACTACTACTACTACTATTATTATTACTATTACTTGTATTTGCATTGTCTTCAGATGAGAGCTGCAAAGCATTAAACCAGCCAAGCTCCTTTCCAGTACGACCTACATCAAACAATGGCTCGCCACTCAATAATGCCGTCAAAGCATTCTCGCTACTACTTTCATCACCACCGCTCAAAAGCGATGAAGGCAGCTTCTCTTCATAGATACAAATCTTGGCTCGGGGATTCATTATGGACAGCATCTTAGTAGCTTCCTCTATATCATTACTGTCACTACTAGATTTCACAACTAATACAATGGCATCTGAAAACTCAATATTATCAATCAATATCTCTCCCACTGTCTTGTCCATATCGTCAAGATCTGAACAGTGACCTTTTACCACACTCTCTATGTAAAGTGGCTTGGAGAGAGTGGTATGTAGATCTTGAAGATATAATATACAAATACAGCTGTGAATGGCCACGTGGTTATAATTTTGGTTGTTGGTGCTGGTGTTGTTGGAGGAGGAGAGGAAGAGGTCGACGAATGCCCGGTTTGTGCTGCTGGTGTTGATGATAAATGTTTTGGGGTTTTGCGAGAGTTGATTTAATTCTGGGGGTGTATCTCTGTTGTTGAGTATAATGGAAATCTGGTTTTGAATGTTTGAGTGCATGTATTGGTCTTTTCTTTGGAAGTTCTGGTCGCCGAGTATGTGTTGGCCGTTGAGTGCATGGCTAATGGTTCCGGATGTCAGCTTGGACCAGCCTGGATGGCTTGACACGAAAGTGACCATCAATTTAGTGGATGCAGTATTCGGCATGACTATGATTGCCGTGTGATGTGGATAGGTGTAGTTTAGACTAGGTATCTCTGGGTATGTCTGGGGAATTATAAAAAGTGTGGAAAAGAAATCCTCGATTCAAAGACTAGACTATAATGTCTATCAGATATAATTATTATTATTATCACACTACTCTATCGGGATCATACTAATTTACACAATTTTATAAACTAACTATCAAACATCAATGCATTCAACTCCTGCTGGCAGCCGCCAACCGTTGCTCCCTCTCCAAAGCAGCTGCGTCTAATTTCATCAATATCGTTGTCTTTGGCTTCAACGGCTGCTCCTTCACTGCTACAAAGTGTGCCGTCACTCTTGCTGGAAACCCTGACCCATCCAACACCCCTTTCACTATCCCGGCTAAGAATGCATTGCAATTCAAATGACCCATTTCTTTGGGCACACTGATAAACCGACTCATGAACAGATCAGTGTCACTAATCATATATTCATCTGGGGCAGTATTACTCTGTTCTAAATCCTTTGCTTGCCTACCGAATAAGTATCTCCATAGGGTGGAATGGATGAATTTCAGGATTTCAAGCAGCCGTATCTCCCTCCTGCTGCCTCTTTCTCGGTAGCATAGGATTTCCAATAGACGAATGCCAACGCCATAACCTACTTCTTCTAATCTTCTTTCTAAGTCTCCTATGTTTGATACTTTGCTTTGAGAATACTGGACGAGTTCACTGAAGAGGTAAGAGAAAGCACTGAGGCTCACCTGTTGTTAGAGAGAAAAGGGAGGGGAAGATGAAGGTGAGAGAATAGAGCATGGGCGATGGGGAAGGAATCACCGGTCGAATAGTGCATATTGGACGATCAGGGGATCTGTAAACACACATCTGTCTTTCCGCGAGCAAAAAGTTTATCACTACCGCCTTGAGAGCCTCTTGTCTGAAACATATTGGGTGATTTGCAAGATGTGATCAAAGCTGTAAGTAATCTTTCTTTCGACAATGTATACTGCAAGGCTAATCCATGTCCATAAATTGCACTAGATTAAAGATTTTGAATTATTGCAAACAATTGCAGTCAAAGTTCATAGTTTCAAATCCTTATTTGAAAAGCTCTGTCGGTTCGGCGGGGTTCGGGATCAAGGAGTTTGTGCTGGCAGACGTTATTTGACGAGCTCATGCCTCCTTAACTGCATTGTAATCTTTCAATATACATTTGCACTGTCCATAAAACCAGCTAGTTGGACTGATCAGGATGAAACAAGCCTAAGATGTCTATTTTTATAACTTCACTTTGATCACCAAACATTCAGTATCAAAGGCTTGCCAGACTCTTAGATCTACATTGTCACATCCAAGACATCACAAAAGCCGTGATTTGATACGTATAAACACGCAACAATGGAATTTATAGGCGAATTGATGGGTGCTGCTAGTAAAGAAGACCAATTGCACCTGGTCTTAGTGCTCACTGGAGGTGCATTGCTCGTTCTTTTCTTCCTTAGAGTCCTTAAGTTTACATCCAGATGGATCAGAGTCGCTATTGGAACACGCTCAGTTCCTGCAGCCCCACAAGGCAGTTGGCTCTTCGGTCACGCTCTCGCCGTAGCCGGCTCCTGTCCTTGGGAGAAGATGCACGACTGGATCCGCAGCTGCCCTCCAATCGTCAGAATCCGCCTCCTCCACCGCACAGGTGTCCTAGTCGGCTCTGCCCAGGGCCTGAAAAGAATATTCCAAACTCGTTACAAGATTTACGAAAAAGATACCGAGTTTGCCTACAGTGAATTCCTTCCAATCCTTGGCTCTGGCCTCGTCACTTCAGGAGGCCAGCTCTGGCAACAACAGCGCCTCTTGATGGCTCCTGCTCTCCGTATCGATATGCTGGACGCCATTCTCCCCATTGCCAAGAGAGCAGTAGACCGCCTGACAGTGAAACTCCAAGGGTACAGAGGCTCTGGTGTCCCAGTGGACATGGAAGAGGAGCTGCGTCTGTTGACATTGCAGGTGATTGGAGAGGCTATCCTCTCTCTCTTACCAGGAGAATGTGATGCTGTCTTCCCCGAACTCTATTTACCAGTGATGGAGGAAAGTAATGCAAGAACATATGCTCCATGGAGGTACTTGTATCCCATCGCTGTTTTGAAATACAATAGGAGAGTGAAGGCCTTGAATACTTACATCATCAAGGTAATGAGAACAAGGTGGAATGAGAGGCAACAACAGAAGAAGCAAGGAAAACAAGTGGTTAATAATGCTGATATATTGGATAGAATCTTAGAAGCAGTAGAAGAGCGAGGTGAATGTCTAACACCAGCTGTAGAAACGCAGCTGTGTTATGAAATCAAAACCTTTCTACTAGCAGGTCATGAAACTTCAGCTGCCATGCTGACATGGACTTTATATGAACTGAATAGCGGACTGAACCCCGAGGCACTGGTTCAAATTAGAAAAGAAACAGACGCTGTGTTTGGTAACAGTAGTAGTAGTAGTGGTGTTGGTGGTGTTGGTGTTGGTGGTAGTAACAAAGGAAAGAAGGAGGACGTGCTGACCACAGCTGATAATCCCACCGCCGGCGTCCCCTCAAGGGACGCTGTAGAAGGGATGTCCTACACACTGAGTGCATTAAAAGAGTCTCTTAGAAAGTACTCTGTAGTGCCAGTAGTATGCAGGACACTAGCTGAGCCTGATGAGTTGTTGGGACACCAGTTGCCAGCTGGAACTTGGGTTGTGTGTCACCTGGAGGCGGTGCACCATTCTTATAAAGATCCCCTTGTATGGAGGCCAGAGAGGTTTATGCCCAATGGCGAGTATGACATGTTTGATGAAGATATACGGCCATATATGTTTGTCCCATTCATTCAAGGGCCTCGGAATTGCCTGGGGCAGTATTTTGCAATGCTGGAGGCGAGGGTGATTTTGGGATTGTTGTGCAAGAGGTTTCATTTTGAGCCGGTAGATAAGGAGAAGCAAGGGCTGACTCATCCTACTGTTATTCCTGTAGGGCCTATACATGGGATGAAAATGTTAATTACTTAGAAGAGGGAAGATAGAGGGAGAGATGTAATAAATAGAAAAGAATACAATATGTTTCAAAGGATAAACATGCTAGGATGGAATAGTTGTCTCTCTCTTCTTTCCCCCCGTTTCGCAGTGGCATGTCTTCGCCGACGGTTGAGTTTGAATTGGGGGAGGCATGTTTTCAGTAGTTTGCAAAAAGTAAACAACTCCGCGCTCTAAAGCAGTTTCTTTCCCAACGATTAGTTATCATACAACAGAGTTAGGCATTATTAGTACGAGTATAGCCGTTGTTATTAGAGATTATTCATCTCAAGTTTGAAAAAAAAAATGAAAACCGCTCAAAAGTCACTCGCTCGTCCAAGCATTGGTCATAAGACCCCCGTATATTTGATAGCTCAACAACCAAGAAGACCTAGTTACTCTGGACGACAGGGATTAAAACGGATCAAAACCCACAAGATCAAACCGGCGGGCCTAGATCGCCCCTCCATTCGGCGGTTGGCTCGTCGTGGTGGTGTTAAGAGACTCAGTGGTGATATCTACGGCACAGTCAAGACTACATTGAAGAGCTGGCTAGAGACAATTGTACACGATGTTGCCATATTTGCAGAAGCTGCAAAGAGGAAAACAGTTATCGTGAACGATGTGCTTTTGTCTCTCAAGAGGAATGGTATTACTCTGCTCGGTTTTGACACCGTAGAGCGTCGCCGTAGACCCACTCAACCTCTTACTCACAGAGAAATGCAAGCGACCGCCAATAGAAACATAGCATGTCACTCAGTCCTCCCCTGCACCTCTACTGCTGCTACTACCCTTGCTGCCAGTCAACAGCAACAACAAGCATCAGCAGCTCACATCACTCGCCGTACCTCCTCTTCAGCTCCATCACTTGATCTGGCCAGAATCCTTGATATCCAGACAAGTCTGAGTAGTTTCAGAGATCTAAATGAGAATGGTCAGCTCCTAGTTCCTACTGTTGTTAATTGGATATCAGGTAATTTGGAGAAGAAGGGCAGGGCTGGGGTTGATGTCAATGAACTGATGCAGTTGATTGATGCTCTTAAACAAAGAGAGGTTCTCTTTGTTGACAGGGGGAGACTCTTCTTCTGCAATTAATTGTAGTTGATTTTCAGTTTTGAATGTTTACTTTGGATGCAATATATAATATAAAAGGGGGAAGAGGAGACCCCCCCCCCACCCCCACACACACAAAAAGAAGAATACCGAGGACCTTTTTCTCCTCCTGTAGATATATTCTATATTTTTTCCTACATATATATACCATCACTGCCTGTAAAATAGATAATGCCACAAGTATTAACTAACATTTGACGCAGGAACACTGAATAACAAACGGGTGGGGGTGGGGGACATAGATCCTTTGTTGTTTAGAAAGACAAAAAACCATCAAAAAACAACAACAAAGCAGCTAAACCACTCAAACACTTCTCTCTACTGTTATACCTTACTATTGAACATCTACAAGATCATCTTCTTTCCTTCCTTCTTTATAATAAACTTCCAGTCCTTCAGTTGAATTGACACACACATACACATACACTCTCTCTTTCTAATCAAAGTGATAATCCTGAATAGGCACTTGTTCCAAAGGACCATCTTTCATCCCACCCAAAGCCTGCACTGTAGCTTTGGCACCAGCTACCGTAGTAATTACCGGAACCTTGTACCCCAATGCCAATCTTCTCAAATCTCTACCATCTGCTCTATCCAGCTCATCTTGCCCACTGCTCGTGATCATCATCATTGCCATGTCTCCATTGATGATCAAATCAGCAGCGTTGGGTCTACCTTCGTGAATCTTCAACACAGTGGTGACATCCTTGACACCAGCAGCTTTCAAATGGTCTGCCGTTCCCTTGGTTGCTAGAATCTTGTAACCCAAGTTGATCAGGTCATTAGCAATAGGAATAGCAGCATCCTTGTATTTAGGCATCATGGAGATGAAGACATTACCAGATTCAGGAAGTCTTTGACCTGCAGCAATGGCAGCTTTGGCGTAGGCTTTAGCAAAAGTGGTATCCAGGCCCATTACCTCTCCGGTAGATCTCATTTCTGGGCCCAACAGAGTATCAGCGCCAGCAAACTTCTCAAATGGCAACACAGCCTCCTTTACAGCAACATGGTTTAACACTGGCTCTTTAGTGAAGTTTAAGTCCTTGAGTGTAGCTCCACTCATAATCAGAGAGGCATAGCTAGCAATAGGGTGCCCAATAGCCTTGGCTACAAATGGCACGGTGCGAGAAGCACGTGGATTTGCCTCAATAATGTACACTTCATTATCTTGCACAGCATATTGAATGTTGATCAGACCTACTACCCCCAGTTCCTTGGCAATCTTTGGCGTCCAGTCCCTGATGACAGCCAGGCAGTCTTCGCTGATGGTCTGTGGGGGGATGCTGCAGGCAGAATCACCAGAGTGAACACCAGCCTGTTCTATGTGTTGCATAATTCCACAGATGACTACATTACCGTCTTTGTCAGCAAGAGCGTCAACATCAAGCTCGTCAGCTCTGTCCAGGTACTTGTCGATCAAGACTGGTCGGTCTGGGTCGACTTCTACGGCGGTGTTGATGTACCTGCGGACGTCTTGCTCACTGTAGACAATTTCCATGGCTCTGCCTCCCAGGACAAAAGATGGGCGGATCATCACTGGGTAGGACAGAGAGTTGGCAATCTTGACTGCACCAGCCTCGTCAACGGCAACGCCACCTTCAGGCTGACGGATTTTGAGCTTATCCAGCACTGCCATCCATCTATCACGATCTTCAGCATCGTCAATGGACTCTGGCTGTGTTCCCCAGATCTTGACATTACCATTACCAGATGCAGCTGGAATTGGGTTGGCAGCCAGATAGTTTGCCAATGGAGTCGCCAATTTGAGTGGAGTTTGTCCACCAAATTGAACAATAATACCCTCTGGTCTCTCTTTCTCGATCACATTCAATACATCTTCCACTGTGAGTGGCTCAAAGTAGAGACGTGATGACGTATCATAATCAGTAGATACAGTCTCTGGATTAGAGTTCATCATGATTGTCTCATAGCCAGCATCACGCAGTGAAAATGAAGCATGGCAGCAGCAATAGTCAAATTCAATACCTTGACCGATACGATTGGGTCCTCCTCCTAGAATGAGCACCTTCTTATCATTAGTAGGCTCACATTCACATTCTCCTTCGTAGGAAGAGTACATGTATGGGGTTGCTGCTTCAAACTCTGCAGCACAGGTATCTACACGTTTCATTGATGGCTGCACTCCCAATGACTTACGAGCTGATCTTACCTCCATCATGGAGCACCCTACACAATTAGCAATCTGAGGGTCGCTGAATCCTTTACGCTTTAGCTCTATCATATCTACCTTTGTCAAATCACCCAGTTTCTTGCTCTTCATCCAGCACTCCACTGTGTGCAGTTCTGCCAGCTGAGCAACAAACCAAGGATCCATTTGAGTGTATTCAATAACCTGTTCAGCAGTGAAACCATCTTCAAATGCCTGCTTGACCACCATCATTCTATCGGGAGATGGGACGCGCATGTTGTACACAAGGTCAGCTTCGGATTGACGTTTCCATCCTTTTGGGAGACTGAAGCCGTCTAGTCCGGTTTCAAGGGATCTAAGGGCTTTTTGGAAACTCTCTTGGAAGGTTCTTCCAATGGCCATGGCTTCTCCTACACTCTTCATCTGTGTCGTCAACACTGGCTGCGCACCAGGGAATTTCTCAAAAGCAAATCTAGGAATCTTGGTGACGACATAGTCAATTGATGGCTCAAAAGAAGCTGGTGTTTTCAGGGTAATATCATTAGGAATTTGATCCAAGGTCTTTCCACAGGCCAATTTAGCTGCCATTTTAGCAATTGGGAAGCCAGTGGCTTTAGAGGCCAGCGCAGAAGAACGCGACACACGGGGATTCATTTCGATAATGACCATCTCACCATCTACAGGGTTGATAGCCATCTGTACATTGGAACCGCCACATTCAACACCCATATCACGGATGATATCCACAGCAGCATCACGCAGACGCTGGTACTCTTTATCAGTCAGAGTCTGAGCTGGAGCCACTGTGATTGAGTCTCCAGTGTGCACTCCCATTGGGTCGACGTTTTCAATAGAACAAATAATGACGACATTATCTGCCAAATCTCTCATAACTTCAAGCTCAAACTCCTTCCACCCCAACAAGCTCTGTTCAACCTGAACTTGAGTTGTCATAGAGGCAGCAAGACCAGCAGCCACAATCTCTTTGAATTCATCCATATTATAGGCAATACCGCCGCCGGTACCACCCAGGGTAAAAGCAGGACGAATAATGAGAGGGAACTTTCCAATAATCTCTGCAGCCTTGAGAGCCTCATCCATGTTGGTAGCAATCTCAGCAGCAGCCATCTTGAGGTTGAGTGTCTTCATGGCATTGCCAAACAGCTCACGATCCTCGGCCTTGTTAATGGAAGCCAGTTTAGCACCGATCAATTCAACGCCATACTTGTCAAGGATGCCCTGTTCAGAGAGGGCCTTGGCCAGGTTGAGGGCAGTTTGGCCGCCCATAGTGGGGAGAATGGCGTCTGGACGCTCCTTATCAAGGATTTGTTCCACCAGTTCAGGAGTCATGGGGCCTATGTAAGTGCGGTCGGCGGTGCCGGGATCTGTCATGATAGTGGCGGGGTTGGAGTTGAGGAGGATGACTTTGTAGCCTTCTGCTTTGAGGGCTTTGCATGCCTGAGTGCCAGAGTAATCAAACTCACAAGCCTGGAGGTGGG
>Ga0209986_10000126_pt1 | contig 67719 bp, 64 predicted proteins | sample BlataG_FD_183168 | JGI IMG/M metagenome (GOLD analysis project Ga0209986, IMG submission 183168) | Deep subsurface microbial communities from Black Sea to uncover new lineages of life (NeLLi) - Black_00105 metaG (SPAdes) (version 2) | ecosystem: Environmental > Aquatic > Marine > Oceanic >... | reverse complement strand
TTTGAACCGAGATGAGTGTTCTACTCGCAAACCCCTCAAGCTTGTGCGTCTACCAATTTCGCCATAACGGTGAGAAAAAGATTTTTTGATGTTTATAGGAAAAGGAGGGATTCGAACCCTCGATAGCGTACACTATATAGACGTTCCAGGTCTATACCTTAACCCACTCGGACACTTTTCCGTACAAAAAACTCTTAAGTTTTTTGTAAGTAAAAAAAAAACAATGATGAGCTTAAACTTTTCTTGAATAATACTCAACAACTAATAATTCATTAATATTAATACCAATTGAATCTCGAGTTGCTGGAGCAAGAATTGATGCTGTTAACTTTTCTGAATTTAATTTTAAATGAGATGGTACTATTACGTTCTGGCGTTTTTGTAAAAACGTATTGACTAATTTACGAGAATTTTCAGAAACGCTAATAATATCATTTACTTTGCATAAATAACTTGGGATATCAATTTTTTTCCCATTTATAGTGATATGACCGTGACTGATAAGTTGTCGAGCAGCAGCAATCGTGGAACCAAAACCTAAACGAAAAACTACATTATCTAGACGTGTTTCTAATAATTGTAATAAAATTTCTCCCGTTGAACCCTTCACGCGCCGAGCTTCACGTACATAACGAACTAATTGGCGTTCACTAATTCCATAGTTAAAACGTAATTTTTGCTTTTCTTTTAATCGAATTGCATATTGTGATTCTTTTCCAGCTAACTTTTTCTTTGGCCCATGCTGTCCGGGAGGAAAAGTACGTTTTGTTTCTTTTTGTGTTAATCCTGGTAATTCACCTAAACGACGAACAAGTCGTAATCGAGGACCTCGATATCTCGCCATAATAAATAATTAAACTTTTTTTTTATATTTGTATATTGTGATGTATGTAAAATTAATTAAATTAATTTTACACCATGATTTATCCATCATGATATTATTAAGATGTTATTTTTTATCTTATAGCGAAAATTCTATAAGATAAAAATAACAAAATGATTACGCAAATCGATTTAAGCACCAATGAGTTGTTTTACTACTTGATAACGAGCCCGAGCACGTTTAAATCCAAATGTCGCTTCAACGCGTTGTTTTTCGTCTACCGCTTGTTCTAGACGCGCTTTTGCTTCTTCAAAAGCTGTTTCTGCTTGCTCTGGCTTAATAGTGTCTGCAGATTCTGCTTCATTAACTAGAATTGTTACTTGATTTTGCTTTACTAAAGCAAAACCGCCCATTAGTGCTACTGGAATCCATTCATTTTTTGAACGAATTAATGTTACACCAACATCTAATGCTGTAATTAAAGGAGCATGGTTTGTTAATACTCCCATTTGCCCAGTATTAGTTGGAAGGATAATTTCTTCAGCTTGTTCATTCCAAAAAATACGATCAGGCGTCATGATACATACTTGTAAAGTCATAGTTTTTCTCGCCTTTCTATTGTATTGAAGATTTTCATTTTACTAATACAAATTGTATTAGTAAAATGAATCCTCGTTTAGTTGTAGTTTAGAATGAATTACTTAAGAGATGATCCTTTAGCAATAGCTTCATCCAAGTTTCCAACTAAATAGAAAGCCTGTTCAGGAAGGTCGTCAAGTTCACCAGATAATACAAGGTTAAAGCCCTGAATAGTTTCTGCTAAACTCACATATTTCCCTGGAGAACCAGTAAATACTTCTGCAACGAAGAATGGTTGAGATAAGAAACGTTCAATTTTCCGTGCACGTGCTACAACTAAACGATCTTCTTCTGATAATTCATCAAGACCTAAAATCGCGATAATATCTTGAAGTTCTTTATAGCGTTGTAAAGTTTGTTTTACGTTTTGTGCACACGCATAATGTTCTTCACCAACAATCCATGGTTGTAACATTGTTGACGTTGAGTCTAATGGATCTACTGCTGGATAAATACCTTTTGCAGCTAAATTACGCGATAGTACAGTTGTTGCATCTAAATGAGCAAATGTTGTTGCCGGAGCTGGATCTGTTAAATCATCCGCAGGTACGTAAACAGCTTGAATTGAAGTAATACTACCATCTTTTGTTGACGTAATACGTTCTTGTAACCCACCCATCTCAGTAGCCAGTGTTGGTTGATAACCTACTGCTGATGGCATACGTCCTAATAGCGCAGATACTTCTGAACCAGCCTGAACAAAACGAAAAATATTATCAATAAATAATAATACATCTTGTTTATTAATGTCACGGAAATACTCAGCCATAGTTAAAGCTGTTAATCCAACACGCATACGTGCTCCTGGCGGTTCGTTCATTTGACCGTATACTAAAGCTACTTTAGATTCAGAAAGATTTGATTCGTTAATTACCCCAGATTCTTTCATCTCCATGTAAAGGTCATTTCCTTCACGAGTACGCTCACCTACACCGCCAAATACTGATACACCACCATGAGCTTTTGCGATGTTATTGATTAATTCCATAATTAGTACAGTTTTTCCAACTCCTGCACCACCGAATAAACCAATTTTACCGCCACGACGATATGGAGCTAATAAATCAACAACTTTAATACCTGTTTCGAAGATAGAAAGTTTTGTATCTAAGTCAACAAATGCTGGAGCTGGTCGGTGAATTGTTAATTGGTCTTTAGCATTTACTGGACCTAAATTATCAACAGGTTCGCCTAATACGTTAAAAATACGACCTAATGTTGCCTGTCCAACTGGTACACTTAGTGCACTGCCAGTATCGACAACATCCATTCCTCGCATTAACCCATCTGTTGCACTCATCGCAACAGCTCGAACGCAGTGATCACCCAATAACTGTTGTACTTCACATGTTACTGAAATTTCTTGCCCAGCTTCATTTTTCCCACGAACAGTTAATGCATTGTAAATACTTGGCATTTTGCCTGCTGGAAATGTTACGTCTAAAACTGGTCCAATAATTTGTGTAATACGACCAACATTTTTTGTTTCTGTAGAAACGCCCATAGATTTGAATATTCCTCTGTTTAAAATAATTTTTATTTTGTTTTTGAAAGAGAAGCGAGTAGCTTATAAGTTACGTTCTCTTACTCAAGAAACTAAAATAAATAGTTTTAGCAAAATTCTAAAAAATACACTGTTTTTCGCGTTATATAAATCTGAATTTAATTATAGCACGAACTATTGAAATACTCAAGAGACAGTCTTGAAAAGACTAAACCAAATTCTTATTGTCTTTATTATTTTTCATTAATAGAGGTGTATCTCTATTAATGAAATTCTAAAAAATATTTTTAATGGTAATTAAAAAATTGTCAGCAACTATTTTGCTAAAGCTTCCCATCCCATTGTAACATCATCAAGAAGTACTGAGCTGTTATAAATTTCTAAAATAATTACTAAGAAAACAGCGAATAACGCCATAAAAACAGCCATTACAACAGTAGTTCCCCAACCTGGTGCTACTTTACCATATTCTGAATTTAATGGTTTTAATAGAGTACCTAATGGAGTTGTCATCCCAGTCTCCACCACATTTGATTTACCTTTTGATGTCGTTCCAGTTGCCATAATAAAAAGAGGGTAATATGTTAATTTTACTTTCTGTAATGAAAAAAAATCTTACTTCAGAGTAGAATGATTTTTAACAATTTTGCGTTTCAATTATTTACTATTATTATATCGAAATTTTTTGAATTTTGAAAAACTTTTAGTACTCTTTTTAACGAGTGTTTAAAATACTAAAAATCTGAGATGCGACGGTTTTCGGTTTATTTGCTAAAATAAATAGAGTGAAACAAAAAAGTTTTCTTTTTTAGGCTTTTCGTCATCACCATTAGTAAGGCATCACAAACGTATTATAACATAAAATATGGACAGTCCAGCATTTTTCTTTACCATTTTCTTATCCTGCTTATTATTAAGTATTACTGGTTATTCCATTTATGTCGGATTTGGACCGCCTTCAAAGAAATTACGCGACCCCTTTGAAGAGCATGAAGATTAAGTTCGAGCGAATATATGGTATTCGTGAGGGAAAACCCCACGAATACCGGTTATGATACTACCTAAGATACTACCATTAATTAAACACTAGCCTATTTAATAATACGCGGTGGTTCGCGGAAAAAAATACTAAAGAAGATAATGCCTAATGTTCCTACTAATAAAAAAGTATACACTAAAGCTTCCATAAAAAAATCCTTGATCGATAAAGTTTTATTTTTTTGTCCAAGACAAAAAATAAATGTATGACAATTTAACTGTGCTTTTAAAATACTAAAAAGTAGTTAAAAAAGTCACTATACAGATTGACGACGAGTTGAAGTGTCTCCAAGTTTTAAGAATGCACCAAACTCTACTTGTTCGTCTAAATCAGCATCAATACCAGCGAATACATCTCGGAAAATAGTTCGAGCACCATGCCAAATATGACCAAAGAAGAATAATAACGCAAAACATAAATGAGCAAATGTAAACCAACCACGTGGGCTTGAACGGAATACACCATCTGATTGTAATGTTGCACGATCAAATTCGAAAATTTCGCCTAATTGAGCACGACGTGCATATTTTTTAACTGTTGCAGGGTCGTTAAAAGTAACACCATCAAGTTCTCCACCATAGAAGCTTACAGATACACCAACTTGCTCAATACTATATTTTGATTCAGCACGACGGAATGGAACGTCAGCACGTACAACACCATCTTTATCTACAAGTAGTACAGGGAACGTTTCAAAGAATGTTGGCATACGACGAACAAATAATTCATTGCCACTTTTATCTGTAAAAACAGCATGACCTAACCAACCTACTGCAATACCATCACCACTGTTCATTGCACCAGCACGGAAAAGACCGCCTTTTGCTGGGTTGTTACCAATGTAATCGTAAAAAGCAAGTTTTTCAGGGATTTCAGCCCATGCTTGTGTTAATGATTTACCTTCACCAAGGCTTGTTTGTACACGACGTTGAATTTCCTGCGAGAAGAATCCTAAATCCCATTGATAACGAGTTGGTCCATACAGTTCAATTGGAGTTGCTGCTGATCCATACCACATAGTTCCGGCTACAACAAATGCGGCCCAGAAAACTGCTGCGATACTGCTTGATAATACTGTTTCAATATTACCCATACGTAGACCATTGTATAAACGTTGTGGAGGACGAACACATAAATGGAATAGTCCAGCTAATACACCTAAAACACCTGCCGCAATATGATGAGCCGGAATTCCACCTGGATTATAAGGATCAAATCCGGTTGCATCCCAAGAAGGTGAAACAGCTTGAACACTTCCCGTAATACCATAAGGATCAGAAACCCAAATCCCAGGTCCAAATAATCCAGTTACGTGGAATGCTCCAAACCCAAAACATAATAAACCTGATAAGAATAAATGAATTCCAAAAATTTTTGGAAGATCTAAAGCAGGGTTACTTGTACGAGGGTCGCGGAAAAGTTCTAGATCCCAATAAACCCAGTGCCAAATTGATGCTGCAAATAATAACCCAGATAAAATAATATGAGATGCTGCAACACCTTCATAACTCCATACACCTGGATTAGCTGCAGTTTCACCACTGATTGTCCAACCACCCCATGATTGTGTAACACCTAAACGTGTCATGAAAGGTAGAACAAACATACCTTGACGCCACATAGGATTTAAAACCGGATCAGACGGATCAAAAACTGCAAGTTCATAAAAAGCCATTGAACCTGCCCAACCTGAAACTAATGATGTATGCATTAAATGTACAGCAATTAAACGACCCGGGTCATTTAATACAACTGTATGAACACGATACCAAGGAAGACCCATAAAAAGTATACGTTTTATTATTCTTTTTTTACTTTCTTTCTATTTCAAGTGAATTAGGTAAAAAGAAATATTTCCAGCAGATAAACCACTGTACTAAATCGTTATTTCTTTAGACTAGTCACAATGCTTATTTTTAGTATAGCATAATCCTTTTTGACGAAGAAAATATTAAAAAGTTTCTGTGTCTTTATAAAATTGATTGTGAGTTGGTTTTTAAATAGCTTTTTAGTATACTTAACATTACAGGGTCTGTTTATACTAATAAAATACTGTGCCATTCAACAAACTTCTCGTTCGAGAATGAAATCACAAAAATTATGTATTAAACAAGATATTATAATGGTTCACAAAATCTCATAGAACCAAAAATGAGCGAAAAACAAAAAGTTAAATATTGCTTATAAGCAATCATTTAGAGAACTTACAATTTAAAATACAAACACGAAACTTTATGCCAATTGGGGTACCAAAAGTCCCGTTTCGGTTGCCTGGAGATAGTTCAGCGCAATGGGTTGATTTATATAATCGCTTATATCGAGAACGGGTTTTATTTCTTTGCCAAGAATTAGAAGATGAATTATCCAACCAACTTATTGGAATTATGCTGTATTTAAATGCAGAAGAAAGTACAAAAGGAATATATATCTATATCAATTCACCAGGGGGATCAGTAACTTGTGGAATTGCTGTATATGATGCTATGCACTATATTGATAGCGATGTGACAACAATTTGTGTTGGTACAGCTGCCTCAATGGCTTCTTTTATTTTAGCTGGTGGGGATCGTGGTAAACGAATAGCATTGCCAAATGCACGAATTATGATTCACCAGCCCGAAGGCGGAAGTCAAGGCCAAGCCTCTGAAGTTCTTTCTGAATCCGAAGAAGTTATGCGCATTCGTCGCCAAGTTGGGCGGGTTTATGCTGAAAGAACCGGCCAACCGTTAAGTCGAATTTCTCGAGACATGGATCGAGACCAGTTTATGTCTGCTCGCGAAGCGAAAGATTATGGACTTGTTGATCAAGTTGCCGTGGATACAAAATGGGCAGGTGCAGCTTAACCATCTTGTGTATCCGATTAGTCTATTTGTGGTTTTGGAATAAGTTTGTCATCCAACTTTTAACTTAAATGTTGTGTATGCTAAAAAAAAAAAACACTCAAATTATGAGTAAAATCTATGACTGGTTTGAAGAACGTTTAGAGATTCAAGCCATTGCTGATGATATTTCTAGTAAATATGTTCCACCACATGTAAATATTTTTTACTGTATTGGCGGAATTACTTTTACTTGTTTTCTTGTACAAGTAGCGACTGGTTTCGCTATGACATTTTACTATCGTCCAACTGTTGCAGAAGCATTTGCTTCAGTAGAATACATTATGACTGATGTAAATTTTGGATGGTTAATCCGTTCAATTCACCGTTGGTCTGCAAGTATGATGGTATTAATGATGATTCTTCATGTTTGTCGAGTTTATTTAACTGGTGGCTTTAAAAAGCCTCGTGAATTAACTTGGGTAACGGGAGTTATTATGGCCGTGTGTACAGTATCATTTGGTGTAACTGGTTATTCATTACCATGGGATCAGATTGGATACTGGGCGGTAAAAATTGTAACAGGTGTTCCTGATGCAATTCCTGTAGTTGGTCCTGGTTTAGTAGAACTATTACGAGGTGGTGTTGGAGTGGGTCAATCAACATTAACACGTTTCTATAGTTTACATACATTCGTTTTACCATTACTAACGGCAGTCTTTATGCTTATGCATTTCTTAATGATTCGTAAACAAGGTATTTCTGGACCTCTTTAAATAGATCTATTTTGTTTAAATCGTATACCATCCACATCCAAACATAAGGAGATTCTTTAATCATGGCAGTTACAAAAAAACCTGATCTATCTGATCCAGTATTACGTGCAAAATTAGCCAAAGGTATGGGCCATAATTATTATGGTGAACCAGCATGGCCAAATGACTTATTATATATGTTCCCTGTTGTTATTTTTGGGGCATTTGCATGCATTATTGGATTAGCAGTTTTAGATCCAGCAGCTAGTGGTGAACCAGCAAACCCATTTGCAACTCCACTAGAAATTCTTCCAGAATGGTATTTCTTCCCAGTTTTTCAGCTGTTACGTACAGTTCCTAATAAACTTCTTGGAGTTTTATTAATGGCAGCTGTTCCAGCGGGACTTATTACCGTTCCTTTTATTGAAAATATCAATAAATTTCAAAACCCATTCCGTCGCCCTGTAGCAAGTACTGTTTTTCTTTTAGGAACAGTTATTGCTATTTATTTAGGTATTGGGGCAACATTACCAATTGATATCTCATTAACGTTAGGATTATTCTAACAATTTTGGTTCCAGAGAACTTGAGCTATTACCTACTAACAAGGGCTTTTACTGAGCCCTTGTTAATCATATTTAAAAAGAAAAAAGTATTAACCATTCCAAAATCAATGCTACAATACATATACGGGATTCATCGCTCTGTGATTCTTAACTCAAAATCATGTCAGGACTGAAAAGGAGCAGCATTATGGGTTGGATTTGTCATGAGAGTAGATACAATATTATCTATTGTATCGAGGTGAGTCCCTTTTTTTGTTTATTTTGGATAAAAAAATTAAAAATTTATTCAAACAAAAAAATTATGTAAAATGCATTGTATTTTACTATTCTCACTAATAAAACTTGTTTCTATTTTAAAATTAAAAGAATGTATCTGTTTTTCCTTTCGAAGTCTAATAGGCGGCACCCAGATTTGAACTGGGGAGTAGAGGATTTGCAATCCACGGCCTTACCACTTGGCTATACCGCCATTTCTTTATTTTGAACCTTGGTGTTAAAGAGAAACATATATTTTTTTATTTTTTACCTATTATTATCATTAAAGTATACCATAAAATTATATTATGATTTTTCAAGCCTCCTCCACTCATTCAAAAGCAACGCCTGAGATTAATATTCAAAGTCCACACATACTCTCAATGATGTCTAATGAATATTGTAAGATTCCAGATTTGGTAAAAATTCAACGAATAAGTTTTCATCGATTTTTAAATGGTGGTCTACAGGACGCCTGTGAATTAATAACACCAATTCATTTAAAATCAGGAAATGACTATCTGACAATCTCATTCTTAACACAAGCAATTCGATTTCGTCAACCCGATAAAGATCAAAAAAACACAATAAAATTCGGCAAAACATATGGTTGCTCAGTTTATATCCCAATCCGATTAGAATCAAGTCAATGGACGGGGTCAAAAACTGAGTGGATGCTATTAGGGTTTTTACCTTTGATGACCGCTCGAGGACACTTTATCGTTAATGGGGTAACTCGTGTTTTTCTACATCAAATGGTTCGAAAACCTGGACTTCATATTATCCGCCCTCCGCATGAAGGTCAACAAATTCTTGGAATTGGCAGTCCGCACGTAGCGCGAATTATCCCAGAACAGGGAGGATGGATTACTTTTTCTGTGACAATTCGCCAAAAAAAAAACGAAATCCGCACCCGATTATGGGTTACAACACGACTTCTACGAAGAAAAATTCCTGGAATTATTCTTTTACTAGCACTCGGTTATACTCATACAGAAATTCACAAAACAATTTCTTATATTCAGCGTGTCGATCTTTACCCCACACAACCTCAAATGGATAGTCGACAAGGTCGAATTTTAAAAGAGGCTGGATTACACCGTTGGCCACAAACACCACAAGAAGCACGCCGATACCTTTTCGCTCATTATCAGGAATATACACCACGATTAAAAAAACAACCTATTACGAATGACATTTCAAATACGTTTTTTCATACAATGGTCTGGGATCCTGCTAATCGCTATCTTGGAAGTGTTGGTCGTGAACATTTTAATCAACAATTTGCGAAAAAAAGTGCAGACCCGACTCATACTGAAAAAATGGAGAAAAGACTTTTTTTAACCAACACCGATATTTTGCTGTCCATTCAACTCTTATTTGACTATTATGGTCAAGAGCAAGCGCATGCTGTTGAAGACATGGACAATTTAATGAATAAATATGTGCGAGCATGTGGTGAATGGTTTAAAAAAGAATTGATTGAAAGTTTACGTGATTTTCAAATTCGATTATATAGAAAATCATTAACGACACCGCCAGGTGAACTTGAAAATGTTTGGAAATATCATCGAGCTATGTTACCAAAAACGGTTAGCAAAGGTTGGAAAGGTTTCTTGGCGGGTGGAACATTGTCTCAATTTATGGATGAAACCAATCCATTATCAGAAATTACTCATAAACGCCGAGTTACTGTATTGGGTCCAGGAGGTGTAAACAGTAATCAAGCTACCATTCAAATTCGTGGTATCCACCCAACCTATTATGGTCGGTTATGTCCTATTGAAACACCAGAAGGGAAAAATGCAGGTTTAGTGAACTCTTTTACTGTTTTTACCAAACTTGATAGTACAGGAAACCTACAAACACCTTATTTTTCTGTCTACCGTGGACTTGTTCAAAAAACGAGCCCAGCAGAATTTATCCAAGCCCATCAAGAAATAGAACAAGTTATTGCTCCAGCAGATCTTGAACAATCTGCTTTTTCGCAACTACCGACAACATTATTACCTGTTCGTACAACTTGGAACTTTGCATCAACTCATCGCAATGAAATTACTATGCAATCGGTTGGGTTTTTACAATTAATTTCTATAGCAACAAGTTTAATTCCGTTTTTAGAGCATGATGATGCTAACCGAGCGCTTATGGGTTCAAACATGCAACGACAAGCGGTTCCACTCATGACTCCGGAAAATGCAATTGTTCAAACGGGTTTAGAATTGCGCGTTGTTTCTGATGTATTATACGGGTTACAAGCGCCATCTTCGGGATATATTACAACGGTACATGGCAATTATATTGAAGTATATGCACGTCAACCTCTTCATGAATATAATACGACAAGTGCGTTGGAATCTAATAATTTTTTTAAAACATGGTTCAATCAAAACCAATATATTATTTCACCTCTTAAAAAAGATCAGCGCCTATCACGACGAAAAACCTCAGTAAAAAATCTCTGGAAATATCACCTCCCATACTCAACAAAAGATAACGTTAGTGCTTTACACACTCGTCCCGACTATAATCTTTTTGAAAAAGATAGTATAGCCGCAAAACCGACGTTTTGTTCACTGAATACCCATCATTTTTCAGGCTATCATCGAACAAACCAATCAACATCCTTTAATTTGCGTCCAACTCTTTTAAATGGTGAATGGGTAGAACGCGGGGATGTTATTGCGGACGGAACAGCAAGCCAACAAGGAGCCTTAGCTCTTGGAAAAAATGTATTAATCGCCTATTTACCATGGGAGGGTTATAACTTTGAGGACGCTATTGTTTTAAGTGAAAGATTAGTGAAAGATGACATTTTTACTTCATTACATATTGATACATATGAAATTGAAGTAAAAAATACTCAATACGGACTTGAAAAAATATCAAAAAAAGAACTAACGGATCTGGTTGATGACGAATTAGCACCTACGGAAAATTACCAACTTGACCGGTTAAATGCTCAAGGAATCATTAATATAGGACATTGGGTAAAAGAAGGTGATTTACTCGTAGGTAAAATTACTCCTGTTGCCCCAAAAGCTCCCTCGGTCCTCCAACAATATCGAAAACTATATAACGTGATTATGGAGCGCAAAGAAATCCTATTCCGAGATACCAGTTTTCGGGTGCCGAAAGGTGTTGAGGGCTTTATTCTTGATATTCACCTCTTGCCGCCGAAAAGTGCTGATGTTATTGCCGTTATAAAAGACCATCCAGAAGGTCTTTTTCGTGTTCGTATTGTATTATTACAACGCCGTAAAATTCAAATTGGGGATAAAATGGCTGGCCGTCACGGAAATAAAGGGGTTATTTCTCAAATTTTGCCTGTACAAGATATGCCGTTTTTACCAGATGGTACGCCAATTGATATTTTATTAAATCCTTTAGGGGTTCCCTCGCGTATGAATGTTGGGCAAATACTTGAATGTTTATTAGGACTTGCTGGACGATATCTACACGAAGCCTATACTGTTCAACTTTTTGATGAACGATTTGGAGCAGAAGCATCAAGGAGTTTAGTATATTCAAAACTCTATGAGGCCTCAGTAAAAACCGGAAATCTTTGGTTATTCGAGCCTCATCATCCGGGAAAAGTTCGAATATTTGATGGACGTACTGGTGATTCTTTTGATCAATCTGTAACCGTTGGCATTGCTTACATGTTAAAATTAGTCCATTTAGTTGCCGATAAAATTCATGCCCGTGCAACTGGTCCATACTCAACAATTACTCAACAACCAGTTCGAGGGCGTGCACGACATGGCGGACAACGAGTTGGCGAAATGGAAGTCTGGGCCTTACAGGCCTACGGTGCTGCATATCTTTTACAAGAATTATTAACGGTTAAGTCAGATGATTTAGATGGGCGGAAATATACCGTGTTTAATCTCTATACAAAAAAACCATTACAGTCTGGCTCGTCAGATATTTTTAAAGTATTAGTGTCAGAATTACGAGGCCTATGTTTTTCACTGGATATGTATATCAGTAAGAAAAAAACTGGTACTATAAACCGATTCCTTGGGGATTATCCACAACGTGAATTTATTCAATGGTAATTACTGAAAAATCAAGTAAAAAGGTCATAATTATATTGCTCAATCATGGTTTTTTTACTTGATTTCAAGTATGTCTTTCTATATGCATCTCATTTAATTTTTATTAACCTTATTATCTAGTCGTTATCACATCTCAACATATGAAACCTATATTAGAGAATCAACCAAAGCGTTCTTTTCAGCCCTTCGAAAGAAGTTTGCAAGAGTATCATAAAAAAAAGCGAGGCCTAGCAAAAAAACGGAAATATCAATCGATAAACAACCTTAGCAATAATTTATTTTTTCATTCGATCGATTTAAGTCTTCCTTCACCTCTAGAGATTCAAAGTTGGGGTTCTCGAGAAACACTCTCGGGCGAATTTGTCGGAGAAGTTACGAATTGGGAAACTGTTAATTATAAAACGCTCAATCCGGAACCGGGTGGATTATTTTGTCAAAAAATTTTCGGGCCGGTAGTTGATTATACGTGTGCTTGTGGCAAAAAAACAACGCACGGTGAATGTGATAAATGTGGAGTACAACATACTCCAGCACGAATTCGTCGCCATCAACTTGGCTATATAAAATTACAGCAACCAATTGTTCATACATTATATGCTTCTCAGAAGCCGTCGCCAATAAAAGCTTTTTTAGACTGGCCACAACGACGAATGCATAGTGTTATGTATGGAGCGGAATTTTGTTATCTTCCGAAAAAACAATATTGTTTTAAAACACCGTCAAGAAATCAACTTGGATTTTCGATTGACCCAACAACACATAGTAACACTATTTCGAATTTCAAGACTTCGGAAACAAAGCACATACAGACTAACCCGTTCTATGCTTATCAATCTCGACCAACACCAAAATTATTTCAAAAACAACAACAACAAGAATTAAAAAACCATTGGAAAAATATACGTAAAAGCTATTATATTCGATCAACTTTACATGCAAGTCGTCATCGATACGGTATCGCATTTGATGCTACATGGCGTGAAATTGATACCTTCTTCAATTATTTAACATATTCTTGGGAACAACCTCAGGACACAGATATTACAATTCCATACTATTCGTCGCCAATTCTGCTAGGAAGTAAGTCAACTTTTGCGCTAAATTCAATTCCAGAGTCCGCACAACCTTATCCATTATATACGGGTGGAATTGTTTTTCAAAAGCTTTTAAGCTATGCTCGACCTGCCACGCTGCTTTTAAACAGTAATTTTATTACAACCAAACTAGAAACACAATCACATAATATTTATTATCAAAATCCAAATAGTTATTTTTTAGTTGTCGGAAAACATATTAAAAAGAAATATGCAAAACGCTATAAAACGAATGAAATTCGTAATGCTTTTTGTCATATGTATAAGTATCTGCACTTCTGTAAAAAAATTTGTGAATTGCCTTGTCCGCTGAATGTTCATGTAATGATGCAATTACTCCACAGACGACAAAGATATAGCTTACCAGCGGCACAACGTTGGAGTGGCCTTCTACTCCGGCTTTTTCTGAAACCCTACGCTTTTATGACTACTAAAGCGCTCCCAAACCGCGTGTTTTTACGACGCATCTTCAGCCTCAAACGATATTCAATTACGCTGGCTACAACGACAAATGAGTTTCTTGCCAAGTTCAGTAAACGACAAGAATATTTTAGAGATTTTCATCTTGCTCGTACCGCACCCGCATGGATGGTTTTAAATTTTTTACCAGTAATCCCTCCGGGCCTGCGACCTATTTTATCTATTGGTGGTGAACTATTTGTTTCTGATTTAAATAACTTATATCGAAAAATTTTAACGAGGAATAAAAGATTACAAAATTCAACACCAGTCGAATTATACGATTCGGCATTTCTTGGGAACTGGGAGGCGTGGTGTTATAATATTCGTCAACTTCAAGAAGCAGTTGATTCCTTATTTAAAACCGCTGCGCTTGAGTCTGAACGGCCGGTAAAATCGTTACTTGATATTTTAAAGGGCAAAAAAGGTAGGTTTCGACAAAATTTATTAGGGAAACGTGTTGATTATTCAGGCCGTTCTGTTATTGTTGTTGAACCGAAATTAAAAATTCATGAGTGTGGAATTCCAAAACAGATGGCACTCGAATTATTCCATCCGTTTCTTGTTCAAAAACTCGGCCATCTGAAAAAAAATATTGGATTAGCAAAAGAATTAATTTCACAAGAGCATCCAATTATTTGGCCGTTGTTGAAGAAAATTTGCAGAAATACACCCGTATTACTAAATCGTGCGCCTACTTTACACCGATTAGGAATACAAGCATTTTTTCCAAAATTGGTTGAAGGGCAGGCTATTCTTTTACACCCACTTGTATGTCCTGCATTTAATGCCGATTTTGATGGGGATCAAATGGCGGTTCATGTTCCATTGTCACCGCTTGCTCAGGCTGAGGCAATAACATTATTATGGTCACGACATCATTTACTCGCACCCGCATCAGGACAACCATTATTGTTACCTACCCAAGATATGGTTTTAGGCTGTTATTATTTAACAACCCTTCAGCCACGACCAAAGCTCATCGAATTTAAAAAACGCGTTTCTCCTGGATTTTATTTTGGAACGGCGCAAGAAGTTTATACGCTCTATCATCGTAAAGAGCTTTCTCTTCACCAAAATATTTGGGTTCGTTTTTTTACTCCTGTTCAAACATTAGAATCAGAACAACAAGCAAAAAATAAAGCACTACCGGTTGAATATCGCATAACACCATCAGGGTTATATGAACACGTTTTTCGAAATAAAGTTCAAATCGGTCAACTGTATAACACTTGTGAGCATCGAATTTATCAAAATAAAGTTTCTCAATTTATTCGAACAACAACGGGTCGAATTCTCTTTCATACCCATCTTCATGAATTTATTAGCTAACGTTTTCGATCAATTCTTTTATACAAACTGATATTTTTAAATTTTTTTATGGCTCGCTTATCTCGTTTTAAAAACTCTCCCAATCTCGATCCGCAAAAAAAACTACCTGAAGGGGTATTTTTTAATACGTGTTTTGATAAGGGAGAATTAAAAAATTTAGTCGCGTGGTTGATAAATCATTATGATACCAATACAACTTTAAATTTTCTTGAACGATTAAAACAAGTTGGTTTTGAACAAGCAACCCTTGCAGGTGTCTCGTTAGGTCTCGATGATTTACAAATTCCACCAAAAAAACCAATATTATTATCACAAGCCACGGCTGAAATTCAACGTACAACACGAGAAAACGTAATGGGAAGCATTACCAGTGTTGAAAAATCACAAAAAATGATTGATACGTGGAATCATACCAGTGACTTATTACGAAATGCAGCAGTGCAGAATTTTCGAAATACAAATACAGTAAATCCAGTTTATATGATGGCATTTTCTGGGGCCCGTGGAAATATTTCACAAGTTCGACAACTTGTAGGGATGCGCGGATTAATGGCAGACCCGCAAGGGGCAATTCTAGAATATCCTATTCAAAGTAATTTCCGAGAAGGCCTTACCTTGACGGAATACTTTATTTCGTGTTATGGAGCAAGAAAAGGACTTGTAGATACAGCATTAAGAACTGCAACCGCTGGCTATTTAACCAGGAGATTAGTATATGCGGTTCAGCATATTGTTGTCGCAATGCAAGATTGTGGGGCAAAGAGCGGGCTTCGCTACCAATATCAAGGTAAGCAACATGACATAAATCGACTTCATGGGCGAGTTTTAGCAAAAGATATTTCAATTTCTGAAAATATTACATATTCTCGGAATCAAATTCTTTTGCCGGACATGATTTCGCAGTTACATGATAGTAATCAACCCATTTTTATTCGGTCACCGTTGACTTGTAACGCTTATCAATCTGTTTGTCAATTTTGTTATGGGTGGAACTTAGCGCATGGGTCGCTCGTTCAATTAGGAGATGCGGTTGGTGTTATTGCGGCACAATCGGTCGGTGAGCCTGGAACTCAATTAACAATGCGAACTTTCCATACTGGTGGTGTTGGTGTATTTGCGGAAAATACTCTCAAATCTATTTATGCTCAGGACAGTGGTGTTATCTCTTTTACTAAAATGCTACCAGGCCAATTAATCCGTACTCCACATGGTAAAATTGCATATATGCTAAAATATATTCCTGAATCACCAACACGAATCCTTGGGGAGGTTGTTGGGGACGGGCGAACAGGTACGTCATCTACATTACAAATTTTTACTGAACTGGAATTACCACCAGGAAGTTTGTTATTTGTAAAAGCTGGTGAATTTGTTCATAGTGGACAAATTATTGCTCAATCAGCTCAGTTAACAAAACCTACTGAAAACATGCCGGAATCCACTCATCCGGTTTATTCGGCAATAAATGGTCAGATTCTTGTTGAGAATGTACTAAAAACAACGATCGATGCCCGAGAGTCTTTTTGTAACGAGCTAACACGATCAAATAAATTTCTGTTTTTACAAACTTATTTGAAAAATTCAAAAACCTCCCGAATTGGCCAAGTAAAAGAAATTTATCAGTCCTTTTTCTCCAAAATACAGAAGACAAAGAATATGACGAACCAAGCTTTTTTCCCTAATGCACCAAATTTTGTGGATCAAGCAACAACCCTTTGGGTTTTGGCCAGTGATACTTTCTATTCTAATGGTTATCGACCGGCTCTTGCAGAGCCTTTATTACAAGCTTTTTTCCCAGCTCAACCAAACCAACCACGCTATGATACGATTATAAATCAACAAATTTTAAAGACTAGTGGGGTTTTTTCATTAAAAGGTTTAAACGCACTTGTAACTCTCTTATTTGAGTTGTTTATTGAATTGCCATTCCCCACAGATGAAGATTTTGAAGAAAAACTCCCAGAGATTTCTGTCATTAATGTTCCTTTTTCAACAAAAAAACACACGGAATTTTTGGTAACAAACGGTGACCTTATTTGTCCACAAACAGTAGTTTCGCAAAAACTTATTGAAAGTGGCATTCAGGCAGAATTACGAACCGAGAAGGCTGAGCTTTTTGTCGGAAAAAGCTATCAATTTCTAAAAACTGCTCAAATTCTTTCGTATGGCGGCTTGCAAACTTTATTTTTTCATCCAGCTCAACCCGATATTGTTATAGTGCAACCAACCACGATTGATATTGCACTAATCCACCAACACCAACAAGTATTTGTTTGGTATCCATCTCCACAACTCTCCTCGACAACGATCATTTCAAACCTTTTTTCTACCTCCTCTTCTTTAGGAACGAGTTGGTCGCTTGGTCACATTTTTGTAAAAAAGGAAATGCCGACAGGTTCGTTGTTAGATTCTCAAAAAAATATAATTTTTAACACCGCTATCGGGGCGTCTTTCCTTTCTATTTCAAGCAGAACCTTTGGGCGGTCGCAGAAGCTGAAGATGAGCAATGTGCCCAAACTAGGATTTAAAAAATGTCTAGACCGACTTCCGAAACAATCAAAATTTGCTTCAACTTCAGTTCACCACTATTACAGGACAACTCTCGGTAAACAAGAGTATACGAAGCCGAAACTAACTCAAAAATCATCAAAAACCTGGATAACACTCTCGAATTCAACACCGTGTAACTCCGCATATACTACTGACTCTTGCTCATTGGTTACTCAAGCCCTCCAAAACATGGCATTTTTCCCGCAAAATATTGGTGTTGAGCACTTGTCTACAAAAAAATGCTTCTCAATCAAACGGAGAAAAAGAATAAGACTGAGTACTGTATTACCGTGGTATAGTTTACAAAACATTACTTCTTCAAATCCTTTTATGGGGTTCTTCGAATCCGAACAATCGACTACATACGCCTCAACGCAAAACCAGGATAACAATCAAACTCAAGTATGGTATTATCAACCCGCTCGTCGAAATCCTAAACACTCTCTCCTAGTGGAGTCTCCTAGACCAAGAAAATTTTTGAGTTCGAAATGTATTGTATTTCAGAAATTAACTGAATATACTCTCCCAACTCAAAACCAAGTTCGTCACACTTGGTCACGTTTATGCTCAGCAAAATTATCCAGTGCACTCTATTCAAGATCGGCTATTAAACAAACCAAGACAAAATCCGCTTTTCTTAGAAAAGACTATACTAAAGAAGTCTCTCTTCATTTTGATTTTCAATTATCTTTGCTGTCTGATATGCCAACAACCTCAACCAACGCTACGGCTATTTTGGTAGTATCAAAACCGTCAAAATATGCCGATATCAAAATATTTACTGGTAACACAACAGAAAGAAATCGATACTCTCTTCTTTTCAATCAATTTGAAGTATTCTTTGGAAATCCTATAGTTCCACTACCGCAAGTAATCGGCCCAATAAAAATGTTTAAAGACCGAATTATTGCACCAAATCACGCAATTTTTGGTACTCCACTGCAAACTCCAGTCTCGTATACTGGTGAGCTTCTCCAAAAGCTAACCACTCATACCCCTACAACGAATTTATTAAATCGTGATGAACAAGTAAACCATGCTTATAGTCTTTTTACTTCACAGAATTGCGTAGAGATTGCTCTTGCTGCCGAACACAATGGTTTAACTCCCCGCAAACTAGGCGATTTGATTCGGTTTGGTAATGAAATCGGTGATGGACTAGCCAGTTGTGTAAATGGGCAAGTAGTTAGTCTCAAAAAAACTCGATTGACAATACAAACTGGGATCGCTAATTTATCAGCAAAAGGGGGTAGTATTTATACGGAACACAATCAAATCATCAAAAAAAATGATATTGTGCTTATGTTAAAATCACAACGACTTCAAACCGAAGACATTGTGCAAGGTATTCCAAAAATTGAACAACTTTTTGAAGCTCGAAAAACACAAGCTGGGCAACTTGTTATAAATAGTATTCATACTAAATTAGAATCTATTTTTGAAACAACAATTCGAAAAGTTTATCGAAAATATGCTAAAAAATATCCAAATTTTGCAAATCCATTTCCATGGCCAACCAACGGACAACAATTTCCTGAAACCAAATCAGTAACGGTAAAAGAAATAACAACGGAAAAAGCGTTATTACAATTATCTAAAATCTCCTGGAAAAGCACTTCACAAATTGTTCGTCTGAGTTTTCAACGTATCCAAAAAATTTTAGTGAATGATATTATTGACGCGTATGCTCATCAAGGTGTACATATATCCGAAAAGCATGTTGAAGTTATTGTCCGGGAAATGACAACTCGTGTTCGCATTTTAGATCCTGGCTCAACATATTTTGTACGAGGTGAAGTTGTGTTAGTACACTGGGTCGAAACATTAAATCGGCTTATGTACGAAAAGGAATTACATCGTTCTACGAATGTCTCTGCCTATTCGCCTACGCCGAAACAATTATATATTAAATATCGTCCCGCAGTTTACGAACCTATTATTTTAGGAATTACAAAAAGTACATTACACTCAGAAAGTTTTTTAGTAGCAGCAAGTTTTCAACAAGTGAGCCGATCTCTTGTTCAATACGCACTTAAACGGAAAATGGACTTTTTACATGGTCTTCATGAAAATGTAATGGTTGGACAAGTTATTCCTACCGGCTTTGGATTAGTTCATCACCATCAAATACGACAAACATACCGCCCGCGACAAAAAACGTTATGGCAAACGAGTATAACTGATATGACATCAGACTTTTCCAGAGCAAAAATCACCCAAAACCCGCAGAAATCTCGTCTTCCATATATCAGTAATCGGTATGAAAGACGGCCATTTTCCGCCAATATTAATAAATCCATTACTGACTAATCGTTATTAATGGATTTTATGCATGGTATTTTAATGTATACCATGCATAAAAAAAAGCCCATTTTGAAGTTGAAATTTTTTTCACCTTTACTATAATAATAGTATAGGCCTTTAGCTCAGTTGGTAGAGCGGCTGCCTTACAAGCAGCATGTCATCGGTTCGAATCCGGTAGGGCCTAAAATTGATGTTATTTTATTTAGAGAGAAATAGTAAAAAATCAAATGATGTTTTTTTTAGTTTTTTATCTTACAAATACTTTTATTTTTGCTCTATCATAGATTTTATCTATAAAGCTTTTTGTTCTCTCTGAATAAATGTATATAATAGATATAAGTATTGTTTTATTTTTTCAATAAAGCGTAAGTAGACTTCTACCCTTTTTTGAATGGATAAAAATTAGATAAGAAAAACCGAAAAAATAGTTACCTATACTAGGAGTAGTGAAAAATTATGACCGCTCAAATTTTACCAAGCATTTTAGTTCCACTGGTTGGGCTTGTGTTTCCTGCTATAGCAATGGCTTCAATGTTTTTATATATTGAGCAAGAAGAAATTCGATAAGGTAATACATAATTATTTTTACATAGCGATAGTCTCCATACGTACTATCACTATGTAAATAGATATAAAAGAAGGATTCCTCTTATGTCAATTCTATCTTGGATCGAAGATCAAAGAAAACTAAAATTATTAAATGCACCGAAATATAACCATCCGGACTCTGACGGTAGTCAAGGCCTATGGACACGGTGTGATCATTGTGGTGTTATTTTATATATTAAACATTTAAAAGAAAATCAACGAGTTTGCTTTGGCTGTGGATATCATCTTCAGATGACGAGTAGTGAGCGCATTGAAACTCTGATTGATGGAGGGACATGGCGACCATTAGATGAAACATTATCACCATGTGATCCTTTGGAATTTAGAGATCAAAAAGCTTATACAGAACGCTTAAAAGAATCACAAGAACGAACTGGTCTTCAAGATGCTGTGCAGACCGGGACAGGACTTTTAGACGGTATTCCAGTGGCTTTAGGAGTTATGGATTTTAATTTTATGGGTGGTAGTATGGGTTCCGTAGTTGGAGAAAAAATTACTCGTTTAATTGAGTATTCAACACAAGAAGGCCTCACTCTTATCTTAATTTGTGCCTCTGGTGGGGCCCGAATGCAAGAAGGAATTCTAAGTTTAATGCAAATGGCAAAAATATCTGCCGCATTACATGTACATCAAAATTGTGCAAAATTGTTGTATATTGCAGTATTAACATCACCAACAACAGGCGGTGTGACCGCTAGTTTTGCGATGTTAGGAGATTTAATTTTTGCCGAACCAAAAGCACTCATCGGATTTGCAGGAAGACGCGTTATTGAACAAACTTTACAAGAACAATTACCGGATGATTTTCAAACAGCTGAGTATTTATTACATCACGGGCTTTTAGATCTGATTGTTCCAAGAGTATTTCTAAAACAAGCGTTATCAGAAACATTAACACTATATAAAGATGCACCTTTACGCGTGTGTGGTTATTTACCGTATGGTGAGCGCAGTTCATTAACAAAAGTTCTCGAAGAACAATTAAGAAGATTCGACAAACAACCGTCTGGATCTCGTTATGGAGATCTTTTAGCCGACTTTGAAGCCACCCTCCAATCTGTTGGTCAATCGTCACAACAAGTACTAAAAGATCCACACCATCTTGCTAAAACAATTGAAATTGCATGTGAGCCCACAACACGCTTTACGTGGTTGCAGTCAGAAGATAAACAAATAAAAATAACCCCATTAAACTCATAACAGTTAATAGCCCTTTTTTATTTATTTTTACACATAAAAACATTAGCCATTAACAGCTTATTGTATGACTCGTGCATACAGTAAGCAGAACCTTGAAAAAGATTCTTATATAACTTCCAATAGTTTAATCGACGTCTAGTCGAGGTGATGGGAAGGCGGTGGAACATAGCTTGTCTAGACGTCACCAAGAAGCGCCGTCCCATCTGGCGGTCCGGTGGCCTCACATGGCTTCCGGCAGCCGATCTCGCCGCGCCAGGGCGATGTAGATATCGATCGAAATGATGGCGATACATAGCGGCTTTGCCGGTACTCGAGCGCCCATAGTGCGGACACTGATAGTGACAAGCGGGCGGGCTCTCACGACGGACAGGGCATATTTCGATAGCCTCCTACCGGACTCGAACCGGTGACTTTTTGCTTACCATGCAAATACTCTACCATCTGAGTCAAGAAGGCTATTATTTGAAATGGAGGAAAAACTTTTAAAAGTACGCTAGTCTAGAGTTGCATTTTTTTATGCTTCCATTCATAATAAAGTATATACATATATTATATAATCAATTAATAGATCTAAAAAATATTTTGCTTAACCACCGTATGTTTATAAAGAGCTGGATGTTATCCATATTTTTTTTACTCAAACCTATTCTTTTTAAACCCTTTTTAGATAGCCAAGTGGATGGATTTTATGAATATCGAAAATCGCGACAATCGCCAAAAACCAACAAAGATCGTCTTGAATACTGAGTTAGAAAAAGAATTTGATCTTCAAACTTTAGCTCAAAAATTTACCAGTATTATTAATAACCAAACAGAAGAAATTTCTTCTCAACGTCTTGTGTTACAAGATTTTATTCGTCAACCACGCATTAAACAAGCCTGGCTTGGTGGAGAAAAAAAAATTGCATTACAAAATTTTGTCAAACTTGCTTTTTATGAATCATTATATTGGGTTTTGCCCGTTTACGGCTATAATGTACTATTAAAATCGCCTGAATTTTGGAACGTGAGTCGACAATATACTGCTTTAAAAATAATGGACTTACGAATTCAAAGTCGTACTCAATTACAAAGACTTCCAATTAACGTTCTTGGTTCAGTTGGCCTTATTCCCGCGTTAATAGGATTAACCTATTTTTTACAAAATCGTTACCCAAAACATACTTTACACGTTCTTTTTTCAAAAACGCTTCCTGGATTAGCAAACCCGGCCGAAGAAAAAATGTCCTGGGAAACTTTCGAATACATGACTCATTCGGATCTTGACCCGGTTGAAGTTCAATGGTATGAACGCTTCCTCCTACTTCGTCGACAAAAACAACACGGATTATATGCGCATGAAGTGTTAGATACTCGTTCTTCCAAACCAAACATCATCTTATATTCAAAATTATTAGAATCTTCACCAGTTAATGATTTTTATCGAAGCTTAGATGAGTTACCAAGCAGTCTTGAAAGCTTTTTTGATTCCGCGCATCGCACTCAAAATCCAGCAGACGGTTTGAGTCCGAAGATTAATGACCACAAAGCAAATCTGCAATTTCATTCAAATATATATATTTCGAAGAAAAATAAATTACCATTAACAAAAACGAAAATACAGTACTCAACGCAGTCCGTCAGTGCACTTTTTTCTAAAGAAACACCTATTGAAGCTCTTCCTAACGATTTAATTGGTGTTTATTCAACAAGAAACACTTCTATAAATTCGGTTCCTTCTCTCGAACTCGAAAACTCTCTTTTGGATCAAAATGAAACCTTGCGTCATCGTCGGGTGTTATTGGAATTCACTGAAAATTTGATTCAAAATGATCTTATTCTAAAGAATTTTATTACAAATGGATTAAATAACTATTCTGATCATATTACAAATATAGAACTCGAAAAAGTAACTCAACAATGGGGATTAGATTCAACACAAGTTGTTCGTTTAAACCAACTACTCAAAAAGTTACAAATAACTGGGGTAACATATCCAGAATTTGTTCAATTATGGAGAGTTCAACCTGAGTTAAGAGACGAACTGGTAGCAAATGAATTACAATCTTCCGCAACCCATACAGTACCAACGGTAAATAAGTACCCGCTTACTTTAAAAACTGGGCGTAAAAAAGGATGGAAACCTTGGACCCTCTGGACTGCAAAAACAACCCAATCGACTCCATTTCGTTTTATCAAAAAACCAACCTCATTATTAGAACAAGCGATTGCGGCAATTCCCCGTGAAGATCTTGATGAACGAGATAATTATGAACAATCAACATTGTACCGACGTATCAATTCTGAATTTGAAAAAATTCGATCAATTCGGGACAAAAAAACGTTTTTAGAAGTCTTTTCCAGTCAATTCAAAGCAGTCTCTAAAGACTCTCAAAGCGGTGTAAAAAAAGTAAAGAAAACCGACAAAACGAAGAAGCAGGAATCTCAAGATCCGGTTGCAAACGCAAATTTACTACATCAAAAACGTTTACAACAAACGTATTATCAAATACTATCGTTTGTCGATGATTTACAATCTGACTTTCAGACTTCAAAAAATGAGCAGACTCGTGAGACTGTTCTTAAGCGGCTTGTACAGTGGTCTGAAAATTTTATTGATATTGATGATAATGTTGTACCTGTTCGCCAAATGTCTGGCTATCGTTACCCAGATATGACTGCACACGAAATTTTTCGTTTTTTATTCCAACAAGCCTTTTCTTTTTCATCAAATACTACCCTTAATTTTTTACGAATTCAATTACCATCAAGTTTTCTACAAACTCGGGCTCGTGAAACTGCAGTAAAAAATTTCCTACCTATTAATCCTCGAGGATTCAAATTACAGACAAAAAATGTTGTTCTCAAAAACTATCAAGGACCAGTTGTTATTTTTGATCCACAAAAAGGATTTGACTGGAACGATTCTTTGTCACGTGGTATAGAAACAGATGCACTAACAAATTCCGAGTATAAACCAGCAGAATCACTATTTAGCCGGTTATTTCAACTATTTTCTCCCTATAACCCACTTGCAACAACCGCACAGTTAAATACTTATGACTTAGAGAATGTTGATTTTTATGAAACTGGCGTAATCAAGAGTAATGAAAGAAGTTCTTACAGAAATATTTTCGAGTGGGTTCGGGACTTACCGGTTTTTCGAGAAAAAGAACCTTATATTTTTCATATACCGAACCCTCTCGCAGACACTCCTCCCGACATTGAAAATGAAGAAAACACAGAAATTCCCAAAACTGCAACTCAAGCAAAACCTAACAAAAAAAACAAAAAAGTTAACAATCAGCAGACTGATAAAAAAGGATCTGAGACAAAAGAGCCATTGCAACCCCTAAAGTGGAAACGTGAAAACAGCCGTACTACGCTTTTGTTTCCGCATTTTGATCGAGCTGAATCGTTTGTTGCAGCTATGAATGAAAATCATGTAGCAGATGAATGGGTCTATTCTTTTTCAAATTATTTTCCTGAACGTCCGGAAGTTGAACGAAATCAAGGTGTCATTATACCTTTTAAAACAACAATTATTGTGCCAGATTTCCCTTCGATTGAAGCAGATTTAGGGGCAAACCAATCACAGCATGATTCTGTGTTTACTACTTTGTCTCAACCATTACAGACAATGTTACTAACTTCGAATACTGAGGGTCAACATCAAATAGCTTCAACAAATATCACTCAGGTTCCATTAGTCGTAGCACAAGTTCCGACTGGAAAGAATATTGAGTTTATTTTTGAATTAAGCCCGTTAATTGATTATGAATTTAAAGGTCCGATTCTATTAAAACCTTTTCAATTTGTAGAAAGAATGTTTTCGCCCGCTACTGTGAGCTCAGATTCTATTGAAGAACCTCTTAACGCTACTCCCATGATTTATCGACGTCAATTCGATATGTTTCCCACTTCAACTTGGAAAGATCTTGGAAATTCTTTACTAAGAGGTTCAGGAAAAGATTTCCTGAACGGGGTAACTAATACAAGTATTACCCCAAAATATGATTTTGAAGAGGTTTGGGAGCCTTTACAACAAAGCTCAAATTTTTGGTTGCTTGTTTCGCGAATTGGGATTATTTATTCATTGTTTCAACTTTTTAAATTAGTGAATGCGGCTTATATTCAAGAACTTATTGCCTATACTATTATCGCGTTGGATCGAGCCGATTTTTTATCCTATGAATTGCGAGATACACTGCAGATCCTATTAAAGAGAGGTCAACAGAGTGGATATCGGATTATCCCCGAATCTCATAAAAAGTGGGACCAACTTGTTGGAATTGAAAAATTATTACCTCAAATTAGCGAACTTGTTACAGAACTCCGTAAAGCGCATTATCCTTTCTCAAAAGCATTACCGATTGCGCCTGGCGTTTTGTTTGCTGGACCACCTGGGACAGGAAAAACCATTTTAGCTCAAGCTATGGCAACAGAAGCTCACGTTTCAATGATTATAATTACTGGAAGTTCCCTGGTTGAAGCAGCAAAGAGTGGTACAAGTGCAGAAAAGTTAGAATTAGCCTTTGCTGAAGCTCGTAAAAACGCTCCTTGTATTCTTTTTATTGATGAAATGGATAGTTTTGCAGAACGTCGTAGTGAAATTGATTCAGGGGCCAAATATGGGGAAGAGTTAATTGACGTTTTAGATAATCCAGATTGGTGGCGTCGACGTATTTCAAGCTATGATCCTGTAATTACCGATCGGATTAAAAAACAAATCAGAAAAGAACGGTTACGGACGTTACTTCAATTATTAATTGAAATGGATGGTATTACGAGTGATTCAGGTGTTATTGTAATTGGCGCATCGAATCATCCAGAAGTTTTGGATCCCGCTTTATTAAGACCGGGACGTTTTAATCAAACACTTCATTTTAGTTTACCGGACGAAAATCAAAGATTGTCAATTTTAAAACAATACGGGGAATCACGTGGATTTGAAACAACAATTCCATGGAAATATCTTGTTGATCGAACTGAAGGATACAGTCCAGCTGATTTAGCAAGTATTATGTATCAATCTGCTTTACAATCAATTATCTCCAATACGCGTCATACCATGGAAACTATTGAGTTTGGTATTGAACGGATTACAACATATGAGGTTTTTAAACCAAAAGATGCCTCAAAATTAAATATTGGGAAATTACGTCTCGCATATCACCAAATTGGAAAAGTTATTTTAGGTCTTCTATTACAACATAGTCCGAAAGTTGTTGTTGCTTATTTATGGCCACGAAAATTAAATACACGTGCTTTACGAATTGCGTCAATTTTGTATGAAAATTTTTTAAAAGGAGCGCAACCAAAGGATTTACAAGAACGTTTGATTGGATGTTATGCTGGAAAAGCTGCTGAATTATTGTTCTTAGAGCATGCTGCGGATCAAGATGGTTTTGTCTATCAATCAACTCTAGGAATTGAAGATTTTCATTTTGCTCAAGAATTAGTTGATCTTATGGTTAAAAAATGGTCTTGGTATTCAAATATTTCAAACATTTTTCCATATTTCCAATTTCGCGAAGATCGAAATCGAAAACTCTTTTTTGAGTTAGAAATGCCTGAAATGTTAGAGATATATCAACAAAAAAGTCAAACTGTTTTTATTGACCCTCCACTTGAAAAAACTGTTGCTGGACCAATGTGGCGACCACCAACAAAAGAATCAGCAGCAGACCCTTTTAGTCGAAACGCACAAACCTATTATCAAATTCCATGGCTTCAAACTGAAGTTACGCAAAATTTCCAATACGCAACACGTTACTTTTCAGAATGGTTTAGAGTCTATTTACCCGATCCAGGGACATTAAAAATCTTTAATCCACAATGGGTTAATCCGGATGTTTATTATCATAATAATGTTCCAGCTGAATCACAAAATTCAGAACAGTGGAATAAGATGGACCAGGCAACACATGATTATCTGATCCAGTCATTAATCCTTAATGGATTTAATGCAGCTATTGCCCAATTGGATAACCACCGCGAATTATTAGATCATCTGGTGTTTGAATTAAGCCAAAAAGAAGTTTTACGCTCTTTTGAAATTGAAGAAATTTTAGCACAATTCGGATATCCAATTCCTATAAATAGTCAATTAGAACCAAGTACAATAAGTTTTCAAATCCCTTCACTTGATGGTTCGTTAGTGATTTCAAAAAGCTGGGGAGAATCTTCTCATCGTTCGCTTGGAAAATGGATTCCTCCTCAATGAAATTCAAATGAATTAAATAATCAAAACGAATCTTCCTTATAATACAGCTTCTTGAGTGGATCTGATTGATTTGAATACACGTATGTAAAAAAAACATGAAGTTTTTTTTTACATACGTGTATTTTATTAAAAATGCCTACTACTACTATATAATTAACCTCTTTTTATTTAAGAATGGAAAATGTATACTCGAAATCGAACGTGCCCAGTTTATGAATATGCCGCTGATCGGATTTGAACCGATATGGATTACTCCGTAACTTTTTGAAAGTTATGTGTCTACCATTTCACCACAGCGGCTTAGAATCATCTTATTATAATCAAATTTTTGTTGGTTGCTACAAAACTCATAGCAATCGAGACTGCGTAAAATCGCGTAGCAACCAATAATCTTGATTTATAATGATGAGCCTAAGCCTACATATGAACCATAGAAAAAAATACCTACTAATGTAATAGCTGCTGTACCAGCAACAACACCAACAAGCCATAATGGAATACGACCAGTTGTTCCACTATTAGACATAATGAAATCTCCTTAATTAGAAAGTTTAAATGTTCGACATCGAATAAAGCCTTTTAACGATTTAAATTTTATATATCAAAAAAAATTCAGTTTTGAATATGTTCCAACTCAGTTTAAATTGGAACATAAAGTTTTTACTGGATATACAAAAGGATCGAAATGTCGAAAAAAAGGGGATTGTGGATGATTTAAGGACATGTAATAAAAAATACATAATACATCTGTAAGTACTAACCTTACAAACTCAATTTATCAAACTGCTCATCCGTTATGAGGATTTGTGGAGCCGTTCGACTTGTATTTCAACTTGGGTAAGAACCCAGTAACACATCAATCTGTATAGAGTTTTAGTTAAAGATATAACTTGAGAATAAAACGGCCAACACAAAAATTAATAAAAGTCCCCAGTATAAACTGGTACGATTTAATTCTACAGATTGTTTATTGGGATTTGGTTTCGCCATAATAATTTATCTAACCTTGCTTCTAACGTTGAATGAATTGCATGGCTGTAATAGCACCTAAAAAGAATACTGTAGGCACGGCTAAGGCATGTACAGCAAGCCAACGCACAGTAAAAATTGGATAAGTATACGATTTTCTTGCAGTCATGTGATACTCTCGTTTAATTTATTTCAGATAATTTTTTTACCTGTTCCAATGCATTGAAACGATCAGTGATAAGCGGAGCTTCTTGACGATCTTCAGTAAAATATTCGTTGGGTCGTGGAGTTCCAAAGATATCATAAGCCAGACCTGTACTCACAAACAACCAACCAGCAATGAATAAAGATGGAATTGTAATGCTATGAATTACCCAGTAACGAATACTGGTTAAAATATCAGAAAAAGGGCGTTCTCCTGTAGCACCAGACATGCGTAACACTCCTTATATACTATTTTGAGACTGAAGGATTTAGTACTTACAAATTACAGTAAAAATCTTTCAGACTGTTTCTGTTTCTAGTATAACGACTTCGTAATCTTGTCGCAAGTTTTCCAAGTTGTTTTACTTTTTCTTTTGATCCAAAAATGAAAAGTATTTTGATACTTAGATGACCTCAGGGCGAATGACGGGAGTTGAACCCGCGACTGGTAGAGTCACAATCTACTGCCTTAACCACTTGGCTACACCCGCCATATTCAATCTAGGGAGCGGATAGCGGGAATCGAACCCGCACCTCTTGCTTGGAAGGCAAGGGCACTACCACTATGCAATATCCGCTGCTTAAATTTGAATTTTTTCTATTATTTTTCTACTATATTTCAAAAAAGCATATCTGTCAATTCAGAAGGCCCGTCCTATTGACCTTAAAACAATTTGAAAAGATATTATTTCACGCTTTCATCAGGTATACTAGAATCAGTAAATATGTACAAACAAAATTCACAGTTTTAAGGAAACCAAGGCTATGCTTCTCATTTTTCAATTAGCTTTATTTGCGTTAGTTGTGGTATCGTTTCTTTTAGTTGTCGGTGTTCCTGTTGTATTAGCAACACCAGAAGGCTGGGGTGACAATAAGCGTACTGTTTTTTCAGGAGTTGGAGTATGGTTTCTGTTAGTTTTTGCAGTTGGCATTCTCAACTCTTTTGTTGTCTAAATAACGAACCCTCGCTCTACTATATTTTGAATATATAACATACATTAAAGAGTTATATATGACTAAATCTTGTCGCACGATGTAGAGAATAATACAACGATACATCGTGGGCATGATGGGTGTACAGATTTCGGTTAGCTTTGCCCTTTGCCCTTAGGCGTTTGGGAGCTGATAACGCGCTTTGTTCTCGTAAATTGTTGGCCTAATGAATTTCAAGTGTTTACTTTTAATAATACAAATTCAATATTGCAAAATTTTTTAACTCTCGATACACTTACAGTATTAATCTTATAAAATCGGGTTGCTAACTCAATTGGTAGAGTACTCGGCTTTTAACCGATTAGTTCCGGGTTCGAGTCCCGGGCAACCCAAATTATCGACTTGAGCCTTTTAGATTTTTTGATATCTCTTCTTTATTGTATACTCATCTTTTCCAAATAATCCATCTGTGCAGCGGTTAACTGACGTCTCGCGTAAATCCTATACAGTGTTTGAAAAAAGATTTTGCGTTCAAATGGAGTTAGAGTCTGTATCAATTGTTGCTTATTTACCGTTGTATATAAGAGTCTGATATTTTTAATAATACTCTCATTCACAAAATCCGTATAGGTTGTACTTGTTGTTAAGAAACGGGTAAAAGCACTATCGAACTGTGGGTTAAAAAAATACCGAAGCGTGGGTAATAGTTGCAATCGAATACGATTTCGTCTAATTTTTATATTTTGATTTGTAGAATCCGGCACCAAGGGAATTGAGCAATCTTTAACTAATTTTGTAATATCACTTCGATAGAACAGTTGTAAAGGTTGCTGGACTTCATACTCCAACGACGTTTTTTCAAAGAAAACATATTGATACGTTTTACCGATGCGTTTTGTTTTCTTTGTGCTTTTATCCCGAAAAAGGTCACGCGCGTTTGTAATTGAAGGCTGGGATTGAAAACAGAGTTTGTGAAAATATGCCGAGAAGCTTTTTTTTTTTATTTTTTTCTTAATAAAGGTATGTGAAGTACCATAAAAAACGCGTCTAGAATTTCTGGTTATTAACTGAATTTCGGGAGTAAAATAAGAGGGAAGTAGTCTTCTCGTTTTCGAATGACTACGTCCTTTTTGCTGGATAGTTTGAATGCCTACGCCACGACAAAGTTGAAAAACAGCTGTTTCCACATTATCGGATGACGTTTGGCCAGTTAATACCATGTTCCCCTGGGAAAAATGTAAAAAACGCTGTAAACTATTTTCGCGCCAGAGTTTCGCTCGGGTTTCACTACTTGTTGAGGATTCTGCTAAAATAATAGTAGTTGGTACAGAAAAATAATATTGAAGTTTAAAAATATGCCAACAGGCACAAAAATTAGATCGTGACCAAAAATGATGAAAATGAAGAATTTCATTTTTTTCTGATTGCTCCCCATAAATATGTAATAGAATAAAAAAAAGAAGCATTGAATCCTGGCCACCCGAAATTGTTGTTACGAGCGTCAGTTGTTTCTTAATAAGTTTGGTAGTTATAAAACGAGAAATAACTTTTGCTAAACTCATAGTATTCATAAGGTTATCCAATGATCGAGATACGAAATAAATTCTCTCCTCTTCTATGACTATTTATGACAATGTAATTTTATACACATAATTAAAAATGCCAGGAACCAGGCTTGAACTGGTGACACGAGGATTTTCAGTCCTCTGCTCTACCAACTGAGCTATCCCGGCAGAAAAAATCCATTATACATAAAATTATAAAAGATATTAATAATTAAACAAGTTGTCGGTGCAATAGAACTGCTCGGGTACCGTCGGGTTACATTGTCTATTTTCTATGCTTAAAATTTTGCAAATAATCATCGCTTTATTAGTCATTATCGTTATTGTACCACAAACCCCCCCTGAAACGTGGTTAGTCCGTGTATTAGTGGATACTGGTTGGTTTATGAATTACGATGAGGCCAAACAAATTCTCAAACGAGTAACATGGGGTTTAGTTTTTCTATTTTTCACGGTAACTTTTGCCTCTCAAAACCTGGCTTAGTATCTGGGGTGGAAGGATTCGAACCTCCGAATGGCGGGACCAAAACTCGCTGTCTTACCACTTGACGACACCCCAACAATTGGCTTATGAATAACTATTGGTAGTATTCCATAAAGAAGTCTTTTTTGTCAACTACCAATAGTTATTTACGTACAATTTTGAAAGAAAAATTCTAATTTGTATTTAATATCCCCGTATCTTTCGAACGAGGATATCACTTCACACTTTTTAATAGATAAAATAGTTGTTTCGTCGAAAAAGGGTTCACTTTTATTTATAAAGTGCAACACCAAGACGTACCGCAAAAATACCAGTTGCAAGTGCGACAAATAATGCAATAAAAACTTGAGAATCCGCGATAGGCATAAAATCGAAGTGAGATTGCAGTTTTGTAGCTGAAAAGCGCATTACAGATTGCCGCCACGGCTAGCAAGTAATACGATAACAAGAGGTCCAGCAACAACAATAGAAAGTAACGCTGTTAATTGTAAAACAATTTCTAAATTCATGGTTTAGTTATTCCTGTCGTAATTTATTAAAAATACGGCATGTGTTACGTTTTTTTAGAAGCGTCCTGAGTTTAACGATTCAATAAAATAGAAAAATCTATTTTATTAATATTAACGAAAACTCACTGAAGCTTGCCATACAAAAGCTAACGCTAAGAAAAGTACTGGGATAGCCGGCAATACGTTCACAATTGGGTCAAAGGGAGCATATGCTTCCGGTAATTTCGCTAGTAATAACACGGGAATCCTCCAAAGTAGTGTTTTGATTAATTTAAATGTGGGGTGCCACGAGGGACACTTGTGTGTGCCACGAGGTGATGTGCATAATCTTAGTACTATTATGCTCATTAAAAATGATTTTGGCTAGTATTTTAAATACTTTTCATATTCTATACTTTGTTAGATAGTGGCAGCTCGTTTTGGAAGAGGCTGTTTTTAGACACTAAAATACTTCAAATTAAAACTAGTTTATTACTCCTGAAAAAAGCTCTTTTAGCAAAAACTAAAAGAGCTTTTTTCTCATATTAGATATGCCGTGATATTCTAGAATATAACAATGATGTAGAAAAACTAAAAAGTAAATGCAGGCTCGAAATAAAAACCATAATAGCAAAAGACTATTGGCAAATATCATGATTTTTATTTTCGTGCTTATAACTTCTTGAAAATTTTGTAATTCCTGATGAAAAAAGGTTGGAACACAATATGAAATTAGCTTATTGGATGTATGCCGGGCCCGCCCATATTGGCACATTACGTGTAGCAAGTAGTTTTAAAAATGTACATGCAATTATGCATGCACCTCTTGGTGATGATTATTTTAATGTTATGCGATCTATGTTAGAAAGAGAACGAGATTTTACTCCTGTTACCGCAAGTATTGTCGATCGTCATGTTTTAGCACGAGGGTCACAAGAAAAAGTTGTTGAAAATATTGTTCGAAAGGATGCCGAAGAACAGTCTGATTTAGTTATTGTCACACCAACGTGCACATCAAGTATTTTACAAGAAGATTTACAAAATTTTGTTGACCGTGCGTCTGAGGAATCTTCAGGCGATGTTGTCTTAGCCGATGTTAACCATTATAGAGTAAATGAACTTCAAGCAGCAGATCGAACGCTCGAACAAATCGTTCGTTTTTATATTGAAAAAGCAGAAAAAAAAGGGGAATTACCAGTAGCAAAAACTAAAAACCCTTCTGCCAATATTCTTGGCATTTTTACACTCGGGTTTCATACTTCTCATGATTATCGTGAACTTAAGCGTTTATTATCAGATTTAGGTATTGATATTAATGTTGTTCTTCCCGAAGGGTGTGATGTTAAGACTCTGAAAAATCTTTCTCAAGCGTGGTTTAACTTAGTTCCATACAGAGAAGTTGGGCTTATGGCAGCAAGATATTTAGAGAAAAAATTCCAAATGTCTTATGTTTCAATTACTCCAATGGGGATTATTGACACCAATGCTTGTATTCGAGAAATATCTGAAATTTTAGAAAATCAAGGAATGCAATGTAAGGATGAGTTTGAACGGTATAGTTCGCTCCAAACAGCCTTTATAGCGCAATCTTCGTGGTTTGCTCGCTCAATTGATTGTCAAAATTTAACCGGAAAAAAAGCTGTTGTCTTTGGTGATGCCACTCATGCGGCCAGTATGACAAAACTTTTATCCCGCGAAATGGGAATTCGTGTTGCTTGTGCGGGAACATTTTGTAAACATGATGCGGATTGGTTTCGTGAACAAGTACAAGGTTTTTGCGATGAAGTTTTAATTACTGAAGATCACACTCAGGTTGCTGATATGATTGCACGGATCGAACCAGGTGCCATTTTCGGAACTCAGATGGAACGACATGCTGGCAAACGCCTTGATATTCCGTGTGGAGTTATTTCTGCACCAATTCATATTCAAAATTTTCCTGTTGGTTATCGACCGTTTCTTGGTTATGAAGGGACAAATCAAATAGCGGATCTTGTTTATAACTCATTTACACTTGGAATGGAAGATCATTTATTAGAAATTTTTGGTGGACACGATACAAAAGAAGTTATTACAAAAAGTCTTTCGACTGAATCTGGATTAACGTGGTCACCGGACGGTCTCGCTGAATTAAATAAAATTCCCGGATTTGTCCGCGGAAAAATCAAACGAAATACTGAGAAATTTGCCCGTGAAAAGAGTATTGCTGAAATTACTACAGAAGTCTTATACGCAGCGAAAGAAGCTGTTGGGGCATAGTAATAGTAATTAACCCGTTATGCACTTTTAATTTATGGAATCTTAATACTAAAATCTCATTTACTGAGACGTTTTTAAGGGTTTATATACTATACTCAGTAAACAGAGTTGAGACGCCAGAGGCTCGTTCTTTTGGACGAGACTTTCAAGATTTTGTGCCGTTGAGAAAAAAATATAAACACTATTCTACGTTAATTACAATAAGGAGAGTTTTTCGCCATGACAATTAGTCCTCCAGAACGTGAAGCGAAAAAAGTAAAAATTGTAGTAGATCGGAATCCCGTGGCAACAAATTTTGAGAAATGGGCTAAACCAGGTCATTTTTCACGTAGTTTGTCAAAAGGGCCGACAACAACAACCTGGATTTGGAATCTACATGCCGATGCGCATGATTTTGATACCCAAACAAGTGATTTAGAGGATATTTCTCGTAAAGTCTTTAGTGCGCATTTTGGCCAATTAGGTATTATTTTTATTTGGTTAAGTGGTATGTATTTCCATGGTGCTCGCTTTTCAAATTATGAAGCCTGGTTAACAGATCCAACCCATATTAAACCAAGTGCACAAGTTGTGTGGCCTGTTGTTGGTCAAGAAATTTTAAATGCTGATGTTGGGGGCGGTTTCCAAGGTATTCAAATTACTTCAGGTTTCTTCCAATTATGGAGAGCATCTGGAATTACAAGTGAGTTACAACTATATACAACTGCTATTGGTGGTTTAGTCATGGCTGCAGCAATGTTTTTTGCTGGTTGGTTCCATTATCATAAGGCTGCGCCTAAATTAGAGTGGTTTCAAAACGTTGAATCAATGTTAAACCATCATTTAGCCGGTCTTTTAGGTTTAGGAAGCTTAGCTTGGGCTGGACACCAAATTCATGTCTCTTTACCAGTAAACAAATTATTAGATGCTGGTGTTGACCCAAAAGAAATTCCATTACCGCATGAATTTTTATTAAATCCTGCGTTAATGACTCAATTATATCCAAGTTTTGGAAAAGGATTAACTCCGTTCTTCACGTTGGATTGGAGTCAGTATAGTGATTTCTTAACGTTCAAAGGGGGGTTAAATCCGGTAACTGGTGGTTTATGGTTAACTGATACAGCACATCACCATTTAGCAATTGCCGTATTATTCCTTGTTGCTGGGCATATGTACCGCACAAATTGGGGTATTGGACATAGCTTAAAAGAAATTTTAGAAGCTCATAAAGGTCCATTTACCGGTGAAGGTCATAAAGGATTATACGAAATTTTAACAACTTCATGGCACGCACAGTTAGCTATTAACTTAGCATTATTAGGCTCATTATCAATTATTGTAGCGCATCACATGTATGCAATGCCTCCATATCCATATTTAGCAACAGATTATGGTACACAGTTATCATTATTTACGCATCATAACTGGATTGGTGGTTTTTGTGTTGTTGGTGCCGGTGCACATGCAGCGATTTTTATGGTTCGTGACTATGATCCAACAAATAACTACAACAATTTATTAGATCGTGTGTTACGTCACCGTGATGCAATTATTTCGCATTTAAATTGGGTTTGTATTTTCTTAGGCTTCCATAGTTTTGGGTTATATATTCATAACGATACAATGAGTGCATTAGGTCGTCCACAAGATATGTTTTCGGATACGGCAATTCAACTACAACCTGTATTTGCTCAATGGATTCAAGGAACACATTTTGCGGCTCCAGGATTCACTGCACCAAATGCATTAGCAAGTACCAGTCCAGCCTGGGGTGGTGATATTGTTGCTGTTGGCGGTAAAGTTGCGATGATGCCAATTTCATTAGGCACAGCTGATTTTATGGTTCACCATATTCATGCATTTACAATTCACGTTACTGTTTTAATTTTATTAAAAGGGGTTTTATACGCGCGTAGTTCACGATTAATCCCAGATAAAGCAAATCTTGGATTCCGGTTCCCGTGTGACGGTCCAGGTCGTGGTGGTACCTGTCAAAGTTCAGCTTGGGATCATGTATTCTTAGGCTTATTCTGGATGTATAATTCACTATCTATTGTAATTTTTCATTTCAGTTGGAAAATGCAATCAGATGTTTGGGGCACAGTAACTGCAAATGGTGTATCACATATTACTGGTGGTAACTTTGCTCAAAGTGCAAACACAATTAATGGTTGGTTAAGAGATTTCTTATGGGCTCAATCATCACAAGTTATTCAGTCATATGGTTCAGCGCTTTCTGCGTACGGTCTAATCTTCTTAGGCGCACACTTTGTATGGGCATTTAGTTTAATGTTCTTATTCAGTGGCCGTGGCTATTGGCAAGAGTTAATTGAATCAATTGTTTGGGCACACAATAAATTAAAAGTAGCGCCAGCAATTCAACCACGTGCTTTAAGTATTACTCAAGGACGTGCAGTTGGTGTAGCGCATTACCTATTAGGTGGTATTGCTACGACTTGGTCATTCTTTTTGGCTCGTATTTTAGCAGTTGGATAAACATCTATACTGCACATATCGGCACCGTTTTGCATAAACAGCCAATTAAACAATAAAAATTATTTATAACGTTTTGTATGAAAAACGAATTTTTACTTTTTTAAAGTAAAAGGAGATATACAAATGGCAACAAAATTTCCAAAATTTAGCCAAGCCTTGGCGCAAGATCCGACAACACGCCGTATTTGGTATGGTATTGCCACAGCTCATGATTTTGAAAGTCATGATGGAATGACTGAAGAGCGTCTATATCAAAAAATCTTTGCGTCACATTTTGGTCAGTTAGCAATTATTTTCTTATGGACTTCTGGAAATCTTTTCCATGTCGCTTGGCAGGGTAATTTCGAACAGTGGGGACAGGACCCACTTCATGTCCGCCCAATTGCGCACGCAATTTGGGATCCACATTTCGGTCAACCTGCGGTAGAGGCATTTACACGCGGGGGGGCAGCGGGTCCAGTAAACATTGCAACATCTGGCGTTTACCAATGGTGGTACACAATTGGTATGCGAACAAATCAAGATTTATATCTTGCTTCAATCTTTTTATTGGTATTATCCGCTTTATTTCTGTTTGCGGGTTGGTTACACTTACAACCAGCTTTTCAACCAGCTTTATCTTGGTTCAAAAATGCTGAATCTCGTTTAAACCATCACCTAGCGGGTTTGTTTGGGGTAAGCTCATTAGCGTGGACTGGACATTTAGTACACGTTGCAATTCCAGAATCTCGGGGCCAACATGTTGGTTGGGATAACTTCTTAACAGTGTTACCTCATCCAGCTGGATTAGCGCCGTTTTTCACAGGAAATTGGGCTGTATATGCGGAAAATCCAGATACAGTAAATCACTCATTTGCTACAGCTGATGGTGCAGGAACTGCTATTTTAACTTTTTTAGGTGGTTTTCATCCGCAAACACAAAGCTTATGGTTGACAGATATGGCGCATCACCATTTAGCAATTGCCGTGTTATTTATCTTGGCGGGACATATGTACCGAACAATTTTTGGTATTGGTCACAGTATGCGGGAAATTCTTGAAGCTCACACGCCACCAGCAGGTGGATTAGGTGCGGGTCATAAAGGGTTATATGATACTGTAAACAATTCTTTACATTTCCAACTTGGATTAGCTCTTGCAAGTGTTGGAACAATTTGTTCAATGGTAGCCCAACATATTTATTCACTACCACCATATGCTTTTTTAGCACAAGATTTTACAACACAAGCAGCATTATATACTCACCATCAATATATTGCTGGGTTTATTATGTGTGGAGCATTCGCTCACGGTGCAATTTTCTTTGTTCGTGACTATGATCCAGAAGCTAATAAAGGAAATGTTTTAGCTCGAATGCTTGAGCATAAAGAAGCTATTATCTCACATTTAAGCTGGGTAAGTTTATTTTTAGGTTTTCATACGTTAGGCTTATATGTACATAATGATGTTATGCAAGCTTTCGGAACACCAGAAAAGCAAATTTTAATTGAACCGGTTTTTGCACAATGGATTCAAGCAGCTCAAGGAAAAACAGCATATGGTTTTGACTTTTTACTGTCAACATCTGCAAGTTCTGCAAGTACAGCCAGCCAAAGTATTTGGTTACCTGGTTGGTTACAAGCAATTAATAATGACTCAAATTCACTTTTCTTAACTATTGGGCCTGGTGACTTTTTAGTACACCATGCTATTGCATTAGGATTACATACAACAACATTAATTCTTGTAAAAGGTGCTTTAGATGCACGTGGTTCAAAATTAATGCCAGATAAAAAAGATTTTGGTTATAGTTTCCCTTGTGATGGTCCGGGTCGTGGCGGTACATGTGATATTTCTGCGTGGGATGCTTTCTATCTTGCTGTTTTCTGGATGTTAAACACCATTGGTTGGGTAACATTCTATTTCCATTGGAAACATTTAGGTATTTGGCAAGGTAATACTGCTCAATTTAATGAAAGTTCAACTTATATTATGGGTTGGCTTCGTGATTACCTATGGTTAAATAGTTCACAATTAATTAATGGTTATAACCCGTTTGGTATGAACAGTTTATCTGTTTGGGCATGGACATTCTTATTTGGACATCTGATCTATGCGACGGGCTTTATGTTCTTAATTTCATGGCGTGGTTATTGGCAAGAATTAATTGAGACATTAACTTGGGCACACGAACGTACACCGTTAGCAAACCTGGTTCGTTGGCGTGATAAACCAGTTGCACTAAGTATTGTACAAGCTCGTGTAGTAGGTTTAGCTCATTTTAGTGCGGGCTATGTCATCACATACGCCGCTTTTTTACTTGCAAGTACATCTGGTAAGTTTGGTTAAATTGTAAAGTTACGCGTTCGAGTGCTGTACTATAATAGTACACTTCTAATATCGGAGAACTTTGTATATGTTTACGTGAGTCAAATCGCTCACGTAAACAAATTGAAAAAAAGAGTGAAAAAGGTTAGCAATATAGAAGAATAAAAAAACTACTAATAATCACTACTATACTACTAATCTATAGCAGTTTTCAAATTTTAATATATGTAATTATGTAATCCACAAAAAGGGTATTTTTCATTTCCTAGTATTAAATTATGCTGCGTTTCAACAAAAACAAAGAAAAATTGTATAAAGTTGGGGATAGAGAGACTCGAACTCTCACGGTTGCAATAACCAATGGATTTTAAATCCACAGCGTATACCATTTCGCCATATCCCCATAAAGTCTACCGGATTGAACTTGTACCTTGAAAGGGGTTGTCACTCTCTATTAGATCTTTGCTTGATGGTTTTGGTGGTGGTGTTGCTAAAAGTATATCATATTCTGGGGGTGGAGGGCAAAGGCACCGGCCCCCCCCCTCTAACCTCATCCGAACGGTGCGAACAGCGAGAGCGTCGGGGCGATCGGTGGGGTACGGGACGAGGGGAGGGGGTGCGAGTCATGGGCAACGGGGTTGTGGTTTTGGAAGGGCTATGCTATAATTTTCTTATATGGAAAAACGTCGACAAAGACAAAATCATGGGTCGGTGCCCGAGGGGTTAATGGGGGCGGATTGTAAATCCGCTGGCTTTGCCTACGCTGGTTCAAATCCAGCTCGGCCCAATTTAAAATAAAGGCCGCATTAGTTTCTAATCGATGGTATATTTTTTCTCTGCGCCTTATTCAATCTTTTTTGCGAACATTTGAAAGTTCGCAAAAAAAGTATCAATCTTGGTGATTTGGAATTTTTATGCGTTTTCTTGTTGACTGGCAGTTTTTACATATAAAATTAATAAGAATGATGTGGGAATAATAATAAATAAAGCAGTTGCGATAACGCCAAGAATGTTTACTTCCATGGATTTTTTACTCCTTTGTAATGACTCTCGTTACCATAAGGCCTTTAATCTAAAAAATTTTATCAGAAACGAGGAGACAGAGATAATAATAGGATGATATGAGTTGTTCCTTACTCTATATTATTATTGTAGCGTATTCTCAAAAGAAAGTGAAAAAATTTCAAACTTTTTCTTTATCAGGTTGAAAGAATACTATTCGGAAAGGAGAGGATTCGAACCTCCGGTAGTCTCGCAACTACGTCGGTTTTCAAAACCGATGCATTCAACCGCTCTGCCACCTTTCCAATTTTGTTTATGAGAAATACGTTTTATTAAATAGCGGGTAACGCGAGTCGAACGCGCGACGTGCACCTTGGCAAGGTGCCGCTCTACCACTGAGCTATACCCGCGATTCTAAAACGATTTCTTTTTTCGAGTCCCATATGGGTCCATTAACATGGACTCTTCGATTTTTGACAGGAAGAGTAGAAAAATAAAACATTTAGTTTTTTGCTATTTTGATTATAGCACAGTCAAAAAACCAAAGCAACGTAATTTTTTTATTTTTTAGAATATTAGAAAATTTTTAATATTCAATTCTTGACAAATTTTTGAATTACGAATACTATATAGATGTCTATTGTTAAAACAATAGCGGGGTAGAGCAGTCTGGTAGCTCGTAAGGCTCATAACCTTAAGGTCGTAGGTTCGAATCCTACCTCCGCTCTGTTTTCTTTTTAGAGTTTTGTACTGGCAGTACATTTAGTAAATTAGAAAAAAATATAAATTCTTGACAAACTGTTTCATGATAAGTATTATTAAATAATAATTGTCGAGCTTTCCACAATTTAGCTCATAAAAACGCCCCCATCGTCTAGAGGCCTAGGACATCTCCCTTTCACGGAGGAAACGGGGATTCGAATTCCCCTGGGGGTAATCCAGTTTAATATTTTTAGTTCTTACGATATTGTTATCGTTGATGGTTATTAGATCAAAATATTGGTTCTATAGTCTTAGATAACGGTGCCTGTTTAACTTTTATCGGCTTTCAAAGTAATTCTCGGTGAATTATACACAAAAAAGCGAAGTGATATAGACATTTTCGAGAATACCTTATATAATTTTATATAGAGACTTTTACTTCTTTTTAGTAAACTTAAAGATAACGGTTTCTTTGTCATTGAGTAAGTTGAAACCTCATTCACTAAACCCAGCTGAATAGTCAAAGTTAAAGTGTCTTTGAGAACCTTATGGAAAAAAGTTTATTAGTACCAGAATAACATACTTTCATTGTCTAACCAAAGAATAGTACGAATAGAATAAGTATAAGGAGTTTATTTATGACTCGAGTAAAACGTGGAAACATAGCTCGAAAACGCCGTAAACAAGTATTAAACTTAGCAAGCGGCTTCAGAGGTTCATCATCAACGCTGTTCCGAACTGCTCAACAACAAACTATGAAAGCGCTACGCTTTTCATATCGTGATCGTCAACAACGTAAGCGTAATTTTAATAGTCTTTGGACTACTCGAATTAATTCCGCAACACGCGTGTATGGACTAAATTATAGTTCTTTTCGACACGCATTACGTGATTCAAGCGTTTTACTAAACCGAAAAGTCTTAAGTCAAGTTGCATTACGTGATAGTGACGCTTTTTCACAGTTAATATCACTAATCAATAACTAAGTTCTAGCAATTATACATTTTCTAGGAGGTTATAAAGAACTATGGCGGGTTTGCCACAAAAATCAAATTTTAAACGTATGAGTCGCGGAAAGAGAAAACCGCTTCCAGTTGTTATTATTAAGCCAACAGATAAAGCAATTTGGACGAAGTCTCAACCAGCACCTCGTTACTCAATTGATTATAAAAATACAAAATTATTAATTCAATATATTAGTCCACAAGGAAAAATTTTACCAAGACGTTCAACTGGATTGACGGCTAAACAACAACGCGCTATGGCAGTAGCTATTAAAAGAGCTCGAATGGGTGGATTACTACCGTTTGTAAACCTTGAACTTTCAAAAACACGTATTTAAAGCAATATGGAAACAGGATTTGAACCAAATAAGTCTGGCTATCTCTTTATAAAAAAGATATTCCTAAAACACTATTAACTAACGTCTTTTTTTGAGACAATAAAACAAAGAAGTTTTTTTCTATCACGCCCTGTAGGACTTGAACCCACGGCATTAGGTTTTGGAAACCTACGTTCTACCAACTGAACTAAGGGCGTATGCTTTCGGGATGACAGGATTCGAACCTGCGACCTCCTGTTCCCAAAACAGGAGCGCTACCAAACTGCGCTACATCCCGGTGCACTTTTCTATATGTACTAGAATAGCCTAGGACAAAGAAACTTGCAAGTTTGTAGTTTTGGTCTTTCCTCTTGGGAAAGAGCGCTCCTCCTAATGTACAACAGCATACCCATTCAATATGTCGTTGGTGAAAGTTTCAGCGGTTTTTTAGTGAGTATAAGTAGCATCAAAATAAGGAGATTTACTCATGAAAGATTTTAAAACATATTTATCAACAGCTCCAGTAATGGCACTGGTAAGTTTAACAGTAGTAGCCGGGTTATTAATTGAAATTAATCGTTTCTTCCCAGATGCATTAATCTTTGCTTTTTAAGTATTTAATTCTTTAAAGCTGTTTTGGTAAGCTTTCCAATTTCGTAAGACATGTTGGTACATCAGAAAAATGAATACAACTTCTAAGTTACTAACAAAAAAACTATCATGCCTACTATTCAACAATTAGTTCGATCTGCTCGAACTCGTGTTTCGCAAACTACCAAATCACCAGCATTAAAAAGCTGTCCTCAAAGACGTGGTGTATGTACACGAGTATATACAACAACTCCAAAAAAACCAAATTCTGCACTTCGAAAAGTTGCGCGAGTTCGGTTAACTTCTGGGTTTGAAGTAACTGCATATATCCCTGGTATTGGACATAATCTGCAAGAACACTCAGTTGTTTTAGTTCGCGGAGGTCGTGTAAAAGATCTTCCAGGGGTTCGTTATCATATTGTCCGAGGAACCTTAGATTCGGCCGGTGTAAAGGATCGAGCTCAGAGTCGTTCAAAATATGGTGTAAAACGCCCAAAATAAATCGAATAGGAAAGATAACGTATGCCTCGTAGACGTACACCGAAAAAACGAATTGTATTACCCGATCCCGTATATAATAGCCGGTTAATTGAACTTATTGTTCGACAAATTATGCGACAAGGTAAAAAATCTTTAGCATATACTATTATGTATGATTGTATGAACCAAGTTGCTGAAGCAACCCAACAAGACCCATTAAGTGTTATTGAAAAAGCAGTTCGTAACGCAACTCCAGTTGTAGAAGTGAAAGCTCGTCGAATTGGGGGTTCAACATATCAAGTTCCATTAGATGTTTTACCAGAGCGTGGAACAGCTTTAGCTATTCGCTGGGTTTTATTAGCCTGTCGAAATCGTACTGGGAAGCCGATGGCAAATAAACTTACTGCTGAACTTCTTGAAGCTTCAAAAAATTCAGGAAGTGCCGTTCGAAAACGTGAAGAAGTTCATAAAATGGCTGAAGCAAATAGAGCTTTTGCTAAATATCGCTATTAAGCTTATTCTTCAAAAAAAAACTCTAAACTCTACCGAACGGAAAAAAGTTCAATAGAGTTTAGAGTTTTTTATCAAAATCAAATCTTTTTATTATTGTTATATCGTTTATAAGGAATATCAGATGGCGCGCGAAAAATTTGAACGTAAAAAACCGCATGTTAATATTGGAACAATTGGCCATGTTGACCATGGTAAAACAACTTTAACCGCAGCAATTACAATGGCATTAGCTGCTAGTGGTGGTGGTAAAGGTCGTAAATATGATGATATCGATTCAGCACCAGAAGAAAAAGCACGTGGTATTACTATTAATACAGCACACGTAGAGTATGAAACAGAAGCACGGCATTACGCTCATGTAGACTGTCCAGGGCATGCAGATTACGTAAAAAATATGATTACGGGTGCAGCTCAAATGGATGGCGCGATTTTAGTAGTTTCAGGTGCCGATGGGCCGATGCCACAAACGAAAGAACATTTACTGTTAGCAAAACAAGTTGGTGTTCCAAATATTGTTGTTTTCTTAAACAAAGAAGACCAAGTCGATGATGCGGAACTATTAGAACTCGTTGAACTCGAAATTCGTGAAACATTAGATAAATACGAGTTTCCAGGAGATGAAATTCCGATCGTTTCAGGTTCTGCCCTATTAGCTTTAGAGGCATTAAGCGAAAATCCAAGTGCCAAAAAAGGTGACAATAAATGGGTAGATAAAATTTTAGATTTAATGGAGCAAGTTGATGGTTATATCCCTACTCCAGAACGTCAAACAGAAAAACCATTCTTAATGGCTGTTGAAGACGTTTTCTCGATTACTGGTCGTGGAACAGTTGCAACGGGTCGTGTTGAACGTGGAGCAGTAAAAATTGGTGAAACAATTGAAATTGTAGGGCTAAAAGATACGCAAACAACAACGGTAACTGGTTTAGAAATGTTCCAAAAAACATTAGACGAAAGTGTTGCTGGGGATAATGTTGGCGTATTATTACGTGGTGTACAAAAAGAAAATATTGAACGTGGAATGGTATTATCAAAACCAGGTAGTATTACACCACATACAAAATTTGAAGCGCAGGTATATGTTTTAAACCGTGATGAAGGTGGTCGTCACACGCCATTCTTCCCAGGGTATCGCCCACAATTTTATGTACGAACAACAGATGTAACGGGAAAAATTGAATCTTTCCTTGCTGATGATGGAACTGCAACACAAATGGTTATGCCTGGTGATCGCATTAAAATGAACGTTGAGCTCATTCAACCAATTGCGATTGAAAAAGGGATGCGTTTTGCAATTCGCGAGGGTGGTCGTACTGTTGGTGCTGGAGTTGTAAGTACAATTATTGCGTAGTTTTTAACTCTAACAACTTGTATCAAAAGATATTGACAAAAACTCAGTATCTTTTGATACTTAAAAATACTATTTTACTATTTGTCCACAATTTTTGAAAAATAAGGTAACGATTATGACAAAACTTCAACAAGTTGTCGAAACAATGCAAGCATCCCAAATAAAATCACAATTGCCAAGTATTCAAGTGGGTGATTTAGTACGGGTTGGCGTTGCAATCCAAGAAGGAAATAAACAACGAACTCAACTTTTTGAGGGGGTTGTGATTGCCCAGCATAAAGCTGGAATGAATACCACAATTACTTTACGAAAAACATTACAAGGTGTCGGAGTTGAGCGTGTGTTTCCAGTTCATGCACCATGTATTACAAGTCTACAAGTTCTTCGTCGTGCACATGTTGCTCGAGCTAAATTGTATTATTTACGCGATAGAGTTGGTAAAGCGACTCGATTAAAAGAAAAATTTGAAACATTACCAGAAACTTGGAAACAAGAAAAGTCCTCATAAAAAGGGAATTTCTAGTCTTTGACTTTTTCCCCGCTACCATACATTATTTTTTATTTTAAATTTATTTGCTTATGACCGCACAACAACCTATTCTTCGTTATAATGTTTCTGGTGCTCGGCGATGGAGTAATTATATTTGGGGGTTTTTACTTTTTATCGGTGGAAGTGGGTTTTTACTAACTGGCATATCTAGTTATCTGCAAACCCAACTTATTCCGTTTGTAGAAACCCCATCAATCCAATTTTTCCCTCAGGGATTAGTTATGTGTTTTTATGGCATCGTTGGGCTGTTCTTGAGTCTCTATATTGGCTTAATTATTCTTTGGAATTTAGGTGAAGGGTTTAACGAATTTAATTTGCAAACTGGCCAAATTCGTATTTTTCGCTGGGGTTTTCCAGGAAATAATCGACGAATTGATTTTCAATATCCTATTCAAGATGTCCAGGGTATTCGAGTTGAGATTCAAGAAGGACTAAATCCGAAAAGGGTTTTGTATTTAAAATTGCGTGGAAATCGTGAAATCCCATTAACACGAGCTGGACAACCAGTTAGTATTCAGGAAATTGAGACTCAAGCTGCTGAGTTAGCAAAAGTCCTTCAGGTTTCACTTGATGGGATTTAACACCCAAACAACTTGTTAAAAATATTTTGACTACGTACTAATTCTTCATATGAATAATAGAGCTTTAGAACAAACTGGGTTAATTCCTCGATCTATTATTCGAACCCTGGAACGGTTTATAAAACAATTATTACCAGGTGTCGAGATGCGTGTTATTCAAGAATTTCGTATTTCACGTTATCAAGTAATTGTTTCAGTCCGCTGTTTAGCCACATTAATTTTGGTACCGTTCATTGTCAATGTGCTTTCAAAAACATTCTTAACGACCCCTTTAGTTGAGCTTTTTTGGAATAAGCACGCCGCTGAATTATTTTTAAATAGTTATCAGCAAAATCGAGCTTTAGCGGAATTTCATGCTTTTGAAGAAAAGATTTATTTTGAAACCTTGTTAAATCCACCTAGTGGCGAACACACAACCCTTTTAGCACAAAAAATTCAAGAAAAAACATTAGAATTAGCAGCAACTTATAATGCGGAGAGCATTGAAGCTGTCAGTAATTTTTTTGCAGATTTCTTAAGTTTTGTTAGCTTAAGTTTAGTGTTTGTCTTTATGAAACCACAAATTAGTATTTTAAAATCATTCCTTGCAGAATCACTCTATAGTTTAAGTGATACAACAAAATCTTTCTTACTAATCTTAGGCACAGATCTTCTTGTCGGGTTTCACTCACCACGAGGGTGGGAAGTGATTTTAGATGGTTTATTACGGCATTTAGGGTTACCAGAAAATCGAGAATTTATTTCTCTTTTTGTTGCTACATTTCCGGTATTTTTAGATACTGTGTTTAAATATTGGATTTTCCGATCATTAAATAAAATCTCTCCTTCAACTGTTGTAACATACCACACAATGATTGAGTAAATTTAAACTTTTAATTACAAATACGGACTGTTATGTACTAGTAGACTATGTTTAAATAGACAAAGAGTTGATCAAGCTTTTTATTAAATTCGCCCTCTTACGAGCACTATGGTAAATAAGTCAGCTACTAATAGCGATTTGTACAGACTTAATAGTGTAACAAGAGAATTTTTATTTGTGTAAAAATGCTCGATCCAAACTCTTCACACTTTACCCTTTACAACCTGATTCCTACAAAAATTATGATGCTTGATTTAATAAAATATCCAGTAATTCGTACTGAGAAAGCAACGCGACTGATTGAAAATAATCAATTTAGTTTTGATGTTGATGGGCGACTTACCAAACCACAAATTCGCAAACTTGTGGAAGATTTTTTTAGTGTGAAAGTATTGGCAATTAATACACACCGTCCTCCGCGTAAAACCAAACGGTTTGGATCTCGTCCTCCGTTTAAACGTGTGATTGTGACAGTAGATGCTGATGTAACTTTATTGAAATAACATTTATTTTTGAATTGATATATTATGGCTATTCGTTTTTTAAAAGCTGCCACACCCGGTACACGCCATGGTTCTGTCTTAGATTTTTCAGAACTTAGTACAAAACCACCGGAAAAAGCATTAACCACTTCGTGGGTCCGTTCGAAAGGACGAAATAATAGAGGTATTATTACAAGTCGACATCGTGGTGGTGGGCATAAACGACTCTATCGGGAAATTGATTTCGCGAGAAATAAAATTGGTGTACTTGCTAAAGTAATAGCAATCGAATATGACCCGAACCGCAATGCTCGAATTGCACTATTACATTATCAAGATGGTGACAAACGCTATATTTTACATCCAATGGGATTAGGTCTTAGCGAAAGTATTCTGTCTGCCCCAGATGCTCCAATTAGTATTGGAAATAGTTTACCTTTAGCAAATATCCCACTCGGAGCTGAAATTCATAATGTTGAATTACATCCTGGAGCGGGAGGACAATTAGTTCGTTCCGCAGGTACGGTAGCGCAAATTGTTGCAAAAGAGGGGAAATGGATTACTCTTCGCCTACCATCTGGTGAAGTGCGGTTTGTTTCTCAAAAGTGTTGGGCTACAATTGGGCGCGTTGGGAATGTTGAGGCCTTTAATTTAAAACTTGGTAAAGCAGGTCGAAAACGTTGGCTAGGACGCCGACCCGAAGTGCGAGGATCAGCAATGAACCCCGTTGACCACCCACATGGTGGTGGAGAGGGCCGAGCACCTATTGGTCGAGCACGACCGGTAAGTCCATGGGGACGACCAGCCTTAGGCGCAAAAACCCGTAAACAAAAAAAATATAGTACACCGTTGATTGTTCAAAAACGTAAATAAAACAGATTTCTATGTAACAAACTATGACTAGATCACTAAAAAAAGCTCCTTTTGTGGCAGATCATTTACTGAAAAAGGTAGAACGTTTAAATGTCCAAGGAGCAAAAAAAGTTATTAAGACTTGGTCTCGAGCTTCTACAATTGTACCAGTAATGATTGGTCATACAATTGCCGTACATAATGGTCGAGAACATATACCTGTTTTTATTACCGATCAAATGGTAGGTCATAAACTCGGTGAGTTCGCTCCAACACGTACATTTCGAGGACATGTAAAAAAAGATAAAAAATCAAAACGATAAAAAGTAACTATGGGACAAAAAGTACATCCATTAGGATTTCGACTTGGTATCACTCAACAACATAAAAGTTATTGGTGTACAAAACCACGTAATAATGCTGTTTGGATACAAGATGCCAGTTTTATTCGCAACTGTATAACTCAAAAATATGCAAACGCGGGGATTACTTCGATTAAGATTCAACGTCGCGATATTGAGTCACCGGCTATTATCGTTGAAATTTATGCTGCTCGACCTAATATTTTGGTTGAGCGTGATGCAGAAGCTGTAGCAACACTTCGTGATGAACTAGTGACAAAATTAATCGCTTTTTATCGTCGTCGAAATTTAAACGATCCGGGAAAAATTAATTTAAGTTTATATATTAAACCGTTAACCGATCCCGATACATATGCAAGCGTGTTAGCTGATAAATTAGTTGAAGATTTAGAACAACGGAAACCTTATCGTCGAGCAATGAAACAAGCTGTACAACGTGCTCGTAAAGCCGGAGTGCAGGGTATCAAAGTTCAAATCTCTGGTCGGTTAAATGGGGCTGATATTGCTCGTGCAGAAGTTGTTCGCGAAGGTCCAGTACCTTTACAAACTTTACGTGCTGATATTGATTATTCTGCAAAATCGGCGAAAACCATTTTCGGTTTATTAGGGGTAAAACTTTGGGTATTTAATGGTGAAAAATTAACACCTATTAGTAACCTCGACCAATCTACCTCACCTCAACAAAAATCTATTAAATAGTACAGAAAAACCGTATGTTAAGTCCAAAACGAACGAAATACCGAAAACATCATCGAGGGCGAATGACCGGTAAAGCTTCGCGCGGAACAAGTATTGCCTTTGGTGATTATGCATTACAAGCTATGGAACCTTCATGGATTACATCTCGACAAATTGAAGCGGCTCGTCGAGCAATGACGCGACAAATTCGTCGTGGTGGGAAAATTTGGATTCGTATTTTTCCTGATAAACCAGTAACAATGCGAGCAGCTGAAACCCGTATGGGTTCCGGAAAAGGAGCCGTAGAATACTGGGTAGCTGTTGTGAAACCAGGGAAAATCTTATATGAATTAAAAGGAGTGCCCGAAACGGTCGCAAGAGTGGCTTTACGTTTAGCGGCTGCTAAGTTACCTGTAAAAACACAAATTCTTGTTAAATAAGTTTATATAAAAAAAGGAGTATTATGATTCAACCGCAATCTTATCTGCGAGTAGCTGACAATACCGGTGCACGAGAATTAATGTGTATACGTGTACTTGGTGGTGGAAAGCAAAGAGCAGCTTCTATTGGTGATGTCATTATTGCTGTTGTAAAAGATGCCAATCCAAATATGCCAGTTAAAAAATCAGATATTGTTCGAGCGGTAATTGTTCGAACTCGAAAAAATGTACGTCGTCCAAACGGTACGAGTATTCGATTTGATGAAAACGCTGCGGTGCTTATTAACAAAGATAATAACCCACGGGGTACGCGTGTTTTTGGTCCGGTTGCTCGTGAATTACGAGATGGAAATTTTACAAAAATTATTTCGTTAGCTCCTGAAGTTTTGTAAAAAGATCTAAAAATTCTATTTTGATAGGTTCCATTCTTCTCAATAGCAAAGAGAAATTATTATTGTCAAAATGCATTAATTCTAAATTTTTATTATGGTACAACGATTAGAAAAATTTTATTATGAGAAAATTGTTCCACAATTAATGGAAGAATTTCACTATAAAAATACTCACCAAGTACCAGTTCTTGGAAAAATTGTTATCAATCGCGGGTTAGGCGATGCGTCTCAAAATGCAAAACTTTTGGATTCATGCTCCAAAGAACTTGGGATGATTACAGGCCAACAAGGTGTAGTCACGCGTTCAAAAAAAGCTATTGCAGCCTTTAAATTACGAGAAAAAATGCCAGTTGGTATGGTTGTTACTTTGCGCGGTGAAAAGATGTATGGTTTCCTTGATCGATTAGTAAATCTTGCCTTACCGCGTATTCGTGATTTTCAAGGATTGAGTATCAAAAGTTTTGATGGGCACGGAAACTATAGTTTAGGCCTTGAAGAACAGTTAATGTTTCCCGAAATTGATTATGATAAAATTGATCAAGTTCGTGGTATGGATATTTCGATTGTCACATCTGCAAAAAATGATCAAGAAGTACGCGCTTTACTACACGCTTTTGGGATGCCATTTAAACGATAAAATAAAACGCGAAAAACTTTAAAAGAACTGAAGAACTTATGGTGAACGATACAATTAGTGATATGCTAACACGGATTCGTAACGCAAATATTGCCTATAAACCAACCGTGCTAGTAACAAAAACCAAAATTCATGAAAAAATCTGTGAAATTCTTGAAAAAGAAGGGTTTATTGAAAAATTTACCACATCACCAACCCAACCTAGAGACCTCGAAATTTATTTAAAATATCAACGTACTCGGTTTGAAGGAAGTGGTGGTACAGGTCAACCATGTATTACAAATTTAAAACGTATTAGTAAACCTGGGTTACGTATTTATACCAACTATAAAGAGTTGCCAAAGGTTTTAGGTGGGATGGGAATTATTATTGTTTCAACATCTCAAGGTCTGATGACAGACCGCGAAGCTCGCTTGTCCAAACTTGGTGGTGAACTCGTTTGTTCGGTTTGGTAAGGCAATTAGGAAATCTTGTTCTCGATGATATATTTATATATTCTTCTGAAGAAAATTACTGATCCAATCAGCTCTGTTCACAGTGACATATTTTTATAATGAAATTTTTTTCTTAATGAAAAATACTTAAACGAGCAACTATTTTTTAGGCGAAAATATATTGCCGAAGGAGGCCTTTGTCTCAAAAAAATACTGACCTCATTGAAATGGAAGGTGTCGTTACCCAGTGTTTATCGAATGGTATGTTTCGAGTAAAACTAGAAAATGGCTTTCTTGTTCTTGCACATGTCTCTGGGAAAATACGACGAAATTATATTCGTATATTATTAGGTGATCGAGTTTCAGTTGAATTAAGTCCCTATGATTTAACACGGGGACGTATTACGTTCCGACTGAAAGCCGAAAAAGAAAATACATAAGGTAAAAAAGTATGAAAGTTCGTCCATCCGTACGCAAAATGTGTGATAAATGTCGTTTAATTCGGCGAAAAGGAGTGTTACGGGTTATTTGTAAAAATCCAAAACATAAACAACGACAAGGGTAAAACGCTGTTACCCGCCGTATTAGCAACATGTTTTTCAGTGTTCCACTGATAAAAGTGGATGTTTTAGAAATAGAGTCAAGAAAAAACTTATGGCAAAAAAAATTGAAAAAACAGCAAAGAAAAAATTTCGTGAAAAAGTATTTCGTGGAGTTGCACATATTCAATCAACTTTTACAAATACAATTGTTACAATAACAACTCCAACCGGAAACGTTCTAGCATGGTCGTCGGCTGGAGCTTGTGGTTTTAAAGGTGCTCGGAAAAAAACACCTCTAGCCGCAAAAAACGCTGCAGAAGCTGCTGCACAAACTTGTGTGAGCCAAGGAATGAAAGAAGTTGCAGTTCGTGTAAAAGGAGCCGGAGCTGGGCGTGAAGCTGCTTTGCGTGGTTTACGTGATGCGGGACTTCAAATTACCATTATTCGCGATATTACTCCTATCCCTCACAATGGTTGTCGTCCACCGAAAAAGCGACGCGTTTAAGCATCTTCTGTAGGTAGATTTTCCTAACACTTCACACATATTCGTTGACTACCCCTGATTCATTATGATGAAAATCCAAGAGAATTTTATTTCCTGTGTTGAATCAAGAATTCATTCAAATGGACAAGCTTATGGTCTTTTTCATATTGGAAAATTTCCCCGAGGTCAAGCAGTAACACTCTCAAACCCACTTCGAAGAACATTACTTAGTGCAATTCCTGGAATTGTTGTTTCTAAAGTGCGTTTTGCAGAAATTGGTCACGAGTTTTCAACCCTTCCTGGTATTCGAGAACCAATTCTTGATATTTTATTAAATATAAAAGGATTGGTATTTGGAATCAGCGATCACAGCCGCTCGATTCTAGATCAGAAATTTCAAGAAATTTCTGTATCATTAACAAAAAAAGGACCGGGGTACGTTACAGGTGAAGATTTGAAATTACCAGCAGGTCTTTTTTGTGTAAATTCTCAACAGCACCTTGCTACGTTAAATTCACCTGCTCAGTTACATTTAAACTTAGAATTAACTGTTGCAGACCCAAGAATAGTATTAGTTAAAAAAAGTCCTGGACAATTTATCTTTGAAAATCAAGGATTTCAATTGAATTCCATTCCTAATCCAGTGAAAAAGGTAAATTACACTATCCGTAATATGGATGTTTTTGGTAGTGACGAAGAATTTATTATTTTAGAAATCTGGACAGATGGAAGTGTGCAACCACAACAAGTTCTTCAATTTGCATTAACAGAACTTACAAAATTTTTCTTTGTTTTTGCACAATATTCAGAACCAGCTTTGCCGGTTAAGTTTTTAACATAATTTATATTATTTTTCTAGAAATAGACTACTAAACTCTGCTTTCTTTTATTTTTTAGATAGGTGTCTAGAACATTAGAATCTAAAATATACAACTAAAGCGTTAATATGAGATAGGGTACAATAACAAATGCAAAAGCATGAACAAATTCAAACAGGTGGTAGAAAAGAAGCCCGAGCTAGTGTTCAACTAACGTCGGGTTCAGGTACCAAAATTATTATTAATGGTAAACCTGCTACAACCTATTTTCAAGATAATTCTATTTTTTTACAATATATTTTAAACGTTTATGAAATTGTTGGTGACGGTGCAAAATACGATGCCAAAATTAGTGTTGAAGGTGGTGGATTAAGCGCTCAGGCCCAAGCCAGTCGTTTAGCATTATCAAAAGCTTTTTTAGCTGTTTTTCCTAATTTGCGCAAAACCTTTAAAGAGCGCGGGTTTTTAACGCGTGATGCTCGGATTAAAGAACGACGTAAATATGGATTAAAAAAAGCTCGCAAAGCGTCACAATTTTCAAAACGTTAAACGTCAATATTTATATTTATTTCTCAAACTTGTTCTATAAACTATATTATTTTGGTATATGTTTTTTAAAAATAATTAAAAGAGGAGAGACAATTGTATGTCAACAACAACTACAGAAATTATTGAAAAATTAAAATCTCTTACCTTATTAGAAGCTGCTGAACTTGTTTCACAAATTGAAGAAACTTTTGGTGTTGATGCATCAGCTCCTGTTGGCGGTGGTTTTATGATGGCTCCTGCTGGTGGTGGAGCTGCTGAAGAAGCAGTTGTTGAAAAAACAACATTTGATGTTGTACTTGAAGATGTTGATGCTTCAAAACGTGTACCGGTGTTAAAGATCATTCGTAATTTAACATCTTTAGATCTTAAAGAAGCAAAAGACGCGATTAGTTCATTACCAAAAGCGATTTTAGAAGGCGCCTCAAAAGAGGATGCTGAAGCTGCAAAACAACAATTAGAAGAAGCTGGTGCAAAAGTAGCAATTAAGTAAATAATTTTTTAAAATTTTTTAAAATTCGATGTGGTTCAAACACTTGAACCGCATCAAAATAAGAAAACCCGCCTTACAAAGCGTATAGAAAGCATAGACAACAAGTTTTATAAAGGTGCAGAAAGAGTTCTCAAAGACCCTTTAAAGTATTGGAAAAGGATGAATTATTAAGTCTATCCGGGCTCGAACCGGAATCAAACGCTTAGAAGGCGCACGTTCTATCCATTAAACTATAGACTCTGGAGAAGGGGGGCATGACAGCCCCCGTCCACCCGTGAAAACGTCATGTATCTACTTTGACTTCAATAAGATAAATATGAACTGGGGTAGAGAACTTAGTTTGTGTATCCAAATACACGTTTAAAGATATCTCGTACCTTATCACCCGAATCAATGGATTCTAATGGATCTTTTCGTAGACGATGACGTAAACATAACGGAATAACACGATAAATATCTTCAGGTGTTACGACATCACGTCCTTCAAAAGAGGCAATAGCTTTACTAGCACGATTGGTTACTAGATCTCCGCGGAGGCCGTCAACATCAAGTTCTGAACAAATTTGTGAGATTTTCACACGAAAGTCATATTCTAATTGAACATTTGGAAGAAGTTTCCGGGCATCAACAATTTTGCTAGATAACTCATTTTGCGATGACTGATAACTCTGACGAAATTCCATTGGTGCTGCATCAAAACTTGCTCTTTGCTCAACAATTTGAACACGGAGATTTGGCTCTTTTACAGTGCCGATTTGTGCATGCATACCAAACCGATCAAGTAGTTGTGGTCGTAGTTCACCTTCTTCGGGATTGCCAGAACCCACAAGAATAAAACGAGCTGGGTGACTGATAGAGATTCCCTCTCGTTCTACTGTATTCCAACCAGAAGCTGCCGAATCAAGTAACACATCAACTAAATGGTCATCAAGTAAGTTAACTTCGTCAACATATAAAATTCCTCGATTGGCTTTTGCTAATAGACCCGGTTCAAATGCTTTTACCCCTTCTGTTAAGGCTTTTTCAATATCAATTGTTCCACATACACGATCTTCAGTAGCACCAAGGGGTAAATCAACCATTGAAATTTTTTTTGTTGCAACCGGTAATTGTTCATTGCGTTGCATGCGTTCTCGAACATCTTGGCTCATTAACTCAGGATCTTGAGGGTCAGAATTAAACGGATCATCGGCTACTACTTGAATTTCTGGGAGTAAATCTACAAGTGCTCGAACTGTTGTTGATTTGCCGGTTCCCCGATCTCCCATAATCATAACACCACCAATTTTTGGATCAATCACATTTAAAATTAATGCTAATTTCATTTCCTCTTGTCCAACAATTGCTGTAAATGGAAAGACTGGTCGAGCTTGATCTAATGTTGTATCCACGCTTGCTGTCATAATATGTTCTAAAAAATGAGTATTTAAATATTTTTATTTATGGAATTCTCTCTGTATAAAGTAGTATACCGAATTGAGTAGGGGTGTGCAATCTAAAAGAAGGTTTCGGAATGGTCTAGATTGAGCTATAATAAGAAAAGAGTTTTATTTTTCTGAAAAATAAAACTCTATTTCCTTGAGAAGAAAATTTAAATTTTTAAAATTCGCTTAAAATTACATCTATGACGACGATGATGGCTCCAAAAATTACAATTGTTTCTTTTATTCAGCAACAATTTTTTGTTCTTGGGTTAAGTTTTTTACTAAGTGGATCTGCTTCAGCCTATCCAATTTTTGCACAACAAAATTATGCAAATCCACGTGAAGCAACTGGTCGTATTGTTTGTGCAAATTGTCATTTGGCGCAAAAACCCGTTGAAATTGAAGTCCCACAAGCCGTATTACCAGATTCTGTATTTGAAGCGGTCGTAAAAATCCCATACGATAAACAAATTAAACAAGTAACTGGAAAAGGTAAGAAGGGAGATTTAAATGTTGGTGCGGTTTTAATTCTCCCGGAAGGTTTTCAAATTGCCCCTCCAGAACGTATCCCAGAAGAAATGAAAGCGCGAATTGGTAATTTGTATTTCGCTCCATACAGTCCAGAACAAAAAAATATTGCTGTTGTAGGACCTGTACCGGGGAAAACATACAGTGAAATGGTGTTCCCAATTTTAGCTCCAAACCCAGAAACGACTAAATCTGTATCATATTTAAAATACCCTATTTATATTGGTGGAAATCGCGGACGTGGTCAATTATACCCGGATGGATCAAAAAGTAATAACACAATTTATACCTCAACTACTACAGGGAAAATTACTGCAATTGACCCAGGAGAAAAAGGTGGGGTTACTATTACCATTGAAACAGCTGATGGTGGTTCAGTTGTTGAGAAAATTCCAGCTGGTCCAGATCTTGTTGTAAAAGTAGGCGATACAGTTCAACCAGACCAAGCATTTACGAATAACCCAAATGTTGGTGGTTTTGGCCAAACAGAAACTGAAGTTGTTCTTCAAAATCCTGCTCGAATTCAAGGGTTATTAGTGTTCTTTGTTCTTGTACTTCTTGCACAAGTGTTCTTAGTTCTTAAGAAAAAACAATTTGAAAAAGTACAGTTAGCAGAAATGAATTTCTAATGTACTTAGTACTGATCGTAAACATCAATAAAAAACAATGTCTCATTGTTTTATGACTGTTTACGACTCATCCATTCTTACTGAAAATCAGAGGTTTCGTAAATGGTAACTATTTTAAGTTATATCGTTGCATTAGTGGGTGCGTTAGGAGTTACATTAACTTGTTATATTGGGCTTCTAAAAATTAAATTAATTTAAATACGCAATAAATCTATGGTTGAACCGTTATTATCAGGTATTGTACTTGGCCTCGTTCCAGTAACAATTACAGGATTATTTGTAACTGCATATTTGCAGTATCGTCGTGGTGATCAACTAAACTTGTAATCACAGTCATTAAACTGGTGCCCAAAAACGAGGTTTTTGGTCGTTCACGGTTTTTAACTCATACAGATTCTTCATCTGTATGAGTTATATACCCTAATTAAAAAATCTAGTAACTTGAATTTAACTGTTCGATTCTTTTATACTAGGTTATGCATACATAAACATGTAGTATATATTGGTTTTTATAAAAAAATTTATTTCGAATGCTTGTGCTAACTTGATGGAGAATTGAATCCCACAGTTAATAACACAACATTTAATCATTGCTAAAGGAGAGTTATGACGATAGCGATTGGAAAAACTCAAGAGAAACGTGGCCTTTTTGATACTATTGATGACTGGTTACGTCGTGATCGATTCGTTTTTGTAGGTTGGTCAGGGTTATTATTACTGCCGTGTGCTTATTTTTCATTAGGCGGCTGGTTAACAGGAATTACATTTGTTACTTCATGGTACACACATGGTTTAGCAACTTCATTCTTAGAAGGCTGTAATTTCTTAACAGCTGCGGTGTCAACACCAGCAAATAGTATGGGACACTCATTATTACTTTTATGGGGTCCAGAAGCACAAGGTGATTTCACACGTTGGTGTCAAATTGGTGGATTATGGCCGTTTGTAGCTCTTCATGGAGCTTTTGCGCTTATTGGCTTTATGCTTCGTCAATTTGAGATTGCTCGTTCAGTAAAAATTCGTCCGTATAACGCAATTGCGTTTTCTGGGCCTATTGCTGTTTTCACATCAGTGTTTTTAATCTATCCACTGGGTCAATCAGGTTGGTTTTTCGCACCAAGTTTTGGTGTTGCTGCAATTTTCCGTTTTATTTTATTCTTCCAAGGTTTCCATAACTGGACTTTAAACCCATTCCATATGATGGGAGTAGCGGGTGTTTTAGGTGCAGCATTACTATGTGCAATTCATGGTGCAACAGTTGAAAACACACTATTTGAAGATGGTGATGGAGCAAACACATTCCGTGCATTTAACCCCACTCAAGCTGAAGAAACATATTCAATGGTTACTGCGAACCGTTTCTGGTCACAAATTTTTGGTGTAGCTTTTGCAAACAAACGTTGGTTACATTTCTTTATGCTGTTTGTACCCGTAACTGGTTTATGGATGAGTGCAATCGGTGTTGTAGGTTTAGCTTTAAACTTACGTGCATATGATTTCGTATCTCAAGAGATCCGTGCAGCGGAAGATCCAGAATTTGAAACATTCTATACAAAAAATATTCTTCTAAATGAAGGTATTCGTGCTTGGATGGCAGCTCAAGATCAGCCGCATGAAAAACTTGTATTCCCTGAGGAGGTATTACCACGTGGAAACGCTCTTTAATGGCAGTTTAGTTGTTGGTGGACGCGATCAAGAGTCTACTGGATTTGCTTGGTGGGCAGGAAATGCTCGACTAATCAATTTATCTGGTAAATTATTAGGTGCTCATGTAGCTCATGCTGGTCTAATCGTTTTTTGGGCTGGTGCTATGAACTTATTTGAAGTAGCCCATTTTGTACCGGAAAAACCAATGTACGAACAAGGTTTAATCCTTTTACCTCACATTGCTACTCTTGGGTATGGAGTAGGGCCGGGTGGTGAAGTTTTAGATACTTATCCGTACTTTGTTTCAGGTGTTTTACACTTAATTTCATCTGCTGTTTTAGGCTTTGGTGGTATTTATCATGCTCTTGTAGGTCCAGAAACATTAGAAGAATCATTCCCATTCTTTGGTTACGTATGGAAAGATAAAAATAAGATGACTACCATTTTAGGTATTCACCTTGTTATTCTTGGTTTAGGTGCGTGGCTATTAGTTTGTAAAGCAATGTATTTTGGTGGAGTGTATGATACATGGGCTCCAGGTGGTGGTGATGTTCGTACAATTACTAATCCAACAGTAAACCCAGGTGTAATTTTTGGTTATATCTTAAAATCACCATTTGGTGGTGACGGTTGGATTGTAAGTGTTGACAACATGGAAGATATTATTGGTGGCCATATTTGGATTGGTACATTATGTATTTTTGGTGGTATCTGGCACATCTTAACAAAACCATGGGCTTGGGCACGTCGTGCATTTGTTTGGTCAGGTGAAGCTTATTTATCATACAGCTTAGCTTCTGTTTCATTAATGGCCTTTGTTGCATGTTGTATGTCATGGTTTAATAACACAGCATACCCAAGTGAATTCTATGGTCCCACTGGTCCAGAAGCATCTCAATCACAAACATTTACATTCTTAGTTCGTGACCAACGTCTTGGTGCAAATGTAGCATCAGCACAAGGTCCAACGGGTCTTGGTAAATATTTAATGCGTTCACCAACTGGTGAAATCATTTTTGGTGGTGAAACTATGCGTTTCTGGGATTTCCGTGGTCCTTGGTTAGAACCACTTCGTGGTCCAAATGGTTTAGATTTAAATAAGCTAAAAAATGATATTCAACCATGGCAAGAACGTCGTGCTGCTGAATACATGACTCATGCGCCATTAGGCTCATTAAACTCTGTAGGTGGTGTTGCAACAGAAATTAACGCGGTAAACTATGTTTCTCCTCGTAGTTGGCTTGCCTGCTCTCACTTCTGTTTAGGTTTCTTCTTCTTCGTAGGCCATTTATGGCATGCTGGTCGTGCACGTGCTGCAGCGGCTGGGTTTGAAAAAGGTATTGATCGTGATAATGAACCAGTACTTTCAATGCGTCCATTAGACTAGATTTAGACGTTAGAAATTTTTTCTAAAGTGAAATAACTATTATGAATAAAGGTATAGTAATATACCTTTATTCATTCTTTGTGGAGTCAGACTAAAAAAGACTTTTTAACATCAGATGCAGTTAGGCATTCTCATCTTGCGATATTTATAAGTATAAGATATACTATTGAAAAGTTACTTGTTGTTTGGGTTTTATGCAATATTTAGAAAATAACTAACACCTTATACCATGCATTCACGAGGAAAACCACATCCCACCCTTCCCTGGACCGGTGCTCGAGAGGCTGAAGAGACTTCATTGCTAATGAAGCGTACGTATTGCTCGTACCGAGGGTTCGAATCCCTCCCTGTCCGATACTAGAAAGCATGGCGAAGCTACCTCTCGTGCCCTCATTAGGCCTCGTCTGGTGCACTGATGACACCTTTGTTGCGCCAGCTGGCCCCGCATGTCCACAATAAGCGCAGTGCAAGGGCGTCATCGGGAGCCACATAAGGGGTGGGAGGTGGGAAAGACAGTATCACACATGGATCGCCCAGCTTCCTGGGTGGATCGTGACGGGGGTCGTTGGGGGTTCGCTCGACACGCCAGGAAGTGGACTTCCAGGCCACCAAGGCCGCCACAGACTTTGCTACAGTAGGGACACGGGCGTGGTTGGGTCATACAAGGTTTTCTGCAGAATATGATCGCTTATCCAGAGGTGGCCTCCTATTCCGTTTCCCGTTATAATAAAAAAAGTTGTTTTAAAATTAGGCTTGGTGGGAATTGAACCCACGTCAACGTGTGTCGGAAACACGTACTCTAAATCCACTGAGTTACAAGCCCAAATCCTCCTTATTTACAAGGTCAAATTAAATTCGACCGGTCATTTTTAACCAATTTTGAGCTTCAATATAATTTGTTGGAGCTAATCGAATTGCTTCGCGCCAGTAATCTGCAGCTTTATCAAAAAGAAGTTTGGATACATCATTTTGCCCGCTTTCTAAAGCTTGTTCGCCTCGATAGTGGTAAATAACAGCAATGTTGTTAAGTGCTTGCGGGAGAGAAGGGTTTCTTTCTAACGCTTGATAATAGTAATCTAATGCACGACCATGATCACCATTACTAGTATGGATTAACCCGATATTATATAAAATATAGCTTCGATCATAGGCATCTGTTTCGAGTTTTAGAGCCTCATAATAGTTTTGTAAAGCTTCCGCATATTCACCTTCAGATTGTGCTGACATTCCATCTCTATAATAACTAAAAGCTTGTTTTTCACGAATTGAGGTAGGTAAAACGGTTAACAGAATATCGGCAATAACAGTAAAAGTTTTGTCGATAAAATTATCATTTCTTTGTGAGCGGGGCATAAGATATGATTCTCCAAAAGGGTATGTATATATTAATATTATAATAGTAGAAATTTAAAAAATACAATCGATTTTTCTACAATATATCTACGGATCGGTTGCTTTTCATAATATATAGTAGAGAAAAATTTTACTATATATTATGAAAAGCCCCTGTAGCCTTAACTTTTCTTAAGGGTCTTTAGGGATTAATCTAGATTACCACTTCCTGGGTTACGGCCCGGATCATTTGATAGGAATCCGAAAATAAAAAGTGAAACAAAAAATGTTACTACTGTATAAACAAAAATCTTAAGAGTTAGCATAACTTCAAAAAGTCTGTAAAGGTTTATAGGCTACTATTATCCTATAGTATATCATAGAAAAGATTCAAAGAAAATGCTTTTTGTATCCTTGAATAAAAAAGATAAAAATTTTTTGACTATTTCTAATTTTTCGGTATATTAAAAGTCAGATAATACGTTCAGCCTTCTTAACTCAATTGGCAGAGTATCGGTTTTGTAAACCGAAGGTTATCGGTTCGACTCCGATAGAAGGCTATTTTAAGTTCTCAAAAAAATTGATGGTCGTTTTTGTAAAACATACAACTATGTATTTTTTAGGTATAATATTGTAAAAGAGTAAAAGATTTGATTATACTTAAGTATAAGTGAATTATACGGATTGATTGATAACACTATTTTATACGACAATTTAGTCATATGTCTAAACAACTGACATTAAAAGATATGATCCAAAGCGGTATGCATTTTGGTCATTTTACTCGTGAATGGAATCCACGTATGTCTCCGTATATTTATGGAGAGAGAAATGGACGCCACATTTTAGATCTTGTTCAATCTCAATCATTATTTAAAAATGTTAATACGTTTTTAGAGGAAAGTGCTACTCAAGGTAAAACATTTTTATTTATTGGTACAAAAAAACAAGCTGCTCCTTTGATTGCTAAAACTGCATTAGAATGTCGTGGTTATTATGTTAACCAACGATGGTTAGGAGGAATGCTAACAAATTGGCGAACCATTCAAAAATCGTTAAAAAAATTAAAAGAATATCGTGCCGCTGAGGAAAATGGTGATTGGGGCCGCTTAAAAAAGCAAGAAGTTTCTCGAAAACGTCGTGAAAAAGAACGTTTGGAAAAGTATTTAGCTGGATTAGAGCCTATGTCTCAATTGCCCGGCGTTGTCATTATTATCGGTCAACCTGAAGAAATTCATGCTGTACATGAATGCCGTCAATTAGGTATACCAACAGTAACACTGTTAGATAGTAATTGTGATCCCACTCTTGCAGATTGGTTTGTTTTAGGAAATGATGATTCCGTTTCCGCTGTGCGTTTTGTATTAAAATCGTTTGAAGAAGCAATTACTACTGGACAGCAAAAATATTTTGATAAACTAGCAAAAAAAAGCGTTAAAAACGTAAATTAATAGCGTGAACTTGGCAAGTCTAGTCATACAACAATAGTGGAATATACACTGAGTATGGCTTGTTATTAAATGATTGTTAATCCCATATTCAAATTGGTGGAGTAAAGTTATATGACAAATGTCTGGTTTGATGTTGCTGAAGTTTCAGTTGGGCAACATTGGTATTGGCAACTTGGCCCGTATGCCGTGCATGGACAAGTATTAATTACCTCGTGGATTGTATTAGGCCTTATTGCTGTAATCGGTTTACTTGGAACACAAAATTTAAAATCAGTTCCAGAAGGAGCTCAAAACATCACTGAATACGTTACAGAATTTGTTCGTGATCTTGCAAAAACTCAAATTGGTGAAGAAGACTATGTAAAATGGGTTCCTTTTTTAGGAACAATTTTCCTTTTTATTTTTGTTTCAAATTGGTCTGGAGCTTTAGTTCCATGGCGAATTTTAGAACTACCAAATGGCGAATTAGCTGCTCCAACAAATGATATTAACACTACTGTAGCTTTAGCCCTGCTAACATCAATTGCATATTTTTATGCTGGAATTAGTAAAAAAGGCTTAGGTTATTTTAAACGTTATATATCACCTGCTGCTTTTCTATTACCAATTAATGTTTTAGAAGATTTTACTAAACCGTTATCATTAAGCTTCCGACTTTTTGGAAATATTTTAGCGGATGAGCTTGTTGTAGGCGTACTACTTAGTTTAGTACCTTTAGTAGTTCCAATCCCAATTATGCTCCTTGGTTTATTTACAAGTGCTATTCAAGCCCTTGTTTTTGCAACTTTAGCTGGTGCATACATCGGTGAATCTGTTGAAGAGCACCATTAAAAAGCTATTAAAACTCTTCTTTTTGGAAAAGAGATGAAGACACTCTACAAAGTTTGCAGCCCTTGCTACAATAATGAAAAGTGTTTTTTTACTTGTAATTTTCTTACAATAAACTAAAAAACTTTTTTAGTTTATTTCGAGCTTTGATTTATACATTATTTATTCTTAACAGAATAAAGAGATCTTTAATCAAAACTTTTTTTAATGGGTTTTTACTAACCCCAAAATTGAAGTTATTGAGTTAACTATATCGTTATTATATTAAACTAACACCCGTTGGAGGTAAAAACATTATGAACCCAATTATCGCTGCTGCTAGTGTTATTGCTGCTGGTCTTGCTGTAGGTCTTGCTGCTATTGGACCTGGTATGGGACAAGGTACTGCTGCTGGTTATGCTGTAGAAGGTATTGCTCGTCAGCCAGAAGCTGAAGGTAAAATCCGTGGTGCGTTATTACTAAGTTTCGCATTTATGGAGTCATTAACAATTTACGGTCTGGTTGTTGCATTAGCATTACTTTTCGCAAATCCATTTGCTGGTTAATGTTTTTAAAAAAACTCTCGCATCCTTTTTAGTAATCAATGTACTCTACTGCCACAATAAAACGGGCACGATTACGAAGTGTAGCTTAAAAGATGTAATATTCTTTTAAGGCTACACAAAACTTATAGACAATTCTTATTAATAAATAATAAGGGGATTTTTATGCTTTTCAGCACTTCTTTTATTTTTGCGGAGCATTTTGGTTTTAATACAAATGTTCTCGAAACAAATGTGCTAAATTTAGCAGTTGTGCTGGCTGTCGTAATTACATACGTCGGTGATGCTTTACGAAGTCTTCTTGAAAATAGAAAACAAACAATTTTAAATAATTTTCGTGAAGCTGAACAACGTGCAAATGATGCTCAAGAACGTTTAAATCAAGCTCGTTTGCAAGTTGAGCAAGCAAAAACTAAAGCGCAACAAATTCGTGAACAAGCACGTATTACTGTCGAACAAGATCGAAAGAATTTTGCTCAGCAAACTCAAGAGGATATTACTCGTTTAGGTCTTGGTCAGCAAGAAACGTTGCTATTAGAACAACAAAAAGTTCAAAATGAAATTGCACAAAATTTAGTGCGATTAGCATTGCATCAGGTTCGAGAAAAGCTTACGCAGCGTTTAAATGCTTCCGTGCATAGCGCTGTAAACAATTTTCAAATTGTGCTCTTTACGAACTTTAAACCCAATTAATGCAATGTATGGTAGGAGGCAGTTCAGCATACCATGGTAAAAATTAGACCTGATGAAATTAGTAGTATTATCAAAGAACAAATTGAGCAATACCAACAAGAAGTTAAAGCTGTAAATGTAGGGACCGTTTTTCAAGTAGGTGACGGTATTGCCCGTATTTATGGTCTTGATAAGGTAATGTCTGGAGAACTTGTCGAGTTCGCAGACGGAACAATTGGAATTGCGTTAAATTTAGAATCAAAAAACGTTGGTGCTGTATTAATGGGCCAAGGTACTAACGTTCAAGAAGGCAGTTCTGTTCGTGCTACTGGAAAAATTGCTCAAATCCCAGTAGGTGATGGTTATTTAGGCCGTGTAGTAAACGCATTAGCACGTCCAATTGATGGTAAGGGAGAAATCGCAACATCCGATGTACGTCTGATCGAATCTCCAGCACCGGGTATTGTTTCACGACGTTCAGTTCATGAACCATTACAAACAGGTATTGTTGCTATTGACGCAATGATTCCGATTGGTCGTGGTCAGCGTGAACTTATCATTGGTGACCGTCAAACTGGAAAAACTGCAATTGCTGTTGATACAATCTTAAACCAAAAAGGTAAAGATGTTGTATGTGTTTATGTAGCCATTGGTCAAAAAGCATCATCAATTGCCCAAGTTGTAAATACTTTACAAGAACGTGGTGCGATGGATTATACTGTTATTGTTGCGGCAACAGCAGATACTCCAGCTACACTTCAATACTTATCACCATATACTGGTGCTTCAATTGCGGAGTACTTTATGTATAAAGGTCGTCATACGCTAGTTATTTATGATGATTTAACAAAACAAGCACAAGCATATCGTGAAATGTCACTATTACTTCGCCGTCCACCAGGTCGTGAAGCGTATCCAGGGGATGTATTTTACTTACACTCACGCTTATTAGAGCGGGCTGCAAAATTAAGTGATAAGTTAGGGAGTGGTAGTATGACAGCCCTTCCCGTTGTTGAAACACAAGAAGGTGATGTATCAGCATATATCCCAACTAACGTTATTTCAATTACTGATGGTCAAATTTTCTTATCTGCAGATATCTTTAACTCCGGTATTCGCCCTGCAATTAACGTTGGTATTTCAGTATCGCGTGTAGGATCAGCAGCTCAACCAAAAGCAATGAAACAAGTAGCTGGTAAATTAAAGCTAGAATTAGCGCAATTTGCTGAGCTAGAAGCTTTTTCACAATTTGCATCAGATTTAGACGCTGCAACACAAGCACAATTAGCTCGTGGGTCACGTTTACGTGAATTATTAAAGCAACCGCAATCATCACCTTTATCATTAGGTGATCAAGTTGCTACTATCTATGCCGGTACAAATGGTTATTTAGACAAAATTCCTGTAGATCGTGTTCGTAGTTTCTTAGCTGGGTTACGTGAATATCTTGCTTCGAATAAACCAAAATATGGTGAAATTCTTGTATCATCAAATACTCTTAATGACGAAGCAACAGAAATCTTGAAGAATTCTATTACAGAGTATACAGAAGAATTTTTAGCGGCAGCTAAATAATTTTTTTAGATAATTTATCTCTCATACTAGTTAGAGATATAGACTTTGTTTTTATCTCAGTTAGATTTCACTTATACCGTTTGTAATACTTATTTTATTACAAACGGTAACAAAAAGATGATATTGATCGAGAATCTTGACCTCTTGGTTATGAGTATAGTATTATAAGGAAGTAGAATTAAGAATAATTTAATTCTTATCTTTAATATTAAGCACCTCTCGAGGGCTTGTTTACAGTATATTTTGCCTACTTAGCTCAGTGGTAGAGCGTCCGTCTCATACGCGGAATGTCACTAGTTCAAATCTAGTAGTAGGCACCATCATGCGATGCGGGTATAGCTCAGTGGTAGAGCGGCACCTTGCCAAGGTGCATGTCGCGCGTTCGACTCGCGTTACCCGCTAATGTATTTTGAGAAAAGTCCTTATTATTTTTTATTGACAGTTAATAGAATTTAACTATAATTAATTATAGAAATTCAAAAAATTTCTGGGATTGTAGTTCAATTGGTCAGAGCACCGCCCTGTCACGGCGGAAGTTGCGGGTTCGAGTCCCGTCAATCTCGATTGCTATCGAGGGTTCGAATCCCTCCTTTTCCTATAAACATCAAAAAATCTTTTTCTCACCGTTATGGCGAAATTGGTAGACGCACAAGCTTGAGGGGTTTGCGAGTAGAACACTCATCTCGGTTCAAA